>Ga0207757_100844_pt1 | contig 16571 bp, 19 predicted proteins | sample A23P3SouthBayCA_2_FD_187752 | JGI IMG/M metagenome (GOLD analysis project Ga0207757, IMG submission 187752) | Aerobic enrichment media microbial communities from Eden Landing Ponds, California, USA - A23 P3 (2) (SPAdes) | ecosystem: Environmental > Aquatic > Marine > Unclassified | place...
CCAGATGATGCGGGCGTCGGGGTCGATCCGGTCGTAAATCTCCTCGACGACGCCCTCGGCCTCCTCGATGGCCATGTCGGTGCCGCCGGTGACGTTGACGAGCGCCGAGTTGGCGCCGGAGATGTCCACGTCGAGCAGTGGCGACCGAAGGGCGGAGCGCACCGAGTCCTGTGCCTTCTGCTCGGAGTCGCTCTCGCCGAGGCCGATCATGGCCACGCCGCCTTTCTCCATCACCGTCTTCACGTCGGCGAAGTCGAGGTTGACGAGGCCGGGCTTGGTGATGAGTTCGGTGATGCCCTTGACCGAGCGCATCAGCACCTCGTCGGACACCTTGAACGCCTGCCGGACGGGGAGTTTGCCCACAGAGTCGAGCAGGCGGTCGTTGGGCACGACGATGACGGTGTCGGCCACGTCGCGCAGGCGTTCGAGGCCAGCCTCGGCGTTGGTGCGCCGAACCTCGCCCTCCGCGGTAAAGGGCGTCGTCACGATGGCGATGGTGAGTGCGCCGGACTCGCGGGCCGCTTCGGCGACGACGGGCGCGGAGCCAGTGCCGGTTCCCCCACCCAGCCCGGCCGTGACGAACACCATGTCAGAGCCCTCGATGGCGCCGTAGATGTCCTCCTGACTCTCGATGGCCGCCTCCTCGCCGACCTGCGGGAGCGAACCTGCTCCCCTACCGCCGGTCTTCTCCTCGCCCATCAGAATCTTGGTGTCCGCTTCCACGTCCACCAGATGCTGCACGTCGGTGTTGGCGGCGACGAGGTTGGCCCCCTTGATCCCCTCTTCCGCCATGCGGTTGACCGTGTTGCCGCCGGCGCCCCCACAGCCGACGACCGTGATGTCGGTCTGGAGGTCCTCCAACACGTCTTGGAGTTCCTCGTCGGTCATCTTGCCGGTGCGATTCGAACCGTCGTTCGACGCGTCGGGCGCAGGTTCTCGGGTAGCGTCCATGTCGGCCGCGGCCCCATCCCCCGGCTCCTCGGCATCCTCGATTGCATCCTCCACGATGGAGTCCATGGTATGCCCACGCCTTTCGAAGGCAACCACATTATCTTTCCGCCCGTTGTCACGCGCGCGTCTGACGCTTGGTCGAATCACCCCACAGCCAGCGTCATGCGTGCGTCAGACAATGATAAATTTCCTTACGTTTCTGCCGTGGCCGCCGGGAACCGGTCGACCCGCTCCGTCCGCACCGACTCGGGGTCGATACGCTCGCCGTCCACCTCGACCGTCTGCCCGTCGGCGAGACGGCCGAAGGCCGGTCCCTCGGGCACGCCGAGTTCGCGGGCGGCCGCCGGATCGAACGCTCCCGTCCGGGCGACCACCTCGCTGCCCTCGCGCCGCACGTCGTCGTACGAGTCGCGGAGCACGGCCGCCAGCGCGTCGGTCAGGGCGTCGGCCGCGGCGGCCGGATCGTCGGCCGGCAGAGCGACCCGGCCACGCGGACGGGTGCCGCCCTCGGTGGTTTCGAAGGCGACGGCCACCCCCGCGACGGCCGCGCGCGTCGCGTCGGCGTCGACGCCGTGGGCCGCGTCGACGAGTCGGGTCGGGAGGTCGGTGACGACGACGGCGTCGGCGGGGGTCCTGTCTCCACCTACCGCGGGGACGACGTTCCCGAACCGGAGACCCTCGCTCACGGTGGCCATCCGCGCCTCGACCGCCTCGACGACGGGGAGGGGATGGGCGCTCGTCTCCTGTAACCACGTCTCTGAGACGACGCGGCAGCCGAGGTCGGTGAGGACGTTCGTGAGCCCCGGCCGATCCCCTTCGACGAGGGCGTACTCGGTGGCGCTCGCGTCCATCGCCCGCCGGAGCACGTCGCGGTTAGCGGCGGGGTTGCCCATCGCCTCCAGTCCCCAGTCGGCGGCGACGTGGCCGACGGCCCACGCCGTCTCGCGGACCACACGGCCGAACCGGGGTGCGTAGTGGCCACCGCCGAAGCCCGCGACCTGTTTCTCCCGGTCCGCGTCGACGCCACGCAGGTCGAGGACGGCGCGGGCGACGGCGCGTGCACCCTCGGGGTCGTCCCACTGCTCCTCGCCGCTTCCGAGTTCGACGAACATCGACGGAACGCCCACGTCGGTCGGGCCGTGGTGGGTACATTCGGTGCCAACCTCGTAGTCGTCGGGGGCGTGTCGATCCAGCGCCGCGACAGCTTCGGCGGCCGCGTTGGGGCAGGCGCGGGCGAACTGTCCCGGTTCGCCGCCGTACTCCGCGTCGCCGAAGTTGCCCGTGAAGTGGGCGGTCAGGAGCGGCCCCGTCTCGCCCGAGTGGCGGGAGACGACGATCAGGAGGTCGGGGTCGTCGAAGGCGGCGTCCGGACGGTCCAGATAGATGTGGAGATCGTCGAAGGTTCGGAGGGAGAAGCCGTCGGTCCGGTAATAGACCCCGCCGCCGTCGGCGTCGGGGCGGGTGTCGTCGGTTCGTTCGGTCCAGTCACCGATATCGAGCAACGCCTCCCCGATGTGTTCGGAGGCGCTGTCGGCACGGCTGACGACGAGTGCGATCACGCCCGGCAGGTCGGCAGGGGCGGCGAATAACACTGTCGACTGTAAGTGCGTCGATGGGGAACGCTTATTCCGGCAGGCCGTGGAGGCAGGCCTATGAAAGTGCTCGTGCCCGTCGACGGATCGGAGTGTAGCATGCGCGCGCTCGGCTTCGCGGCCGACTTCGCGAAGCGATTCGACGCGACACTCGACGTCGTCCACTTCACCGACTCGCCGGGAGCAGATACCCAGCGGCTGAAAGGGAAGGTATCGGAGGTGCTGGAAGCCGAAGGGCTGGAGGGCGAGACGGAGGTCATCGGCGACGTTCGCCTCGACAACCTCAAAGCCTCCGATCAGGTCGGGAAGGACATCCTCGAACTGGTCGAGGAACGCGGCTACGACCACGTCGTCATGGGCCACCACGGCACTGGGCGGATCGGCAAACTCCTCCTCGGCAGTGCCGCCAATACGGTGTCGAAGTCGGGGAAAGTGCCCACGACTATCGTCCCCTGACACGCCGCTCACCCGCAACCACAGCCGCCTCGTCTCCGAATCGGCGGTAGCAGACGAGGATGAAACGGTTTAACTACTTCCCTCTGAAACCGCCGAGCAACAATGACCGCCAGTCCGCTGACGCTGGTCGTCGGGCAACTGTTGCCCCCGACGGTGACGAACGTCATACTACTCGTGCTGTCGTTCTTGCTGTTGCTGCTCGGCGCCGAAATCTTCACCAACGGTGTGGAGTGGCTCGGCCACCGTCTCGGCGTGAGCGAGAGCGCGACGGGGTCGATTCTGGCCGCCGTCGGGACGGCGCTTCCCGAGACGATGATCCCGGTCATCGCCATCCTACAGGCTGTCCTCGGATCGGGATCACAGGAGGCAGCCGACGCCGTCGGCGTCGGCGCCATCCTCGGCGCTCCGTTCATGCTCTCGACCATCGCGATGTTCCTCGTCGGATCGAGCGTGCTCTACTTCCGAGACCGCCGGAGCTTCGGCGCACAGATGCACTTCAACGAGGAGTCGACCCAGCGTGACCTCTCCTTTTTCCTCGTCGGCTACACCCTCGCCTTCCTCGCCGCGATCATCACGAACGAACTCTTCGGCATCGCCATCGGCGTCGTCCTCGTCCTGTTGTATCTCGTCTACCTCGTCCGCTCGCTCCGGAGTGGCGAACTCGTCGAGGGCGAGGAGCTGGAGGAACTCCACCTCGGACAGATCACCGAAGGGCTCAGTGAACGGCTGACGAGCGGCGAAACCGGAGAGCACGCCAACGACCCGCACACCGTGCTGGTCGTCCTCCAGACGCTCGGCGCCCTCGGCATCATCATCGGCGGCGCCCACATGTTCGTCGGCCAGACGACGTGGGTCTCCGAGGAAATCCTCAATATGCCGGCGGCAGTCATCGCCCTCCTCATCGCTCCGCTGGCGACCGAACTCCCCGAGAAGTTCAACAGCGTCATCTGGATCTCGCGGGACAAGGACACCCTCGCGCTCGGGAACATCTCCGGCGCGATGGCGTTCCAAGGCACGCTCCCCGTCACGCTCGGCATCCTCTTTACCTCGTGGGACCTCTCGCTCTCGTGGGGGACGACTGGCTTCCTCAACGCCTTCTCCGCGATTCTCGCCATCATCAGCGGCGGCATCCTCTACCTCCGCGCCCGCAACGTGAAGGAGGGGAACATGAGTCCCTACCCGTTCCTCATCGGCGGCCTCTTCTACACCGCCTTCATCGTCGTCCTCCTCTATCACGTGTTCGTGCTCGGTATCTCGGCGGCCGGCGCCGGCCACTAGGGGAAGGGCTTTTGTCCGATTCGGCGCAGGGAGGCACATGCACGTTTTCGGGCTGATCGGCAACCCAGTCGGCCACTCGCTGTCGCCACCCATGCACGAGGCGGCCTACGACGAGTTGGGAATCGACGCCAAGTACGTCACCTTCGAACCCGACGCCGACGCCGCTGGCGCCGCCATCGACGGCGCGGCCGCCCTCGGTATCGACGGCCTCAACGTCACCATCCCGTTCAAACAGGACGTGCTCGACCTCGTCGACCCCGACGACCTCGCGGCGCGAATCGGCGCGGTCAACACCGTCGACTTCTCGACCGATCCACCACGCGGCTACAACACGGACGCCGCGGGCGTGAAGCGGGCGTTCGACCACCACGACGTGTCGCTCACCGGCGCGGACGCCGTCGTCGTCGGCGCCGGCGGCGCCGGCCGGGCTGTCGCCTTCACCCTCGCAGACGCCTGCGACACCGTCCACATCGCCAACCGGACGGCCGAGCGGGCGGCGTCGCTGGCGGCCGACGTGCGCGAGGGCGCGGCCGCGACGGTGACCGGTGGCGGCCTCGACACCCTCGCGGACCGCGTCCCCGCGGCCGACGTGCTCGTCAACGCGACGAGCGTCGGGATGGAAGACGACGAGACGCCGGTGCCCGCCGACCTGCTCCACGGCGGGCTGGCCGTCCTCGACGCGGTGTACGCACCGGTCGAGACGCGCCTCCTCCGCGACGCCGCGGGCGTCGGCGCGACCACCATCGACGGCGGGTGGATGCTCCTCTTCCAAGGCGTCGTCGCCTTCGAACACTGGACCGGGCGGGACGCCCCCGTCGACGCGATGAACACCGCCCTACGCTCCCGTCTCTGACGCGCCTCGAAGGTTTTTAAGTATCGGGCCGCCGTAACTTTCGGCAATGGGACTATTGGACACGCTCCTGTCGTTGCTCGGACTGGGTGACTCGTCGTCGGACGACGACCGACGAGAGACGACCGTCAGCGTGGAACGGGAGGCGGACACGGAGACTGAGGCGGCCGTCAAGGGGACCGACGAGGCGAGCGCCGCCGGGACGGACGCGGCGGCGTCGACCGAGTCGCTCGTCGACGGGACCGACGAGGCGGAGGCGGCCGAACCCGCCGAGACGGTCGACACCGGGGCCGCCGAGACGGAACTCGACACCGCCGAGTCCGAGTCGAAGGGAGAGACGACCAGCGAACACGAGGCGACCATCGACATCGACGACGCCGAGGAAGCAGCGACGGCCGCGGCCGGTACCGAGAGCGAGTCCGTCGAGGTCATCAAGGGCATCGGGCCCGCGTACGCCGAGCGCTTGGCGAACGCGGGCGTCGACTCGGTAACCGACCTCGCGGCCGCCGACGTGGCGGAGCTCGCCGAGGCCGTCGGCCTCTCCGAGAAGCGAGTCGGCCGCTGGATCGACCGCGCCAAAGAACGCTAGATGCGCTATCACGTCGACGGGACCCTCGTCGACGCCGAGGCCGCGACGCTCCCGGTCGACGACCGCGGGTTCGCCTTCGGAGACGCCGTCGTCGAACCGCTCCGCGTCGCCGACGGGACACCCGTCGCGTGGCAGGCCCACGTCGAACGCCTGTTCGACGCGTGTGACGCGCTCGGATTCGACCCCGGCGTCGACACCGCGGAGCTACGGGACCGGCTCGACGACACGCTCGACGCCAACACCCTCGACGACGCGCTCGTTCGGCTGTCGATTACCCGCGGACGGAAACGGAAGCGGGAGCCGACGACGGCTACCGGACTCCCTCTCGCCGACCGTCTCCGTCCGCCGACCGATCCCGAACCGACGGTGGTGGTGACGGCCAATCCGCTGTCGGTCGACCGCGCGGCCGTGACGCTCCAGACCGTCCGCACCCGACCGATCCGACCGGCGGCGGTACCCGCCGCGCCCGTCACGCACAACCGCCTCGACGCAGTGCGCGCGCAGGCCGAACTCCGGCGGGCCGCCCCACCGGACGACGACCCGGCGGGGGAGGCGCTTCTCACTGACGACGATCACGTCGTGGGCGGGACGGCGAGCGACCCCGTCTTCGTCGCCGAGGACGCCCTCCGCCTGCCGGCACTGGACGAGTGGCCGGCCCGGACGGCGACGCGGGGCCTCGTCCGCGACCTCGCCCGGACCGAGGGGTTCCCCGTCGTCGAGGACGATTACACGCCCGCCGACTTCCGCGCGGCCGACGAGGCGTTCGTCGCGGAACCCACTGCCGGTGTCCGCCCCGTCGCACGAATCGACGGCGTCGACGTGGGCGGCGGGCCCGTCACCCGCCTCCTCGCGCACCTGTACGACGAGCACGTCGTCGGGGGCGACTAAACGCGGAGTATATATTCCGGCGTCCGATACGGACGGGCGATGGCGCTGGCTCCCGACGAACGGATCACGTCGCTCGACGCCGTGCCCGCCGACACGACCTACCTCTTCACCGTCCGCGACGACGACGGCGACCGGCGGGAGGCGGTGCTCGTCCGCACCGACGACGGGGTGCGTGGCTGGCTGAACTACTGCCGACACCTACTGGACGTGCGACTGGACAAAGGGGACGGCGCGCCGATGCGGGACGGCGAACTCGTCTGTGCCAACCACGGCGCGTACTTCGAGGCCGACAGCGGCTACTGCACGTTCGGACCGTGCGAGGGCGCCACGCTCGAAGCCGTCGACACCACCGTCGACGACGGCGACGTGTACCTGACCGACGACGACTACGCGTTCGTAGCCGTCGGGCCCATCGACGACGGCGACGACGGGCCGTCACCCACGTCGACGTTCGAGTTCTAAACGGGCGTCGTCCCTCTTAGCCGCGCTGCCAGAGGTACACCACGAGCGCCAGAATCCCGCCGAAGAAGGTCAGGAAGGTGAGGCCGCCGACGGCGAGCGCCCAGAACGCCGCCCGGTCGTCGCCGCGGCTCTCCGCGTCCGTGTAGACCCAGTAGGCCATGACGAACGGGAGGACGAGGAAAAAGAGGCCGACTATCAACAGCTCTGGACCGCCGGGGAAACCCATTTGGAGGGGGACCATGTCCGGAGTGTCGCGGCGGGGTTTGTTAAAACTGGGCGACTGCGGGAGGGAGATTTGAACCACGCGAACGGCTCGCTCCGCTCGCCGTTCTCTCGGTCGAATCTACGGGGCGATTGTCGGCCGACCGGCTCCCTCGTCACTCCGTTCCTCGGTCGCGTTGTCGGCCGAAAAATAGCGGGAGGTAGATTTGAACCACGGTCGTTTCACTCCCTAGTTCAAATCCACGGGCATGTTCGAGCGGACGGCTCCCTCGTCACTCCGTTCCTCGGTCGCGTCGTCCGCTCGAAAATAGCGGGAGGTAGATTTGAACTACCGATCTCCGGGTTATGAGCCCGGCGGAATCTCCTGGCTATCCCATCCCGCTACCAGAATCGAATCCAGTCGCGGCATTAAGGGTTGTGATTCGCGTGGCGGAGTGTCCTCACTCCGCGCCGACCCGCCACGTGAACAGCCCCTCCGTGAGGTAGTTGAGGACCATCCCACACCCGATACCGATGGCGTTCGCCACCGTCGGCCAGAGGTCGGCGCCCGCGACGACGAGCCGAATGTCGGTCCACGCGGTCAGCGCCGTCAGGACGGCGAAGCCGACGAGCAAGCCGCCGGCGCGAACCAGATGCGACTTGAGGTAGCGGCGGAACCGGGGAAGCAGCCCCGCCGCCCCGGCTTCCGCGAAGGTCCACCGGTCGTTGATGAGGAACATGAGTGTGATCGACACCTCGGCGCCGACGGCCTTGGCCAGTTGCGGGACGAACCCGTAGCCGGCGGTCAGGATGGCGACGACGATGGTCTCCGCGGTGGCGCCGACGGCGCCGACGGAGACGAACTGCCCGAAACGGAGCCCGGAGTAGAGCTCCTCCAGTTTGCCCAGCCCGCCACTCATCGGTGATCACGGTCGACGAGCGCGGGCGTCGACTCACGCGGTCGGTCGAGGAGCGTGTGCAGGCGGTCGTTCCGGAGGAGGCGGGCCCGGTGACGGGAGACGACCAGTCCGCGCGCCAGCCGGAGCGTCGTCCACACGGGGGAGACGGTGGATTCGGGACAGTCCTCCCAGACCACGGGCACCTCGACGATCCGACAGCCCACCGCGTCGGCGACGGCGAGGAGTTCGATGTCCCACGCGAACCCGGGTTCGTGGAGGTGGGGGCGGATGCGGTCCCACGCGTCGCTCGTGAGCGCCTTCGCGCCACACTGGTAGTCGTAGAGGTGAACGTCGAGGAGGCGACGGGCGAGCCACGCGAAGCCGTCACCGAGGTAGCGGCGGGCGACCGTCTGGTGGGACTGGACGGTCGCCTCGGGGTGGCGACGTGACCCCGCCGCGAGGTCGGCCTCGCCGTCGACGACCGGGCGGATCACGTCCGCGATGGAGTCGGCGGGCGTGCTGCCGTCGGCGTCGGCGAAGGCGAGCACGTCGGTCGACAGCGCTTCGAATCCGGCGGTGATCGCCGCGCCCTTGCCCCGGCGAGCCGACGCCTCGTGGAGCGTGACGGGGAGGTCGGCGATGCGGTCCCGAACCGCCGGCTCCGCAGCATCGCCGGACTCCGTCCGGCTGCCCGTGGAGCGCGGCTCCACGCTGTCGAGTTCGACGCGAATCTCCTCGGGATCGACGGCCTCGTGGAGGGCACGGACGTACGCCCCGAGGCGGTCGACGTCCGGATGGTACGCGGGGATCACTACCCCCACGGAGCGACTCATGGAGACTCCTTTCGTTACCGCGGTAAAAAACCGACCGACTTGGGATCACAAACGGTTTACCGACGCTGGGCGCCCATCAGGTAGATGGAGTACGGCCTCGTCGTCCGGTGGCTGGTCGCCTACGGTGTTCTCGCGGCGCTCGGTCGCCCCGTCGCCGCCCGCCTGTGCTCGACGCTCCCCGGTCGCGGCGTCGGGTTCGCCCTCCCGACGGCGCTCGTCGTCGTCGGCACGGTCGGCTACTGGATCGGCCACCTCACCTTCGGCCCCGTCGCGCTCGGAGCCGCGCTGGCCGTCCTCGTCGTGCTCGCCCTCCTCGCCGGCCTCGACCGCGACGCACTCCGTGAGCGCCGGCTCGAACTCGCCCACGGCGTCCGTCCGACCCGGCGGAACGCAGAGGCGGCCGTCGTCTTCCTCGTCGCGTTCGCCCTCCTCGTCGCCGTCCGTGCCGTCGACCCGGCGGTCTACCCTATCGGCGGCGAGAAGTTCCTCGACTTCGGCCTGCTGAAGACGCTGGACCGCGCGACGGTCCTCCCACCCGAGGACGTGTGGTTCGCGAACGAACCCGTCGCCTACTACTACGGCGGCCACCTCCTGACGGTCCTCCTCGCGGACCTCACCGGCACGGCGCCCCGCTTCGCCTACAACCTCTCGCTCGCGGGCTTCTACGCGACGCTCGTGAGCGCCGCCTACGGCCTCGCTGGTGCCGTCGCCCGGGAACGCGCCGACGCGTGGCGTCCCGCCGCTCTCGCCGCCGCCTTCTTCGTCGGCGTCGCGAGCAACCTCGTCACCGCCAGCCGCCTCGTCGTCTCGGCGCTCCCCGCCGGGATGCAGACCGACCTCGCCGCCGCCATCGCCGCCCGGTCGCGCTACTCGACCGACGCCGTCCTCGGCGGCATCGACTCCTTCTCCTACTGGACCGCCAGCCGTGTCATCCCCGGCACGATCAACGAGTTCCCGCTGTTCGCGTGGCTGAACGGCGACCTCCACGCACACATGATGGGGACGCCCTTCCTCCTGCTGGGCGCGGCCATCGCCTTCGCCCTCTACCGGACGCCCGCACGTGACCTGCGGCGGCGGCGCGTCCTCGCGTTCGTCGCCGTCCCCCTGCTCGCCGGCCTGCAGACCGTGATCGACACGTGGAGCACGCCCTCCATCTTCGGCCTCCTCTTTCTCGCCGTCGCACTCGGCTCGACCGACCCGTGGCCGATCCTCTCCCGGCGCGTGGCGGCGTGGCGGCGGGCGCGCGACGACGGCCCACTCGCCGACGAACTCGGCCACCTCGTCGGGGCGCTGGGCGTCGCCGGCGTCGCTGGCGTCCTCGGCGCCGCCCTCGCGCTCCCCTTCCTGCTCGGGGCAGCGAGCGGCCGCGAGGTGGCCGTCCTCGCCGCCGCCGAGCGGACGAGCCTCCCCGGCCTCCTGCTCGTCCACGGCGCCTTCCTCGTCGTCTTCTACGCGTACCTGCTGGATCGGCTGGCAGTCGACCGCGTCCTGCCGCTCCTCGTCGGCGTGGGCGCCCTCGGCCTGCTCGCGGCGACGGCGAATCTGGCCGTCGCCGTCGCCGTCGGCCCCCTCCTCGCCCTCGGCTGGGCGGCCTGCCGGACGGACCGCCCCGTGGGGTTCGAGACGGCCCTGATCGTCGCCGGCGCGGGGCTCGTCGGCATCGTCGAACTCGTCTACGTGAAAGAGCAGGCCGGCCCCCTGCGGATGAACACGGTGTTCAAGACGTACATGCAGGTGTGGGTGCTGTGGGGAGTGGCGGCGGGCGCCGCGCTCCCGGGGTTCGTCCGGTGGGCGGGGGGGACACTCCCCACGCCGGGCACGCGCTCGCGCTGGCTCCGAGTCGGCCTCGCCGTCGCCGTCGTCCTCGCCACCGTCCCCTACGCCGGGCTGGCGCTGTCGACGCATTTCGCCGGACCCGCCGAGCCGACACTGGACGCCACCCGCTTCGTCGAGCGCGACCACCCCGACGAGGCGCCGGCCATCGCCTACGTCGACGGCCTGCCCGGCCAGCCGACGCTCCTGTCGGCGCCGGCGACGGGGCGCTATCCCGGGCCGGGCGGGGAGTACCCCGCACCACCCGGGATGTACAGCTGGGACTCCAGCCCGGCCGCCAGCCTCACCGGCGTCCCGACGGTCGCCGGGTGGCACCACGAGGTCGGGTATCGAGGGCCGGACGCGTATCTGAGCCGGGTTCGGGACGTCGACGCCGCCTACACCGGGTCACCCGAGCGGACGGTCGCGGTGCTCGAACGCTACGACGTCGAGTACGTGTGGGTCGGGCCGGCGGAGCGCGCCCGCTACGGATCGGTGACGTTCGAGGGCGTCGACGGGCTGACGCCCGTCTTCCAGAACGAGGCGGTGACGATCTATCGGGTCGACGAGGAGGAGTTACGCGTCACGTGAGCGACGCGTAGCGAACGAGTGTCGCTTACCGGCCCCGCGCCGACACCACGTCGAGCGAATCGGCGTCGATGGAGTCCACGTCGAGCCAGTGGGGCACGTACTGACGCTTCTCGAACGTCTCCCGTTCGTCGGGCGTGCCGATGGTACACCAGAGCTGTACCTCCTCGGGGCCGTGGTAGTCGCCCTGACGCTGGATCGAGAAACAGACCTGCTCCTCGCCGTCGTAGTCGACGACGGCGTCCTTGCGGATGCCGGGGTCCCCCCTGACGATGAGGTACTGCATGGACGGGCGTTCGGCGAGTCCGGGCTTAATCGCTTCGATGGCCGTCGAGTGGGGAGACGGGGTTTTGCTCACCGGCCCCCTACGTTCAGTCATGCTCCCCCCGATTGCGGACCGGTTCGTCGCTGGCGAGTCGATAGACGGTGCCGTCGCCCGCGTCCGCGCCCTCGACGATGCGGGGGTCGCGAGCATCGTCAACCTCCTCGGCGAACACTACGACGACCCCGAGGACGCCCGGGCGGACACGGAGGAGTACCTGCGCCTGCTCGAACGGCTGCCGGCGACCGAGCCGCCGGCGACCATCTCGGTCAAGCCCTCGCAACTCGGCCTCGATATCGGCGAGGACGCCTTCCGCGACAACCTCGCCCGGATCGTCGAGGTGGCGGCCGCCGCGGACACCTTCGTCTGGCTCGACATGGAGGACCACGAGGCGACGGACGCGACGATCCGGGCCTACGAGGCGCTGGCGAGGGAGTACGACGGCGGCGTCGGCGTCTGTCTGCAGGCCAACCTCCGGCGTACGCCCGACGACGTGACGCGACTGGCGGACACCGGGGGCAAAATCCGACTCGTGAAGGGCGCGTACGACGAACCGGCAGCAATCGCCTACCGCGACGGGATGGCGGTCGAGGAGGCGTACCGACACCTGCTCCACCGCCTGTTCACGGACGCGACGGTCGGCATCGCCGTCGCCACCCACGACGAGGCGCTGATCGAGTACGCCCTCGAACTCGGCGACCAGTACGACCGCGAGTCCGAGTTCCAGATGCTGATGGGCGTCCGCGAGGACCGCCAGCGGGAACTCGCCGCCACCGAGACGGTCTACCAGTACGTCCCCTACGGGAGCGCGTGGGCGTCGTACTTCTACCGACGGATCAGGGAGCGCCGCGAAAACCTCCGGTTCGCGCTACGGGCGGTCGTGGACGCGTACAGTCCGGTCTGACCGCCCTCGGACATGGTCAGTTCCCCGCCTCGGCCCAGAAGCCGACGGCGGCGGCGACGCCAGCGCCCAGACCGACGAGGAAGCCGGTGTCGGCTCCGAACAGCAGGCGGACCACGACGCCGACACAGAGCCACGCGAGGACGCCGGCGACGAGCGGCGTGACGATGCGCGAACGGCGCCGCGTCATGGGCCCGAGGGAACGACCGTTGACGTATTAGTATTATTGCCCAGATAACTCCGCGTTCGTGGACGAATCCGGCGGCGACAGTTAATTTATCCGAACGCTTCGCCTACGGTGAGGGATGGTAGCAGGCACCGAACCGTTCGACCAGTACGTCGACGGCGAGTGGGTCGGCGGCGAGGGGGAGCCGTTCGAGAGCACGAATCCGGCGACCGGCGAACGCATCGCGACGTTCGAACACGCGTCGTCGGCGGACGTGGCACGGGCTGTCGAGGCGGCACGGGCGGCCGCGCCGGCGTGGCGCGAGCAGTCGTACGTCGACCGCGCCGAAGTGCTGTGGGACGTGTACGCGGAACTCCGCGAGCGCAAGCAAGAGCTGGGCGAAATCGTCACCCGCGAGTGCGGCAAGGAGATCAGCGAGGGACTCGCCGACATCGAGGAGGCGGCGCACATGGTGGAGTGGGCCGCGGGCAACGCCCGGCACCCCCACGGCGACGTGGTCCCGAGTGAAATCGCGGGCAAGGACGCCTACATGCGGCGTCGTCCCCGCGGCGTCGTCGGGTGTATCACGCCGTGGAACTTCCCGGTCGCCATCCCCTTCTGGCACATGGCGGTGTCGCTGGTGGAGGGCAACACGGTCGTCTGGAAGCCCGCGGAGCAGACGCCGTACTGCGGCCGAATCGTCGCGGAGCTGTTCGACGACGCCGGCGTCCCGCCGGGCGTGTTCAACGTGGTGCAAGGCTACGGCGAAACGGGTGCGGCGCTGGTCGACGACGACCGCGTCGACACGATTCTCTTCACCGGATCGGCGGAAGTGGGGCACCTGATCGACGAGACGCTCGGCGGACGACCGGGGCGGACCTGTTCGCTGGAGATGGGCGGCAAGAACGCCGTCGTCGTCACCGAGGCGGCCGACCTCGACATCGCCGTCCACGCGGCAGTGATGTCGGCGTTCAAGACGACCGGCCAGCGCTGTGTCTCCGCCGAGCGCCTGATCGTCCACGCGGACGTGTACGACGAGTTCCGCGACCGCTTCGTCGACGCCGCGGAACGCGTCGCCGTCGGCGATCCGCTGGACGAGTCGACGTTCATGGGACCGCTGATCGACGCCGATGGGGTGTCGAAGTTCCGCGAGTACAACGCCCTCGCTCGCGAGGAAGGAGCGACGGTTCTCGTCGACCGGGCCGAACTGGATGCCGACGAGATTCCCGAGGGCCACGCCGACGGCCACTGGGTCGGCCCCTTCGTCTACGAGATGGACTACGACCCGGACAGCCGCGTTCTCCGCGAGGAGGTGTTCGGCCCGCACGTCGCCCTGATTCCCTACCGCGGCGGCATCGAGCACGCGGTCGAGATTCACGACGCCGTGGAGTACGGGCTCGCGGGCGCCGTCGTGAGCGAGGACTACCGCCAGCTCAACTACTACCGCGACGAGGCGAAGGCGGGGCTGGCGTACGGCAATCTGCCCTGCATCGGCGCCGAAATCCAGCTGCCGTTCGGCGGCCTCGGCAAGTCGGGGAAGGGGTCACCCTCGGCTCGCGAGGTGATCGAGGCGGTGACGGACCGGACGGCGTGGACGCTGAACAACGAGAAAGAGATCGAGATGGCACAGGGGCTGTCCGCCGAGTTGCGGTTCGAGGAGTGACGCGGGGCGTGCCAGCCGAGTCGTGGTCGGGACGACGGTCACTGCCCCGGGAACAGGAGCAGTCGCCCCGCCAAGAACACGAAGTACAGGCCCAGCAGGTAGCCACCTTCCGTCCGCGTTAGCTGTCCCTGCCGCCAGTACCACACCCATCCGAGCAACGCCGCGCCGATCCCCAGTTTGAAGGGGAGATCCCAGAGGACGACCACCGGCGGGACGTAGTACGTCGAGACGACGCCACCGAGGCCGACCCCGACCAGCGGATTGACGATGTTGCTCCCGACGAGCGTTCCGAGCGCGACGTTGGGTGACCGGCGGCGAACGGCGTCCATCACGGTCGTCAGTTCCGGCAGGGCGGCCGCCACGCCGAGTGTCACCACGCCGACCATCGACCCGCCGAGTGCGAGCGCGTTGACGACCGTCTCGACGACCGAGAGGACGAGCGAGGCGGCCAGCAGGACCAGCACGAGCAGCCCCGTGGCAACGAGCGCATCGCGTCGGGGGCGCTCGCTCGGTCGCTCGCGGATCGTCCGCGTCGGCTCGCGGCGGGAGACGCTCACGAGAACGTACAGGAGGTAAAGCCCCAGCAACACCGCGCCGTCGAGTCGGCTGATCGAGCCGTCCCACGCGAGCAGCAACGTCGCGAACAGCGCGCCGAGCATCGGAAGGTAGCTCCGACGCACGAACGTCCGGGTGAGCGGGAGGCTGCCAGAGGCGATGAGCAGGACGCCGACGAGCAGGAACTGCTGGACGGTCGAGGAGCCGGTGTTCCCTCCGATGACGACGGCGGAGGCGACCCGGTAGTCGAGGACGCCAGAGAGGATGCCGAGCGACGCGACGAGGTGGGCGCTGAGTTCCGGCAGGCTCGTCCCCAGCGCGAGGACGGTCATCCCCACGAGCACCTCGTCCACGTCGTAGTACTCCGCGAGCGCCAGCAGTCGGTCGATTGCCCGGCTCGCCGCCGTGACGAGGGTGTAGAGGGCGACGGCACCGATGGATACCTGCGTGAGTACTGCGGCAGAGACCGACATCTCAACGCTCGGACAGCCAAGTGTCTTCCCACGCCCGTTCGAAGGCGGCGTCGAAGGGCTCCGCAGCCCAGACCGGGCAGTCCTCGCACGCCCAGATCTTACAGATGGTCCCGTCGCGGTTCACGACGCCGAGGGACGCCCATACGTGCGTTTCGCAGGTCTCTTCCCCGGACATGCGACCGTTCGGACGACCGCAGGCGAAAAAAGTCTACCTTCGTGAGCCCTCGAAACGCGACGACAGAGCGGGTGGTGGTGGGCGATCTCGCCGCCGAACCAAACGGGTTTTAACGCCCGACGCGAAATTGCCGGCAAGGTAGATATCTATGCAGATGCCACGCCGATTCAACACGTACTGCCCGCACTGCAACGGGCACTTCGAGCACGAGGTGGAGAAAGTGCGTCGCGGTCGAGAGACGGGGATGAAGTGGATCGACCGCCAGCGCGAGCGCAACACGTCCACCATCGGGAACGCCGGCAAGTTCTCGAAGGTGCCCGGCGGCGACAAGCCGACGAAGAAGACCAACCTGAAGTACCGGTGCTCCGAGTGTGGCAAGGCCCACATGCGCGAAGGCTGGCGGGCCGGCCGGCTGGAGTTCCAAGAATGACGGGGAGCTTCCTCACCGTCGAGTGCGCGGACTGTGGCAACGAGCAGACCGTCTTCGGCAAGGTGTCGACGACGGTGAACTGCGCGGTCTGTGGCAGCACGCTCGCCCGTCCGACGGGCGGCCAGACCGCGTTCGAGGGCGAAGTCGTCGACACCGTCGAGGCACGCTAAGCGATGAAATACAGTGGCTGGCCCGATCAGGGTGAACTCGTCGTCGGCAAGGTCGACGAGATCACCGACTTCGGCGTGTTCGTCGACCTCGAGGAGTACGAGGACAAGCGCGGGCTCGCACACATCAGCGAGGTCGCCAGCGGCTGGATCAAGAACGTCCGCGACCACGTCCGCGAGGGACAGACGGTCGTCGCGAAGGTACTCGACGTCGACGAGGGGTCCCAGCAGATCGACCTCTCGATCAAGGACGTCAACGAGCACCAGCGCAAGGAGAAGATTCAGGAGTGGAAAAACGAGCAGAAGGCGGACAAGTGGAT
>Ga0207757_100848_pt1 | contig 16539 bp, 13 predicted proteins | sample A23P3SouthBayCA_2_FD_187752 | JGI IMG/M metagenome (GOLD analysis project Ga0207757, IMG submission 187752) | Aerobic enrichment media microbial communities from Eden Landing Ponds, California, USA - A23 P3 (2) (SPAdes) | ecosystem: Environmental > Aquatic > Marine > Unclassified | place...
CTTCCACACCATCAGTGGGCCGGAGATCATGTCGAAGTACTACGGCGAGAGCGAGGAGCAACTCCGCGAGGCCTTCGAGGAGGCCGAGGAGAACGCGCCAGCGATCGTCTTCATCGACGAGATCGACTCCATCGCGCCCAAGCGGGACGAGGCGGGCGGCGACGTGGAACGCCGCGTCGTCGCGCAGTTGCTCTCGCTGATGGACGGCCTCGAAGAGCGCGGTGAAGTCGTCGTGATCGGGGCGACCAACCGCGTCGACGCCATCGACACCGCCCTTCGTCGCGGCGGCCGGTTCGACCGCGAGATCGAGGTCGGCGTCCCCGACCGCGACGGCCGCCGGGAGATCCTGCAGGTTCACACCCGCAACATGCCGCTGGCCGAGGACGTGGATATCGACGCCTTCGCGGAGTCCACCCACGGCTTCGTCGGCGCCGACATCGAGGGTCTCGCGAAGGAGGCCGCGATGAACGCGCTGCGGCGCATCCGCCCGGAGATCGACCTCGAAGAGGAGGAGATCGACGCCGAGATCCTGGAATCGCTGGAAGTCGACGACGACGACTTCCAGGAGGCGATGAAGGGAATCGAACCCTCCGCGCTCCGGGAGGTGTTCGTCGAAGTTCCCGACGTGACGTGGGCCGACGTGGGTGGCCTGGAGGACACCAAGGAACGCCTCCGCGAGACCATCCAGTGGCCGCTCGACTACCCCGAGGTGTTCGAGGCCATGGACATGGAGTCCGCAAAGGGCGTTCTCATGTATGGCCCGCCCGGGACGGGGAAGACCCTGCTCGCCAAGGCCGTCGCCAACGAGGCCGAGTCCAACTTCATCTCGGTGAAGGGCCCCGAACTCCTCGACAAATACGTCGGAGAGAGCGAGAAGGGGGTTCGCGAAATCTTCAGCAAGGCTCGTGAGAACGCGCCGACGGTGATCTTCTTCGACGAGATCGACGCCATCGCGACCGAGCGTGGCCGGAACACCGGTGACTCCGGCGTCTCCGAGCGCGTCGTCTCGCAGCTCCTGACCGAACTCGACGGCCTCGAAACGTTGGAGGACGTGGTCGTGATAGCCACGTCGAACCGGCCCGACCTCATCGACTCCGCGCTCCTGCGCCCCGGTCGGCTCGACCGGCACGTCCACGTGCCCGTCCCCGACGAGGCGGCTCGCCGCGCCATCTTCGAGGTCCACACCCGTGACAAGCCGCTGGCCGAGGACGTGGATCTCGACAGCCTCGCCCGCCGGACCGAGCACTACGTCGGCGCCGATATCGAGGCGGTCTGCCGCGAGGCCTCGATGGCCGCCAGCCGTGAGTTCATCAACAGCGTCTCGCCCGAGGAGATCGGCGACTCCATCGGCAACGTCCGCATCACGATGGATCACTTCGAGCAGGCGCTGGAGGAAGTGACCGCCAGCGTCAGCGAGGAGATCCGCGAGCGCTACCGCGACATCGAACAGCAGTTCACGAACGAGGAACCCGCGGTCGGCGGCGAGGCCGAGACGAGCCGGACCTTCCACTGATACGGGTTATTGTAACTGTTTACCGGTGGGCTGCCGAGACGGTCCGGCGGCCCACCGGTAACGACCCACAATAAACCGTATGAGCCGGCTCCCGCGGCGCTCGTTCACGCGTCGGCCGTCGTCATCGACCGGTAGGCGGAACGGCCGATCCATTCGGATGGCGACCACAATTGTGAGGTGGTATTAATATCCTGCGGACGATTCGTTCTTTTTGGGGAGTGTGTACAGTATGTCCGTTCGTTCGGCTCGACCGACCGCCGTCCGAGGCACCGATCGAGACCACGAGCCGTCCGCGGACTCCGTGGGGGGGACGGGGCGGTGAGCCACACGTCTATCCCGGACTCCGTCGCCGACGGCTCCGGGCTGCCGACGATCCTGATCGTGGACGACGACGCGGACCTCGCGGACACCTACAGCGTCTGGCTCTCGAGGGAGTTCGACGTGGAGACGGCGTACGGCGGCGTTCAGGCGCGCGAACAGCTCCACGACGGGCTGGACCTCGTCCTGCTCGACCGGCGGATGCCGGGGGTTCCGGGTGACCGCGTGCTGGCGGATATTCGCGACAGGGGAATCGACTGTCTGGTAGCCATGCTCACCGCGGTCGAGCCGGATACGGACATCATCGACCACCAGTTCGACGAGTATCTGGTCAAGCCGGTGACGCAGTCGGAACTTCGCGGGACCGTCGACGAACTCCTCTTACGGCAGGGGTTCGACGCCGACACACAGGACTACTTGGCCTTGGAGTCCAAAGCCGAGGCACTGGATTCCCGGAAAGAGGAGAACCTTCGCGACCCCGAGGCGGCGGCTGATCTCGAAGCCGATGCCGAACAGCGGCGCGAGGCCGAGCGGATGCAGGCAATGCGTGAGCGACTCGATCGCCTGCAGCGGATCACCGCCGTCATCCGCGATATCGACAGACAGCTAGTGGTCGCGACCAGCCGACAGGAGATCGAACGCACGGTCTGTGAACGCCTCGTCGAGTCGGACCCCTACGAACTGGCGTGGGTCGGCGACTACACGGTCAGTTTCGACCAGGTGGCGCCTCGCGTGGCGGCGGGTGTGGACGAGACCGCGTTCGACGACGACGCGGTCGCCGACGGAGGCACCCCGGCCACAGAGGCCGTCTCGACCGACGAGGTGCAGGTCATCGACCACCTCTCGGCGGGACACGGTGAGCAGATGCTCGCCCCGTTCGACGCCTCCCTGGACACCGACCGCTTCGTCGCAGGTGCGGTCGTCCCACTCACCTATCGCGACACCGTCTACGGCGTCCTGGTCGTCTATACGGGCGATGCGGACGTGTTCGACGGGCGCGAGACCGACGTGCTCGCCGAACTTGGCGACAGCGTCGCCAACGCGATCAACGCCGTCGAGAACCGGAAGCTGATGCTTTCCGATACGGTCGTGGAACTAGAGTTCGACGTTCGGGACCGATCCGACGTGTTCGTGTCGCTGTCGGCGGAGACCGGATCGCGAATCGAACTGAAGAGTTTCGTGCCGGCGGCCGATGGCGAACTCACGAGCTACGCCGAGGTCAGCGGGACGACGACCGACGCGTTTCTGGACGCGGCGACCGGTCGCCCGGGGATCGAGACGGTTCGCGGTATCGGCGAGTCGGGTGACCAGGCCCTCTACGAGTGCCGCGTCTCGGCATCGACGGTCGTCCGCTCGCTGACCGACGCCGGGGCGAGCGTGGAGTCCATACGGATCGACGAGGGACGGGGCCACGTCACGGCGATCGTCGCGCCCGAAACGGACGTGCGGACGGTCGCCGAGACGATCCAGACGGCGTTCGACGACGTGGAACTCACTGCGAAACGCGAGGTCGAGCGGGACGTCCAGTCGACCGAGAGCTTCCGACAGTCGCTGGAGAATCGACTCACCGAGCGCCAGTACTCGGTCCTCGAAGCCGCCTACGCGGCGGGCTACTTCGCGTGGCCGCGGGAGTCGACGGCCAAGGAGATTGCCGACTCGCTGGACGTGGCCCCGCCGACGCTCCACGAACACCTCCGCGGGGCGAAGATCGAACTCATCGAGGCCTTCTTCGAGGAGACCGGAACGTTCGACGAGGGTGATCGACCGCGCTTCGGCGAGTAGCCGCGGCGTGTCAGGCCCCGTCGTCGATGCGCTCGACCGTCCTGGCCGACCTCACGGGGGGTTGACGTGATCCTGTTCGGCACGTTGTCGAATCCGCGTCACCACCGACCACGATCGGCACCACGAGTCCACGTCGCGGGTGGCATCCTTCCGACCCGCAGTCGGATCGTCGGGCGCCGCTCCCGTGGGTGCGTCCCCTAACTGCTTCGTCGACGACGCGCTGACCGTGACGACTCGTCGATTAGGGTCGGATTTTTTCCGCGGCATTTCCGAACGGCTCCTCGATGATCGACGCGGTCCGTCGCGCCCCTCGCCGCCGATGCGTCGCCGGCGGGAGCGTCAGTCTGCTCGGGGCACTGCTCCTCGGCGTCCCCGTGTTCGACATCTGGGACGACGCCGTGAACCGTTCCTGGTCCGTGCTAGCGACGGTTGCCGAGAACGCGCCCTTCCTGATTCTGGCCGGTCTGCTCGTCTGGGGGGGCATCTGGCTCGTCCGCACCGACTGGGAGACCGACCGCGTCACGGCGGTCGCACGACGGACCGTCGTCGTCGCCGTCGTGGTTGGCGGCCTTCTCGGCTGGGCTGGCTTCCTGCAGTTGCGGGTGATGGGCACCCTCAAACCGGTCGTCCTCGCGATGGACGGCGTGTTGGTTGGGGTAGCCACGTCGCTCGGTCTCAGCCTCGCGGTGACCCGGGTCGAAGCGGCCGACGGCACGCGCCAGTCGCGACCCGAGGACCTGGAGCGGCTATACCGCGTCGCCAGCACGCTCGAAGCGACGACGAATCGCGAGCTCGCGGCCGAGGCCAGCGAGCACGCCCTCCGTGATCTCCTGGACGGGGCGCCGTTTCGCGTCGTCGTCGACGGGTCCGTCGTCGCGGAACACGAAGCAGTCGAGTCGGCACGGCCGGCCGAGCACGTTTCTATCGGCGACCGCGGGCGGATCGACCTGTGGGAGGGACCGTTCGAACGCCACGAACTCCTCGTCGTCGAACTGTTCGCTACCCACCTCGACGAGGTTATCCGGCGGATCGACCGCGAGACGCGCCTGCGCAAGGAGCGGGACATCCTCGCGTTCGTCAACCGAACGCTCCGTCACGACCTGCTCGGTGACCTCTCGCTCGTCGACGCACGGCTCCGGCTGCTGGATCGGAACGTGAGCTTCGACGATGCGGCCGATGCGGACCACCTCGCGGTCGCGCTCGGCCGCGTCGACGAGATGACCGAGTTCGTCGAGCGGATGCGGACGTCCGCAGCGTCGCTCCTCGACGAGGAGGAGACGCTCGACGCCGTCCCCCTGTGCCCGACGCTGGAGGAGCGACTCGACGCCCTCGAAGCCGCCAATCCCGACGCGTCGGTCGTCCGCGGGACGGTACCGGAGGTAGCCGTCGAGGCTGACGACCTTCTCGGAAACGTGTTCACGAATCTGCTCCGCAACGCCGTCGAACACAACGACGCGTCGACGCCGGAAGTCGTCCTCGACGCCGATCTGCTGGACGACGTGGTTCGGATTCGAATCGCCGACAACGGCCCCGGGATTCCGGCCGAACGACGGGCGTCCGTCTTCGAAGCGGACGATCGCAGCACTGAGCGTCGCGGTGGCGAGTTCGGGCTCTCTCTCGTTAAAGACGCCGTCGAGAACTACGGCGGCGCGATCCGGATCCGCGACAACGACCCATGCGGGACGGTGTTCGAACTCGACCTTCCGATCGCGAGCAGGTAGCGATTCGGGGTCACCCGGCCGTCGTGTGCGCGGCGTGGGTGGCACGCCACAGCGCCTTTGCCGTTGCCGCCGGTGGGTCGTGGTACAGACGATTAGGTCGTCGTTTTATTACCGTCAGGGAGGTGATCTTACATGCGGGCCGCGAAGATGGCGCCCCTTCGTGGCCGGCAGCGTACCGGAAGCGGAGTCACCCCTGGAGCGAACGGCCCCGGTTCGCTCCTTCTCCCCACACTCACTCCGCGGAATTTATCGGGCACCTCTACCGGTTTCGACGCTCGGTCACGGCCGACCGCGTTCCAACACGCTATTGACGCCCCTCCTTCGACGGTGGTGTATGTCCCCACGACAGCGGCGTGCCGCGCTGTGGACGCTTCTTGCGGCCAGTTTCCTATTCGTCAACTTTCATCGGACGGCGACGGCCGTCCTCGCCGACTCGCTCGCCCGCACCTTCGACGCGACTGGCTCCCAACTTGGCCTGCTCCACGCCTCCTTTTTCTACATCTACGCCCCCTTGCAACTGCCTGCCGGCCTCGTCGTCGACCGCTACGGCCCGCGGTCCGTGGGGGCGACGGGCCTGGTCGTTCTGACGGCCGGCGTGGTCTGGTTCGCGCGGAGCGAGACGCTGCTGGCGGCCTTTCTCGCCCGGGCCGTCGTCGGGTTCGGCGGGAGTGTCCTCTATATCGCCACGCTTCGCTTCTGTGCGAACTGGTTCCGACCGGACGAGTACGCGACGATGACCGGCTACACCGTCGCCGCGGCGGGCGCCGGCGGCATCCTCGCCACGACGCCGCTCGCGCTCGCTATCGACCGCATCGGGTGGCGAACGGCCATCCTCGTGACGGGCGCGATCACGGGCGTTCTCGCCGTCGCCGTCGCGACCGCCGTCCGCGACCGACCGGCACGGGACGGGATCGGCGTCGACGACGACGACCACACTCCGGCGACCCTCGCCGACATCGTCGCCAACACGCGGACCGTCCTCGCCGAAATCGAGACGTGGCTGATGGGCCTGCTGCTCTTTCTGGTGCTCGGCGTCAACTTCACCGTCCTCGGCCTCTGGGGCGTCCCCTTCGTCGCCGACACCTACGGCGTCTCGGTGGCCCGCGCCTCGACGTACGTCCTCGTCGGGAACGTCGGCTTCGTCCTCGGATCGCCTGCCTTCGGCGCGCTCTCCGACCGCACCGGCTGGCGGACGGAACTCGTCGTCGCGACGAGCGTCGTGTTCGCGCTCTCGTACGCGACCCTCCTCCTCGTCCCGCCGCTGCCCGTCGTCGGGGCGGCGCTCTTCTGTGCCTTGCTCGCCAACGGCGGCGTCGCGCTCGTGTTCACCGTCGGGAAGGAGCGTCACGCCCCCGCCGTCGCCGGCACCATCACCGGCGTCATCAACAGCCTCGGCTACGTCGGGGCCGCGGTCCTCCCGACCGTCATGGGTGCCGTCCTCGACGCCTACTGGACGGGCGAGATCATCAACGGCGCACGGGTGTACACGGTCACCGGCTACCGGGTTGCCTTCGGCGTCGCCACCGGCGCGGCGGTCCTCGCTGTCGTCGCCGCGGTGTGGCTCCACCGTCGCGAAGTGAGGGCGACGGGACCGATCGCACCGACCGGTGCGGACGACTAGCGATGCGCTGCTCCCGCAACATCCGGTGATGTCGCGTCGATCCGTCGATCAGCCAGCGGCTAGTTACAAGAAGCTCCCATCTTCACTGGAGAGTAGCATGCTGAACGACGCTCGCGCTTGGTTCAACAATCTGTACGAACAATCCGAATATCGGCGTGCGCTGAAGATTCTGGTCGTGGGGGCAGTTGGGACACTCTGGATATTCTCTCGATTCGTGACGAACGTCATCAGTATCGAGGAGGCCATCCTCGTTACGATCATCTTGCTTTTGTTCTCCATCGAGGCGCTCGAAACCGATACGTTTCGGATCGAGGAACTCCTAGCTAGTCAGACTCGCGCGCTCGGCGAGCACCGCGATCTGAAGACGCAGGTCGAGGAGTTACTGGGGGAGAAACCCGACCGACTGCACATCCTCGGCTACACGGGGAGTTCGGCACTGCTCCAGAGCATCATCAGCGAGGCCATCGACCGCGGGGCCGACGTGTATCTCCTCTATCAGCACCCGGAGCAAACGTACAACCAGAAGGAGATGGATCTCGGCATTGATACGATCAAGTACATGTATCGATTCCACAAGATGGACGAGAACGTCGAGATTCGGTTCTACGACGAACCCGCGTCGGTGATGGGCGTACGGTCCGATCACGGGATCACGCTCGGCTGGTACACCTACTCGGACTATCGGGAACAGATGGACTCACAACACCGGGCCGTCCAAGGACCCGAGAATGAAGCACTTCTCTTCCCCGAGGAGGACCGCCGCCAGTTCCCCGTGATGGACTCGTACTTTACCGAACTGTACACGTATCTCTGGCTCAGCGGTCGTACGCTCGAAACCGTCTACGAGAGCGACGACTGTCCAGCCAGTCTCGAGGACTGGGTAGAGTTCGGTGACGAGGCGGACTACGACCAGCGGATCAACTGGTTCGAGCGGACCGCTACCCAGAACGTCTCCGAGCGGACCGATATCTTCCCCGATCAGGAGCCAATCGCTGGCCACGTCTCGGTCGACGAGTCCAGTGCGGCGCCGACGGCGGGCGCCGACGGGTCGTGATGCGCTGGCGCCGATACCGGTCGTTCTAATTCCGGTCTCCGTCCGATCCAGAGTAGAGACGTTGCCGCTATGTTCACACCCGCACCCCTCGTTCTGCTGGGAGTGACCGGTCACCTCGGAGTGGATTCCATCGTCGCCATCGGCGCCGGGTACCGTCGAGACGAGGAGGAACGCGACCACGTCCTCCGACGCTCGCCCGCTCCGCCATCCGACCCGCCATTCGAACTGTCGAAAACAGAAACCATTTGCAAAATAAACTGAATGAATATAGGTCTCTATCCGAATATGCTATTCGTAAATATTACTTTTTCCTTCGATAGTCGAACAAATTGCATAATTATTAATGCTTCCAGTGCCACTACTTCACCATGATCGACGTGCCCGTCTCCGCCGTCATGACCGAGTGCGCTCAAACCGTCCCGCCGACCACCACGGCCGTCGAAGCGGCGACTCGTCTGCGCCGGGCCGACGTGTGCGCACTCGTCGTCCACGATTCGAGCGCCGTCGTCGGCATCGTGACCGAAGCCGACATCGTCGCCGTCGTCGCCGAAGGGGGCGAGAACCCGCTGGTCGAGTCGTTCATGTCGACGCCGGTCGTCACCGTCGACCCGACGACGCCGGTCGGTCTCGCCGCCGACCGGATGCGCGATGCGGGAGTGGCACGGCTCCCCGTGGTTGGCGACGGCACGGGCTACCGTGGACTCGTCGCCCGTACGGACGTGGCACCGTACCTCTCGCGGCACCGCCTCGATATCGACTGGCAGGGCGACCCGCTCTCGCTCGATGGGACGGGCACGCCGGACACCGTCGCCACCGAGTAACCTTTTCCGTCCCCGGCGACGGTGTGTGCGTATGCGCACCACCGGACCGCTCGCGCTCGCGGGCGCCGTCGCCCTCTACGCTGGCTCCCGCTTCGTTCGCCGGTTCGGCGTCGACGAGACGCTGTTCGGCGTGGCGCTCGGTCGACCGACCCTGCTGGTCCTGTCCGTCGCCGCCGTCGCACTCGCGGCGTACGGCGCCTACCGACTCGTCGGCGGCTTTCTGATCGGCCACACCGCCAGCAAGCGCCGCCGTCACGAAGTCCGCAACATTCTCAGACTCGTCTTCGGGGCGTTCGGCCTGATCGCCGGCTTCGGCGTCGTCACGCGCGACTGGGTGAGCGTCCTCCTCTCGCTGGGTGTCGTCGGCTTCGCCGTCACCTTCGCCCTGCAGGGGGCGCTCGCCTCCCTCATCGGCTGGCTCTACATCGTCACCAAGCGCCCGTACGCGGTCGGGGACCGCATCGCCATCGAGGACACCCGCGGCGACGTGACTTCCATCGACCTCTTCGTGACTGAAGTGTGGGAGATCGACGGCGAACTCGTCTCCAGCAACCAGCCCTCGGGGCGCATCGTCACCGTCCCCAACAGCGTGGTGCTCTCCTCGCACGTCGTGAATTTCTACGGCGAGGGCGTTCCCTACGTCTGGAACGAACTCTCGGTGCAGGTGGCCTACGAAACCGATCTCGACTTCGCGGTCGAGGTGATGACGGAGACGGCCACGGACTACCTCGGCGAGGAGATGGCCGCGGGCGTCACGCAGTACCGCGACCGGCTCGAGGAGACACCCGTCGAACTCGACGTGAACGAGCGCCCGACGGTCAACGTGGTGCAGGGGGAGTCGTGGGTCGACCTCCGCCTGCGCTATCTCGTCCACCCGCGACGGGGGACGCGCACCCGGAACGCGCTGTACCAGTCGATCCTCGACCGCTTCAACGACCATCCCGACCGGGTGGCGTTCCCCGTGAGTCGCAGTCGCTAGTGCGCGTGGGACTCCGCTGCCGAGTCCTCGCCCGCGTCGCTCACGTAGCCGACGTACACCTGCCCGAGAAAGAGCAGGGTGAACGCGGCGTTGAGGTACGTGGTGTAGCCGCCGGGAGCGGTGCCGCCCGCTTCGCCCGCCGGGGGCACGAGGCCGAGCCCCGACCAGAGGTAGTGGATGGCGATACCCGAAATTACGGCGCCGACGAAGACGCTCAGGAACAGCACTGCGGCCATCCGGAGGCCGTAGTAGCGCCGGTAGGCATCCGTGATGGTCGGCACGATCAGGTCGGCGAAGATGAAGCTCATGACGCCGCCGAAGGCGATGCCGTTCGACCAGAGGATCAGGGCGAACGGCACGTTGCCGACCGAGCAGACGAACGTGACGACGCCGACGACGACGCCGACGACGGCGCTGGCGACGACCCACGTCAGGGTGCCTTCGGCGCCGACGCCGAACAGCGTCGTCCACCACGACCGCGGGACGGCGGCGCCGATGAGGCCAGCGACCAGGAAGCCGGCGACGATGTCCGTCCAGAGCATGTTCCACTCGCCGAGCGCGTTCTTCGAGGCGAGGCGCCAGCCATCGCGGGTCAGTAGACGGTCCTGCCACGTCGCGTCCGTCTGCTGTTGGGACTCCTCGTACGCCGACTTGCACGACTCGGAGCAGAAGTACTCGGTGCCGCCGTCGGTCTCCAGCGATACCACGTCGTCGTCGGTGGGGTCGACCTCCATCCCACAGGCCGGATCGCGGACCCCATCGGTGGCGCGCAGGTGTTCCCGCGCCGCCTCGAACCAGCCGTCGGGGACGACGAACCGGAAGGTTAGCGCGAGGAGGCCGATCAGGAGCAAACCGGCGACGTAGTCCGCGACGACGAACTGCCACCCGAGCAGAATCCACATCACCAGCCCGAGTTCGATCACGAGGTTGGTCGACGCGAACTGGAAGGCGGCGAGGCTGGCGACGGGAGACGCGCCCTTCTTGAACAGGGACTTGGTGGTCGCGACGGCGCCGAAGGAACACGACGAAGAAGCGGCACCAAAGAGCGTCCCGAGGCCGAGTTCGCGCCACCCGTTCCCGCCGAGGACGGCGGACATCTTCTCCTCGCTGACGAACGTCTCCACTGCGCCGGCGATGGTGAACCCGAGGACGAGCGCCCACCACGTCTCCCAGCCCATCTCGGCGGCGAGCCCCAGACCCTCGATCAGCGTCTCGACGACGGTCATACGTCCCACCTCCCGATCGGCGCGGTGTCTACGTTCGGTCGCATGGGCTCTCGAATAGGAGGCCCCGATTCAACTGGGTTGTGGTTGGGACGCCACCGCCTACAGCCGCCTCGAACTTTGGATTCGAAACTAGTGAGGTGGAGAAAAACCCGAATACGAACTGCTCGGCCAGTCGACCGCGTGGGCGTCCGATACGCCCGATTCCCAGTCTCGGGGAATCGGCGCCGGCGTACATGACGCTGGCCCCCCTACGTCCACATGTGAGGTGTCCACTATGGCGTACGATGTCTCGAACCCGCTCGAAGGCGAGTTCGACCTCGGCCGTGTTGGCCCGCTTGTCCCCGTCTGGATCGCCACCCTCCGGGTTGTCGTCGGCTGGTGGTTCTTCCACGCTGGCGTGACGAAGCTGATCGAGTCGGGGCTGAACTTCACTGCCGGCCCGTCGTATCTCCAGGGGATGGGCGACACCATCCTCGGCCCCATAGCCGTGTGGATGGGGACCGCTATCCCCGGCGTCATCGGAGCCATCGTCCCGCTCGCGGAGACGCTCATCGGCCTCGCGCTGATCGCTGGCGCACTGGTCCGTCTCGCGTCCCTCGGCGGCGCCATCTTCATGGCGTTCTTCTGGGTCGGCAACGCCGAGTTCGGCCACGGCGTCGTCAACGGCGACCTGATGGGACTGCTGCTGTTCGTCACGCTGCTGGTCCTCGGCGCCGGCCGGTACTACGGCCTCGACGCCGTCCTCGAGCGTCTGGAACTGGTCGAGAACCACCCGCGGCTCAGACACCTGCTCGGATAACGAGGTGAGACAGTATGACAAACACGATCGACAAGGCGGCGATGGCACTGAGTAGCGCACTGCTACTGGCCGGTATCGTCGTCCTCGGACTGGTAGAGATTCTCGACGGGGTGCCGTACGGTGCGGCCCCGACGACGAACGAGGCGGGCGAGGTGATCGCCCAGCCCGGTGTCGACCCGGCGATCCGCACCGGCCTCGTGCTCGGCGGACTGGCCATCCTCGGGCTGTGGGGGCTCTACCGCGTCGCCGTCCCGGCCGCTGGCGTCGACCGCCGCACGACCACCGACGCGACGACCAGGTCCCAGTAAGCCCTCCCGAAGGATTATCCGCCGCGCGCACCTGGCGAGTGGGTATGTACGATCCACAGCCACTCGCACCGACGATCCGTTCGCTCCGAAACGGCGACCGACTACCGTCGGCGCTCGTCGACGACCTGTGTGACCGACGCGATGCTGTCGACGACGATGTTCGAGCGATGCTCCCCGAGACGGGGCGCCGAGAACGCCTGACGCGCGAGGCGACGGCGCTCGCCGCTCGCCACGACGACCCCTCGAGCCGACCGCCGCTGTTCGGCGTCCCCGTCGCAGTCAAGGACATCTTCCACGTCGATGGCTTCGTCACCGAGGCCGGTGCGTCGGTGCCGCCGACCGCCGTCACCGGCCCGGAGTCGACCGCGTTCGCTCGTCTCCGCGACGCCGGCGCGCTCCACTTCGGCAAAGCCCACACCACCGAGTTCGCGTACTTCGCGCCGCCGCCGACCCGGAACCCGAACGACCTCAAGCACACGCCCGGCGGGTCGTCCAGCGGGTCGGCCGCCGCCGTCGCCGCCGGTATCTGCCCGCTCGCGCTCGGCTCGCAGACGATCGGCTCGGTGATCCGACCGGCGGCCTTTTGCGGTATCGTGGGCTACAAACCCAGTTACGGCCGCATCCCGATCGACGGCGTCGTGCCCTTTTCCCCCTCCGTCGACCACGTCGGAACCTTCACCGCCGACGTGGACGGCTCGGCCCGCGCCGCGGCCGTCCTCTGTGACGGCTGGGAGCCGGTCGATCCCGACGAGCGGCCGGTCGTCGGCGTCGTCGAGGGACCGTACGTCGAACAGGCGACCGAGGCCGCACGGGCCGGCGTCGAGGCGGGTGCCGCCGCCCTCGACGACGCGGGCTACGAGGTCCGACGCGTGCCGATGCTCGACGACATCGCGGCCGTGAACGACAGCCACATCGCCCTGACGGCTGCGGAGTTCGCGCTCACGCACGCGGAGTGGCACGCCGAGTACGGCGACCGGTACGACCCGGAGACAACCGAGTTGATCGAACGCGGACAGGCAGTCGGCGTCGACGACCTGTCCGCTGCCCGAGCCGCACGGCTCGATCTGCGGGAACGAGTCACCGAGCGGGCCCGCGAGGCGGGCGTCGACCTGTTGTGCTCGCCGGCGGCCCCCGGTCCGGCGCCCGAGGGTATCGACGACACTGGTGACCCGATCATGAACCTGCCGTGGACCAACGCTGGCGTCCCGGCGCTCACCGTTCCCTGCGGGCGCGTCGACGACCTACCCCTCGGCTTACAGGTTGTCGCCCCCTTCGGCGACGACGAGGCGTTGCTGGCGTGGGGCGAGGATATCGCTGCGGTCGTCGCCGACGTGGGTCCGGTCGGGGCGTAACGACACTACGCCGCCGGCGTGTCCGTCGCCGTCGACGTGTCGGCCTGTGCCCGTGCCTCCTCGAAGGTGGACGCAGGAAAGAGCCCGCTCACCTCCGCCAGCGAAAGCGTCTCGACCAGCGCGGCCGGGTCGCCCGAGACGAGCAAGACGCCGAAGTCCGAGACGGTGTCGTCGACGCTGACCGAGACGTTGGATCGGTTGCGGAAGGTGTCGACCGCATCACGTGTCAGTTCGATCCGCCGCCGTCGGAACGTCGCCTGCGCCTGCATTCGCTCCAGTTCGCCCGACTCGACCTGCGACTGAATCTCGGACTGGAGCTGCTGGAGCGACTGCTGGTCGGGTTGGACTGCGAGCGTGACCGTCGCCGGCTCCCCGGTTTCGCCGGCGCTCCCGCCCCCTTCGTGATCCGAGAGCGCACTACATCCGGACAGGGAGAGGGCGGTCCCCGTGCCGGCGAGCTGGAGAAATCTACGTCGGCCCGTATCGTCGAACATACCGCCGACCTTGGGAGACGAGTGGGATAAGCCCTCGGCTCTCCGCGGCTACCCCTCGTCGGCGTCGAGCGTCGTCACCGGTGTCGTGACGACCTCCAGTTGTGTGCCGCCGCTCACGCTCTCGGTTGCGGCGACGGTCCAGCCGTGCTGTACCGCGTTCCGAAACAGGTTCTCGAAGAGCCATCGGAGCCGTGTCGAGGCAGGAGTCGGCGGGTCGCATGCCCGCGATCTGCTCGTCGGTCCGGTCGCAGCGTTCGTTGAGTCGGTCGTTCCGGAACGTGTTCGCAGGGTCGAACGGCCGCGATCCGTGTTGGTGACGGGTTAGTCGCCGATGATTTCGTCGGCGAACGTCGTCATCGCCCGTTCCGGGTCGTCGTCGACGAGACTGACGATGACGTGGTCCAGTCCGTAGTCCCGGAGCCGACCGAAGTACGTCCGAAACCAGTCGACACCGGCGCGATAGCCGAGGTGGATTGGTTCGGGGCCCGCCGTCGGATCGTCCGCGAGGGCCACTCGAACCGCGATCACGAACGGTTTGTCACCCGCGAGGCGGCGCCACTTCTCGAGGTAGGTCTGTAGCGTGTCGTCGGGCAGGTGGTAGAACAGCCAGCCGTCGCCGTGTTCGGCGATCCACTCGACGGACTGCCGGGCGTGTCCCGTCGGCAGGAGCGGCAGGGTGTCGGTCGTCGGCTTCGGCAGTACGTCTAGCTCGCCGTCGAGCGACCCCCACGATCCGTCGAGGGTCGGATACGTCTCCGTCCAGAGCGTTCGGAGCGCGTCGACGTGCTCGCGAACCAGTCGCCCGCGGTCGTCGTCGTCGACGCCGAACGCGGCGTACTCCGGGTCGCGGTCGCCGGACGCGACGCCGAGGACGAGTCGGCCATCGGAGAGTCGGTCCACTGTCGCGGCTGACTTCGCGACGTGGATCGGATGCCGGAGCGGGAGCACGACGCTCGCCGTCCCGAGGGCGATTTCGTCCGTCTGCGCGGCCAGATTCGAGAGCAGCGGCCACGTGTCGAACGCCCCGCCGGCGTCGCCGAAGCGCGGCCAGTACGTCGGCACGTCCCGGACCCAGAGGCCGTCGAAGCCGACCGATTCGGCGTGTCTCACCAGGTGCAGTTCGTCCGTGACGACTGGCGTCGTCTCGCGTTCGCCCGTGAGCGGGAAGCTGATACCGAACGAGAGCCCCGTCCCGCCGAACAGCCGTCGATACCCTGCCGTCTCGTGGTCGGTACCGGTCATGGTCTCCCTTCTCGGTCGAGACACATCCGTACTCGGATCGAGGTCGGCGGACGGCCCCGGTCGTCGCAACCGAAGCTTGATATACGAAATCCGCCGAAGGTGAATCGGTGGCTTGAACCCACACGAGGGCGTCAGCCCGAGGTGCGTGCGAGGGTAGCCAAGCCTGGAAACGGCGGCGGACTCAAGATCCGCTCCTGTAGAGGTCCAAGGGTTCAAATCCCTTCCCTCGCATCGCGCCGGTCCACACCGGCAGATGCGGAAGACCGCTCTCGGAGCGCTCTTCCCTCGCAACACTTCGTCGCGATCACACGCCGACAGTGGCCACTGAATTGAGGCCGTTCGTCGCCGGTCCGTTCGGACGATGCCCAGCCCCGCCGACACCCTGAGTCTTCTCGCCGCCCCACTGAACGTCGCGACCTCGATGATCCCGCTCCTGTTGGGCTTTCTGCTCGCCATCTACCTGTATCGCTCCTGCCCCACCCCTGCGATTCATAAAGTGACACGCCGCCCCGAAGCGCGGGCCTTAACCGGCCACGACGGCAACGAACGGGCAATGAGTCAGGACGTCTCTTCCGACGGCGACCTCCGGAACACGGGGCTGTCGCTCAAACACGACCGGGAGTGGGACTACGAACTCGACCGCATCGTCGAGGCGGTCGAGGAACGGAACGCGACGAAGGTCGGCCTCCAGTTCCCCGAGGGGCTGAAGCGCCGCGGTCCGGCCGTCGCCGACGACCTCCGCGCGCTCACCGACGACGACGTGACCTACATGCTCTCGGGCCAGCCCTGTTACGGTGCCTGCGACCTCGACACCTACCTCATGCGCCGGACGGACGTGTTCGTCCACTTCGGCCACTCACCGATGAAGGAGTCGGACAAGATCATCTACGTCCCCCTCTTTTCGAACGTCGACCCCTTCCCGATGATGGAGGACGCGTTGGCGGAACTCCCCGAGGAGGACGTGGGCCTCGTCACGACGGCCCAGCACATGAACCGCTTCGGCGAGATGAAAGAGTGGCTCGAAGACGAGGGCTACACCGTCCACACCCGGAAAGGCGACGACCGCCTCACTCACGAGGGGCAGGTGCTCGGCTGTAACTACGCCTCGGCCGACATCGACGCGGAGCAGGTTCTCTACGTCGGCGGCGGGAAGTTCCACCCGCTCGGCCTCGCCATGGAGCATCCGGACAAGAAGGTCGTCATCGCCGACCCCGTCAACAACGTCGTCACCGTCGCGGACACGGAGAAGTTCATGAAACAGCGCTACGGCGCCGTCCACCGCGCGATGGACGCCGAGAAGTGGGGCGTC
>Ga0207757_100849_pt1 | contig 16536 bp, 17 predicted proteins | sample A23P3SouthBayCA_2_FD_187752 | JGI IMG/M metagenome (GOLD analysis project Ga0207757, IMG submission 187752) | Aerobic enrichment media microbial communities from Eden Landing Ponds, California, USA - A23 P3 (2) (SPAdes) | ecosystem: Environmental > Aquatic > Marine > Unclassified | place...
CTCGTGTTCGTGTTCGGATTCGGACCACTCGTGTTCGTGTTCGGATTCGGACCACTCGTGTTCGTGTTCGGATTCGGACCACTCGTGTTCGTGTTCGGAGTCTGCCTGGCTCGGTGGTGACGACGATGCGTGAACTCGACCGCCGGTCGTTCCTGACGGCGGCCGTCGGCGGCGCCGCCGGCGCCGGTCTCCTCGGGAAGACGCTCCTCGTCCGTGGGGAGGTCACGGAAGTTCGGAGTACCCGGCTCATGATGGGGACGCTCGTAACCGTCACCGCGGTCACCCGCGATCCGGATCGCGCCGAACTCGGTGTCGAACGCGCGTTCGCGGAGATGTCGCGTCTGGAGTCCACCTTCACGCGACACGACGCCGAGGGCGAGGTGGCGCGGCTGAACGACGCGGGCGTTCTCGCGGACCCCGCACCCGAACTGGTCACGCTCCTCCGGCGGTGCCGGACGGTCTACGACCGCACCGACGGCGCCTTCGACCCGACGGTGCTTCCGGTGGTGGCAGCCTACGAGTCGGGGGCCGACCACCCGCGGGACGCTCGACAGCGAGTCGGCGAGGCGACGTTCGACTCGGTCACGGTCTCCGACTCGGAACTTCGGACGCCCACGCCGATCACCCTCGACGGCGTCGCGAAGGGGGCGGTGGTCGACGCCGGCGTGACCACGCTTCGCGACTGGGTCGACGCCGGACTCGTCGAGGCCGGGGGCGACGTACGGGCTTTCGGCGGCGGGAACGAACGGTGGCGCGTCGGCGTCGAGGACCCCCGCGGCGACGGCCTCGCCTCGACACTCCGTCTCGACAGCGGCGGCGTCGCCACGTCGGGCGACTACCGGATCTACTACGACGAGGATCGGACGAACCACCACATCGTCACACCTGGAACCGGGCGCTCGCCCACGGAGGACACGAGCGTCACCGTCGTCGCACCCGACGCCGAGACCGCCGACGCCTACTCCACCGCCGCGTTCGTACTGGACGACGACCAGGCGTCGACGTTCGTCGAGGAGCGTGATAATCTCTCGGCGCTGTTCCTGACGCGCGACGGCGGCCGGCGCACGGCCGGCGAGTGGGACGACCTGTGGGTCGATTAGACCGGGCGCACGCCCGTCCCCGGCCGCTCCGGGAACGCGAGTGCCCCGCCCGCGTACGTCGGCCCCTCGTACGCGTCCTCCGCGAGGAGGAGGGCGCCGTCGAGGTCGACGTAGTCGACGAGTGGGGCGAGATGACAGGCGGCGGCGATGGAGGCGGTGGATTCGACCATGCAGCCGAGCATGACTTCTAGGCCGTGTGCGCGGGCGGCGTGGATCATCCGGACCGCCTCGCGAATCCCGCCACATTTCATCAGCTTCAGGTTCACGATGGCTGCCCGGTCGGCCGCCGCGGCCACGTCGGGCAGGGTGACACAGGACTCGTCGGCGGCGATGGGGAGCGCGCCCCGTTCGTGGACCCGCTTCAGGCCCGCGGGGTTCTCGGCGGGGACGGGTTGCTCGACGAACTCGACGCCGAGGTCGGCCAGCCACTCGCTGTTCGCTATCGCCTCCGCGGGCGTCCACGCCTCGTTGGCGTCGACGCGGACGGTCGCGTCGGGGGCGGCTTCCCGCACCGCCTCCATCCGCTTTCGGTCGTGGTCGGTCCCGAGTTTCGCTTTCAACACCTCGTAGCCGTCGTCGACCGCCGCCGTCGCCGTTTCGGCCATCGCGTCCGGTTCGTCGATGGGGATCGTGTAGGAGGTGGGCGGCGCGCGCTCGGCTTCGAGGCCGAGGTAGCGATACAGGGGAACGCCGAGTCGCCGCGTCGCGAGGTCGTGACAGGCGACGTCCACGGCGGCGCGGGCCGCGGGGTTGTCTCGAACCGTCTCGCGGAGTCGGCGCTCGATCTCACCGAGCGCGAGCGGGTCGTCCACGGCCTTGACGGCCGCGAGGAGGTCGGGCAGGACGGCCTCGACGGTGGCGGCCGTCTCGCCGTAGTGGGGGTCGGGCGCCGCGGCGCCGATTCCCGTCTGGCCGGCATCGTCGCTCACACGGACGACGACCGTCTCCGCTGTCGTCTTCGATCCGCGGGCGATGGTGAAGTCGCCGTCGATGGGCAGAGTCAGGCGCTCGAACTCGGTGTTCATAATAGAGTGTCCAGAATCTCGTCCGCATCGAAGCGGACCGGATCGGTCGCCGGGGCGTCGAGGGTTGCGGCGTACTCCTCGACGGCCGTGCGGGCCGCGTCGTCCTCGTCGACCGCCCGCGTGTCGAGGGCGCCAGCGGCCACGTCCGCCGATGCGACGGGCTCTGCGAGCGATTCGTAGAGATCGACGTACTCCTCGACGGGTGGGAGGACGAACTCCTCGTAGCCGTGGATGGCCTCGCGGCCGACGCTGTGGGTGAGAACCAACGAGTCGGGCATCGCGCCGTGGAGCAGGCTACAGGTGACACCCGAGTAGGCGGGGTGGACGATCGTCCCCTGTCCCTCGACGAAGAGCACGTCGTGGTCCGTGGCCGCGTTGCGGATCATCCGCTCGACGGCACCGGCGGCGAAGTCGGCGATCGTGCGGTCGACCGGCACTCCCCATCCGGCGATCATGATTCCCGTCTGGCCCGTCGGAACGAAGCCGGCGTCGACGCCCCGCTCCCGCGCGGCGGCGACGAGTTCGAGCGTCGTCGTCATCTTCCCCGTCGAGCAGTCGGTGCCGACGGTCAACACGACGTCGGCGTCGGCGTCCCGCGCCCGGCCCTCGCTCACGGTCAGGTCCTTGGGCGGCCGGCGCACGTCGATCAGGTCGACACCGTGTTCCGCCGCGAGCGCCGCGAACTCCTCGTCGTCTGCGAGGAAGTAGTGGAGCCCGGCGATCACGTCACAGCCCGCCTCGATGGCGGCACGCACGTCCGAGCGCCAGGACTCGTCGAACCCCCCACCGATGGGGGAGATACCGATCAGGAGCGCGTCGGGGTTCGTATCGAGCGCGTCGGCCATGCGCTCGACGATGGGGGCGTCGGGCACGTCGGGGACGTGGTCGCCGACCGTCTCGCCGACGCGCGCCCGGTCGAGCACCGCCGTCACGTCGTAGTCCGCGTATCGGAGGACGCCGACGGCCGTCTTCGCCCCGTCGGGGAACCGGTCGTGGGCGAGGACGACCACCGAATCGTCCGGGTCGAGTGAGACCATGCGTACGCGGACGCCGGTGATCGGAATTAACCCCTCGCTTTCGTCACGCCACCTCGAGGACCTCCTTGCCACGCGAACCGCTCGACAGCACGTGGCGCTGTGCCTCGGCCGCATCTTCGAGCGGGTACGTCGCCCCGACCTCGACCTCGAAGCTCCCGTTGGCCCGCCGCGGGCCGACCCGTTCGAGGATCGCCGCCTCCTCGCTGAGGACGACGATCCGACCGCCGCGGGTGAGTCCGTCCCGGTCAGTCGCGACGTTGGCTGCCGCGTGGGTCTCCAAGACCACGTCGACGTCGCCGCCGGCGGCATCGCGGATGCGGTCGGTGACGTCGTCGGCGCCGTAGTCGACCACGGCGTCGGCCCCCAGGCCACCGACGAACGCCGCGTCGTCGCTCGCCGTCGCGTTTATCGGCGGTTCGCTCCTACCATCACGTATGGCAGTGTACCAACGGCGGACGCGCGTCGCCGCGCCACTCGACGAGGTGTGGAAGTTCCACTCCGGCGTGGGTGGACTGGAGGCGTTGACACCGAAGTGGATGCACCTCCGGATCGAGAGTGTCGTGGGGCCGGACGGCGATCCCGACCCCTCGACGCTGGAAACGGGGTCGCGAATCGACGCGTCCATGCGGCCGTTCGGCGTCGGCCCGCGACAGCGGTGGACCTCGGTTATCACCGAACGAGAGCGTGAGGACGGGACGGCGTACTTCCGCGACGAGATGGAGGGCGGACCGTTCCAGCGCTGGGAACACACGCACCGCTTTTTCGCCGACGGTGCGGAGACGATCGTCGACGACCGAGTGGTGTACGATCTCCCGCTCGGACCGGTGAGTGATGCGGTCGGATCGCTCGCCCGAATCGGCTTCGAGCCGATGTTCCGCTACCGTCACCGGCGCACACGGGCGTTGCTGGAGTGAACGGTTTTGGGGGTGGCGCTTCAACGCCGTCCTATGGACGTGGACGTCGTCGATCTGGATCACGTCGCCCTTCGCGTGAGCGATGTGGATCGTGCGCTCGAGTTCTACCACGACCTGCTAGGGATGGCAGTCCGTGACCGCGAGCGATTCGAAGCCGGCGAGGTGCCGTACGTCGCCGTCGTCGCCGGCGGCAGACATCTCCACCTCGTTCCGAGCGACGACTCTATCGATGTCGGCGGCGAGCACGTCTGTCTCCTGCTTCGCTCCGGCGGGACGGGGACGCGCGCCGAACTCGACGCCCTCCTCGACGACCTTCGCGCCGCGGGCGTCGAGGTGGAGGCCGGCGAACCCCACGAGCGCTACGGCGCCTACGGCCGCGACTGGGCGGCGTACGTGCGCGACCCGGACGGCCGTCGGGTCGAACTCAAGCTGCACTAGTCGTGGCGCGCGGACGCGGTGACGTAGATGCCCGCGAGGACCACGGCCCCCCCGACGAGCGTCCCGACCGTCGGCGTCTCGGCTAGCAGGAGCGCCGCGAAAACGGTACTTCCGATGGGTTCGCCGAGGAGCGTGACGCTCACGACGTGTGATTCGAGGTGACCGAGTGCCCAGTTGATGACGGTATGGCCGAGAACGCCCGGTCCGAGCGCCATGCCAACGAAGAGCAGCCACTCGTGGAGCGGGTAGGCGAGCAGGGCCGTCCCCCGACCGACCGCCACGGCGAGGAGGACGAGCGCACAGACCGCGTAGACGACCGTCGCGTAGGGGACAACGCCGAGTCGACGCCGAAGCGAGCGGCCAGCGAGGTAGTAGCCCGCGACGGCGATGGCGGCGATCAGCGCGAGGAGGTTCCCGTACTGCGTGCCGACGGCGGCTCCCGTCAACGCGACGGTCGGATCGACCGCCGCGCGGATCGCCGGCCCGAACGACAGCCCGACCATGCCGACGAGCGCGACGCCGATACCGACCGCGCTTCGGCGCGTCACGCGCTCGCCGAGGAGGAGCCACGCGCCCACCGCGACGAAGGCCGGCTGTGCCTGGACGAGGGTGACGCTCGCGGCCACGGTGGTGTGATCGAGGCTCTCGAACCAGAGGACGAAGTGGGCCGCGAGGGCGACGCCCGCGGCGGCGGCGACGACCCCGTCGCGTCGGTCGATCCTGCCGAGTGACGCTCGGTCTCGAATGGTCAACGGGACGAGCGCACCCACGGTGAACGACACCCGGTACAGCGCCTTGATCACGTTCGGCGCGTCGCTCCAGCGGACCAAGATTGCGCTCGTACTGATCGCCAACACGGCGACGCCGAGGGCGAGGAGGGGCGGAACGACTGGGTCGTCAGTCGCGGGCACACACCACCGCTCGGCCGGCGACGGTTTACCGGTGTCGACAGTCGATTGAACAGCAAGGGTCGCCGGAGGTCATCACCGAAGAAGAAATTTCTTCAAAGACTGCGATTCAGAATTATTCAGTATCATTTACGTAGTTGGAGATGCGAATACACTCCGATGACGCGTTCGATACGCGATTGGCTATGGATCGTGGTCTTTGCCACACTCGTCACGTTCTCGGTCCCCTGGTTCCTTTGGGGATCGTCGACCGTCGTCGCCGGCCTGCCGGTCTGGCTCTGGTGGCACGTCGGGTGGATGGGTGTGGCGTCGGTCGCATTCGCACTGTTCGCTCGGACCGGCTGGGATCGGCTCATGGGCGTCGAAACCGCCCCCGTTCGGGGTGGTGACCCGTGAGTCTCGAACCCCTCGGCATCGTCGTCGGCTACCTCCTGTTGGCGCTCGGCGTCGGCCTCCTCGCCTACCGCGTCGGCGGGTCAGACGCCGAGGACTTCTACCTCGCCAGCCGGACGCTCGGCACACTCGTCCTCCTCTTTACCACCTTCGCGACCCTGCTCTCCGCCTTCACCTTCTTCGGCGGGCCGAACCTCGCGTACGCGGCGGGTCCCGAGTGGATTCTGGTTATGGGCGTGATGGACGGGGTCCTCTTCGCCATCCTCTGGTACGTCATCGGCTACCGGCAGTGGCTCATCGGCCGCGCCCGCAACTACGTCACCCTCGGTGAGATGCTCGGCGATCGCTTCGCCTCGCCCGGGCTTCGGGGTCTGGTCGCCGGCGTCAGCCTCCTGTGGCTCTTTCCGTACGTCATGCTCCAGCAGATGGGTGCGGGCGAGGCGCTCCGCGGCCTGACCGGCGGCGCCGTCCCCTACTGGGGCGGCGCGGCGCTCATCACCCTCTTCATGATCGTCTACGTGATGCTCGCGGGCCTGCGCGGCGTCGCCTGGACCGACACCCTCCAGGGACTGTTCATGCTTTCGGTGCTCTGGGTCGCGGTGGTCTGGATCGTGAGCGCCATCGGCGGCGTCGACGCCGCCACTGAGGGGATGGTCGCCGCCAACCCCGAGTTCGCCGCGCTCGGCGGCGGCCTCTACACCCCGCAGTTCATCATCTCCTCGGCCATCACCATCGCCTTCGGCGTCACGATGTTCCCGCAGATCAACCAGCGCTTCTTCGTTGCGAAGTCAGCGACCGTGTTGAAGCGGTCGTTCGCGCTCTGGCCCGTGCTCGTTCTCCTCCTTTTCGTCCCCGCGTTCATGCTCGGGGCGTGGGCGGCCGGCCTCCCTATCGAGGTGCCTGAGGGGGCGAACGTGCTCTCCGTGTTGCTCGCGGAGTACACGCCGACCTGGTTCGCCGCCGTCGTCGTCGCCGGTGCGATGGCCGCGATGATGTCCTCCTCGGACTCCATGTTGCTGTCGGGGTCGTCGTACTTCACGCGCGACCTGTATCGACCCCTCGTCGCCCCGGACGCGAGCGACCGCCGTGAGGCGTGGATCGCCCGGATCGGCGTCGCCGCCTTCGCCACGCTGGCCTTCCTCGCCAGCCTCTCCCGCCCGGGGACGCTCATCGAAGTCGGCGACACCGCCTTCTCCGGGTTCGCCCTGCTCGCACCGCCGGTCATGATCGCCCTCTACTGGGAGGCCACCACCCGTGACGGGATGATCGCCGGCGTCGGCGTCCCGCAGGCGCTCTACCTCCTGCACGTTCTCGTGCCGGCGACGACCGTCGACATCGCCGGCGCGAGTGTCGACCTCCTTGCCCGGAGCTACGCTGGATGGGACGTGGCGCTCGCGTTCATGGCGCTCGGCGCGCTCCTCACCGTCGGCATCTCCGTCGTCTCCTCGCAGTCGGTCGGCGAGGACGCCGCGCGCTTTGCCGTCCACGGCGACTGATCGCGCTCCTCGGTGCGGAACGGGTCGTATCGCGCTCCGGAACATCTACCTGGGGGCCGCGCTATCGTCACCATATGAGTGACATTCTCGACGACGAAACCGCCGCCAAGATCATCAAGAACATCCGCGAGAGCGAACAGGAGAGCCCACACTTCCAGGCGACGATGATCAACTTCGTCTACTCGCTCCAACAGAGCGACGGCGGCCTCGACGACATCGACATCGACGAGGCGGAAATCGAGGAGATTCTCGACGGGATGCCGACCAACCCCGAACTCGAACTGGCACACATCGACGCGTAGCCGACTAGTCGCCCGCTCGATCCGCCCACGGACGCAGGATGGCGTGGACGGCCTCGTTCATCGGCACGTCGACGTCCACGTCCTCGGCGTGCCGGACGACCGAGCCGTGGAGCGCGTTGAGTTCCAACTCTTTGCCGTGAGTCAAGTCGTAGTGCAGCGAGGAGTACAGCTCCGGGTCCAGATCCTGCACGAACTCGCTCCACTCGTCGACGACCGACGCCGGGAGGTCGACGCCCTCCGCCCGCGCGACGGCGCTCACCTCCGCCATGAGCCGTCGGTACATCGCCCACGACGCCTCAGTCCCGCGGATCTCGCCGAGCGGTAACCGCGTCGTCGCCGTCATGCCCGCCTGTGCGCAGATGAGGCAGAACTTCCGCCAGAGTTCGACTCGAACGTCGTCGGCCAACACCGCGTCGATTCCCTCGGCCGCGGAGAGTGCGTCGTCGAACGCCTCGATTCGGGCCGTGCGCTCGCCGTCCAGTTCGCCGAAGACGAACCGTGCGGGACCGCCCGTGTGTTCGACGACCCCCGGACTCGCGATGGTCGAGAAGATGTATGCCACGCCACCGACGACGTGTTCCGCGCCGATTTCGTCGGCGAGCCACGCCTCGTTGTCGACGCCGTTCTGGAAGGAGACGACCGCCGTCTCCGGCCCCAGTAGCGTGTCGAGGTCGGCGGCGGCGTCCCGGGTGTCGTGTGACTTCACACAGAACAGGACGTAGTCACAGGGGCCGATCGCTGCCGGATCGTCGGTCGCCCGGAGGTCGACGCTCGTATCGCCTGCCACGCTCCTCACGCACAGCCCCGACGACTGGAGGGCGTCGAGATGTTCGCCGCGTGCGATCAGATGTACGTCGTGTCCAGCGTCCGCGAGTCGCGCGCCGAGATAGCCCCCGACGCCGCCCGCGCCGAATACGGCAACCTTCATAGCGGCCGTACGGTCGATCCGGTGAAAGAGGTGGGGGGTACGGGACCACGTTCGTCGTCGGTTCGTCCGATCCCCTGCGGAGCCGAGCGAACGTGGGCCAGCACGGTCGACCGGCGACGCCGACTCCCTCCACAGCCTGCGACGACGCTACCGACGGGGCTCCAGGGGACGGTCACACACCATGAGACTGGAACCCCAGCGTAGCGTCCGGTCGGTTACTTGAATACTCCCCCGGAGATTTTTATCGGCTGAAAATCACCGTCGGCGTGGCCGTCCAGCCGTCACGTTACGTGTCCCGGAGCCAGCCCGGCCGCATCACGTCCGTCTCTCCCAACCGACGGTGTGTGTAGTGGTAGCGGAGCGTCCCCTTCGAGTACGTCACCGTCGTCTCGATTTCGAGGACGCGACCGTCCGCCGCGACGACGACGTGACCCGTCGCGTCGGTGGCGGTCCCGTACGTGTTCGAGATCGTCCTGTTGTACGCGTCCGTCACGTCGTAGACGAGTGCCGTCCGTCCCTGCCGACGAACCGTCCGCTCGAACTCGACGTCGTAGAGCAACAGATGCGAGTAGAGGACGCCGCGGTCTATCGACTGGGCCACCCCCTCGAACCGGGCGTTCGACTGGCCCACCAGCGTCTCGTTTCGCACGTCCCACTGCGACAGCGTCCCGTCGCCGAAAAACACGGCGCGGTGGTTCGTCTTCCCGTCGATCGACGCGTACAGCCGCCGATCCACCGGATCGAGTCGCATATCGAGCGTGGTGTTCCGGCGCGGACCGCCGTTCGACTCGACCACTACCGACCGGTACGTGACGGTCGCGGACGGCCCCGAGAGGACGGCAACGTAGTGCGATCGGCGGGCGGCCGAGGCGTTCACACTCGTCGCCGTCCAGCCCGGAGGGTACCCCGTCGCTTCGACTGGGGCCGCGGTCGGGGTGGTCGCCGCCGTCGGCGTCGGTTCTGGAGTCTCGTCGGTCGACGTGCCGCCCGAACAGCCCGCCGTCGCGACGAGCGCCACGAGGAGTATCGTGAGCCAACCTCGTCGGTCCATAGTCGTCGAACCGACGGGGCGGCTTATGAGGATCACGCTCCGCGCTTCCGCACCGACGTGCCCTCAATACTGTGGATCCCACCGATCGCCACACCGGAGACAGTGGCCGGGGGCCGTCGCGGCGTCGTCGTGCCTCTCCACGTACCCGCAACTGTCACATGACATCTTTCCCGCCATCGGTCGCTCGACGGTTTCGGTTCCAGCCGCTAGTTGCCATGTACGATCCGGGTGGTCGGTCGCGGCGGTCGGATTGCTTTCGGGACGAGGGGCGTGATACGCACCAACCGCTCTGTGGGACGTCGCCGACGAGCCGCTCGATGGTTCGTCGGCCACCGACGCGGTCCGATCGTTTCGCGGGACGACCTTGGCGTCGACGAACGAACGCCGAGGTGGCTCTGCGGGCCGAACGGATATGCCGAGCGTGGAACGAGAAACCGAGGAACGGCCACAATGCTTTCGTGGGCAGGGTGGACGTTCCTGATCGATGGCATGTCGCACGGGTGGGCGTCACCCGACCCCCAGTGCCTGCCGACGCCGGCCGCTCCCCACCCGACGTGTTGCGTCCGACGAACTTAAGATGTCGCCTGCATGGTACTTAATCATCGTTGATTGGAGTTCCGAACGGAAACCGGTATCCCGATTCGGACGACACGGTCGAACCACCCGTTTGTGAAGTTCTATCGCCCGAACCCCGACGACGGTGAATATGCCGGGTCGGCGCGTCAAGCAGCGTGAAATATCGACATTCCGATACTGGCGACACCGGGCTGGGGGAGCCGGAAAGACCGCCGATACCATCTGTCCGGTTGCAGAGCAGGGCGATTTTCGGAGTCAGGGTTTCCCTCCGTGAGGCGGGGTCGTTGCTGGCTTAAAAACGCCCTGTTCGAGGCTCGTGTGCCCGACTGGCGGCAGTACGCTTTCGCGTCGAGAGACGCTACGTTCGATGAGAAAGTATCCGCCCTCCCCGATTTGAAGCGGGCGAGACTCGCTTCGCTCACGGGAGCGGGAGGCAAATCGATCTACGGTCGTTCCGTCTCGGCTGGAAAACGAGTCCGCCCTCCCCGATTTGAACGGGGGGCAAGCCGATCTACAGTCGGCTGCTCTACCAGTCTGAGCTAAGGGCGGACACGTAGACGTAATCGCCAGACCGGACTTAAGCATTCTCATTTACGCGGCGACGGACCCGAACCCTTTCGTCGGGCGCCCGCCATCGACGCCGCATGGACGAGGAGCGACAGGCTACCTTCGGGCCGGACGGCGAACTGGAGACGGAGGCACCGGAGGCGACGGGAACTAACGACTTCGGGGAGGAGACGGGCGCCGACGAGACGGACGGCGGGTTCAACCGCTACGCGGTCGTCAGCCTGCTCCAGAAGGCGGTCCGCCGCGGCGACGCGGAGGTGTCGGCGTGGTGTGCGTGGGAACTCGCCCGCTCCGGCTTCGGGTGGAATCTCTGGGACCGCCTGAACACGTTCGTCGTCGAGGACCTGCGGGCCGACGAGCGAGCGGCGTGTTTGGTCGGACGCTACGAGGAACTGGCCGAGGGGTGGGATATGGACTCCCGGCGGGGCCAGATGGCGGCGGTGCAGGCGGCGCTGGTCGTCTCGCGCGCCCGCGGCGCCCGCGAAGGCGCGAACGCGGTGAATGCCTTCCACGCGATCGCGAAGCGGCGGGCCGAGGCCCACGAGCGCGGCGAGGACCCGACCCACTCCTTTCCTGTCACCCGCGACGACCTCACCGGAGGCGGTCGGTTCGACGTGGCCCTCGACGGTCACACCGGCGAGGGAAAGCGCCTGAATCGCAGTTCGCCGTTCTTCCGGATCCACGGCGCCCGAGTCGGACCCGAGGGCGAGACGGACGTGAGCGCGCGGTGGAAGCGGCTGTATCTGGCGCTCGACGAGTACGACTACACGGACGAGGAAGTCGCCCACGCACTCGCGGCGGTCGGTGCCGACGATCCGTGGACAGAACCGGAGTTCGACGACTGATACGGTTTATTGTAAGTCATTACTAGTGGTTCGCCGAGATGGTCCGGCGAACCACTGGTAAACAGTTACGATAATCCGCATGAGGACTCACTCCCACAGCGCGTACATGTCGTCGCGGATCGACTCGGTGTAGCGCTCGCCGTCGATCCGGACCGCCGACTCGCCAGCCTCGATCCGGCCGATGTCGACGGCGTGGATCCCAGCCTCGGTCAGTGCGTCCAGCGTCTCGTCGGCGTCGTCGGCGTCGACCGTCGCCAGCAACGCCCCCGAGCCGAGGACGCGAAGCGGGTTGACGCCGACGGCCGCACAAACCGCGCGGGTCTCCTCGCGGATCTTGATGGCGTCGCGGTTCACGTCGAGGCGTACGTCCCCGGTGATCGCCATCTCGATCAGGCCTTCGAGGACACCACCCTCGGTGGGGTCGTGCATAGCGGTCGCGACCGACGCGAGGACGGCCGCCTCGGGCATCACGCTGAGGTCGTCGAACGCGGCCGCTGCCCGGTCGAGGAGGTCGGCGGGGAGATCGAGGCGGTCGCGGAAGTCGGAGGCGAGGACGCCCGTCGCTTCGATACCCGCGCCTTTCGTGAGCAGGATACGGTCGCCGGGGTTCGCCCCGCCGGTGGACACGAAGCGGTCGGCGACGCCGAAGCAGGTGAGCGAGCAGAGCGGGCGGTCCAGACCGGCGACGACCTCCGTATGACCGCCGGCGATGGTCAGACCTAGTCGCGTCGACTCGGCGTCGATCTGTTCCGTGATCGTATCGAGCAGGGCCGTGTCGGCGTCGGGCAGGAGGACCGTACTGAGGAGGAATTCGGGCCGTCCCCCGGCGGCGGCCACGTCGTTCGAGGCGACGGTCACGGCGAGTTGGCCGATGCGCTCGGCCGCGAGCGAGATAGGGTCTGTGCTCACGACCAGCGTCTCGCCACCCACCCGGATCGCCGCGGCGTCCTCGCCGAACGCCGGGCCGGCGAGTAGATTCGGACTCCGCGCTCCCGTCCGCGACAGGACGAGATCCGACAGTACCGCCGGATCGAGTTTGCCGGTCATGGGCGGCGCTATGCCCGCCCCGTTCATGTGCCTTCCCGTCGGCGACACCCCAGCTACAAGCCGTCGGAGCGGGTAGGTGTCGTATGCTCCTGACGCCCGGTCCCACGGCACTCCCCCCCTCCGTTCGGGAGGCGATGAGTGACGAACTGATCAACCCCGACGTCGACCCTGCCTTCGCCCACCGCTACGACGCCCTGCTCGACAAACTGGCGACGGCCTTCGGCACCGACGACGAGATGGTCGTCATGGGCGGCGAGGGGCTCCTCGGACTGGAGGCGGCCATCGCATCGACCGTCGCCCCCGGCGATCGCGTTCTCTGTCTCTCGAACGGTCCCTATGGCGACGGGTTCGCCGATTTCGTCGAGCGCTACGGGGGCGAGCCGACCCTCGTCGACGCCGACTACGACGATCCGCTCCCAGTCGAGGAGTTGGAGCGGACGCTCGCCGCCGACGCGTTCGACGTGGCGACGATGGTCCACTGCGAGACGCCGACGGGAACGCTGAACGACCTCGATCCGGCGCTGGATCTGCTGACCGATCACGGCGTGTTGACCGTTGTCGACGCCGTCTCGTCGCTCGGCGGGACGCCCGTGCCGACCGACCGAATCGACATCTGTCTCGGCGCATCCCAGAAATGTTTCAGCGCGCCGCCCGGCCTCGCGATCTGTTCGGTGAGCGATGCCGCGTGGGAACGCATCGAGGCCCGCGATCCCGACTCGCTGTACACCAACCTCCTCCCGTGGCACGACGCCGAACAGCCGTATCCCTACACGCATCTGACGACTCTCGTGGTGGCGCTCGACGAGGCCCTCGACCTACTCTTGGCGGAGGGACTCGACTCCGTCTACGACCGCCACAGTGAGGCCGCCGCCGTCTGTCGGGAGCGTGGAGCGGCGCTGGGGCTGGCGCCGTTTCCCGACCTCGAACGCAGCTCGCCGACGGTCACCGCCTTCGCCGTCCCCGGACACGCGACCGACCTGCAGGAGCGCCTCCGTGCCGACCACGACGTGACGCTCGCGACCGGCTTCGGTGACCTCGCCGACGACGTGCTGCGTGTGGGGCATATGGGGTACAACGCCGACGTCGACAACGTCGAGCGGGCGATGGACGCGCTCGCGGCCGAACTCTAGTCGATTCCCTGCTCGGTCACCCTGATTCCTTTCTCCGCGAGGTGGCGCATCTGCCGCTGGGCGAACTCCTCCTCGCTCGTCCCGCGTGTCGCCAGTACGTACACCGTCGCGCTCCCCGCGGGGCGCATCGTTCGACCGGCCCGTTGGGCGCCCTGCCGACGCGATCCGCCGAGGCCGGAGGCGACGATGGCGAGTTCGGCGTTCGGCAGGTCGATTCCCTCGTCGCCGACGCGGGAGACGACGAGCGTCCGGCGCTCACCGTCGCGGAACTCCCGAAACAGCCGGTCGCGTTCGTGGTGGGGCATCTCCCCGCTGACGAAGGGGGCGTCGACGGCCTCGGCGATCGCTCGGCCGTGATCCAACCACTCGACGAACACGAGTGCCTTCGCCGTCGGATGCTCGGCCAGCAGGTGGCGCACCGCGTCGATCTTCGCGGGGTTCTCGCCCGCGATCCGGTGTTTCGCGCGTGGCTCCGCGCTCGCGTACGCGTTGCGTTCCTCGTCGTTCGCCCACGGCAGGTAGCGAATCTCGACTTCCGGTTCCTGCACGTAGCCGGCGTCGAAGAGGGCGTCCCAGTCGGTGCCGATGGGTGGGCCGACGAGCGTGTAGATGTCCGTCTCGCGGTCGTCTTCCCGCACCGGTGTCGCCGAGAGGCCGAGGCGGTGTTTGCTCTGGAGATCCGCGCTCCGGCGGTACACCTCGCTCGGGATGTGGTGGACCTCGTCGTAGACGATCAGCCCCCACTCGCGGCGGTCGAAGAGCGCGCGGTGGCGGTCCATGCCCGCGACCTGGTAGGTGGCGACGGTGACTGGGCTGATGTCCTTCTCGCCGCCGTGATACTCGCCGATTTCCGCCGCCTCGAGCGTCGTGTGTTCGAGGAGTTCGGCCCGCCACTGCCCGGCGAGTTCGCGGCTGGGGACGAGAATCAGCGTCTCGCCGCCGACGGCGGTCAGGGCGCCGATGGCGGCGACGGTCTTGCCGCTCCCCGAGGGGCCGACGAACACGCCTGCACGCTGATCGAGGAAGCGGTCGACCCAGTCGCGCTGGTAATCCCGGAGGCCCGTCGTCAACTCGGCGTCGAGGGGGTCGCCGGTCTCCAAGTCCCTGTCGTCGACGACGGGGTAGCCCGCCTCGTAGAGCACCCGCTTGATCGTCGCCTCGCTCCCCTCGACCACCCAGCTCTCAGTGTCCGAAATCGGCGCGTGGAGGTGTTCCTCGTCGAGTTTCTGCCGGGCGACGTTACCCATCAGACTCTCGCTCGCGGCCCCCAGCACCGTGTACCCGTCTTCGTGGGTCGTGAGCGTGAACTGTCGGGCGCGAGTCCACTGGCGTTCGATCCACTCCTCGAGATGGGGCGAGCGTCGTGGGAGAACGGATCGGAGCGTCCGCAAGAGGGCGTCACGGTCGTCGAACGGAGCAGCCCACACGTCTTCTTGCCGGATACGGTAGAGGTAGCCTTTGGTCCCCGAGGTGTCGACGAGGTGGGCGAGCCGGGAGAGCTGTGCGCGGGTGTACTGACTCGGCTGGTCGACGACGATTTCGCGCCGTTCCGGAAAACAGACGACTCGTTCGCGCTCGGCGAGTTGCTTCCACTCGGTCGGATACCAGACGACGGGGTCAGCTTCGACGTCCAGACGCTGGACGCGGCCGTCGGTGACTAGCCCGTCGAGGGCCTCGCTGGTGGCCGCCTGCGAACAGCCGAGCCGGCGAGCGATCTGTTGAGCGGTCGCCACGGGACGGCCTTCCGCCTGTAACGCGTCGTGGAACGACGCCAGTGTGACGGCTTCGTCGGCCGTGCCGTCTACGGATTCGTCGGTCATCGGAGCCGATACGTCCCGGACGGAGAAACGAGTTGTGACCCGTCCTCAGCCCAGCAGTCCCAGGTCGTCGATCCGTTCGACGATCACTTCGACCGCCTCGGCGGCGTCGGCGGTTCGCTTCCCGCCCGTGATGACGATTTTCCCGCTGCCAAAGAGCAGGATCACCACGTCGGGATCGTCCATTCGGTAGACGAGACCGGGGAACTGCTCCGGTTCGTACTCCACGTCCTCGAGCCCGAGACCGATGGCGAGGGCGTTGAGGTTGAGCGTGTGGCCCAGGTCCGCGCTGGAGACGATGTTCTGGACCGTGATCTCCGGATCTTCCTCGACAGGTATCTGGAGGTCACGGAGTTTTTGGAAGATGATGCCGAGGGCATCGTGGACGTCATCGATGCTCTTCGCGCCCGTGCAAACGATCTTCCCGGAGCGGAAGATGAGCGCGGCCGCTTTTGGCTCCTGCGTGCGGTAGACCAGCCCCGGGAAGTTGTCCGGATTGAAGTCGGCTCCGGGGAGGTCCTCCGCGAGCGCTTCGAGATCGAGTTCCTGTCCGATTCCGGTCGACGCCACCACGTTCTGAATCTCTATCGAATCTGCCGGATCACTCATCGTATGCGCCCAAATGCACGCCCCATCCTTATAAACCACCCCGGAGACGTGCGGGCGCCGGTCCGGCGCGCCGGTCGTCCCGTCGGCGTGCGGGCCCGAACCACGACAGGGATCACCACGCAAATATCACTTCGTCTGCCGATTTCGGCGGAAACCAACGGGGTTAAGTATTCACCTCCATTCTGAATGTAATGCGAAGGCGGCGAGGGCGACGATGCCCTCGGCCCCGGACTGTACGCCCCCTCGAAGGTGATCACGCGGCCCGATCAACGGGCTTATATGGGTCGCCGTCGTCGGTTCAAGTCCGGACGAAACATGAGGATTCCCCCCCTGCGGTCCGCCGTAAGACGGAA
>Ga0207757_100854_pt1 | contig 16398 bp, 16 predicted proteins | sample A23P3SouthBayCA_2_FD_187752 | JGI IMG/M metagenome (GOLD analysis project Ga0207757, IMG submission 187752) | Aerobic enrichment media microbial communities from Eden Landing Ponds, California, USA - A23 P3 (2) (SPAdes) | ecosystem: Environmental > Aquatic > Marine > Unclassified | place...
CCGCCGACGCCGACACCGACGACGGCGAACGCGACGCGCCCCCGTCTGGGGACGCGTCGCTCGCCTCCTTCGAGTAGCCGACGCGCGCCCGAACTGGGTCGCGCGCACCCTTCACCGGCGCCCCGACACACGCCGACTAGCGGGTTCGAGGATGCGCATTACTCCGGACGCGGTGGGGTTCGCGCCGGCGCCGGGGCCGTCGCCGACCGACTGGACGACGCGTTCGTCGTCGTACAGGACGCGTTCCACTCCGAGACGGTCGAGTACGCCGACGTCGTCCTGCCCGCCGCCACGTGGGGCGAGTCCGAGGGGACCGTGATGAACATGGAACGGACGGTCTCGCGGGTCCGGACGGCGACGGACACGCCCTCCGGGGTCAAGCAGGACATCGACATCATCGCGGAGCTGGGCCAGCGGCTCTGCCCGGGGTTGCTGGGTGAGCCACCGCTCGACCCGGAAGCCGTGTTCCGCGAGTTCTGTGACCTCACGTCCGACACGGACGCGGACTGCTCCGGGCTCTCGTACACGCGGCTGGAGGCCGAGACCGCGGTACGGTGGCCGGCGCCCGGCCCGCGCGAGAGCGGCGGCTATCGGTACCACTCGTCGGGCGGGGAGGCTACGGACGAGGATACGGATGCGGCCGCGGACGAGGGTGCGGCCGGCCCCACCGGTTCGGACGCCGAGTGGTCGTTCGCGACGCCCTCGAGTCGGGCCCGGTTCTCGACGGCGGTCGAGCCCCACGAGGCCGAGCCGACCGACGAGGAGTACCCGCTCGTCCTCACGACGGGCCGGGAGGCCGACGGCTACAACACGGGTGTCCGGAGCCGCGACGGCTCCGGTCCCGGCGAGCCGACGGCGCCCGTCGCGCGGGTCGCGCCGGCCACGATGTCCGCCGTCGCGCCGGACGGCGAGCGTGAGGTCAGCCTCACCTCACGGCGGGGGAGCGTGGACGTGACGCTCCATCCGGACGAGGCCGTCCCGGAGGGGCTGGTGTGGCTCTCCATCCACCATCCCGCGACGAACCGGTTGACGACGCCGGACCGGGACCCGCGCTCGGCGGAGCCCAACCTCAAGCAGTGCGCCGTCCGGGTCGAACCCCGTGCCGACGAGTCAGAGGTGGAGCTCACCGAGCCCGACCGCGAAGCCCCGCCCGACGGTCGCGAGGCGCTCACGGAGGTGGCGGAATGACGGACCGAACAGCGCCCGACGACGGGCTCGAGCGCGACCGCTCGGGTCGGCCCGAGCGGTCGGCCCTCATCCTCGCCGGAGGGCGTTCGACCCGCTTCGGCGAGCCGGACAAGGCGCTCGCCGAGCTGGCGGGGGCGCCGCTGGTCCGCCACACGGCGGCCGCGCTCGCGCCCGCCGTCGACGAGCTGGTCGTCAACTGCCGCGAGGCCCAGCGCGACGCGCTCGCAGCCGCACTCGAGGGGCTCGACGAGTGCCTCCCGGTCCGCTTCGCCGTCGACCCGGTTGACGACGAGGGGCCGGTGGCGGGGCTGCTGACGGGGCTTCGCGTCACGCGGGGGCAGTACGTCGCGGTCGCGGGCTGCGACCAGCCGTTCCTCCGGTCCGCGACGGTCGCGGACCTGTTCGCCCGCGCCACGGGCGAGGCCGGCACAGCGCCGCTGGTCGAGGGCCGGCGGGAGCCGCTCGGTGCGGTCTACCGGGTCCAGCGAGCCCGCGAGGCGGCCGTGCGGACGATGGCCGCTGGCTCGCGAGCGCTGCGTGACGTACTCGCGCGGGTCGACCCCGACGCGGTACCGGTCGCGCCGGGAACGGTGCGGGATATCGACACGCAGGCCGAACTATCCGATGTATCGGGGCGTGAGTGGCTGAACGACGCTGATAACCGAACTACCATGGGAACGAACGGAGAGCACGCGGTATCGGTCACGAATCGGGCGGAGAGTAACACGGCGGTCCTCCCCGAGGGAGGTGAGTCCTGATGGTGCACAAGAAGGAGGGCATCAAGGAGGACTGTTACGGCGACGAGGTCCGCGAGCACCTCCTCGAGTTCGCCCGGAACGGTGGCGTCGACGCCATCCCCGAGGACGAGCGCGACGACTGGTACACGCGCTTCAAGTTCTGGGGCGTCTTCCAGCAGCGGACCGGCCAGGAGGACTACTTCATGATGCGGCTCACCGGGACCGACGGCGTCCTCGACCCGGGACAGTTCCGTGCCCTGGCCGAAGTGGCCGACGAGTACGCCGCCGGGCCGGTCGAGAACCCCGAGTTCGGCAACAGCTGGCTCGACCTCACCACCCGCCAGTCCGTCCAGCTCCACTGGATCGAGCTGGAGGACGTGCCGGATGTCTGGGAGACGCTCGAAGGGGCGGGTCTCTCGACGCGCTCCGCGGGCGGCGATACGATGCGCAACATCACCGGCAACCCCACCGCCGGGAAGGACGCCCGCGAGCTCATCGACACGAAGCCCATCCTGGAGGAGATCCAGGCCACCATCCGGGACGACGACGACCTCGCGAACATGCCCCGCAAGTTCAACATCAGCGTCTCGGGCATCCCCGACGGCTCCGCGCAGGACGCCATCAACGACATCGGGCTCGAACCCGCGATGAAGGCCGTCGAGGGTGACTCCCGGGTCGGCTTCAACGTCCGTATCGGGGGCGGGCTCGGTGGCCACGAGCCCCGCGTCGCCCGGCCGCTGGACGTGTGGGTCCCGCCCGAGCGCGCAGTCGACCTCGTCCGCGGCTTCGTCGAACTCTACCACGACGAGGGCAACCGGACCAACCGGAACAAGAACCGCGCCCGGTTCTTCGTCGACGAGCGCGGCCCCGAGGCCATCCGCGAGCAGCTCCAGGCCGAATACGTCGACTGGGAGCTGCAGACGGCCGGCGAGGACTGCCGCGAATCGTACACGTACAACGCCGGCCACGGCGACGGCGAGGAGACACCCGAGGGCCCCATCGACTACGTCGGCATCCACGAGCAGCACGACGGCCGCTACTTCGTCGGGCTGAACGTCCCGGTCGGGCGCATCCCGGCGGACGACGCCCGCGCGCTGGCGGACCTCGCGGAGGCGTACGGGAGCGGTGAGGTCCGGCTCACACGCCGGCAGAACCCGCTCATCATGGACATCCCCGAGGCCGACCTCGCGGCCTTCCTCGAGGAGCCGCTGCTGGAGGCGTACTCGCCGGACCCCACCGTCTTCGAGCGCGGCGGCATGGCCTGCACGGGGACGGAGTTCTGCTCGCTCGCGCTCGCGGAGACGAAAGCGCGGGAGGCCCGGATGCTCCGCTGGCTCGACCGGCACGTCGACCTGCCCGACGACGTGGACAGCATCAAGCTCCACTTCTCGGGCTGTACGGCCGACTGTGGCCACGCCAACACCGCCGATATCGGCCTGCTCGGGATGCGCGGGCGCAAGGACGGCGAGATGGTCGAGGCGCTCGACATCGGCGTCGGCGGCGGGATGGGCGAGGACCCCTCCTTCGTCGAGTGGGTCCGCCAGCGCGTCCCCGCCGACGAGGTGCCCGGCGCGCTCGCGAACCTGCTCAACGCCTTCGCCGCCCACCGCGAGCCGGGCCAGTCGTTCCGCGAGTGGGTCGACGCCACCGGGAGCGAGGCCATCACTGAACTCCTCGAACCCGAGGAGACCGACTACGTCGACCCGGCGCTCCACGACGCCAAACAGTCCTGGTACCCGTTCGCCGATGACGCGGGCGCCGACGGGGGCCAGGCCCCGGCCGACGACTGATGTCCGGGGAGACGCCTTCCAGGGGGGAGGATGCACCCGCGGTCGCGCCGATGGACGCCGCGCCGGAGCTGCTCGTCGGGACCGACGAGCGGTCGCCGCCGTCGGAGTGAGCTGCGCGGTCGCCGCAATCGACAGTCCTTCCGTTCTCCTGCCCCGAACTCGGATGTGGAGACGGACACCGCCGATGCGACGGACGCTGCCGCCTCCGGGACCACCGATACGGGGGCGACCCGCGGCTGGGGCCCGGTCGCCGCCATCGCCGGCTGGCAGACTGCCGCGAGCGCCTGTTACTACAGCCTCTTCGCCGCGACCGGCCTGCTGAAGCCGGCGTTCGACCTGTCCGGGACGACCGTCGGCCTCTTCCTGACGGTCGGGCTGCTGGGGTACACGCTGGCACTGTTCCCGAGCGGCGCGCTCGTCGACGGCTTCGGCGAGCGCCGGGTGATGCTAGCCGGACTCGGTGGGCTGGCGGTCGCCGCCGTCGGTGTGAGCCTCGCACCCACGTACGGCGCGTTGCTCGCCGCTGCGGCCCTGCTGGGCGCGGCGTACTCGACGGCGATGCCCGCGACGAACCGCGCCATCGGGGCGAGCGCGCCGCCGGGCCGTGCGAACCTCGCGATGGGGCTCAAGCAGGTCGGCGTCACCGCCGGAAGCGGGCTGGCATCGGGCGCCTTCGCCGCGGTCGCGGCGACGACGCTCGTCACCTGGGTCGCGGGCTTCCGTGCGGTCGCCGCGCTCGGCCTCGTCGCGGCCGCCGGCTTCGCGGTCGCCTACGATGGCCGCGCCGGCAGCGGGCGGCTGGCGGCGCCCGACCTCCGTGGGCTCGGTGATAACCGCTCGTACGTCCTGCTCGTGGCTGCGGGCTTCTTCGTCGGGGCGGCCATCTTCGCCGCGCTGGGCTACGTCATCCTCTACGTCGACGAGGGTGTCGGCGCGACGGTCGCGCTCGGCGGGCTCGTGCTCGGCGCGACGCAGGTGACCGGTAGCGTCGGGCGTGTGCTGGCTGGCGACCTCGCGGACCGCCTGGGCGGCGCGCGCGGTGCGGCGACCGTCACGCTCGGACAGACCACCGTCGCGCTCGTCCTGTTCGGCGTCCTCGCCGTCGGGGTCGAGTCGGTGCTCGTCGCTGGTGCCGTCCTGCTCGGCATCGGCATCTCCGTGCTGGGCTCGACGGGTGTCTTCTACTCCTGCCTCGCCGGCCTCGTCGCCGACGACGACATCGGCGCGGCGACGGCGGCCGGACAGACCAGCATCAACGCCGGCGGGATGCTCGCACCGCCGGCCTTCGGGTTCCTCGCCGACACCGCGGGCTATGCGACGGCGTGGCTGCTGCCGACGGCCTGTATGCTCGCGGCGGTCGTGCTGCTGGTGGGCGTACGGCGAACGGCGTGAGTCGCGCGGGGTTACCGGTCCTCACGTCGTGGGCTCGTCGTCCGATGTCGTGTCGAAGCCGAACAGCAACCCGCCGCCGCAGACGCCCGTGGCGGCGTTCTGGAGCAGGCCGAGCCCGGCGATACCGGCCGTCAGTGCGGTCGTCCGTTCACCGGCTCTGCCCGCCGAGATGGCGGTCGCCACGAGCCAGATTCCTGTGATGCCGCGGACGGTTCGATCGACCTCGTCGAGGTTGGGTCGCATCGGTTGTCCATCCCGCCGCACGGCCGAGTCAGTGCGGCCGAACAGCTCCGGGGGGTTCTTCAGTCCCGCGGGAGCGGCCCCGGTCCCGACGGAACGGCGGTACTCCTATACTCGTCTGCCCCACCAACCCGGATATGAAGCGGGTCCGGCTCACCATCTCGCCGCCCGAGGACTACCTCCCGCCCGCCTACCGACGCCTGACGCTCGAGTCGTCTGCACTGTCGGCCGTCCGCATCGTCAACTGGAACGTCGCCGACCCGCCGGTCGGGTTCCTGCTCTGGGTCCAGGGTGACTACCGACAGCTCGAAACGGGATTCGAGGACGTGCCGAACGTGCGCGAGGTCGAGCTCTTCCCGAACGGCGACGGCACGGCCTACTGCTTCCTCGCGGCCGAGCGCCCGACCGCGGCCCGCGCGCTGTTCGAGAACTTCACCCGCGAGGACGTGCTGACGGTGCCGCCGGTCGAATGCCACGACGACGGGAGCAGCACGTTCACGCTGGTCGGTACCGACGCCGCCATCCAGGCTGCGGTCGAGGGAATCCCGGACGCCGTCGGCGTCACGGTCGAGGCCGTCGGCGCGGGCCCGGTCGGCGTGGACGACGCCGTCCGCTCGCTCTCGCCCCGACAGCGGGAGGCCGCCCGGGCGGGGCTCCGCGTGGGGTACTACGATGTCCCCCGCGAGGCCACCATCGCCGACGTGGCCGCGGAACTGGCCTGTGGACGGGCCACCGCGGCCGAGCACCTCCAGAAGGCCGAGGCGAACCTGTTCCGCGCGCTCCTCGACTCCTGAGCGAACGCCGGCCGGCTACACCTCCAGTTGCTCGGCCGTCTCGGTCAGCTCCACGACGTGCTCGTTGTACGCCGCCACGAACTCGGCCACGTCCGGTGCGAGCTCCTTCAGGTCGGGGACGCTCGGCGGGCCGTACTGCGAGAGGAGGTAGATGCCGTCGCTCCCGCCCACCCGGAGGTACGACACCTGCGCGCCGTCGCGCTTGAGTTCCCAGCGTGAGCCGTTCACGCGCGCGGTGAAGGTGCCGTACTGGTCACCCTCGTAGCGGTCCAGTTCACCGACCATCGTCGTGCAGACCTCGCGGATGCGTTCGAGGACCTGCTCACGCTCGGCGACGATGTCGCTCGTGTCGGTCGGCTCCGGAAACGCCGTGGGAGCGTCGTCGAGCGCGCCCGCCAGGGAGTCGACCCAGGCGTCGAACGCGCTGACGAAGGCGCCGTAGTCGCGTGCGGCCAGCGCCAGCGCGTCCGGCTCGGGCGGCTGCTTGGTCGAGACGACGTACACCGGTTCCCCCGAGCGCGGCTCGAACAGGAGGAACTCCACGTCGCCGGCCTCGTACTTCAGGGTCCACTCCCCGGCGTCGGTTGTGAACGCGCGGCGGCCGTAGTCGCCACCCTGCACCCGAGCGAGCGCCCGCGCCAGCCCGCTCGCGTGGTCGCGGATGGCGCCGGCCACCTCGTCGCGTCGGTCGGCCACCGCCTCGGGGTCCGTCTCCAGCTCCGGCAGGTCGGTCACGGACGATGGTGGCGCGGCGGCGGCCTTAGGGTTCCGGTCGCTGTCTCGGGGCGCCGCATAATCTACCAGATTTCGTCCATACCACGGGAATTATGGCGAAAATACTCGACTTTCTGAGATATAATGGGGGTGTAGAAGAAATGGGCGGGGATGGCTATGGCTCGTCGAATGGGTGCGAAAGAACTGGGTTATGGGGTCGCCGTCACTCGTCCTCGTCGGCGTCCGCCGACTGCGGGGTGCCGTCCCCGCCGTCCGTGAGCAGCTCCACGTCTTCGGCGGGTTCCTCCTCGACGAACGAGGGGTCGTCCGTCTCCTCCTCCAGTTCCTCCTCGAACTCCTCGGCGACCTCGCTGGACCAGTCACGCGGTGTGTACCCGTGGCACATGGCGAGGGAGTGTAACGGTTCTACACGGTTAATCTCTGGGCCGGGAGCGTCCGGCCCGCTCCGTCGGCTGGTCTCACCACCCCCGCTAAAGACGCTACCCCTGTCACGCGAACGCGCGGACCGTCTCGAAGTCGTCCTCGCGGATGGCGTCCGCGAGCGCGGCCTCGTCCACCTCGGGCGTGTGCTGGGGGTACTTCCGCTGGAAGTAGCCCACGATGTTGGTCACGTCGCGCGCGAGCAGTTCCTCGGCGTTCGCGTGGTCGGTCGGGACCGCCTGCGGCCAGTCGAAGACGGTGACGCCCTCCGACCCGACGAAGACGTTGTACTCGGACATGTCGGCGTGGACGAACCCCTCGCGGTACGCGCCGGCCATCTCGTCGAGCACGAGGTCGAGGACGGGCACGACCTGCCCGTCCGTGAGGCCCGCGCGCGACAACTCGACGCCGTCCATCTTCGCCATCACGATGGCGTGGCGGTTCTGGTCGACCGGCCGGGGCACGCGCACGTCGGGATACAGCGTCTCCAGGGCCTCGTACTCGCGCTCGGCGGCCTTTCGTGCGGTGTAGAACCAGGAGATATGCTGCTTCTCGCTGGTGTAGTCGCGCTCCTTGTCCACCTCGCGGAAGTTGGTGTACCCCTCGCGGTGGTACTTCAGCGCGAGCGGCTGGAAGCTCCGGACCTCGTACACGTCGGACTCCTTGCCGACCCCGAGCGGCCCACCGACGCCGTCGATGGTGTCGCGTTCGGCGAAGGTGTGCAGCGCGAGCGCGTCGTACCCCTCGAACGTGAGCCGGTAGCCGGTGTACTGGATGGTCTTTCGCTCGACGAGGCCGCGGCGCTCACAGCGGTCCAGCCGGTAGTCGACGTTCTCCGAATCGAGTCCCGAGAACTCCGGGAGCTTCCCCTCGGCGACCCAGCGCGAGAACCGCATCCCGTGCTCCAGGCCGGACAGGAGGTGGAAGTCCTCCGGCTCGAGTTCGGCCATCTCGCCGGCCACGTTCCGGACCATAGCGGCCGTAGCGCGCCGACGGGCAAAAGCGACTCCTCTCGGAACAGCGGTTCGGGTCGCCGATAAACCGGATTCGGCGATACGAAACCGGGCGCCGCGCTCGTCGCATGTCAGGTCGGAGCCGCGCCCCTCAGGAGTCGGCCGATGACCCGAGCAGCGGGCGGAGAAGCAGCCCCCGGTAATGCAACAGCTGGTATATCGTCGAAAGTGCGAACAGGACGAGGAACCCGCTGGCCCAGGCGAGTGCCGAGACGGCCGAAACGACGGGGAACCCGCCAGCCGACAGGGTGACGAGCACCAGAGCGAGGGTACCGAGGAGGCGGTAGTACTCCTCCCAGGTGACACCGGTCCCGGAGATCGCCGCGAGATGGCGGCCGACGTGGGGTGCGCCGCTGCACGGGACCACCTCCTTGCGGTCGCGGTCGTACTCCACGATGTCGTGCTCGGCCAGCGTGGGCAGATGGGTCTGGTGGAGCGAGATGTACACCGCCTCCCGGACGTCACGTGGTGGCGGTGTCTCGCCCGTCTCCCGTGCCGCGACCACCTCCGAGAGGGTCCGGACGGTGGTCGGCCCCCAGGACGTTCCGAGGTGATGGAGGGCCGCTCGCCGTCGAGGGTTCCGGAGGATGTGGTGGAGATCGTCGTCGCTCAGCGTCGGCCGACTGCGAAGCGAGAGGCGTGATTCGGTGTTGGTGGACATGGTGTTTCACGCGGGAGCGCGCCGGGTGGGTCACGACCGTGGGGGGACCGGTCGTGGACCCACCGGGGGCGCGTTGGGGTCGTGCGGTGCAGGGATGGTATGTATGAGCCGGATACCCCGGCACCGAGCTACCGCTCGTCTGAACCCGGCCGCCGCATCACCGGCTGGTGAATACGCCGCGATTGTCTCGGATAATCGTCACTTAACCGCGGAGTTCGCCATGTTCAGTCCGTGGTTAAACCTCCCGCGCGAGCACCTAATCCGGGGTTAGAACCGGATAGGCGCCCGATAGAGGGTACCGAAGGAACTCATAGCTAACCACCCCTCTCTACAAGGGGTTCTCACCCGGTCGGGGTCCCCGCATGGGCCGGACCGGGGGAGAAACCATGTCCAACGAACGAATCCGCATCTCCCGGCGCAAAGCACTCGTCGGGCTCGGCTCGATCGGCCTCGCGTCCGCGGGCGCCGGTCTCGGCACGTATGCACAGTTCACAGATCAGGAGGAGCAGTCGGTCACCTTCACGGCCGGCGGCATCGACGGCCAGCTCAGTTGGGGCGCCAGCTACAACAAGAACCAGGTCGCCGACGAGCTGACCAACGTCGAGGTCACCGACACCGCCGCGGGCGTCGCGTTCAATCTGACCGATGTCAAGCCCGGCGACTACGGCTCCATCACGTTCGAGCTGGAGGTCACCAACAACCCGGCGTGGGTGTCCTCGTGTGTCGGCTACGCGAACGACATCGACGGCCGGACGTTCGAGCCGGAGGTCGAGGCCGACGACGACCTCGACGGCTCGGAGACTGACCCGGTCCAGAACCATCCCCACGGCGAACTGGCCGACAACCTGCTCATCATCCCGTTCTACTCGGACGGGCCGAACACGTTCTTCGACGACAACGGCACGCCCGGCGAACCGGACGGCGACTGGACGCCCGGCGACATGGGCGCCTACGGGAACGGGACCACCGCGGCGTTCTGGAACAGTCGCGAGGGAACGAACGACTTCGGTGACCTCCAGCCACGGACGCTCCACGACGTGGCAACGGGTGCGAGTTCGAAGAACACCATTCTCTGGAACGAGGACGACGGCCTCGTCGTCGTCCCTGGCCCGGAGGGCGCCTCGGTGGAGAGCGGCTGTGTGGTGCTGGACGGGGACGCCGAGGACGACTCCAACACCTACGACGACGAGCGCGAGGCGTCGCCGCTGGAGCCCGACGACACGCTCAACTTCGGCTACGACTGGCACCTCCCCTACACGGCGGGGAACGCCCTGCAGGGCGACAGTGTGACGATGAAGCTCGGGTTCACGTTCAGCCAGGTCCGCCACTCCGACGCGCCGCAGTTCCAGAACAGCTACGATCCGGGGAACTACACGCCGAACGACGATTCGAGCTAATCCGCTCACAGAACCGTGTTCACCGGGCGAACCGTGCCGACTGCGGGCCATCCCCCGTCGACACCTGCGGGACCGTCCGGGCACGTCCTGACCTCGTTCGATCCGCCGTTGGCGGCCAGGCGGTCTCCTCCCGGGCCCCCATCGACGCGAACGCGCGGTGACGCCACGAACCCCCCCTCAGCTACCACATGACCGACAACGACGCCCCCCTTCGACGCGACGTGCTGCTCGCGCTCGGCGCAACCGGCGCGGCCACCGCCGGCGCCGGCGTGGGGAGCCTCGCCGCCTTCGCGGACCGCGAGGGGACGGCCGCGTCGTTCCAGGCGGGGGGTGTCGACCTCGTGGTCCACTACGAGGGGAACGACGAGACGGTCACCATCGACAGCGGCGGGGTCGGTGACGGTCCCGAGTTCACGCTCCCGGACCCGACGGAGTCGACGCCGACGGAGGCGGAGTTCTGCTTCGAACTGAAGGGGAACCCGGCGTACATCTGGCTCTGTCCCGGTATCGACCTCGACCTGTGTTCGGATGTCGACGCCGACGGGGACGGCCTCCTCGGCGAGGTCGGCGAGACGGTCGACGGGACGCTCGGCGAACTCGACGACGTGCTCGACCTCTCTCCGGCGTACTGTGACGTGGACGCCTCGGAGCCGGAGTCGGTCTTCGAGGGCTCGCTCTGTACGCTCCTCGGCCAGTACGCGGGCGGATTCCCGCTCGATGGAGAGGGGCGACTGGTGACTGCCCCGGGGCACCAGGCACCGTTCCAGCCAACTGACGCGCCCGGCTCGAACCCCTGTCTCTGCCTGAGTCTCTCGGTGACCGGTGACCTGCCGCTGGACCTGGGCGCGGTGAACCTGGGTCTCAACCTCCGGTTCCATGCGGTCCAGGCCCGGCACAACGACGGCGAGACGGGCCCCTGCGCGACGCTGGAGCCGCCGGAGCCGACGCCGACACCGACACCCACCCCCGGGCCGGACGCCCACGACATCAGCTTCGTCGCGTTCTGCACCTCGACGGGGAACCTGAGCAGGAATGATGTCCTGTTGCTCGATGTCAGCGACGAGGGCGGGGCGCCGGCGCTGACCTGGGAGACGAAGGCCGATGTCGAGCACGTGGTCATCAAGAGCGGCATCGGCTCGGGCGGTGCCCCGGAGAACCCGGACCGGGGAATCGAGGTGTTCGACTACCCGGACGGGGAGCGGAAGGATACGGTCCGGGTCGGGGAGGGCGTACCGGCGACCGACCGAACGGAATCGAACTACTGTCTCGAGGGGGACGGTGTCAAGATCGAGCGGGAGGATTTTGACCAGTACTGAACCGATGTCACGAACACACACACGACCGACCGCGGGGCACGAGCCATGAGCGACCAGTCCGCCGCCGACGCCGCGGGGCACGAGCAGGCCCCGGCCGACGCCGGCGGCGACGAGCCGACCAGCGGTGGGCCGGCGCTCCCCGCCAGCGGGCCCTCGCTCCGGCGGCTGTTCGATGTCCTGCTCGTGGTGGCACTCGTGGCGGTGGTCGTCCCCTTTGCCGTCTACGCCGCCCCCTCGCTGGTCGGCGCGGATGAGAGCTACATCGTCCGGAGCGGCAGTATGGAGCCGGCTATCGGGACCGGCGACGTGGTGCTCGTAGAGCGGGCCACGCCCGCGGATATCGAGACCGGCGATGTCATCACGTTCGTGCCGGACGGCCAGCCCCCGCCAACCACCCACCGCGTCGTCTCGAAGACCGAGGAGGACGGAGTGGTCCGCTTCACGACCAAGGGTGACGCCAACGAAGCTCCCGACTCCGAGCCGGTCGTCGAGAACGAGCTCGTCGGGGAGGTGACGCTGGTGCTGCCGTACGTCGGCTACGTCGTCTCGTTCGCGAGCACTTCGACCGGGTTCTTCGTGCTCGTCGCCGCCCCGTTCGGTCTCCTCCTCGCGACCGAGGTGTGGGCCGTGTTCTGGGAGGACGACGACAGCGATAGCGGTGACACCGGCGGCGCGCCGGAGCCGTCACCGGGCACCTCGTCCGGAACTGCCGGGGACGACGAGGCGGCCTACACGCTGTCCCCGACTGACATCCGGCTCTCGCTGATCGTCCTTCTCGTGCTCACCGGCTACAGCAGTTTCGTGGCGATCCGCCGGCCGACGCCGTGGTCGATCGCGGTCGCGGTCGGCGCCTTCGGGACAGCGGTCTACCTGGCCGCGATGCGCTATGCCGCGGTGACCGAGACGGGCTCCGGCGGCCCCGCTGTGGCGACGCCGCCACCCACCCGTGAGGTGACCCCCTCCGGCAGCGACGGCGGCTACGGGTTCGAGGCACCTGGCGACGCGCTCGGGGTCAGAGTGCTCCCGGTGTCGCTCCTCGCCTCGACCGAACCCACCGCTCGCGAGGGGAACGGCCACCTGAAGCGGTCTCACGAGGCGGCGCCGGACCCGGACTCGGCGGATTCGGACCCGGCGGACCTGGACCCGTCGGACGGCTCGACCGAGGACGCGACGGGGTCGACCGACACGGCGGAGCCGGGCGACGGCGAGGATGAGCCAGCGGCCGACGACGGCGTGGATGAGTCGGCGACCGACGATGACAGCCGAGGCGCCCTCGATACGCTCACCGGGTCGGTCGTGGTCCGGCCGGTCGTCCGATTCCTGTACGCGGTCGGCTACGTGGAGGTCGCCGCGGTCCGTGCCGTTCTCCGTGGTCTCGGGCTACGGTCATCCGACGACGGGGGTGAGAGCTGAGATGTCTCTCCGTCGACGGACGCGGCTCGTCGTCGCGCTCGGACTCGTCGCGGTCGTGCTCTCTGGAATCGGTGCCCCGCAGCCGACGGTCGGCGTGTTCCACGACGTCGAGGAGGCTGGCGTGTCCGTCTCGGTCTCCGTCTCGGACCCCCTTTCGACCTCCGAGACTGGGGGACCGTCGCTGCAGAGCGCCGACGCACCGACGCCGACCGGCGACACGTCGTCCCCGACCGCCACTCCGGACCCACGCTCGACCACGACGCCGACGACCGCCAACGATACGGCGACGACGCCTGCGGCTACCGGAACGTCGACCGCCACATCCACCGACACATCGACACCGACGGCCGCCGATACGCCGACGCCGTCGCCGACTGCCGAGTCCACTGCTACGCCGACATCGGCGCCGACGACCACGGCCACTCCGGAACCGACCGCGGAACCGACTCCAGAACCAACCGCAGAACCGACCGCGACCGCCGAGCCCACCGATACATCGACAGCGGCGCCGACGGCCGAGGAGACCGCGACGGCGACGTCCGGGTCCGAGTCCACGACGCCCTCGTAGTTCTGACGCCCCAGCGGAACCGGAAAAGGGGCCGTGTGGTTTCGGGGCCATCTTCTTTGTCCCATGCTCACAATCCGGAAATCACTGATCCAGTATTCAGTGCGTGCTGGGGGGCACGCCAGGGGGGAACACATGAGCGTCTCTACAGCCAGCAACGGCGGGGTATCCGAGGAGGAGGAGGGTGATGACGAGCCACTGTCGACCGGCGACATCTACTTCACGCTGAGCAACTGCCGGCGGCGGTTCCTCATCCAGTACCTCTCCCGGCAGGAGCCGACATCGGTCACGGAGCTCTCGCGGGTCATCGCCGCGTGGGAGAACGAGACGCCGGCAGAGGAGCTGTCGTACGACGAACGGAAGACCGTCTACACCGCGCTCCTGCAGACGCACCTCCCGAAACTCGACCGGATGGGCGTCGTCGAGTACGACGCCTCGCGCAAGCACGTCAGACTCACCGACCGGGCCGACCAGCTCCGGCCGTATCTGGAACTCGACCAGGAGGGGACCGACGGCGACGATGCGGTCCCCTACGGGTTCCTGGTCTGGGTTCTGCTCGGGGTCGCCGCGTCCGGCGTCCTGCTCGGCCGGTACTCCGTGGCCGGACTGGAGGGCGCACTGCTCACCGCGCTCTCGTTCGGTGTCGCCGCGGGCGTCTCGGTCGGCTTCGTGCTGGCCGCCACCGAGACCGTGAGCGAGTAGGGGCGCTTACTCCAGCCGGGCGGCCAGCTCCCGGCAGATGTCGTCGGCGGAGTCGAGCGTCCCGAGGGTCCATCCTCCACCGTGGCTGAAAACCACGGTCGGACGATTCGATATCGTGGCATCCGGTTCATCGCTGGCCGGGGGCGTCCCCTCCGGACGGTACGCTCTGAGCGGGAGTTCGTCGCCAGCGGGCCCGCAGATGGAGAAATTACGGATACTGGCCATCTCCGGGCCGTCGCACGTGGGGAACAGCTCGTCTTCGAGCCGCCGGGCGCTCGGAACCGACAGCGTGTGACTCCGGTAGCCCCTCCGCCAGGAACTCGCGCACGACGCGCGCGCAGTCGGGGTCCAATCCGTCGAGGTCGTCGGCCATGGGCCGCCCTGCGCGGGCCGCGACCAAACGTACTGGGGTGAGCATGGTGTCGGGTCGGCGCCGGGAGTCTCCCGGCCAGCATGCCCACCGCGAGCATCCGGGTCGTCTGGAGTCGCGGTCGAGAACGCCAGTGGCAGGTGGCCGTGGGGCTCGGTCCTCGAGCGCCCGCGAGCGGGCGCGAGGAACCCGTCGGGCCATCCTCGCGTCGACAGCTCCCGGCAGGAGGGCTCCGCCGACGGTGCCTGACGGTACAGCACCGCCGGACGGTGTTCTGCCGGCGGGGGCGGCCAGACCAGCCCCCGACGAACAGCGCACGGCGTGGCCCGGCGGCCACGCTCGTCGGGACGGGTCCCCCGCCGACAGCCGGCCGACGCTCCTACCGCTCTTCCTGACAGTTCGGCACGCCGACCCCACCCTGGGCTCGTCGGACCTTCTCACACTCGCATATTCTATATGAGGGTATGGTGGAAATTGGGCCCATATAAGTTTAATATGCTGGATAAGCTGTCTGAGTTGGAGTTCTAACAGAGAATATTACTGACATCAACCTTCTCTGCTCCATCGCCGGTCCCCGGTGTCTCGCCCAGTAAACCGGATATCACGATATCGAATCGCGGCTGGCGTTTCACGAGCCGGTCACGGGTCTCGGCGCCGTGGCTCCCGAGTCATGGAGAACCGGCCAGCGAGAACAGCAGAGGCCGCTCAGTAGCCGGGATTCATCCGCATCGTGTTCACGCCCTCGGTGAGTTCGTCCCAGCGTTCGTCGATCTCGGCGGCGGTCCAGGCACCTTCCTCGCCGACGTTCTTCGAGAGGCTCTGCTCGCGTTCGGGGTCCGAGACGACCGCTACGTTCCCGCCGGCGATGGCCAGCGTGACGCCGTTGACGTCCTCGGCGCCATCGCTGGCGAGGAAGACCGGCGCGGCCGGCACCAGCTGTGGCCCCATCGACTCCTCGTCGGCGCCGGCCATCGCGGGCAGGTCCTCGGTCATCCGGGTCAGGGCGGTGGGCCACAGCGCGTTCACGCGCACGTCGTACTGGTGGAGTTCGCGGGCCGAGGTGCGCATCAGACCCAGGATGCCGGCCTTCGCTGCGGAGTAGTTGGCCTGCCCCGGATTCCCGGCGGCGACGCCGCTGGAGACGCAGGTGAGCGAGCGCTGTCGGTCGAAGCCGGAGGCCTTGTAGCGTTCGCGCCAGTGGGCCGACACCGCCCGGACGACCGAGAAGTGCCCCTTCAGGTGGACGTCGATGACGGCGTCCCACTCCGTCTCGTCCATGTTGAACACCATCGAGTCCCGGAGGATGCCGGCGTAGTTGATGACGCCGTGGACGGCGCCGTACTCCTCGACGGTGTCCGCGACGAGCCGTTCGGTGTAGTCCAGGTCCGTCACGTCGCCGAAGTGGGCCATCGCCTCGCCGCCGGCGTCCTCGATACGGTCGACGGTTGCCTGTGCGGGCTCGGCGTCGCTCCCCTCGCCGTCCACGTCGACGCCGAGGTCGTTGACGACGACGGTCGCGCCGTGCTCGGCCATCGCGACCGCGGTCTCCTCGCCCAGTCCACCGCCCGCGCCGCAGACGATCTGCACCGTGTCCTCGAGCATTGCCGGGGGGTCGACGGGCGGGTACTTGTATCCGGAGCCTCGGCTCGACGGCTCCCCGCTCGC
>Ga0207757_100858_pt1 | contig 16294 bp, 5 predicted proteins | sample A23P3SouthBayCA_2_FD_187752 | JGI IMG/M metagenome (GOLD analysis project Ga0207757, IMG submission 187752) | Aerobic enrichment media microbial communities from Eden Landing Ponds, California, USA - A23 P3 (2) (SPAdes) | ecosystem: Environmental > Aquatic > Marine > Unclassified | place...
ATAATCAGCCGATTCAGTAAGACGAGCCAGTTCGGTGAGGCCTACAACGAGTTGACGAAAAAGAGTAGTTACCCGAGCGACCTCGCGGAAGGGTTCTTCAAACTGAAGGAAAACTTCGCCGACGCCGACCGTCTCAATGCGGCCTACGGTGCCGTTTCGGAGGACCTCTCGGACTACCTCGCGGAGGCGATGTACATCGACGCCGAGGAACTCGCCGATGCATACCGCATCGGGACGACCCGGTCGCAGGCGACGGTCAAGTTCCCAACACTGCTTGAGAGCGTCCAGCAGTACGCACAGGAACTCCAGAGTCTCGGCCCGGATGATGTCGAGTACGTCTCGGAGGCTGTCGCGGAGATCGACGACTGGTACGACGAGGACCACTCGGTCGTCGACCTCCGAGAGTTGTACGACGACCTGTTCGACATCGTCGGCAATCTGGATGTGAACATCCTCGACCGGTGGGAGGAACGGAAGACACTGCTCGAGGAGCAATCGGAGCAACTCGACCTGGGTCAGTTCGCGAACGACATCCAGCAGTTCCGCGATATCGAGTCGGCCGATGGGCCGGAACTCGTCGCGTTACTGCACGAGTTCGAGCGGAGCAAGGAGGAACGCGATGAGTGGAAGATCTACACGGCGATCGACGAGATGATCCAGGCTGCCGAGGACGTCGAGGTCCCCGAGACGGACCAGGAGCTGGAAGCCGCAGTCAGGGACTCCGGCGAGTTCGCTGACCTCGTCGAGACGCACCGTGCAGCCGTGGCGGCTATCGGAGGTGACCACTCATGAGCGATAGCGCACTCGACAGTACGGTCCGAGAGCTACAGGAGAAGGCGGAGAGGTACCAGGAGGCGACCAACTTCGAGGCGACGCTCACCGGCTACACCAGTGATGCCTCGTCGGCCCAGACCTCCGTGTACGGCCTCCAAAGTCGACTCAATGAGATGGAGCGGTTCTACGCCATCTACTCGGAGGTGTTTACGCCCGAGGACAGCCCCGACGACCCGGAAGATGTCGAGGGGATCGTTGAGGACGCGCGCGAACGAGCACGACGTGTCCTCGACCGGACGCCGGACGACTACTGGGAGCTGATTGATGGCGGGGAAATTGAGGACTACGAGACAAAGATACAGACCGCCAAGAGCGAGGCTGACGACGTTCGACAGACGCTCCGCGACGTGCTCAACCGCCGACAGTCGTACTGGGAAGACCGTGCGGAAACGGGCCGAACAGTCCTCACACTGATGTCTGACACCCGAGAGGCAGAGCGCCTGCTATCGGATATCGAGGATTTCGTCTCCGACGAAATCTGGGACGACTCGAACAGTATCAACTCCCTTCAGGCCGACTGGCAGGGCATCCAGCGGAAGCTGAATAGTGGAGTCGTGGCAGACTGGGACGAGTTCCAGAAACGCCACGACCTCAGCTCGGACACGGTCGACCTCCTCAAACGCCTTGCTCAGGGCGAGAGCCTCTCGTTCGACGACTTCAATCGCAGTATGGTCGAGGAGGTTCTTGCGGTAGATGACCTCCGGAACGCCCTCGAGGTGACGCTCTGAGATGGAGGACCCCGCTCGCCGGGCGACCGACGCCGTCGACGCCTATCGGAACCACTTCACCGGGCGAGTGGGACCAGCGGCCCGGAGCGTCGCCAACCGGCAGGCCCGGACGCCGACCGAAGAGCAGAACCTGGTGAATATCCGCGGCCCGTACCTCCAGGCCCTCGACATACCGAACTGGAGCGACGAGTCCTGGGAGTCGTTCGCCTCCCGTGTGGGACTGAACCCGCTAATCAGGAAGGCGTTCTCGGACCTCGGCTTCAGACGCCTCTACGATTTCCAAGAGCGAAGCGTCGAGGCGATTAGCGATGGCCACGATACGGTTGTGACGGCAGCGACCGGGCGCGGGAAGACCGAGGCCTGGCTACTCCCCATTCTCGACCGTATCCTCGAGAAGAAGCGCCACGGCGAGGCCGACGGAACGACGGCAACACTGATTTACCCGACGAAGGCGCTCGCACAGGACCAGTTCAAGCGACTAGTCCAGTACCTCTACCGAATCAACGAGCAGTGGCCGTCAAACCAACAGATCACGATCGGAATCTACGACGGCGATACGCCGACCAACGTCGGGTCGAAAGCACAGGGGTACCTCCAATCCTCATTCAAATACTTCGACTGTCCGGGAGCGAACGATGACCTCGAGAAGTGCCGGAATTGTGGGCAAGGAGTTCACGTGCATCACGGCGGCCAGGCCTATGAACTCCGCCCGGAGAAGCGCCAATGCACCGACGACGTGCCACTGGACTTCATCCGCCTGACCAAGCACGCCATCCTGACAGAGGGGGTCGACATTCTCCTGACGAACCCCGATACGATCAATATGAAACTCGTGAACGTCAACGCCCCCGACGAGCACGAGACCTTCATCTACGACCCGGAATTCCTCGTTTTCGACGAGGTGCATACCTACGACGGGCTGTTCGGGAGCTACACCGCCACGCTGACCAAGCGGCTACGGGCACTCCGGGCCAACCGGGACTGCGACCCCCTGCAGGTTATCGCGAGTAGCGCGACGGTCGATAACGACGTGGAGTTGTTCCGTCGAATCAGCGGCGCCCGAGAGGTCGCGCACGTCGACGAGCAACCACGGACACTCGACCGGCCCGATACGACGACCGTTCCCCCGGCGTTCGTCGAGACGACGCTCTCCGAGTCTGACTTCCTCGCGTTCGCGCGGGGTCGCCGGACGCCCCCGCTGCTTGAGGCCGTTGAGTTCGATGTGGACGCCGAGACATTCGACGACGATCGTCTGCTCGATATGCTGGCAGACGAACTCTTCGACCATTTTACCGCTGAAGAGGACGACAAGGGATCTGATTCGGTCGTATCGCTGGTCCGGGAGGTCCACGGAGAGTTACGAGAGGAACCACGGCAGTACGATGCGTTCCGGGCATGGTTAGCCGATGAGTATGATCTCTCGACCGATGACGCCGACCGGCTGCTGGAGAATTTCGTCGCCCTCGGGACGTTCTCCGGCCTGCTTGAGAACCGAACGCACCTGTTCTCCTGGCCGGTCGACGGGTTCTACTCCTGTGCTGCCTGTGATGCGGTGTACTCGGCCCCACGGGAGACGTGTGCGGCCTGCGATTACGGATTCGTCACCCGGAGCGCCCACTGCAGTCGGTGTGACGACGAGGCACTGGTGGCGTGGTACTGCCCGAGTTGCGAACAACTGGAGCCCTACGTGCCGAGCGAGGAAGGTGAGCACCAGTGGGACGATAGTCACGCTTGCCAGCGGTGTCTAGCCACACGCGAGGAGGAGATTCAGAGTCTCCGCGTGACCTTCCAGCCCACGCTGGAGTGTACGGCCTGCGAGACACGCAGCACCCGGACAACAGCCACCGATTGTCCTGACTGTACCGCCGACATGGTTCACCTCACGCCGGACCAGTACCAGTGTCCGAATCCTGCGTGTGAGACGACCCGCCCCTACGAATCCGACTGCCCCTCTTGTGGAGACGACCAGCGGCCTGTCACTGGGAGCGGTACGGTCGATTGTCCGGCTTGTGGACGGTCGTACGACGGTGCTCCAGCCGACGGATGCGAGTGTGGGCGACGCCTGCTCCAGACACGGTTCGTACCGTGGGTCTGCCGGAACGACGAGTGCGACCGCGAGTTCTTCGACGCACCACCGGACACCTGCCACTGTGGGTCCTACACGTTCGCCCGGGCGGGCCTGTTCGAGGTGTTTACCGATACCTACTGCGAGGGCTGCGAGACGAGCGGTGTCGACGGTCCGGCCTGTGATTGCGAGGACGCCACGCGACGGACCCGCGAGGGTGCCCACCGAGCGTACCAAACACTCCAGCCGGACGGCAGTGTGCGGCCCGTGAGCAGTATCTCAGCAGTCGCTCCTTGCACCCATCAGGGACTGAACTACGATCCCAGCCGTCGCTATGACGAACTGGTTCGGGGCCCAGGGAACCTAGCGGTGACATCCAGCCAGTACATGCTCCGGCGTGTCGCCGACGAGGAGGGATACGAGGCAGCGAAGCTCCTCTCGTTCGCTGATTCCCATCGCGACATGAAGGAGTTAGACCGTGACTTCACGGAGCCAGAGGTGGCGACAGTGCTGGACCAGACGCTAATCGAGAGCCTCCGCGAGCACGGGCCCTGGACGCCAGCGGACACGGTAATCGAAGGGGCGTTCGCTCGTATCGACGCCCTCAGTGAGGAACTCTCTCCGCCACAGGACGTACGAGGGCTGACATTCGATCTCACGACGGAACTCGTCGATACGGCCCGTCGGCACATGGATGCCCGCGAGGCGATTCGGGACCGCCTCCGTCGACGGCTCTACCCGCACCCGTACAGCCAACGCTACGGCGAGTTCGAGGGTGCGCTGGCCGACGACGGCCTCGTCGACGTGCGACTGGCTCCGGAAACTCGCGACGCCCTTGATGAGGATGAGCACGCAGTCTTACGGGCGGTTATCGACGACGGGGGCGGTGGACCACTCGACGACATCGCCCCGCCGGGCCCGGGGACGAGCGTCCGAGACCTCGTCGGGGGGCTCGACTCGGACGGAGTGCTGGCCCTCGACGGTGACTACGTGACCCTGGCGCCGGAGGCACTAGAGGTGACGCTGTCCGGTGAAGAAGACGGACTTCGCTACCGGCCCGAGACAAGCCGTTTCGAGCGGACGTTAGAGGCACAGTTTGGTGTAACCAGCGGCGCCGGCGTCCCCTTCGAGACACCGCTGGCCGAGCAGGCGGACCCAACACACCCGCGATTCAGTTCCCGGGCCTATCGGACGACCTACTCGCAGGCCCGCGTGCTGGTCAGCCAAGTCTACCACGGGCTGACCGACAAGAAGGAGCGACGAGAGCTGGAATACCTGTTCCGTGAGGGTAACCACCCCCACTTCCTCTCCTCGGGGCCGACGATGGAACTCGGGGTCGACATCGGGGAGCTCGACGCACTCCTGCTGTACGGAACGCCACCGAATATGAACGCCTACCTCCAGCGAATCGGGCGGGCCGGTCGGAGTTCGAACGCCTCGCTCGTCCACTCCGTGAGTCAGCGCAACCCCATCGACTACTACTACTACGAGCAACCGGGCGACCTGATGGCTGCCGACCCGCAACCCGTCCCGCTCAAGGAGTACAACGAGGAGGTGCTCCGGGTCTCGCTGACGTGGGCCGTCCTCGACTACGTCGCGGCCAACTTCGTAGTTCCCTGGGAGGTGGAAGGGTACGGGCCGTACAAGTCCGTCTCCGGCGGTGACGAGTTCGATCGCCGGCAGCCTTCGACCGAGGACGAGGCTGCGAAGTTCACGCACGTCATGTCGGCCCGGACGAAGGAACTGGGATTGAGCTCACGGAACTCGAAGTTAGCCGCCCTCGGGACGCTCGTCCACGACTACCGTCGTGAGATTAGAGGACACCTCGAGACGCTGCTCGACCACAGCTACTGTGAGTCGTGCAGTCGCAAGTACGGGCGCGATGACGCCGGCACGTCCTGTGCCGAACCCGACTGTTCGGGGGAAATCCGGAGCGCACAGGCGGACTTCGGCCATCTTGCCGAGGAGGCGGTGGATGGGTTCGAAGAGCGGTTCATTACTCAGTACGCCGACTACCGCGACCGTCTCACCGAGGAACTGGAGACGGTCCAGGGTCGTCTGAACCATCTCCGACGGGAGCGGCGCCGGGCATCGTCCGCCGAGGAGGGACGGAGAATCGCCGCCGAACGGAGCGCCCTTGAAGAACGAAAACAGGCGCTACAGGACCGGCTTGACCGTATCGAGAACATGGAGTACCTCGACTTCCTCCGGGAGTCACGACAGAGCCGCTACGCGTTTAATATGCGGTCGGTCACGAACAACGTCGGTCTGACACTGATTGACGAGGGCGAGGACGGCTATGAGTCTCGGAGCGCCGGCGACGACGACGGTCGGTCGATGCGGATGGCAATCAGTGAACTCCATCCCGGTGCTGCATACTTGGACAAAGGAGACGTGTACGTCGTCTCGCGGGTCCGGACCGACGACTTCGCCTCGTCGGAACTCCGCGAACAGGTACGCGGGAGCGGGGTCGACGAGTTGGCCGACGAGTACGTCTGTCGAGCGTGTGGGGCGGCGGCTACGGACCCAAACGCGGCGTGTGACTGTAGCGGCGAGGCAGGCCGGGAGCGGCGTCGCCTCGTCGCGCCGGACTCGGTACGCGCCCATCGCTCGGACCTCCGAATGGCCGCAGAGGGCGACCCCGCCCGGGCGGTTTACGGGGAGGCGTCCGAGACGATCCAGAACACCTACGCAGAGCGCCAGACGGATATCCTTGCGTTCGAGGCCCGACACACGCACGAGTTCAGCGGGCCGGATGGTGAACAACTCGGTCGGGTCATGTACGGCGACATGGATGTCCTTCTCCACACGGACAGCTACCGGGCGAAATACAAGTCCGGCGAGATAGACGCCGAGGAGACGCCGTTCCGGATCTGTGGCGTCGACGACTGCACCGGCATCGTCTATGAGGGTGACGACGAGCAGTTCCGCTGCAGTGCCGACACCGACCATCGACCCGGCGGCGACGACGGCTTCGAGTTGGTCCGCCTCGGCTACCGCTACGGGACAGAGGGTATCCGGGCCGACCTCACGGATACGGCTCAAGCCCACACGCTCGTCCACGGCTTCCGGGTAGCGCTCCAGTACCTCGGTGGCGTGAGCATCCGGGAACTCTCGGAAGTAGTCCACGACGACGGTGTGGTCGACCTCTTCGACGCCCAGGAGGGCGGTGCGGGGGTCACTCGCCTCCTGTTTGAGGCCGGGCCCGGCGGTCAGGACACGCTCCGACAGGCGATCAATCTCCTTCAGAAACACTTCCAGTGTGATTGTGAGGACGGCTGTCCGCTGTGTCTCTATCAGTACGGCTGCGACACCCACAACCGTGGCAGTACGTTCGACCGGGAGGGCCTGTTCGAGCGCCTCGATGCGGCGGATGCGGGCGAGACTCCCGTCGTCGGGGACGGCGGCATAGCCTCCAGTGCAGGCGGTGAGCAGGACGAGCATACAACTGAGACCAGCATCGGGGAGGAGACGACCACCAACACCACCGATACCGACACATGAGCTCACATCTCGACACAATCGACCTCGCGCAGTTGACGAAACGCTCCTACGCGGAACATTACGTCGCGGCTGGCAAGCCGCGAGTGCTCCGCGATGTTATCGATCGCTACGAGGAGACCGACCCCGGTGCGTCGCTTGACGAGGCTGTCACAGAGTTCACGCGGACGCGGGGGCCGTATCTCCAGGCGCTTGATCTCCCGCGACGGGGGCCTGACTGGGAGTCGTTCGCTGACGACGTGGACCTCCATGAGGATGTCGTCCGGACGTTCAGCGCGGCCGGATTCGACTACCTTTACGAATTCCAGGCCGAGACGATTCGGTCGGTCATTGAGGGAGACCACACGCTCGTCACTGCCGGAACTGGTCGGGGAAAGACCGAGAGTTGGCTGATTCCGATTCTTCAGTACATCACGGAGGCCAAGGCCGGGAAGCACCCCGACCACCCACCTCAGAGCGTCAAGTGCGTGTTGACGTATCCAACGAAGGCACTCGCCCAGGACCAGCTGAAGCGTCTTATCGAGTACCTGTACGAACTCAACCGGAACCGGACGGGGACAGACCGAATCACGATCGGTATCTTCGACGGCGATACGCCGAACAACGATGCCAGCGAGTTCGAATATCTCAAAACGGCCTATCAGTTCTTCGAGTGCCCGTGTGAGCACTGCGATGCCTCACTGACCGTCGAGCGAACTGAGGACGAGCGGTTCCGTGTCGATCATAACGCCCCCGACGCGCCGGATATCGACCTCGACTTCATCCGGCTTACTCGCGACGAAGTCGTCGAGGAGGAGGTCGACATCCTCCTGACCAACCCAGACACGATCAACTACCGACTATTCAATGTGAACGAGGCCGACGAACAGGCCGTCTTCGTCGAGGAACCCCGGTTCATTGTATTCGACGAAATCCACGAGTACGCCGAGCTGTTCGGCGCGTTCACCGCGACTTTGATGCGTCGGTACGTCCGTGCCCGACAGGCACTACGCGGTCACGAGACGCTCGCCGACGACGATCTACAGGTGGTCGGCGCGAGCGCAACCGTCGCGAACCGACGGGCGATTTTCAACAGAGTCCTCCCGTTCACCGATCCGGAGACTGCGGTCGTCACGGAGGACCCACAGACCCTCGACGCACCCACTCCCTCGACGGTTCCCGACGTATTCCGGACAGATGAACTGGACGTATCGGCGTTTGTTGAGGCGCTATCTGACGGAGACAGCCTGGGGCCAGTCGGGCAGTACCTCAGGGATCTCGTTGACATCGATCTGCCACCAGATACTGATACCGAAACCGTCCGGAACCTCGTTGAGGGGAGTCTCTACCAACGGTTGTTGAGCGGCAGCGGCGACGACCTTGACATCATCAGGGCACTCTATGCGATTCTCTATGATGATGCTCAGACTCCGGCAGAGTTGACCGAGACGATTGCAGACGCACTCGCAGTCGATGCTGACACTGCGGAGACGATCCGTGAGAACTTCATTGCGATCGGTCGGTTGGCCGGCGTCCTCGAAAGCCGAGTCCACCTGTTCTCGTGGCCGATAGACGGCTACTACACATGCCTGAACTGTGCGACGGTGTACGGAACACCACAGAGCCAGTGTCAGGCGTGCGATCACCACTTCGTCACCAAGTTCGCATACTGCAGCCACTGCGGCGAGGAGGCACTCGAATCCTGGTTCTGTCCGGCCTGTGAGCGGCTCGAACCACTCACTGTCACCTCCAATCAGGGCCAGTTCGAGTACTTCAACACACAGACTTGCCGGTGTGACGCGGGCACGGAGAGCGAGACGGAGATGATTCGGACGCTATGGCGGCCATTCTATACCTGCAGCGAGTGTGGCGACCGCCAGCAACTCGACCGCGTCCGGGAGTGTTCGACCTGTGATACTGGCGCACCGATGATACTCACCGTCGACCGGGAGGCCTACGAGTGTACGAACCCAGCTTGCGACGGTCGAGAGCAGGCCACGCGAGCGCATGAGTGCCAGTCCTGCTCGCACGAGGAGCTTGACCCACTCGCCGAGGACACTCTCTACTGTGTCGAGTGCGACGAAACCTATCCCGAGACGGACGGTGAACGGTGCACCTGCGGCGGCGCACTCCTACCGAAGCGGTTCCTTGGCTGGCAGTGTAGCGGGACCGACTGCGACGCGGTCTACCTCGGTGAACCGCCGAACACGTGTGACTGCGGTAAGCGTCGGTTCGCCCGAACAGCCCTGTTCGATCTCAACCGGGTTGAGGAATGCGACTCCTGTGGCCGAGAGTTGTTCCCTGAGCAGGAGTGCTTCTGTGATGACCCCGACACCAGCACCCGTGTCACCGGGTTCAAGAACTTCCGGATGGTTGACGAGCGCGGGCAGGTACGGAAGGCGAGTGACTTCCCCGGAGCGGTCCCCTGCTACGACAAGGGGCGTTCGTACTCGAAGACTCACCGGTACGAGTCGATGCTTCGAGGGCCGGGGAATGCCGCAGTCACCTCCTCACAGTATCAGTTGCGAGCAATCTCGGATCCAGACAATCCCGAGACGTTTCAGGAGGCGAAACTCCTCTCCTTCGCTGACAGCCAGTCCGACATGAAGGAACTGGCCCGGGACTTCGAAGACCCGGAGGAGAATCTGTTCTTCACTCAGCAGGTCGTCCACGCGATTACCGACACAGCTGAGGAGTGGGCGACGTTGGACGCCGTCGCCGACCGCGTCTGGACGGCTGTCCAGGATTACGAATCTCGGTTGGAGACGGACGCTGACACACAGCAGTCGCCGCTCGAACGCCGACTGACACGCTACGATGAGTCGTTCGAGCAGTTCGTCAGGGCGGAAGTCGCTGCCCGCGTTCTCGCGGGGCAGTACAACAACCGCCGCCGGACGCCTCGTCTCGCGAACCGCGGGCTCGTCGATGTCAGACTGGCTGTTGATGTCGGCACGCTGGACGAGACCAAGCGTGAACTACTCGCCGCGTTCCACGCACAGGGGACCCGCTACGTGTCGACACTCGCCGAAGAAATCGAGGGCGCCGGTCACCACGTCGAGGAACTCGTCAACATGGGCGTTCTGGAGAAAGAGCAGTCCGACGGAAGCGTGGTCGTCTCACTCAGCCCGGATGTAGTCGAACTCACTCTCACGGACACGACGACGCCGGTCCAGTACGACCCCGAAGCCGAACGGTTCTACACGACGTTCGATCGGACCTGCCGCGACGTGGACACGGAGCTGGTGCCGTTCGAGGCCGGCTACCAGGCCCGTGCTGCATTCACTCACCCGCACTTCGACCGCATAGCGTACCGGATTGCCACCTCCGGCCCGCTGATGCTGCTGAGCGATTCCTACTTCGGGCAGACCGAACGGTCGGATCGGCGCCGTCTCGAGTACCAGTTCCGTGAGGGCCGCCACCCGAACTTCCTCTCATCGGGTCCAGCGATGGAAGTTGGCGTCGACATCGGGGACCTGGACTCGCTACTCCTCTATGGGACGCCACCGAACACGAACTCCTACCTGCAACGGGTCGGGCGGGCCGGGCGTGACTCGGGGTCGTCGATTGTACACTCGGTGAGTCAGCGTAACCCCATCGATTACTACTACTTCCGTCAACCCAGCGAGTTAATCCAGTCGGCGGCACAGCCGGTGCCCCTCAACGAAGCCAACCGCGAGGTGCTCCGCCGGTCATTGGTCTGGGCAGTCCTCGACGCAGCGGCGTCGACCCGGTGGATCCCATGGCGACGCGAGGAGAGTGCCATGGACGACCTGTTCGTCTACGAAAACGGTGCTGACATCCAATCCCGAGCAGAGACACCGGAACGACCAAACAACATTGTCTCATTCAGCACACTCCTTGCGAACGGCTGCGAGCAACTCCAACCCGGTGCCGAGATCTCGCCACTGGAGGGGCTCCGTGAACTCACCGAGGAGCCGGAACGTAACACAATCGAGAGGTGGCTCGAGGATCTTCTACGATATAGCGCCTGCGAGGCGTGTGGCCGCAAGCACGACGCCAGCTACGAGGGACCCTGTGCCGACCCAGAATGTGACGGGACCACCGTCTCGATGCTCGACACGCACCGGGACCTCATCGGCGAGGCCATCGACGCGTTCGAGGCGGAACTAGTCGACCGGTTCGTCGACTTCGAAGACGAACTGTTCGAGGAACTCGACCACATCGAGGCACGCATCAGCGACCTCCGAGGGGCCGCACGGAGCCGTCGCCGCGGCCGCCAAGACACGAGCGATGGGTCAAGTGAGCGTGAGGAATTGGATCGACTCCGTGACCGGAGGACCCGACTCGACGAGTTCCTCACACGACTCGGCCAGATGGATTTCGGCGAGTTCCTCACGCGGCATAGCGAGGCTGCGTTCAGTCTCCGGTCGGTTGGGGCGAGCGTTAGCTTCGAGCTCATCGGCGACGGGTTCGAACCTGCCAACGAGAGCACCCTTGAACGGGACCGTGGAATCGCCCTCTCGGAACTCCATCCGGGTGCTGCCTACCTCCACAACGACGACGAGACCTACGTTGTGACGGAGGTAGTCGAAGACGCACACGAAACTCAGGCAATCAAGGAATCAGTCGCTGACGCGGCTATTTGCCGGCAGTGCGGTGAGGAGTACGGAATCGACACTGCCCGGTGTGAGAACTGTGATAGGCGGCTTGAGCGACTTGAGACGATTGTTCCGCGGCGCGTCCGTGCCTACCAGGCTTCCCTCCCAATCGACCGCCGGGGAGACGGTAGTGCACTCACTCCGTCAGCAATCTACCGCTCGCAGGGACCCGAGATACAGAGCACCTACGCTCCCGTCGATACGGAGGCCGTCACGTTCGATTCGAGTGAGGGTCGCCGATTCGCTATCGTGACCGAAGCCGGCGAGCGGGTCGGAACACTGGAACATGGATCACTCCGCATGCGGTCCTCGGCAACTCAGTTCTTCGCCACCTACACAGGCGGTGGGTCGGACTACCTGCCGACCGTCTTCGAGGTCTGTGGTCGGAGCAACTGCTCGGGCGTCATTGCCCGGACCGAGGAAACGGCATACTGCCTGCAGAATCCGGAGCACGATACCAGCGACGCGACTGCAGTCCGTCTAGCGACCGAATTCGAGACTTCCGGCGTGCGTCTCGCGATGGCTTCTGAGGAGTTAGAGCATACCCTGGCGCATGGCCTGCGAGCAGCACTTCAATATATCGGCGGCGTCAGCGTCCGAAAGGTCCCAGAGACAATCGAAGACGAGGGGACATTCGTCTACGACGGCGACGAAGGCGGGAGCGGCATCAGCGTTCTCCTGACCGACGGCGTAGACAATGAGGAGCCCAGCAACTTCCAGCGTGCGACCGAAATCATTGCGGAGACGTACGAGTGTGACTGCGAGTCCGGGTGCCCGTTCTGTCTCTACCAGTACGGCTGCACCAACCGCAACGACCCTGACACCTTCGCTAAAGAAGAGATAATGTCGCTACTCGACGCTGGTCTGCGACTCGAACCACTCGTGGAGGATGAGGATGCGTAACGACTCGCTACGGGACCGCGCCGGTGCGCTGACAATCGATAACCCGGAACGGTTGTGGGGTGTCTCACCGGAGAGCACGTACGCCGCACTCGACGCATTGGCGACCGACGAGTCGCTGGTGGATGCCCTCAGAGACTATCACACGCTCGCGCTGGCGGCCACAAACCAAGAGCGTGAGCGTGACACGCTCGTTGCGTTCCACCGGAAATTCCTCCATGCAGTGGGCCTCGTCGCGGAGAGTGGGGTGACCGAGCTTGGGGCGCTCGTCCTGCGAAGCGACGACCCACGCGCCCTGCTGCAGACGCTTGTTGCGACTTACTCCGAGGCCACCAGACGCCTCCTGCGTGACTGTCTGGCGATCGAGGACGTCGTACCCCGCCGCGAGTACGAGACCCTTCTTCGTGACGACCACGAGACAGAGGTCCTGACACCGGTGTTCGGGTCGTTCGATCTGCTCCACGTGTTCCCCGACGGCGTCGAACTGTCGGTTGAGGCAGTTGAACGGAGCCTCGAAGTCCACGACGTTAGTTCCAACGAGGCTGCTCGGGCGAGCCTCCACCGGAACCTCCTCCGCTCGTTTTCCGGCTTGGGTCGCGAGACAGCCGGAGATATCACGGCGAAGTATCTCGGCCGACGGGGTGGGGAGACGACCAATCAGGAGATCGTCGGAACGCTCGGAGGAGCGGACGGGGAGCTGTTCAATCACGAAGCCGTCCACGCAGCCATCGACGAGGTGCGTGCCGAGTACGACCAGCTCGCGGCCCGAAGCATCGACCTGCTCACGGCAGGTGGTGGAGACGTGATGATAGCCTCTGGTAAGGAACTCTCGGTTGAGGATGTTCGGGAGCATGCCGAGTCCGACGCAGCCCCGGCTATCGTCGACCTGTTCGCGATGGTAGCAGCCCAGCGACTAGACCGAGTCCACGCCCGGTACGTTGCATCGCAACTCGACGGATCAATCTATTCTGCCTTCAACGCGATTAATTCGGTGCCTGGTGCCGAGTGTGAACTGCAGGACGAGGTGCTGATTCTCGACCAAGTGCCAGCAGTCGTCGACGGAACCAGCCACTACGACCGATACGTCGAGTTCCTCCTCGACGAGCGCGAAACCTTCACAACTCGTCGGAAGGACCTTGCAGAGGCGAAAATCACGATTGAAGGGGTGGATATGGACGCACACCTCGCGAGGCGGGTCAGCGAAATCGAGAGTCGGCAGGTCGCGCCGACCCATTTCACATTCACGCTAATCGACCCGGACGGCCTCGGCGAGGAGGTCATGGAGGAGTACGTCGGTGATTCCCGCGGCCTTGGGCGTGAACGTGCACGCCTTCGGCGGTGGCATGAGTCGCGCCCAAGCGACCTGCGCTCGTACACCGCCATGACGGATCGTCTATTCAGTCGAGGTATCGAATCCGATCTCGAACAGCAGGTGCTGCGTATTATGACGCCGTACGACGACGACACGTTCGGCGAGTACGCGGCGCAACTCCGCCGCCTGCTGGAGGCAGGGCACGAGCTGCGCTTCCTGACTCGCCACACCAAAGAGCCGTGGGAGTGGAAACGGCTCCGGGATAACCTACTGAAACCTCTCGACGCCAACCGCGATCAGGTGTCAATCCGGACCTACTCGCGGTTCAAGCAGCATCAGCAGATTAGCCCCAAGGCGGACTGGAGCGAGGTCAGCGAAATCGGAATCCACGGGAAGTTACACATCATCGGCGGGCCACACGAGGGCGCGGCCATCCTCGGGTCAGCCAATTTCATGGAGAATAGCTACCACTGGAACCCGGAGTGTGGCGTCTACACTGAGCGGACCGCATTCGTCAGGGCCGCAATCGAGTTCTTCGACCTCGTCTGGGATCTCGCCGAGGCTGACCAACTCTCTCTGGATCGGCTGCAGGAAATCCCAGACCGCGATTTCATCCCGAGTTACTACACGTTTTGAGGGTGAGTCCGCCTATCAGTCGCTTCTCCGGTGGACCCAGTGAGGGGTCGGTGACTGTATCAATCAACTCCCCCAAATGCCGGCTCAACCGCAGCATCGGGCCATGCCCGACGAGCAGCACTCCTCGGCTCAGGTGAAGAGTCGATCCAACAACTCCGAGTCGTAAAGAGGGCGAAGGATGCCGTATTCATTCGCTACGCCGAAACTCTGGTTGCTCGCTTGGCGGGTCTCTATCTTATACGCTCTGGCAGTCGCTACGGCTGGTTGAACCCCCATCCGAATCACGAATCACTCCGGATTATCAGCCTCAAGCAGTGCAGCGAACGCAGTTTCCCCAACCGGAACCCACGTCATAGGCCTAAAGGTGAGACTTACCCCAGTCCGTTCTATTGGCACACAACACACTTCTGAGTAAGGTCGTGGCTGCGCGCGCAGCGAGCGCCAGCGAGCGAGCACGGAGCGGAGGGTGGGGCGGCGGGGTCGCGGGGCCGTGGACGCGAACCGAAGGGGTTGCACCCCCTCAGTCGTCCGCGACCAGCCCAGCCACTGTCGCCGTCGGCTGGTGGCGCCGCTCACTCGCGTCGTGCAGCTCCCGCGAGTAGTTCGCGATCTTCCACTTCGAGGTCGGTACCGTCTCGCCGACTGCCCTGACCACCTCAGCCTGGGTCACAGCCTTCCCGTCGGTCAGCCGGTCTGCCGCATACACCGCCGCCCCGGCCACGCTCATCCGCGCCGTGCCCGGTGCGATGGCACGTTCGTCAGCCACGTCCATCAGCCGCTCCGCGACCCGGACCAGGTCGATGCCGGTCGCCACGTCCACTTCTTCGTTCAGCGCCGCGACCACCCGATCCACGGCGCGGTCACGCACCGGGGGCACGTCCACGTCCGTCTGCACCCGAATCTTCCTGGCTGCGGCACACACCCGCTCACGGTTCGTCTTCGCGTGCTCGGCGATCTGCTCGGGCATGCGCTCCACACCGGCCTTCCGGCCAGCCAGCAGCACCGCCCCGGCCGCCAGTGACTCCCAGGCCATCCGGCCGCCCGGCAGCCGCGCGTCCTTCGCCGCTTCCAGGTATCGCGACGCATCCGTCGTCACGTGCTCGGGCAACTCGAGATTCGCCCCGAGCATCCCGATATCGCGGAACCCCTCGTTCAGACGCTTGTCCCGCTTGTCGTGCATGGTGAAGCGCTTGTGTCGCCGCCGCAGCCGCTCCATCTTGTCCTTCCGCTCCGGGGAGAGCGTATTGCCCTTCCCATCCGTCGAGAGGAAGAAGGTCGTATGCAGCCCCTTGTCGACCCGCAGCTCCTGCGTCGGCTCGACCGCCCATTCACCGTCGCGCTCCGTCCCCGCTGGTGCGTGCGCCTTCAGCCCCGGCTGCCGCTCCAGGGCATCGATCGACACGACAAGCCCACAGTCCGCACACACCGCCTCAACGTCCTCTGAAATCACACGGCCCTCGCATTCCGGGCACGACGCCCGCCAGTCCACGTTCCGCGCGTCGACCGCCTGACTGTCACTCGATTCGTCCGAAACTTCTTCACCGAAGATGGTTCTAACAGACATTGCAGTTCACGGAGGCGCTCACCCGAGCGCCCGACACCCCGCGCCCTAACGCGGGGTTTCCTCATACAACGACGACCGAACCAGCACCAGCGCTCTCGCTCGCGCCTCCGAGCGCCCCGCAGGGGCGCGAGCGAGAGCGCGGTCGGCTCGGGCCCC
>Ga0207757_100860_pt1 | contig 16250 bp, 18 predicted proteins | sample A23P3SouthBayCA_2_FD_187752 | JGI IMG/M metagenome (GOLD analysis project Ga0207757, IMG submission 187752) | Aerobic enrichment media microbial communities from Eden Landing Ponds, California, USA - A23 P3 (2) (SPAdes) | ecosystem: Environmental > Aquatic > Marine > Unclassified | place...
TGCAACGAGAAGAAGACCCAGCGCGAGGTGGCCGACGTGGCTCAGGTGACCGAGGTCACCATCCGCAATCGGTATCAGGAACAGATCGAAGCGATGGGCATCCACAGTTAAGTTCAAACCTCGCCCCGCGCTAGGGTGGCTATGCGCCTCGACGAATTTATCGACATCGAGGCGGACGACCGCGCCGAGCGACGGCGTCTCGCGAAAGAGAAGTCCTACGAGATCCTCGACCACGTCGAGTCGGTCGCCGACCGAATCGAACGCACCGTCTCGGGGGATTCCATCGTCGGCAGCGTCTCGCCTTCCATCTTCGTCGGCCGCGCCAACTACCCCGAGGTGTCGACGGGCATCCTCTCTCCCGTCGGTAACGAGGACGACGCCGCCCGCTTCGCGGCCAGCGGTGCGTGGTACGAGGAGGGCGTCGATCTGGACGACGTGTTCCGTCGACGGACGAGCCTCCTCAACTCCCGGCGGTCGTCGCCGGTCGACGTCTCGGACACCTGGGACGGCTTCGTCGGCGTGGGGCGCGAGGTCGCCATCGCCGACCGGCCGGTCGACGTGGAGATCGGTCTCGACGGCGACCTCTCCGTCGACTTCGGCGCCGACGGCGTGTCGACGCCGACCGGTCCCAGCGCCGCCGCCCGATCCGCGACGCTCGGCGAGAATCCGCACGTCCCCAGGGCGGTCGAGAAGACGCTGGAGGACGACGACTGGCGTGCCGAGGGGGCGATCAACTACCTCTACCGCCGCGGGTTCGACGTCTACGAGGTGAACGGCATCCTCTCGGCCGGGGCGCTGGGCCAGCGCGAGAACCGCCGGCTCGTCCCGACGCGGTGGTCGATCACCGCCGTCGACGACACCGTCGGGCAGTTCCTGCGCGGGTCGCTCCGGGACGCGGCGGGCGTCGACGAGGTGGAGATCCACCGCAACGAGTTTCTCGGCAACGCCTACTGGGTGATCCTCGCGCCCGGCCAGTGGGAGTTCGAACTCGTCGAGTTGAAGGCGCCGGGGAGCGTCTGGAACCCCGATCCCGAGGCCGGCATGTGGCTGGCCGCCGACCGCGAGGGCTACGACGGTCGGACGGGCTACGTCGAGGAGACGGCGGGAGCGTACCACGCCGCCCGGCTGGCGGTCCTCGAACACCTCGACGGGCGGGACCGGACGGCGAAGTGTCTCGTCCTCCGGCACGTCTCCGACGACTACTGGGGTCCAGCGGGCGTCTGGCAGGTGCGCGAGGGGGTCCGCCACGCCTTCGACGGCGAGCACGCCACCGCCGAGACGCTCGCCGAGGCGGTCCGGGGCGTCGTCGACTACCTCCCGACGTCGCTGGGTGCGCTGCGCCGCAAGTCGGCCATGGTCGCCGGGCTGCAGACGACGCTCGATCAGTTCTAGTCGGGGTAGCGTGTCGTTCGGGGATCGTTCGTGTTCGACACCGTCCCGTTCGGGGACTCGGACGGCGAGTACTCGACTGGCACGGCTCGCCGGCACGCCCCCGACTCGCCGTCAGACCGTGTGGACCGGGATCGGCGACTCCTGGACGACCCGTCGCGCGGTGTTGCCGATGATCGGCTTGTCGGGGTCGCGCTTGCCGTGTTTGCCGAGGGCGATCAGGTCGACGCCGTGGTCCTCGGCGTAGGCGACGATCTCCTCGTCGGCGATGCCGGTGACGACCGCCGTCTCGCACTCGATGCCCGCGTCCGCGGCCAGGTCGCGGACCTCGTCGACGAGGTTCTGTCCCTTCTGCCGGATGCGCTCTTTGGTCTCCCTGATGTCGCTCGGCACCGCCACGTAGTCCGCGTCGCCCATGTCGATCACGTAGAGGGCCGTGATCCGCCCGTTTTCGTCCGTGAGGTCGATTGCGTGTTCGGCCGCGCGCGTCGCCGCCTTGCTCCCGTCGGTCGGCACGAGGACGTGTTGGAATGCGGTCATGATCGCCGAGACGACCGTCGTCAGCTTAAATCCCCACCGAGATTACAGCGGGATGGGAAGCCACGAGAGCGCCCGGACGACCGCTGCAGTGGGGACGAGCGGCGGGTGAAGCACCAGCCAGTCCAGCAGGGCGAGACCGAGACCGTGTGCGACCACCGAGGGGAGGATCGACTCGCTCTTGTAGTCGACGGCGCCGAAGAGCACGTCGGTCGGTGCCGACAGCAGGAGTTCGATGGGCGGCTTGTGGACGTGGTGGGCGGCGTAGACGACGGGACTGATGAAGACGCTCCCGATCCCGATTTCGCGGACGCCGACACAGAGCAACCCCCGGTAGTACGTCTCCGCGGCCGCGGCGACGACGAACTGCGCGGCGGCGTGGGGGAGAAAGACTGCGAGTGCGGTGCCCGTCGCCCACATCGGGTAGTACGCCCGGATCGTCGGCAGCGACGCGCCGACGACGTAGAATGGGGTGACAAAGAGCGCGAGCGCGGCCGTGTTGCGGAGCGCGCGGCGATCCACCCGCCACCCCAGGTCGCGGCCGCGCGCGAGCGCCAGCGCTCCCGGGAGACAGACGAACACGACCACGTCCCGGACGACGCGGGCGTCGAGGTCGCCGGACGGGACGCTCCAGAGGGACCAGAAGACGGCGAGAAAGAGACCGGCGAGCAGCGACGTTCGCACCCAGGAGAGCCGAGCGGTCCGCACCTCACTCCTCGGCGGTGGGGATCGGGGCGGTCCCGATCTCCGACCGGACGGCAGACAGGAAGGTCTGCCGGGTGTCGAAGTACGTCTCGTCGACGGCGTCGAGTACCGTCGCGACTGTCCGCGGACCGTCGGGCGTTCGGATCGTCGCGTCCCCCTCCTTCTCGCGCACTCTGCTCGCTTCCTGGGGCCAGGTGAGCCGCGAGGCGATCCGCGCGAGCGGTGCCCCCTCCACCCGTTCGCCCTCGCCGAGTTCGACCGCAGGCTCCGTCTCCTCGTCCGTGTCGTCACTCATGGGCGGCGATACTGCGTCCCGCGAGTTAACCTCTTCGAACCGGTCGGAACGGGGGACGGCTCGTCCAGCCGTCACACGCCCGTCTGACGTAGCGTTTAGTGGGTGGCCAGTGTAGCCAACCTATGACCAGTCTCGGGGAGGTCTACCACGGGGACGACAGGAGCGGCCCGAGTCTCCGGCAGATCTACGCGGGAGCGAGCCTGTTCGTCGTCGGGATCGTTCTCGTCGTCGCGGGCATCGTCGTCGCCACGACCGACGTACTGCTCGGCGGTGGAACCACCCTGTTCGAGGTTCGGGAGTACGGCGGCATCCTCGCTGGCCTCGGCGTTCCGGCCGTCTTCCTCGGCATCTCCACGGTCCTGCCGGCCGAGCGCTCGACGCGCGCCGCCGCGGGCATCGGCGCCAGCGTCGCCGTCCTCGGCGTCGCGCTGTTCGCCCACGCCTACCCCTGCCGGTGGTCCGGTGCCAACTGCGCGCCCGGCATGGTCGATCTGACCCTCCCCACCGTGGGCGTCTACTTCCTCGGCGCGCTCACGACCTTCTGGTGTCTGTTCGTCGGCATCGCCAACTTCAAGACCCGGAACGATCCCGGCGGCACCGTCACCATGGAAGTCACGCGGCAGGGGGAGACGAAGGTGATCGAGGTCGACCGCTCGAAATCGAGGGGGAGCGTCGGTCTCGGCGGGAGCGCGTCCGGACCGACCGCGAGCGTCGGGGCCGAAGTGAGTGACGGCGGGAGCGACGACGACGACATCCGCGAGGTGGCGTCCGTTTCGTCGACGTCCTCGACCGCCGCGAACGGCGGGACGGCGACGGCCTCCCCGTCGGCGTCCTCGCCGTCCGGGAACGCCGGCGACGAGGTCTGGAAATCGACCGCGGCGACCGACGCCACCACCGACGCCGCCGACCGGTACTGCGGTAACTGCGAGCACTTCGAGTACGTCCGCACCGAGCGCGGTATCCAGCCGTACTGTGGCTTCCACGACGGCGTCATGGCCGACATGGACGCCTGCGAGGACTGGAGCAGCCGTTAGGGGAGGCGTCGCGTTACGTCGTCCCAGTGACTACCCTTCCAGAAGTGTCCCCCACACCGCTCGCACCGCCAGACGTCCGTCTCCGACGGGTCGGGGACGTCCACGGGCACCGACGCCGTCGGATCGACCGGTTCGAGCGGACCGTTACACCGACCGCACCGCCTCGGCGTCCGGGGGAGCGAGAGGCGAACGCCCGCCGCGTCGAGTTCGCGAAGTTGGTCCTCCACGTCGCGAGCCGAGAGGAGGATGGCGCCCTCGGTTCGGTCGGCGAGGGCCGTATCCCGGGTGATCAGCCGTCGACCCTCGTCGATTGCCAGGTCGCGGACGGCGTCGTCCGCTTCGACGCCTCGATCCAGCGCGTACGCCGTGTCGTGCCCGCACATCCGGAGGTAGCGCGCTAGCTTGCCGAGCATCGCGTCACAGAGGAATCGCTCCATCATACCGGCGGCCGTACGCCGATTTCGGTGGAATCGCGCAGCGTTCCGCGGTCCCCCCGACGAACTGGACTGTGCGTCACGATCACTCCAGCCACGCCCTCAGATCGGCGAGGGACCGGGCGTTGAGCACGTCGTTCGTCTCGGCCCACCCGCGCCGTGCCGTGTGGACGCCGTAGCGCCGGAACTCCAGTTCGACGATGCCGTGGGCGTCGGTGTCGATGGCGACCGTCGCGCCCGCTTCGACGGCCGTCCGAACCCCCTCGTCGTTCAGGTCGAGTCGGTGCGGATTGGCGTTGACTTCGAGCGCGACCCCGGCGTCGGCGGCCGCCGTCGCGAGCCGCTCCACGTCCGGCGAGAGCCCCGGTCGGTCGTTGATGAGGCGGCCGGTCGGGTGACCGAGCACGTCCGTCTCCGGATGTTCTATCGCTCCCACGAGCCGTTCGGTCGCCGTCTCCCGATCCGCGCCGAGACCGCTGTGGGGTGAGGCGATCACGATGTCCAGTTCGGCGAGCACGTCGTCGCCGACCGAGAGGTCGCCCGATCCGTCGACGTTGGCCTCGACACCGTGTAGAACCTCGATCCCGGCGTCGGCGGCTGCCGTCGCGACGGCGTCCATCTGCTCGCGCAACTCCTCGTCGTCGAGACCGACGCCGCCGACCATTCCCGGGCCGGTGGCGTGGTCGGTGATCGCGAGGTAGTCGTCGCCGCGTTCCGCCGCCGCCTCGATCATCGTCTCGACCGACTCCGTCCCGTCCGACCAGTCGGTGTGCGTGTGGAGGTCGCCGCGGACCTCCCCCTCGGTCAGGAGGTCGGGCAACTCGCCCGCCTGCGCCGCTTCGATCTCGCCGCGGTCCTCGCGGAGTTCCGGCGGGATCACGGGCAGGTCGAGCGCGTCGTACATCTCCGCTTCCGTCTCCCCACCGAGTCGGCGGCCGACGCGCTGGCCGTCGTCGTCGTCGTCGTCGACCTCGCTACTGTCGAACACCCCGTACTCGTTCATCTTCAGGTCGCGGTCGATGGCGAGGTTACGAAGGTGGACGTTGTGGGCCTTGCTGCCGGTGAAATACTGGAGCGCCGCGCCGAACTCGTCGGGGACGACGACCCGGAAGTCGACCCGCATGCCGCGGGCGCGGACGCTCGCTTTCGTCGTCCCGGACTCGATCACGTCCGCGGCCGCGTCCCAGTCGAGGACGGATTCGACCGCGGCCTCGCCGTCCGGGCTCGCCACGAGGACGTCGACGTCGCCGATGGTCTCGCGCCACCGCCGGAGCGACCCCGCGACGTCGGCGCGTCCGACCGGGTCGGTCCCGCGGAGGTAGTCGAGCACCTCCTCCGCGACGGGCCGGGCGTCGCCGAGGAGTTCCCGTTCCTGTGCCTGCCGGGCGAACGGGATGTTCTCCAGAATGTTCGACTCCGTCTTCGCGCCGAACCCCGATATCTCCCGGATCTCATTCGCTTCGGCGGCGGCTTCGAGTTCGTCGAGCGTGGTGATGCCGAGTGTCTCGTAGAGCGTGCCGACCGTCTTCGGGCCGACGCCCTCGACGCTCGTGAGCGCCGCCATGTCCACGGGTAGCTGATCGCGAAGCTCCGCGAGTTCCTCGATCTCGCCCGTCTCGACGTACTCGACGATCTTCGCCGCGAGGGCGTCGCCGACGCCGTCGATCCGCTTCACCGCCGATGTTCCCTCCGCGACGAGCGCCTCGACCGGCGTCTGACACTCCCGGACGTTCTCGGCCGCGCGGCGGTAGCTCCGGGGCTTGTACTCGACGTCCCGGGCCTCCAGCAGGTCCGCCATCTCCTCGAACCGGGCGGCGACCTCGGCGTTCCGGTTCCGGCTCACGGCCGTCCCCGCGTGTTGTGGCTCGTGTCCTCGTGACCGAGGGCCTTCTTGAGGAAGGACATCCACCGCTTGCGGTCGGCGGCCTCCTGTGCTTTCGCCTCGCGTTCGAGGTCCGCCGGTCCCAGCCCTTCGAGGGCGTTGAGCGCGCGGTCGATACCGACGATGCTCTCGACTAACCGTTCCCCCTCGGCGTAGCTCACCTCGTCGTCTTCGATGCGCTGGAGGCGCTGGAGGCGTTCCCGCCGGAGGTTCTTTTTCGCCCGCTCGACCCGCTCTCGCTCGCCCGCCGGCACCGTCTCGCGGCGCTTGATCTCGAAGACGAACTGCTGGAGGTCCACCTCCTCGTCCTGCACCGTGATGCGCTCGGGGATCTCCGCGCCCACCGTCGCCCCCTCGCGGTTGACGCGTTCGAGGAGCTGCTTGCGCTCGAACTCTTTCACGACCCGCCGTTGGCGGGCCGCTCACTTCGCTCCTTCGCCCTCCGTGTACGGCTCCTCGATGTCCGGATCGGCGCCCACCATCGCCCCCGCCCGCCGCGTGACGACGTCGAAGACCACCACGACCGGCCAGAGGAGGCGCTCGACGACCCACACCGGTCGGGCGGTCGTGAGCGACCACTCCTCGGCGTGGCCCAACCCGTAGGCCTTCGGGAGAATCTCCCCGAACACGAGGACGACGCTGCTGGCGACGACCGTCGTCACCGCGACGGCGACGCCGCCCGAGAACCGGTCCGCGAGCAGCACCGCGAGGATGCTGGAGATGGCGACGTTGACGACGTTGTTGCCGACCAAAAGCGTCACGAGGAGGCGGTGTGGATCGTCGCGGAGTTCGGCGAGGATCGACGCCCGACGGTCGGTCGCGACGCGTTCGTCGAGCCACGCCCGCGACAGCGAGAAGACCGCGATCTCCGTGCTGGAGAAGAAAGCACTCGCCGCCAGCAGGCCGATCAGTGCGAGGACGCTCGGCGCCACCGAGTCGAAGGCGGTCATACGTCCCGTCCGCCCGACGACGGCAAAAGCGATGGGGCGGCGCAGACAGAAAGTTCTTGAACGCGGCCCGACCATCCACGGCAAATGGCTCCGTCCGGCGGTGTGGAGGTGAGCGTCGTCCTTCCCGCGTACAACGAGGAAGGAACCATCGAGGCGACGGTGGAGACGACGCTCGCCACCCTCGACACCTTCCTCCCCCGCGACGCCTTCGAGGTGATCGTCGCCGAGGACGGCTGTGACGACCGCACGCCGGAGATCGCGGATCGGATGGCCGCCGCGGACGAGCGCGTCCGTCACTTCCACAGTGACGACCGCCTCGGCCGTGGCGGTGCGCTCGAACACGCCTTCGCGGCCGCCGAGGGCGACACGCTCGTCTACTTCGACACCGACCTCGCGACGGACATGCGCCACCTGGAGGAGCTGGTCGAACGGGTGCGCACCGGCGCGGCCGACGTGGCTACCGGCTCGCGCTGGATGCCCGGGCAGGTCGCCGACCGCCCGGCGAAACGGGGCGTCCCCTCGCGGGTGTACAACGGGCTCGTCCGTCTCGTCTTGCGCTCGCCGCTCCGCGACCACCAGTGTGGGTTCAAGGCGCTGAGCCGCGAGGCGTTCGAGCGCCTGCACGCTGACGTGGAGGACGAACACTGGTTCTGGGACACCGAACTCCTGGTCCGCGCCCAGCGTGCGGGGCTGGAGGTGGCGGAGTTCCCCGTCGAGTGGGAGCCGAAAGGCGACACCAAGGTCGACCTCGTGCGGGACGTGTTCGGCATGGGGAGCCAGATCCTCCGACTGTGGTGGCAGCTGTCGGTCAGCCCGCGGATCACCCGACGGGTGAGCGTCGGCGCCGGGGCGCTGCTGACGCTCCTCGCGCTCGCGCTGATGACGCTGTATCTCGACCCGCAGGCCGTCCTGACCGAACTGCAGGGTGCCGACCGTCGACTGGTCGCGCTCGCCGGCGCCGTCTACCTCCTGTCGTGGCCGCTCCGGGGCGCCCGCTACCGCGACATCCTCGCCGAACTCGGCTACCGCGAGCGCCTCGGCTTCCTCACCGGTGCGGTGTTCATCAGCCAGACCGGAAACCTCGTCTTTCCCGCTCGCGCGGGCGACGCCGTCCGCGCGTACGTCGTGAAGGCACGGCGGGACATCCCCTACCCCACCGGCTTCGCGTCGCTGGCCGTCGAGCGCGTCTTCGACCTGCTGACGATCACCGTCCTGGGGGGGACCGTCCTCGTCGGCTTCGTCCTCACGGGCGCGACCGATCAGGTCGTCTCGACCGTCTCGGAGGGCGTCCCCGGCGTCGATCCCCGGAGCGCACAGATCGCGCTCGCGGTCGCGACGGGCGTCGCGGCGGCGGCCGTCCTCGCCGTCGCGGCCATCGTCGTCAGCGCGCGACGCGAGGGCAACCTGGTTCGCCGGGTCGTCACCGGCGTGAGTTCGGACTCCTACGCCGACTACGTGGCGAGCGTGCTCGAACGCTTCGTCACCGACGTGCAGACGGTGGCCGCCGACCGCGGGGCGTTCGCCCGCGTCGGCGCGAGCAGCCTCGCCATCTGGGTGCTCGACGTGGTGACGGCGGTGCTCGTCCTCGCGGCGTTTCACGTCCCGCTGGCGACGCCGACCCTCGTCGCCATCGGCTTCTTCGCGGTGAGCGTCGGCAACCTCGCGAAGGTGCTCCCCCTCTCTCCCGGCGGGATCGGACTCTACGAGGCGGCCTTCACCCTCCTCGTCGCGGGGCTGACGCCCGTGACCGGCCCGACCGCCTTCGGCGCCGCGGTGCTCGATCACGCGGTGAAGAACCTCGTCACCGTCGCCGGGGGCGTCGTCTCGATGCTCGCGCTCAACGTCTCGCTGACGAGCGCGGTCGACGAGACGGCCGGGGGGCAGACGGACGCGCCGGACCCCGATCCCGACTAGGACAACAGGTCGGCGAGCCGTTCGGCGCCGTCGATCAGGTTCGGACTCGGCTGGTTCAGGAGCGCGTCGTCGACGACGTGGACGGTCGGATCGACGTCCCAGTCCCGGTCGGTGACCGTCGCGGGGTCGACCCGCGCCCCGTGACCGCAGACGTGGAGGACGGCGTGGTCGGGGTCGGCGGCTTCCACTTCCTCGCGGCTCACGGCGTGGGAGCGCTCGCCGGGGTCGACGAAGGGGTAGTGGCCGCCCGCGGTCTCGACCACCTCGGGCACCCAGTTGCCGGCGGCCATCGGGGGGTCCGACCACTCTTCGCAGTAGACGGTCGGCCGCGCGTCCGTGGCGCGGTCGCGGACGCGATCCAACCGTTCGCGGCTCCGGGCGGCCAGCCGCTCGCCCTCGTCGCCGTGGCCGACGGCGTGGCCGAGGGCGGCGAAGGTCTCGACCGCTTCGGGGAGGGTGCGGGCGTCGGTGTGGTGGACTCGCATGCCACGGTCGCGGATGGCGTCGCGAACCTCCGCCTGGAGGGCGTCGCCCGTACAGACCAGGTCCGGATCGAGCGCGTTCAGTTCGTCCAAGTCGGGGTCGAGCCATCCGCCGAGGACGGTCGGGTCGGTGTCCGCGTCGATTTCCGACCGGCAGTGGGTCGTGATCCCGACGAGTCGGTCCAGGACGCCGAGTTCCCGGAGGGTCGCGGTGGCGGCCGGCGCGAGCGAGACGATGCGGCGGGGCGGCATGGGCGACCAAACGGAGCGAACCGACAAGAACGCGGTGGCTCCGACGCGGACGTCGCCGTGGGGCGGCGGACGGTTCGACGGGATTAATGAGCCGTCCGGCGAAGAGCGGACCATGGAGTTCGATTCGCTGGTACTCGCGGCGGCGACCGCCGACCTCGCCGACGAACCGGCGGCGCGCGACCACGCCGACGCCGTCGAGTTCCGGATGGACCTCGCGACCGACCCGCTGGCCGCGCTCGACGACTACGAGGGTGACCTCCCGCTCATCGTCACGAACCGCGATCCTTCCGAGGGCGGCGAGGCCGACGGATCGGAGGGGGAGCGACTCGCGGTGCTGGAGACGGCGAGTACGCACGATTCCGTCGGCGCGGTCGACGTCGAGCTGGCGAGTCTGCGCGCCGACCCGGGGGCGACGGCGGCGGCGACGGTCCGCGACAACGGAGCGTCGGTGATCGCCTCGGTCCACGACTTCGAGGCGACGCCGTCGGCGGCGCGACTCGACGAGTTGCTCGCGGCGGCGGCCGACCACGGCGACGTGGGCAAGGCGTCGGTGACGGCGACCGACCGGAGCGACGCGTTGCGGCTCCTGTCGGCGACGCACGCGGCGACCGAGCGCGGCGACAGTGTGGCGACGATGGCGATGGGCGAACCCGGTCGGCACACCCGAGCCGTCGCGCCGCTCTACGGCTCGAAGATCGGGTACGCGCCGGTCGATCCCGCCCGCGCGACCGCCCCCGGTCAGTACGATCTGGCGGCGCTCGCGAATCTGATCGAGCGACTGGGTGGCCGTCGCGGCCGAGACACGGCGTCGGGCTGACCGAGAGTATAAACGCGTGGCGCACCCACCGCCGGGGCACGATGGCCGATACGGAGCGCCGGGTGGTCGTCGCCGTGATTGTGAGCGTGGTCGGCGCCACAATCGGCGTCGCGGGCGCGGGGCACGCCTACCTCCGGGAGTGGGGACGGGCCTTCGCGTGGTTCTCGTTCGTCCTCGGGTCGGGACTCGTTCTGACCGCGACCTTCGCGGACCCCGCGACGGCGACGCCGTCGACGCTCCCGCTTCGCGTGACGGCGCCACTCGTCCTCTTTCTCACGCTGAACACGATCGACGCGTACTACGTCGCTCGCCGCTCGGAAGCGAGTACGGGTGGCGGAGCCGGGCGAAGGGCGACGACGGGTGACGCCGATCCGGCGGTGTCGTGTCCGTCGTGTGGGCGCGAGCTCGACCCGGAGCTCTCGTTCTGTCCGTGGTGTGCTGGCTCGCGCGACGGCGAGCGTGACGAGACCCGCGACGGACGGCCGTAGCGCCGCGCCGGCCGCTCAGGTTCGGAGGAAGTAGACTTGTTTCCGAGCGTCCTTGAAGCTGTACCGCGACCCGACGATGTCGGATTCCTCCAGACGGTTCAGCGCGTAGCGGACCGTCCGGTCCGGGAGTAGCGACTCGTCGGCGAGTTGACCCTGCGAGAGCGGCGAGTCCCCTTCCAGCACCTTCGCGACGAGTTTCGCACTCGGCGGGAGTTCGCTCAGCCGCTCGCGGTATTCGCTGGTCGTGAGCCGGTCGTCGCCGACGGAGTCGGCCGCTGTGGTGCTCATACACTGAGATCCGTGAGGGTAGTGGTAAAGGTTGTCTCTATATGCATGCAAACACACGAGATACCTTATATGTCATTAATTGCAAAAAGAGGAACCGGTCCCCCGCGACGTGCCGGCGCTCCGCGGGACGAGCGGGTCACGGGATATCCAGTACGGTTTTAATCTTCGGGCAGAGAGACGGGAAGCGTGAAAGGAGAGGAGTGGTATCAGGCGGACGAGGTCGCTCAGGAGTACGACGTCAAGCGGTTCTCCCGTGGTGGGCGACTCATCGACCGCCGCGAAAAGCGGGCCGTCCTCGAAGCGTTGAGTCCCCTCGAAGATCGGAAGGTGCTCGAGATCGCCTGCGGGACGGGTCGATTCACGGTCATGCTGGCCGAACGCGGCGCGGATATCGTCGGACTGGACATCTCCTCGGCGATGATGTCGGAGGCGCGGAAGAAGGCCCACGCGGCGGGCGTGGCCGAGCGAATCGAGTTCCTCCGGGGCGACGCCGCCCGTCTCCCCTTTCCCGACGACCACTTCGACACCGTCTTCGCGATGCGATTTTTCCACCTCGCCGATACGCCGGCGAAGTTCCTCGCGGAGATGTGTCGCGTCTCCAAGGAACAGGTGTTTTTCGACACGTTCAACGACCGCAGTACCCGCGTGCTCTACAACTGGCTGCTCCCGATGGGGTCGCGGCTCTACGGCCGTACGGAGGTTCGGCGCCTCGTCGACGGCGCCGGCCTGACGCTCACCGACGCGAGCCACGACTTCGTCCTCCCGTACGGGTTCTACCGGAAGATACCCAACCGTCTGGCTGGCGCGTTCCGGAGCGTCGACACCGCAATCGTCGACACGCCGCTCGGCCCTCACCTCGCGTCGGTGTCGTACTGGAACGCCCACGTGTAGGGACCGAATCCGTCGAGTGCGAACCGTTATAGTGGCGGAGTCGGTGTGGTCGGATATGGACCTCTCGGTAGTGATACCCACTCTCAACGGCCGGGACCAGCTCGCGGCGGGCCTCGACGCGCTGGTCGCCCACGTCCCGGACGCGGAGGTGATCGTGGTCAACGGTCCGTCCACGGACGGCACTACCGGAATGGTTCGCGAGCGCGACGACGTGGACGTGCTGGTCGAAGTGTCGACTCGGACGGAGAACGTCGCTCGCAACGCCGGTCTCGAAGTCGCCACCGGCGACGTGGTGGCGATCCTCCGATACGACCTCGTGGTCGAATCGTCGTGGCTCGCCGGTCTCGAAGACGGCCTGGCCGAGGCGTCGGTCGTCACCGGACCCACCCACCGGACGCTCGACGGCGGCATGACCACCGAGCAGTCCGAGCACCGCCGGGTCGGCTCTCGCGACGTCGCCTACTTCAACGGCGGCAACGTCGCCTTCCGGCGACCGGTCCTCGACGCACTCGATGGCTTCGACGAGTATCTCGAAACCGGCGGCGACCGCGACGCCGCCCACCGTCTCGCCGCCCTCGACTACGAGGTGGCGTGGCGACCGAACATGTGTGTCAGTCAGGAATACTCCGCCGACGGCGGCGTCACCACCGGCGACCGAGGCACGGAGTTCCGGGCGCTCGCCTACCGCCTCGTGAAAAACTACGGCGTCCGGCCGGCGGTGGCGACCGGTACGACTAGCCGGGCCTTTCGGGACGCCGTCGCCGCCGGCCGGGAGGTACTCCGCGGTGACCTCCCCCCGACCGAGTGGTTGGCGAGCGGGCGGGCCGTCGTCACCGGCGCCGTTCGTGGCGCCGTCGACGGCTTCGTCGCCCGCGTCGAGGATCGCTCGCAGGCGCGCAATCCGCACGGCGTCTCCGACCGCTCGGACCGGGCCGTCGCCCGCTACGACTGGCGCTGACCGCCCGTGTCGTCCGAGTCGCCGACCGGCGCCCTCGCCGCGCTAGCCGCCGATCCGCACGTCGTCCCCGACCGCTAGCTCGAATCGCTCGTCGCCGCGGCCGTCGTTCACGTCGCACTCGACGTAGCCGTGGCTCCCGACGACGACTACCGGGTCGCCGGGGTCGACCGCCCCGAACGTCGCCCCGACGGGTATCGGATCACCGTTCACCGTCACCGCGTCCCGACCGCCGAGGAAGGTGCCGGGGACGTTCGTGACGACGTTGCCGAAGTCGTCGACGGCGAGCACCTCACCTCTCGCCTCGCTCCCGTCGACCGTCGCTTCGGGGACGCGGCAGTCGACCGGTTCGGCGGGTCTCAGCCGGTCGTGGTCGTCGAGGGCGGCGACGCCGCCGTCCGCGACCGTCTCGTGAATCTCCGCCGCGAGCGGCGCGAACACGTCCCGGCCGTGGAAGGTGCTGGAATCGGGGTCGCCGGGGGCGGCGTGGAACCAGTCCACGTCGGCCGCTACCTGCCGTGCCGCCGGGACGAGGAGACCGTTGTCCGGGCCGACGAGCGTGTGCTCGCCCGCCCGCGCGACGAGGACCTCGCGGTCGGTGCCGACGCCGGGATCGACCACCGCGAGGTGGGTCGCCGGCGGGAACGTCGGTAGCGTCTCCCGGAGCCAGAACGCCGACTCGCGGATCGCACCCCGTGGCAGGTCGTGGCTCACGTCGATCAGGCGGGCGTCCGTCCGCCGTAACAGCACGCCCTTCATCGCGGCGGGGTACGGCGAGCCGAAATCGGAGGCGAGCGTGATCATCCCGCGTCGGTATCGCTCACGCGCTGGATGCGTTCGATGCCGTTTACCTCCTCGATCACGTCGACGACCGGGTCGGGCACGAGGTGCTGCCACTCGCCGCCCTCGATCATCCGGTCACGGAGCTCCGTCCCTTCCAGTACGTCGCGGTTGAACATGGGCGACTGGCGCACCTCGACGCCCGCCTCCTTGAACAGCTGGATCACGAGCGGATTGTTGGAGTACGCGACGTCGAAGGAGGGGGACATGCTTCGGACGTGACTCACCCAGACGGAGTTGCGATCCAGATCCTCGATGGGAACGACGTAGGTCGTGAGATCGAACTCGGCGACGGACTTGGTGACCATCATCACGCGCTCGCCCGCGGTGAACGGGTCGCGCTTCGAGTGGGAGTGGCCGGCGCTGCCGATGCCGAGAACGAGTTCGTCGACCTCGGAGACGATCTCGGCGACCATCCGGTGGTGGCCGTCGTGATACGGCTGGAACCGGCCGATGTAGAACCCCCGCATGATGACGACGTGTGTGCGCGCATTTATAAAATCGACGAGTCGGAGTGCCACCCGAATTCGGGCGGAAGATGGGTTCATACCGCCGACTCTGGGCTTCGAAGTTGTTGACCGGGGGGAGAAAGTATATCAGGCGCGCACCCTTCAGTTCGACCAACGATACCGTTCTATGAACGACGACACGAACACGGACGAGCGCCCGGCCGACAGCGCGGAGCGGGTCGACGGCGACCCGCCACGTGACGACGCCGGCGGGGCCGACGAATGGGAAGACGACGTCCCTGTCCCGTCCGATCCGGAGCCCGGCGACGAGCCGGGTGACGGCGCGGACGAGGGGTCCATCGACGACCTCGGCAGCGACGTCCAGATCGACGCCGAAATCGACGAGGACGCGGAAGACGACCTCCTCGGCGGTCTCCAGATCGACTCGACCGCCGAGATCCAGGTCCCCGACCGCCTCGTCGACCAGGTGATCGGACAGGAACACGCCCGCGACGTCGTCATGAAGGCGGCCAAACAGCGCCGCCACGTCATGATGATCGGCTCGCCGGGGACGGGCAAGTCGATGCTCGCGAAGGCGATGAGCGAACTCCTCCCCAAGGAGGAACTGCAGGACGTCCTCGTCTACCACAACCCCGACGACGGCAACGAACCGAAGGTCCGGACGGTGCCGTCGGGGAAGGGCGATCAGATCGTCGAGGCCCACAAGGAGGAGGCCCGCAAGCGCAACCAGATGCGCTCTTTCTTGATGTGGATCATCATCGCCATCGTGCTGGGCTACTCCCTCATCATCGCCGGGAACATCCTGCTCGGCATCCTCGCGGCCGGGATCATCTACCTCGCGTTCCGCTACGGCTCCCGTGGCTCGGACGCGATGATCCCGAACCTGATCGTGAACACGGCCGACCAGCAGACGGCGCCGTTCGAGGACGCCACCGGTGCCCACGCCGGCGCCCTGCTGGGCGACGTGCGCCACGACCCGTTCCAGTCCGGCGGGATGGAGACGCCGAGCCACGACCGCGTGGAACCGGGCGCCATCCACAAGGCCAACAAGGGCGTGCTGTTCGTCGACGAGATCAACACGCTCGACGTGCGCTCCCAGCAGCACCTCATGACGGCGATCCAGGAGGGCGAATTCGGCATCACGGGCCAGTCCGAGCGCTCCTCGGGCGCGATGGTCCAGACCGAACCCGTCCCCTGTGACTTCGTCATGATCGCGGCGGGGAACCTCGACGCGATGGAGAACATGCACCCCGCGCTCCGGTCGCGCATCAAGGGGTACGGCTACGAGGTGTACATGGACGACACCATCGAGGACACCCCCGAGATGCGCCGGAAGTACGCCCGCTTCATCGCCCAGGAGGTCGAGAAGGACGGCCGCCTCCCGCACTTCACCGACGACGCCATCGAGGAGGTCATCCTCGAAGCGCGCCGTCGCGCGGGCCGGAAGGGCCACCTGACGCTCGAACTACGGAATCTGGGCGGGCTGGTGCGCGTCGCGGGCGACATCGCCCGCGCCGACGACGCCGAGTACACCACCCGCGACCACGTCCTGCAGGCGAAGGGTCGCTCCCGCAGCATCGAACAGCAGCTCGCGGACGACTTCATCCAGCGCCGCAAGGACTACGAA
>Ga0207757_100863_pt1 | contig 16215 bp, 14 predicted proteins | sample A23P3SouthBayCA_2_FD_187752 | JGI IMG/M metagenome (GOLD analysis project Ga0207757, IMG submission 187752) | Aerobic enrichment media microbial communities from Eden Landing Ponds, California, USA - A23 P3 (2) (SPAdes) | ecosystem: Environmental > Aquatic > Marine > Unclassified | place...
CCGCCGACAACCAGACCTCCGTCAACGTCCGCGTCTTCCAGGGCGAACGCGAGATCGCCGACGAGAACGAGCTTCTCGGCGCGTTCCAGCTCTCGGGGATTCCGCCGGCGCCCGCCGGGACCCCGCAGATCGAGGTCTCCTTTAACATCGACGAGAACGGCATCGTCAACGTCGAGGCCGAGGACCAGGGCTCGGGCAACGCCGAGTCGATCACCATCGAGGGCGGCGTCGGCCTCTCCGACGAGGAGATCGACCAGATGCAGGAGGAAGCCGAGAAGCACAAGGAAGAGGACGAGGCCCGCCGCGAGCGGATCGAGGCCCGCAACGAGGCCGAGACGTCGATCCAGCGCGCCGAGACCCTCTTAGAGGAGAACGAGGAGGAACTCGACGACGACGAGCTCGTCGCCGACATCGAGGCGGCGATCGAGGACGTCGAGGAGGTCCTCGAAGACGAGGACGCCGAGACCGACGAGATCGAGTCGGCCACTGAGGCGCTCACGGAGGAGCTCCAGGAGATCGGCAAGCAGATGTACGAGGGACAGGCCGCGCAGGCCGGTCCGGGTGGCGCTGGCGGCGCGGCCGGCGCCGGTCCCGGCGGGATGGGCGGCATGGGCGGCGCCGCCGGTCCGGGCGGCGCGGGCCCCGGCGGTGCGGGCGCCGACGGCGACGGCGAGGAGTACGTCGACGCCGACTTCGAAGACGTTGATGAGAACGACGACGAGTAGTCGTTCTCATCAACCAACCAGAACTGCGACGCAGTTCTGGTGACGTCGACAGCGACGAAGAGTAGCTCGGAGACGCCCACCTTCGGACGCGCCGCTTAACACGACGCAGCCACCAACGACCCAACAACGAACGTAACGCATGAGCGAGAACTTCTACGACATCCTCGGGGTATCGCGGGACGCCAGCGAGGAAGAGATCAAAAAGGCGTACCGCAAGCAGGCCGCCGAACACCACCCGGACGTCAGCGACGACGACGACGCCGAGGAGCGGTTCAAGAAGATTCAGAAGGCCAAGGAGGTGCTCACCGACGATCAGAAGCGCCAGCAGTACGATCAGCTGGGTCACGACCGCTTCACCGAGGCCGACAAGCGCGGCGCGACCGGCGGGGGCGGTCCCGGCGGTCCCGGCGGCGCGGGCGGCCCCTTCGGCGGCGCGGGTGGTGCCGGCGGCGCCGGCGGCTTCGAGGACATCTTCAACCAGTTCTTCGGTGGTGGCGGCGGTCGCGGCGGTGGTGGTGGTCGGGGCGGTGGCGGCAACCGACCCAGACAGGGACAGGACCTCCGTACCGGGCTCGAAATCGACTTAGAAGAGGCGTTCGAGGGCGCGACCAAGGAGGTCACGCTCAGGCGACCGACCGAGTGTGACACCTGCGACGGCGCGGGACACCCGCCCGACGCCGACGTGGAGACCTGTTCGCAGTGTAACGGGCGCGGGCAGGTCCAGCAGGTCCAGCAGACGCCGCTGGGCCGCGTCCAACAGACGTCGACGTGTCCCCGGTGTGACGGCTCCGGCGAGCTGTACAGCGAGGACTGCGCCGACTGCGGCGGCGACGGGGTCGTCCGCGAGAAGGCGACGCTCTCGGTCGAAATTCCGCCGGGGATCCGTTCGGGACAGAGTCTCCGGATGGAGCGAGAGGGCGCGCCGGGCGAGAACGGCGGCCCCAACGGCGACCTGCTGATCGAGGTCGACGTCGACGTCGGCGAGCGGTTCGAGCGCGACGGCGACGACCTCCGCGTGAACGAGGCCGTCTCCTTCCCGCAGGCCGTCTTCGGCGACACCGTCGAGGTCGAGACGGTCGACGGCAGCGTGGAGATGGACGTGCCGGCCGGCACCCAGAGCGGCGAGACGTTCCGACTCAAGGGGAAGGGGATGCCCCGGCTCCGCCGGCGCGGGCGCGGCGACCTCTACGTGCAGGTCGCCGTCGTGGTCCCCGACTCCCTCAACGACGAGCAGCGCGAGGCGCTGGAAGCGTTCGCGGAGGCCGGCGGCGAGGATGTCGACGTCGGCGGCGGCTTCTTCGAGAAGCTGAAGAGTTCCTTTTAAATCCACCTTCGGCGGTTCGTTGCGGATTCGCTTTCGCCGATCCGTACCTTTTCCGCGGTTCGGTCCCATTTCCCGGTATGGGCTACGACACGACCGCCTACGACGACGTCGAACCGCGCGCACCCGGAATGTACTTCCTCCGCGACGCGCTCGACTGCGAGGAGCTCGGAGTCACCGTCGTCGAGGCCGACGCCGGCTGGGAGGGGATGGAACACGACCACGCCGAAGACGGCCAAGAGGAAGTGTACGTGCTGCTTCACGGCGAGGCGACGCTCACCGTCGACGGCGACGCCGTCGAACTCGGGCCCGGCGACGCGGTCCGGGTCGACGCCGACTCGTCCCGCGATCTGGCCTTCTCCGCGGACGGGTCGAAGATGGTCGTCGCCGGCGCGCCCTGAGCGCGGTCCCGCCCCGCCCGACTCGCCGCTCCCGAGAACACCTCCTCGTTTTTAAGTCTCGCCCACTCCGAGTCTCGCGTATGGACGTCGTCGGCGACCTACTCGATCGGGATCTGCGGAGTCGCGACACCGCGCTCGTCACGGTCGACGGGCGCGAGCGCACGTACCACGACCTGATCACCAACGCGTACAAGGCTGCCAACGTGCTGCGGTATCTCGGCGCTCGTGAGGGCTCGACCGTCGCCGTCGAGCCGACGCCGGGGCTCCACACGACGCTCGCCTTTTTAGGGGCCGCGGGGTTGGGCGCTCCGGTCCGGTTCGATCCGGAGACGGGGATCGAACGGGGCGACCGCGTGGCCCTCGTCCGCGCGAGCGACGAGGCGGCGACGGAGCCGGCGCCGGGAACCAGCCTGGCCGCCTTCGGCGGACCGCCGACCCGCCCGGAGACGACCCACTGGGAGCAGGAGCTGTGGAGCGAGAACCCGGGGATGCCGCCCAGCGACGTCGCCCCCGACGACCCCGCAATCCGCGGACCGACCCGCGATTTCAGCCACCGCGCGCTGTGTTCGCTCGCCGCGACCGCCGTCGACGAGGCGGCGATAGACGACGAGACGCGCGTGGTTCTCCGTCGACCGTTCTCCGACGCCTCGGCTGTCGCGGTGGGCCTCGTCGCCCCGCTCTCCGTCGGCGGGACGGCAGTGCTCGCGCCCCTGAGCGACGGTGGGAAAGCGGGTGGCGAGAGTGACGAACTGCGTGACGAGATCGACGAACCGCGCGGCGACGTCGCGGTGGCTTCGGCCGACGCGGACGTCCCGGAACCGCGGCGGATCGACCCGGCGTCGCTCGCGTCGCCGACCGAGTGACCGGTCCCGAGACGGGTCGCGACCGGATCAGTCGTCTCCGGGGTTCGGATCGGCGGACACCCGTTCTTCGTGCCGGAGGCAGGCGGACTCGTGATCGGGGGCGTGGATCGTCTGTTCGGGCTCGCGCTGGGCACAAGGCGTCGTGATCGCGTCCGCGATGAGCGTCTCCGCCCGCTCGATCTCACCGTCGAGCAGGTGCCCGATCGCCTCCGAGAGCGTCCGTTCGAGGTCCGGATCGTCGACCGTCTCGCCGATGTCGAACTCGCGGCGGATCGCCGCACGAATCTCCGTCTCGCTCGCGTCGGTTTCGCCGGCGGCGACGTTCTCGCGGACCTGGTCGATATCGACGTCGCCGGCGGCGACGTTGTCGCGGAAGTTCAACAGCCCCCGCCAGTCGTCCCGATCGACGTCCACGCCCTCGGGCTGGATCACCCTGTGACACCGCGTGTGGAACCGGCAGCCGCTCGGCGGGTTCGTCGGGCTCGGCACGGTCCCCTTCAACTCGATCCCCCCGACGCTCGCGCGGGGGTCCGGCGTCGGGATCGACGACAGCAGCGCCTCGGTGTACGGGTGCTGCGGGTCGGCGAACACCGTCTCCGTCGGACCGATCTCGACGATCTCGCCGAGATACATCACGGCCACGCGGTCGCAGACCTGGCGGATAACGGACATGTCGTGGCTGATGAACAGGAGCGAGAGGCCGAACTCCGCTTGGACGTCCTCGATGAGCGAGAGGATCTCGGCCTGGATCGACACGTCGAGCGCGCTCACTGGCTCGTCGGCGATGATGAGGTCCGGATTCAACACGAGCGCTCGGGCCAGCGCGATCCGCTGCTTCTGGCCGCCGGAGAACTCGTGGGGGTACCGGTCGAAGTCGGTCGCCGAGAGCCCGACGCGTTCGAGCAGGTCCTCGACGATCGCGCGACGGCGGCGGCGGTCGCTCATCCCGTGGATGTTGAGGAGTTCGCCGACCGCGTTCCCGACCGACATCCGCGGGTCGAAGCTCGACGAGGGGTCCTGGAAGATCATCTGGGCGCCCCGGCGGAACGCTTTCAGCTCCCTGTCGTCGAATTTCGTCACGTCGTTGGGATGCGTTCCGTCTGGGTTCCGCGTCGCCCCCTCGCGACCGTTCCCGTTGAAGACGACCTCTCCCGAGGTCGGCTCCTCCAGCCGGATGACCGAACTCGCCGCGGTCGACTTCCCGCAGCCGGACTCGCCGACGAGCCCCAGCGTCTCGCCCGGCGCGATGTCGAAGCTGATCCCGTCGACGGCGCGGGCGGCGCCGACCTGTCGGTTGAAGAGTCCCTTCCGTATCGGGTAGTGCTTCGTCAGGTTGCGGACCGACAGCAGCGGTTCAGTCATCGGCCGGCCCCGCCTCGCTTTCGTCGTCGGTCGGTCCGAAGTTCTCGGTTCGGACGAGCGAGGGGTCCCCGCCCGGTCCGTAGTGGACACAGGAGACGCGCTGGCCCGGTTCGACTTCGATCTCCGCCGGCTGCTCGCCGGTCCGACACGCCTCCTCGGCGAACTCACAGCGCGGCGCGAACCGACAGCCGTCCGGGGGGTCGTGCGGGTCGGGAAGCGACCCCGGAATGCCGCCCGGCGTCCCGCCGAACTCCGGCAGGCACGCCAACAGCTTCTGGGTGTACGGGTGCCCGGGGCGATCGAAGATATCGAGCACGCCGCCGCGCTCCATCACCTTCCCGGCGTACATCACGACGATCCGATCGGCGATCTGCGCGACGACGCCCAGGTCGTGGGTCACGAAGAGGATCCCCATGTCGAACTCGTCCTGTAACTCGTCGAGCAGCCGCAGGATCTGCGCCTGCACCGTCACGTCGAGCGCGGTCGTCGGCTCGTCGGCGATCAGCAGGTCGGGGTCGCCGACGAGCGCCATCGCGATCATCACGCGCTGCTTCTGGCCGCCGGAGAACTCGTGGGGGTAGTCGTCGAACCGAGCGCTCGCGTTCGCGATCCCGACGCGGTCCATGAGATCGACCGCCTTCGCGCGGGCCGCCTCGTCGGAGACGTCCCGGTGGACCTGAAGCGCCTCGACGATCTGCCACCCGACGGTGTAGCAGTGGTTCATCGCCTCCTGCGGGTTCTGGAAGACGTGCGCGATCTCCGTGCCCCGGATCGCCCGGAGTTCCGACTCGGGAAGCGACAGCAGGTCGCGCCCCTTGTACCGGACGGTCCCCTCGACGTGCCCCGGCGGCGTCTTGATGATCCCGGTGATCGACTCCGTCGCGACGGTCTTCCCGGAGCCGGACTCGCCGACGATACAGACGGTTTCGCCGGTGTCGACGCTGAAGTCGACCCCGTCGACCGCGGTGAGCGTTCCGTCGTCGGTGCTGAACGTCGTCGTGAGGGCTTCGACCTCGAGTAGCGGTTGCGTGTCGGACATTATCCGTTCTCGGCCTCCGCTTCGGGGTTCAACGCGTCCAACAGCGCGTCGCCGAGGAAGTTGAACGCGAGGATAGTCAGGAACAGCACGATGCCGGGCGCCAACACGATCCACGGGGCGAACGCGAGGTCGCTCCGCCCGGCGGAGATGAGTTGGCCCCACGAGGGGACCGACGAGTCGCCGACCCCGAGGAACGCGAGCTGCGCCTCCGCGAGCAGGAAGCCGGGGATGAGCAGCGTGAGCTGGGTGATGATGCTGCTCGCCGCGTTCGGCACGACGTGTCCCCGGATGACTTGGTACGTGCTCGCGCCGCTGATACGGCTCGCCTTGATGAACTCCGCCTCGGCTATCGACAGCGACTTGCTCCGGACGTACCGGGCGGTTCCGCCCCAGCCGAAAAGCGAGAACACGACGATGAACATGCCCAGCCCGGCGCCGTAGATGTACAGGATGAGCAGGAACATCAGGAAGGTCGGAAACGAGAGGACGATGTCGACGAACCGCATCAGGATCTCGTCCACCCAGCCGCCGGCGTACGCGCTCAGCGTGCCGAAGAAGACACCGATCGTCGCGACGATGGTCGTCGTAATAAAGGCGATCTGCATGCTGATCGTCATCCCGTAGACGATCATCGTGAACACGTCCTTCCCGCCCTGCGTGGTCCCGAACGGGTGTTGCCACGTCCCGTGACACCGCCCCTCGATCACCTCGCCGACGCAGGTCGCCGGCGTCGTGTCGACGACGGAGGTGAACACCGGCGGCTGGTAGGCGACGAGAAGGTCCTGTTGCGGCGCGCTCATGACGAGCGGACCGAGGAGTCCGCCGACGAACACGATTCCGAGCCAGCCGAGGCTCACGACCGCCGGCCGGTTGCGCTTGAACTCCGCCCAGTAGTACCGCGTCATCCGCGGGTGCTGGTACAGCGGTACGACGAGGTACCAGAAGGCCACCAGGAGGGTGAAGACGAAGAAGAAGTCGACGGTCCCGAGGGTCCGATCGAGACCGACGAACTCGAAGGTCGGGGTGCGCGGACCGAGGAACCGCCAGTCGTACACGCCGAGCAGCGCGAGCGGGAGCGTCGTCAACAGCATTCCGATCGAGTTGACGGACAGATCGAACCGTCCCGACCGCGAGACGTCGTCCCAGTCGACCTGATCGAATCGGTCCGGTTTTTCAGTGGCCATTGGTCTCCGTTGAGTTATCTGTCATCGTAGCTGATACGCGGGTCGAGCACGGTGAACGCGAGGTCCTCGATGAGGTTCCCCACGACCGCGACGAACGTGAAGAACAGCGTCGTCCCCAACACGAGGTTCGTGTCCTGTGCGACCAGTGCCTCGTAGGTCAGTCGGCCGAGTCCCGGGATACCGAACACGACCTCGACGAGCAGCGACGCGCCGAGGAACAGCGCCAGGAGCTGTCCGACCAGCGTCGTCGAGAGCGGCACGAGCGTCGGTCGCATGACGTGGTAGGCGTACGCGCGGAAGGGAGAGACCCCTTTCGCCTTCGCCGTCTTCATGAAGTCGGCGTTCTGGAACTCCGCGGACTCGTTCCGGGAGACCCGCATGACCGCGCCGATCGATCCGGTGACTAACACGAACACGGGAACCGATAGCTGGACCGCGTTCTCGACGCTGAACACCGGAACGCCCGTCTCGTAGACGATCGGTATCACCTCCAGCCACACCCCGAAGACCAGGAGCAGGATGATCCCGAAGAAGAAGTTCGGAATGGCGTAGCCGAAGAAGGCGAACGCGGTCGCCGCGTGGTCCTTCCAGGAGTACATGTTCGCGGCGGAGTAGACCCCGACGAGCGGCCCCAGGATGACCGTGAGGATCGTCCAGGGGATCGAGTACTGCGCGGTGTAGTACAGCGCCTGCGCGACCGCCTCCGTCACGGGCTGGCTCCGGCTCTGTGACCACCCCCAGTCGAGCGTGTACACGCTCCGGACGTAATCGAGGTATCGAACGTGGAGCGGGTGGTTGAGTCCGCGGAGTTCGCGCACTCGCTCGGCGGCCGCCGCGGGGTCGCCGCCCTGGAGGGCCGCCTGCGTCGCCGCCCGCTGGACGGCCGGGTTCGGGGCGGCCGCGAGCAGCAGGAACGTGACCGTGACGATGATGAGCGATACCACTGCTGCCCAGAGCACGCGAGCGGTGACGTACCTTCCAAATCCCATGTGGAGTCTGAATCGGTGAGCGAACGGGGTGGTTCGTTCTCACTCGTCCGTCGACGGGTAGAACTCGGACCAGCGGGGCTGCCAGGTGAAGTGCGGCTCGGCGAGCCCGCGGAAAACGCCTTGGATGAGCTCCTCCTTTCCGATCGCGGCCGCCAACGCCTGGCGGAACGGAACGTGTCGGAAGAGGTTACCGGGGCCGGCGTTCCACCCGTTCGCCCGCTGGTTCACGGAGATGAGCGTGTTGAACGGCGTCGGAACCTGGAGAACGTTGACGTTCTCGTCCTGGCTGTACCGCTCGTACTGTTCTGGCGGGATCGTGGCCGTATCGGCCTCGCCGGTCTCGAGTGCGCCGAGCCGCGACGCCTGCTCCTGGACGACGCTGATCGACGCTTCCTCGAAGAGCGGCGCCTCGGAGAACAGGTCGGGTCCCTCGTCGATATCGCGGAGGTAGTACTCGTCGTTTCGGACGTACTCCGTGCCGGATCCGCGGTTCCACTCCTCAAGCTCGAACGCGCCGAGGTTCCCGGCGAACTGGAGTTCGAGCAGCGCTTCGTCCTGCTTGAGCCCTTCCGCGTCCTCTTCTTCGACGTACGGTTCGATGAGGCCGCGCGGGATCGGGTACAGGAGCGGGTCGTACGTCTTCGGCCACAGCACGTTCGGCGCCTCCAGGGTCGCCTCGAACTGGAACTCGCCGGTTTGTTCGACCTCGACGTTTGCCCACCTGGGCGCCCCGATCGTGTTCGCCCAATCGGACTGGTGGAGCTCCTGAATGAGGTAGACGAAGTCCTCGGCGGTTACCTGCCCGTACGGCTCGCTGAACTGGAGGTTCTCCCGCACGTCGAACGTCCACACTTCGCCGTCCTCGGTGGACATGTCGTACAAAAGCGGGAAGTACTCCTGATTCTCGTCGAACGTGTATCCCTGATCGAGCGCGCGGGTGATTGCGGTTTCCGCGTTGTCCTCGTTGTTATACAGCGGGTTTAACGTCGAGAATCCCGCCGGGACGACGGTGTCGTACGACCCGCTGACGGTCGGGTCCCCCTCGTACCACGCCGGCAGGTCCCACCCGTTGGAGAAGTTCTCGATCGGCCCCTCGATGTCGGGGTTGTAGCCGATGAGATCGTCGCTGAACACCAGCATGATGTACGGCTGTTCGCGAGCGAGGTTCTCGAAGATCTCGACGAACGACGCTCGAAGTTCGTCCCGACTCGTCGCTTGGCTGGCCTCGTCGAACAGTCCGCTGGCGTCGAACTGCGGGTAGTATCCGACCGGGTTCGTCGATGCGGTCGGGCCGTCGAAGAAGGACGCGTTCGTGAGCGGATTGAGCGGATAGGTGTTCAGCCCGAACACGACCGACATGTCCCACGCTTCGTTGCTTGTCACGGATCGGGGGCCCGGGTTATACGGTCCCGGAGCCTCCCACTCGACTTCCTCGCCGTTCACGGTGTCGGTGCCGCCCTCCGGCTCCGCGGTGAAATACTCGCTCCGGAACCGCGACACTTCGATTGCCTCGACGACGACGGTGATCCCGAGGTTCTGATCGAGTTCCTCCGCGATGAACTCGGCCATTAGCTGAGAGGTTTCAGCGCCCGCAGGGCGATAGAGGTCGATCTCGACCTGGTCTCCGTCCGGGGTGATCATCGCGTCTCCGTCGAATCCGTACGCGTGCTCGGACTGCTCGAACGCCTGCCGTGCGAGGTTTCTCGCGACATCGGGGCCGTAGAGGTCGTCGACACCGAACCGGGGAAAGTCGCCGACGTCGACGGGGTCACCGCCGCTCCCGTCGCCGCCGTCACCACCGTCTCCACTCCCCTGATCGGCACAGCCGGCGAGCGTCGCGACACCGGCGATACCGAGCGCGGAGAGCCATTGCCGCCGACCGATGTGGCGGCTGTCGTCGGTGGGCATATCGGCGTGTCGCCGTGGCATACCACTACGCAGCAAGCGGACACAGAAAAAGATACAGATAGTCGAACAGACGCACAGGGATGGCTGAGAGACGAATCCCAAAAGCCCTAACCCATCGGATAGAACGTGGCATATGGCCGAAATTCACCCCGATCAGCGCGTCGCGGTACTCGCCGACTCACAGAACCTCTACCACTCCGCTCAAAGCGTGTACTCTCGGAATATCGACTATTCGGGGCTGTTAGCGGAGGCGGTCAACGACCGATCGCTCGTTCGCGCCATCGCGTACGTGATCCGCGCCGACTCGCCCGAGGAAGAGAGCTTCTTCGAGGCGTTACGCGACATCGGCTTCGAGACGAAGATCAAGGAGATCAAGACGTTCGCCGACGGGTCGAAGAAGGCCGACTGGGACCTCGGGATGAGCCTCGATGCCGTCTCGCTCGCGAGCCACGTCGACACGGTCGTGATCTGCACCGGCGACGGCGACTTCGCTCGGCTCTGCTCACACCTCCGTCACGAGGGCGTCCGCGTCGAGGCCATGGGCTTCGGTAACTCCGCCGCCGACGAACTGATCGAGGCCGCCGACGACTTCGTCGACCTCGCGGAGCGCGAGGAGACGTTCCTGCTCTAGCCGGCGTCGCCGGTCGCACCGCCTCCCCCGAGAAGCGCGTCTATCGAGCGCTCGACGGTCTCCGCGGCCGTCTCCACCTCTCGCACCCGGACGTACTCCCGTTCGGCGTGCGCGACCGCTCCGGCGTCGTCCGCGAGGTCGCCCGGCCCGAACACGACCGTCGGCGCCGGCGCGAAGTACGACGCCTCGGTCGCCGCGCCGAAGGGACGGACCGCGCCGCCGCGGTCCGCCGGAAGGCCGACCGCCTCGCCGGCGGTTCGGGCCGCACTCGCGACCGCGTTCACGAACTCGTGATCCGGATCCGTCGAGAACGCCTCGAAGAACGGGGACTCGCGGTCGGTCAGCGCGACCGCCACCCCGACGTCGTCCGGCGTCGACTTCTCGACGGCGTCCGCGAGCGACGACCGGAACCCCTCGGCGGTCTCCGGCGGGACGCTCCGCCGGTCGACGGTGATCCCGCAGTCCGCCGGCACCTGATTCGTCGCGTCGCCGCCCTCGATGACGGTCGGCGTGAGCTTCGGCGGACCGAGCTGGGGGTGTTCGTCGGCACCGTCGTCGAAGGTCCGGACCGCCGCGAGCGCCCCCTCGGCGGCCGCGACCGCGTTCGTCCCCGCGAACTCCGCGGCGTGAGCGGCGACCCCCGACAGCTCGACGGTCCCCTGAAACCGTCCCTTCGCGGCGGTACAGGTGTCGAGCCCGGTCGGCTCGCCGACCAGGTACAGGTCGCCGTCGAGCCGGTTCTCGGTCCCTGGCGACTTCCCCGTCAGCGCCGCCGCGCCGAGCGACAGCGACTCCTCGTCCGGGGTGAGTGCCAGCGTGAGCCGCCCGCGCTCCGGTTCGGCGGCGAGGAATCCCGCCAAGAGCGCTGCGAGCGGCCCCTTCGCGTCGCAGGCGCCGCGGCCGCGGATCACGGATTCGGGACCGTCGCCCGGCGGCGCCGACCCGCTCCGCTCGTCCTCGCGCGCCTCGCCGCGCTCGAACGGGACGTGCGGCGTCACCGTGTCGAGGTGCGTGTTCAACACGAGGTGCGGCCCGTCGTCGGGCGCGGCCGAGCGCTTCTCCGCGAGCACGCAGCCGCCGGCGACGACCTCGCACTCGACCCCGAAGCCGTCGAGCGTCTCGACGACGAACTCGCGCATCTCGTCGACCGACTCGTGGGACGGCGTCCGAACCGCCGCTTCGAGGAACGAGACCGGATCGAACGCCGCCTCGCTCATCGCGGGTCGACGGGGAGCGTCCCCTCGTACTCGCGGGCGACGGGACCGGTCAAGGTCGCGTGGCCGCGGTCGGGGACCGTGATTTCGAGTTCGCCGCCCGGCGGTCGGCTGACCGCCGCGTCGCCGTCGATCACGCCGAGCCGTCGCGCGGCCGCGACGACCGCGACCGCGCCGGTCCCGCAGGAGCGGGTCTCGCCCTCGACGCCGCGCTCGAAGGTGCGCTGGTCGATGACCGCGGGGCCGTCACCGCTCCCGTCGTCGATCACCGCGGCGAGGTTCACGTTCGCGCCGTCGGGGAAGACGTCGGCGTGACGCACCGGCGGCGCGACCGCGTCGAGGTCGACTGCGTCGATCCCGTCGGGGTCGTCGCGGCCGCCGTCGACGAACGCGACGGCGTGCGGGACCCCGGTGTTGACCGCGGTGACGGTCAGCCCTTCGACCGGCTCGGCGATCAGCGGCGCGTCGCGGGCCAGGGGGACCCACCGGGGGTCGAACGTCGGCTCGCCCATCTCGATGGTGGCCGCGGTCGCGTCCGCGTTCACTGACGCGCGCCGGGTGCCGGCCTGCGTGTCGATCATGAACTCGCGGTCGCCCGTTCGGTCGTGGGCCCACAGCGCGACGACGCGCGCGCCGTTGCCGCACATCGTCGCCGTGGAGCCGTCCGGCTGAACGAGCGTCATCACGACGCGAGTGGGGTCGAACCGCTCCTCGACACTTAAAAAGAGGACGCCGTCGGCGCCGCGACGACCCGCGTTCCGGTCGCCGTCGCTCTCGGGACCGGCGCCGAACTCCGCCCCGTCGACGCCCGTCTCGCGGTCGCAGTGGGCGCGCGCGAAGGCCGCGCGGTCGCCGACCGCCTCGGCGTCGGCGTCGACGACGAGGAAGTCGTTACCCGTGCCGTGGTACTTCTCGAACGGGACGGCGTGAGCGCTCATCGGCCCGCCCCCGCCCCGGCGGTCCGGTCCCGGTTCGCTTCCCGCTCGACCGCCGTCAGGTCGCGGAGGTCCTCCCGTCGTCGAGCGATCGCAGCGTGTCCGTCGTCGATCGCGACCTCCGCCGGCCGCGGTCGTGAGTTGTATTGGTTCGCCATTTCGTATCCGTACGCGCCCGCGATTCCGACCGCGAGGAGATCCCCACGAACCGGGTCGGCGAGCGCTCGGTCTGTACAGAGCGTATCGCCCGTCTCACAGATAGGTCCGGCGACCGTGACAGGGGTTGCCGACCGGTCGTCGGGAGCGGGAGCGTCGCTCCCGTCGCGCGCTCGCCCGCCGCCGAGGTTCCGGATCGGGTGGTAGGCGTCGTACATCGCCGGGCGCAGCAGGTCCGTCATCCCGGCGTCGACGCCGACGACGCGCTCGTCCGGCGTCGGCTTCACCGTGTTCACGCGCGTCAGGAGCACGCCCGCGTCGGCGACGACGTACCGCCCGGGTTCGATCGCGAGGTCGACGCCCGTCGGGAGCGGCGCGACCGCCTCGCGCGTCGCCTCGGCGACCGCGGGCAGATCGAGCGCCGGCGCGGTTTCTTTATAAGGGACGCCGAACCCGCCGCCGACGTCGACGTACTCGATGTCGACGGGGGTAGGCGCGTCGGCGTCCTCGGACGCGTCGTCGCTCGGATCCGTCAGCTCTCGCGCCAGCTCGCCCATCCGCGCCACCAGTTCGCGGTGGCTGTCGAGCTGGTCCGAGTCGATCCCGGAGCCCGCGTGGGCGTGGATCCCGACGACGTCGAAGCGCTCGGCGGCGTCTCGCGTCGCCGCCGCGGCCCGGTCGTAGGGGATCCCGAACTTCGCCGCGCCGCCGGTCCGGACCTTCTCGTGGTGGCCCGCGCCGACGCCGGGGTTCACCCGGACGCAGACTCGCCCGTCGTAGCCGCGCTCGGCCAGCCGGTCGAGGGTGTCGACCGCGCCGACGGTGACCGTCAGGTCCGGCTCCGCCTCGGCGACGCCGACGACGTAGTCGAGGTCGCGGGCGGGCGGGTTGACCGCGGTGTAGTGGAGTCGGTCGCCGCCGAAGCCGGCCGCGAGCGCGCGGTCGACCTCGCCCGCCGAGGCGCACTCGGCGTCGAGACCGGTCTCGCGGACGGCCTCCAACACGGTCCGACCGGTGTGGGCCTTCACCGCGTACCGCACGTCGGCGGCCGGGAAGGCGTCGCGCAGGCGCTCGCAGTTCTCGCGGACGCGGTCGAGGTCCTGCACGTAGAGGGGCGTTCCGTGCTCGGCCGCGAGGGCGGCGAGCCGGTCGGCGCTCCAGTCGCTCACGCGCCGGACCGAGGGGGTGTCGCCGCCGGACTCGGTCGCCGCTCGCGCACCCGCGTCGCCGTCGCTCATTCGCGGAGCGCGTCCTCCCGCTGCGTCGCTTCGAGGGTGTCCTCCTCGACGTGCGTCGCGACGACCGCGGGCTTGTACGCGCCGCCCTCGAAGAGGTCGTGGTCGCCCACCGACGACTCCACCATCCGGGTGAACGCGCGGCGCTCGGCCGGGAGGTGTCCGTAGAGGACCTCCTCCTCGACGAGGTCGTAGACGGGGATGCGCGGCGTGAGCAGGGTGTTCTCGCCGACGATCGAGTTCTCTCCGACGCGGAAGCCCGAGGTGACTCGGCAGCCAGCGCCGAGCGAGACGCCGTCCTCGACGATCACCGGCGCGTCCTCGACGGGTTCGAGGACGCCGCCGATCAACGTGTTGGCGCCGAGCTTGACGTTCTCGCCGAGCTGGGCGCAGGAGCCGACCGTGTCACAGGAGTCGACGAGCGTGCCGTCGCCGACGTACGCCCCCATGTTGACGAACGAGGGGCTCATCATGATGCAGTCGCTGCCGAGGTACGCGCCCCGGCGGATCGCCGTTCCGTCCGGCGTGTTCCGGGTGCCGCGCTCACCGAGGTCCGCGGTGTCGCGCAGCGGGAGCACGTCGTGGTAGGTGACGCCGCCGTACTCGCGCGCCTCGGTCTCGCGCAGGCCGAAGTTGAGCAGGATTCCCCGCTTGACCCACTCGTTGGCCTCCCACGAGGTCACGTCGTCGCCGGTCTTCTCGGCGGCGCGGACCTCGCCGGCCTCCAGCGCGGCGAGGAACTCGTCGACGACGGCGGCGTCCTCGTCGGTCGCGTCGGCGGCGGTCAGTCCGTCCTGATAGCGGTTCCACAGATCGGATACGTCGGTTTCGAGCGTCATTGAATGGTGTATGGATGAGTGTCGGTATTTATTCGTCGATGTGCGTATGTCCAGTAATTATTCCGCGTCGTCGCCCGCGTCCAGCACGTCGCCGAACCCGTACCAACCCGGCTCTCGGTCGGCGAGCCAGTCGGCGGCGTCGAGCGCTCCCTCGGCGAACACGCCGCGGTCGCCGGCGCGGTGCGTGAGTTCGATCGACTCGCGGTTCCCCGCGAACAGCACCTCGTGCTCCCCGGTCACGTCGCCGGCGCGCCGGGCGTGGACGCCGATTTCGCTCTCCTCGCGCGGCGCGTCGCCCTCGCGCCCGTGGACGCGTCGATCGAGGTCGTCGCGGACCCCTTCCACGTCGTCGAGGATCGACTTCGCGGTGCCCGAGGGGGCGTCGCGCTTGGCGTTGTGGTGCGTCTCCGTCAGCTCCACGTCGTAGCCGGGGAGCGCGGCGGCGGCCTCCCGGACCGCGCGCCGGAGCGCGGCGACGCCGCGAGCGAAGTTCGACGCCTTGAGGACGGGCACCGACTCGCTCGCGGCCCGGAGGCCGTCGAGCTGCGTGCCCGCGAACCCGGTCGTTCCGGTGACCATCGGCACGCCGGCGTCGGCGCAGGTCTCGGCGTACGCGACCGCCGATTCGGGACCGGTGAAATCGATGAGCGCGTCGGGTCCCGCGTCTCCGAGTAGCTCGTCGAGGCGGTCGGCGTCCTCGACCGCGACCCCCGCGACCGGGTCGGTCGGGGTACGGTTGACCGCGACGGCGACGGCGACGCCCTCGCGGTCGGCGGCGGCCTCGATCACTTCGCGGCCCATGCGACCGCCGGCGCCGGTGACGGCGATCCGGAGGTCGCCGCTCATTCGGCGCCCCCCGTCGCGGGCTCGACGGTCTCCGGGTCGACGGTTCCCGGGTCTCCGCCCTCGTACTCGGTCAGCAGCGCGCGCAGGGCCTCGCGCCGGTCCTCGGAGAGCCGTGAGAGCGGCGGACGCACGTGCGGACCGCCGCGGCCGCGGATGTGCATCGCCTCCTTCACCGGGATCGGGTTCGTCTCGGCGAACAGCTCGCGGACGAGCGGCGAGAGCTCGTGGTGGAGCGCGCGCGCCCGGTCGTAATCGCCCGAGAGCGCGGCGCCGACCATCGCGCAGGAGCGCTCCGGCTCGACGTTCCCGACGACGCTGATGGTGCCGGTGCCGCCGATAGAGAGCACGGGAAGGGTGAGCCCGTCGTCGCCGGAGAGCACGGAGAACTCCTCGTCGCGGGTACGCTCGATCACCTCGCTGATGAGGTTCAGATCGCCGGAGGCGGCCTTATACCCCTGGATGTTCGGGTGTTCGGCGAGCTCGACGGTCACGTCGACGGGGATCGACTGGCCCGTCCGGCTCGGGACGTTGTAGACGATCTGCGGGAGGTCGACCTCGTCGGCGATC
>Ga0207757_100866_pt1 | contig 16203 bp, 16 predicted proteins | sample A23P3SouthBayCA_2_FD_187752 | JGI IMG/M metagenome (GOLD analysis project Ga0207757, IMG submission 187752) | Aerobic enrichment media microbial communities from Eden Landing Ponds, California, USA - A23 P3 (2) (SPAdes) | ecosystem: Environmental > Aquatic > Marine > Unclassified | place...
TGACCGATACCCTCGCGACGGGTCGTGATTCCCGTGTGGTTCCATACCGTCGCTCCGCCCGCGCCGGAGTTAAAGACACCCGACCGTGGATGGCGAACAGGCGGCGCCACGGCATCGACGGTGAGGGGTGGCGCCGCGCTGTACGGACCCCTCGCTGACTCCCGTCAGGTCACGTGACCGGTGGTCATGTCCTCCTATCTGAACCCATGGCGGGGAGAGGAGATGACAGATATGAACCGAAGTTGCTTCGTATGTCGTTATATGCTGGATTATTCAGAATATATGGCGAATAATCTGTCGAAAAATGATTTTCAGAGCTTGCGCTCGGCGTCGTCAGCCAGTTCCTCCATCCGCTTGCCGATACGGCCGGCGTCGGAGAACTCGTCCTCGCTCATGACCTTCGCGAGGGCGTTCCCGAGGACGAACACGGCGTGCTTGTGCTCGGACTTCGACTTGTGGACGTCGTTCGGGGTCACGTCCAGCCCCTTGTACTCCTCGAAGACGCTGGAGTCGACATCGTCCATCCCGTCGAACGTCTCCATGATGGAGACCATCTGTTCGTGGAGCTCCAGCAGTTCGTCCTTGTGCATGGAAGCGTGTTGCCGGTACGCCGACATAACAGTTGCGCGGGGGGAGATACCACGGGCTGCTGGCCTCGGAGTGCGGAGAGAACCGCTCGGCGCCGCGGGCGTCCTCAGAAGACGTACTCGTCCTCGTGGCCCATCATCCCGTCGTCCTCGAATCCGGCATCCTCGTCCTCCATCGGGCCGCTCGTCTTGTACGCACGGATTCCAGTCGACAGGAGGTCCTCGATGGCCTCTTCGCGGTTGACGAATTCGCCTCGCTCGACGAGCTGGGCAATCTGCATCTCCAGGTGTTCAGGAACGGTGATTTGTACCTTCGGCATCTGAGTGTGGGAAGATTCGGCAGACGGGGATTTAAACCTGGCGGGGACGGTACCGAATCCGACAATCCCGAGTTCGATATCACGAACTTTCGCTTGCGCTCGGCGTGGATGTTTTACCGTTCGGTAAGGAACTGGAACTCGGTTGATAGATTGGGCGGCAAACGTCAGGCATACGGGTGCTCGCTTCGGAGGCAGAGCATGGGCGATATCGTGGATGTCACGGACCTCTACCGCGAGTTCGGCGAGGAGCGGCTCCCACCGGGCCAGCGCGAGACGAGCGCGTTCCCGGTGCTGTCGAAGTCCGGGACGCCGTCGGTGTCGGAGCCGGACGTGGAGGTCTGGGGGGCCGTCGACGACCCGACGACCTTCTCGTTCGACGAGTTCCGCGACCTGCCCAGCGAGACACAGCGACAGGACTTCCACTGTGTCACGGGCTGGTCGAAGTTCGACTGCGAGTTCACCGGCGTCACCTTCCCGACGCTCGCCGAGGCCGTCGGCGTCGATGACGACGCGGTCCACGTCATGTTCCACGCCGCCGACGGCTACACGACCGACCTCCCGCTCGATGCCTGCATGCGCCGGGAGACGATGTTGGTGTGGGGGTTCGACGGTGAGACCCTCCCGGCGGACCACGGCGGCCCGGTCCGCGTGGTGACGCCCCACCGCTACGCCTACAAGGGGGCGAAGTGGGTGACCGGCGTCGAGTTCCTGACCGAACCCGAGCGTGGCTACTGGGAGCAGCGCGGCTACTCGGTCACGGCGGACCCCTGGGAAGAGGAGCGGTACGCGTAGGGCGCTACGCGTCGCTGTCCCGGCGTGGGGGGCGCCGACTGCCGGCCCCCACGCCGCGCGCTCCCCGAGAAATATAATCCATCACGCGAGTACGGACGTGTATGCCCATCGACGCCGACGAGTGGGACGCGGGTCGGACCGACCAGGGCGGTGAGGGCGGCCACGTCAAGGAGAAACTGCTGGAGTACCTCGAACTGAACGAGAACCGCGCGTACACGGCCGACGAACTGGCGAAGGTGTACGCCCGCGAGGTGGCTGGCGACGCCGTCGCCGGGGAGGACCCCGAGGGAATCAGCCCCGACGCCCCCGATGACGGCGGCATGTTCGAGCGGTTCCTGAGCCGTGTCAACCGGACCGTCTTCCGGCGCTCGGGGAACATCCGCGAGGCGCTCGAGGAACTCGAGGCCGAGGGGCGCGTCGAGAGCAAGACCATCGAGACCGCGGAGGGACGCCGGACCTACTACCGGGTCCGGCAGGACTGAGGCTCCGGGCGGCCCGCCCCCTGCGGGTCGCTACAGCTCGACCTCGGTCGTCGGGTCCTCGAGTTCCCACAGCAGCTCCGGCAGGAACGCCTCCAGGTTGTCGACCACCCGGCGCTCGCTCACGTCGAGCCCCTCGCAGTGCTCGTGGGCGCTGTCCCGGATGGAGACGTGGATGTCGCCGGCCTCGACGTGGACCTCCAGCGGGAACACCGAACAGCGCGCGGGCTTCCACTCGTGTTCGGCGTGGAGCGCACAGAGCCCATCGTCGCGCAGGAAGTAGCAGGCCGCGCCGTCCTCCGGGTCGACGTGTTCCTCGCGGTTCTTCCGCTCGCGGCGGACGAAGTCCCGGCCATGTGCCTGGGTGACCGGGTCGTTGATTGACTCGCGCGCGGCGAGTTCCAGCAGGTCCTTCTCGTACAGCAGGACGCCGTGCTGACAGCACCAGGTACAGTCGTCGACGCACTCGAACGTCAGCGAGGGGTCGAACTCCACGACGACCTCCTTCCCGTCGTGGACCGTCGTCCGGAACGGTGGCTCGGGGTGGCCCTCGCTCCCGCTTCGGGTCCCGGTTTCGGCGTCCTCGGCATCGCTCACGTTCGTGCCCTGGGAGATTGACGGGCAAAGGCGTTCCGTCCGGCCGGCGCCCGGCCGGTGTCCGGCCTGCCGGTCCACCCGAGGATTGAAACCGGAAGCCGCGGGCAGGACCGCCGATGGAGGCGTTCTCCGACATCGCGACGGCGGCCTACTGCCCCCGACAGCTCTACTACCGGCGACAGCATGCCGACCACGAGGTCCCGGAGCCGGCGGCCGAGCGCCGGGCGCTGGCCTTCCGGTACGGCGAGCTGCTCGACCCGGCCCACGACCTGCGAGGGGAACCGGTCGATGCGACGCCCACGCAGTTCCGGGCGCGGCTCTCGGCCGCGAAGGAGCGTCTCGACGCGTGGGGGGCGCTCGTCGACCCTGCGGGGCGGGAGGTGCTGCTGGAGGGGAAGGACGCCCGGGGTATCGCGCACAAGGTCCTCGACGGCGAGGTGGCGGGCACGGACCCCCCGACCGTCTCGGTCGTCAGCGCCGGCGAGCCGCCCGAGCGCGGCGTCTGGGAACCCGACTCCGTCCGCGCGGTGGCGGCCGCGAAGGCGCTCGCGTGGGAGCGCGAGACGGCGGTCGACCACGCCTTCGTCGAGTACCCGGCGCACGGTGTGATCCGCCACATCTCCCTCGGGACACGGCGCACGGCCGCGTACCGTCACGCGCTCCGGGTCGCGCGGTCGATGGACGGACCGCCGCCCCGACTCGAGAACGACGACCGCTGCGAGCCCTGCGAGTACCGAACTGAATGCGGGACCCGGACACGGACGCTCCGGTCGCTGCTGGGTGGGGACTGAGGAAGCGCTTCCGTCGGTCCGAGCGGGTCAGTGCTCGGCCAGCCACTGCTCGATGGCGTCGATACGTTTCCCGCGTCGGTGGATTGTCCCGGCCGTCACGTCGACCACGGTGCTCCCGCCGCCCGGCGTCCGCCCGCCGTCGACGACGAACGCCCGGTCGCGGATGGACGGTGCCACCTCGCCGATGCCCCGGGCGCTCCCCTCGCCGCTCAGGTTGGCGCTCGTCGCCGTGATCGGTCGGTCGGCGGCCCTGGCCAGCCGCCGCGCCACCTCGTGGTCGGGAACACGGAGGCCGACACGGTCACCGCCCGCGACGAGTTCGTCCGGGACGTGGTCGGTCCGTTCGACGACGACCGTGACCGGCCCGGGGAGGAACCGGTCGCAGAAGGCCCGTTCGTGCTCGTCGAGTCGGACGTACGGCGCCGCGGCCGGGAGGTCGGGGACGGCCATCGAGAGCGGCTTGTCACGCGACCGGCCCTTGGCCTCGAAGACCCGTTCGACCGCGGCCGCGTCGGTCGCGTCGGCACCCAGCCCGTACACGGTCTCCGTCGGGTAGACGACCAGCCCGCCCGCGCGGAGACGGTCGGCGGCGTCCGCGATGGTATCGTCGGGGACTGAACCGGTCGACATCCCCGGTCAGAGGTCCTGGACCGCCGCCTCGATATCCGAGTACGGCGGGAACTCGGGGTTCTCCCCGGCGACCCACGTGTACCGGACGGTCCGGTCCTCGTCCAGCACGAAGACGGCGGGGCGGGGCTCGCGGATGCCGGTCATCCCGTCCACGTCGGTCGCGATGCCGAACTCCTCGGCGACGCCGGCCGCCGGGTCCGAGAAGAACCGGAACTGCTCGAAATCACGCCACTCGCGGATGAACCCCTTCAGCTCGTACGGCGAGGAGATTGAGACGCCGACGATCTCGGCGTCCCAGTCGGTCCACTCGTCGTCGCGGATGCGCTGGAAGACGTAGGTCGGCGGGAAGTCCCCGGCCATCTGATGGAAGACGAGGACGACCGGCGAGTCGTCGGTCAGGTCCGACAGGGCCACGTCCTCCCAGAACTCCTCGTTCACGAGCGGGCGGGTGAAGTCGGGCGCCGTCTCGCCCTCTCCGAGTGCGTCGGCTGGCGGGAGTTCCGAGACCTCGAAGCCCAGGTCCATCAGGCCTCCACCTCCTGCTCGTCGGTGTCCTCGCCCTCGCTGCCGGACTCGAGTTCCTGCACGTCGTCGCCCGCCGCGTCGGCGGAGATGTGGACCGGCGTCTCCCCGTCACCGTCGCCGTACGTCTCGTCGAGGTACTCGACGATGTTGGCGGATTCGGACATCGTGACGCCGGTCCGCTCGTCGACGAGGGCGGGCACGGTGCGTGCGCCGGTCAGTCGCTTCACCACGTCGCGCCGGGAGTGGCGTGCCTCTACGAATCGGGAGTGGTAGTCGAGCCCGAGGTCGTCCAGTTTCCGGACGGCGCGCTCGCAGAACGGGCAGGCCTGCAGCCGGTACAGTGTGATTGTCGGGTCGCTCATGCGTTCGGATACGGATGGCCGACCGGTAAGCGTATCGCCCGCGGAAGGGGGTCGTGCATGACCGGCACGATTCGGAACGGCCGGGGCCCTCGTGGCGGGAGATGGCAAACCCTTAATCCCGTGGCGGGTCAACACGGACTACTCGATGGGTATACGCCTCCTCAGCCCGCTGCTCGCGGATTCGCTGTTCAGCGGCGGCACTCTCCTCCAGGCACAGTCGGTGCTCCCGGCGGTCGACACGCCCACGCTGACCGCGCTCGGCCTCGTGACCATCGTCTTCCTCATCGCGCTCTCCGGGTTCTTCTCCTCCTCGGAGATCGCGATGTTCTCGCTCGCGCCCCACCGCGTCGAGTCGCTCGTCGAGGACGACGTGCCCGGCGCCGAGGCGATGGCGGAGCTGAAATCCGACCCGCATCGCCTGCTCGTGACCATCCTCGTCGGCAACAACATCGTCAACATCGCGATGTCCTCCATCGCGACGGGGCTGTTCGCACTCTACCTCTCGCAGGGGGCAGCCGTGGCCGCCGCCACGTTCGGCATCACGGCGCTCGTCCTGCTGTTCGGTGAGAGCGCGCCCAAGTCCTACGCCGTCGAGAACACCGAATCGTGGGCGCTGCGCATCGCCCGCCCGCTCCAGATCGCCGAGCTGGCGCTCCTCCCGCTGGTCGTCACCTTCGATTACCTCACCCGCGTCGTCAACAAGGTGACCGGTGGCCGGTCGGCTATCGAGACCTCCTACGTCACCCGCGATGAGATCCGCGACATCATCGAGACCGGCGAGCGCGAGGGCGTCATCGAGGAGGACGAGCGCGAACTCCTCCATCGTGTCTTCCGGTTCAACAACACCATCGCCAAGGAGGTGATGACCCCGCGGCTCGACATGACCGCCGTCTCGAAGGACGGCTCCATCGAGGAGGCTCTGGAGACCGCCGTCCAGTCGAGCCACGCCCGCATCCCCGTCTACGAGGGCTCGCTGGACAACATCATCGGCGTCGTCCACGTCCGTGACCTCGTTCGCGACCTCAACTACGGCGAGAACGAGTCCGAGGACCTCACGCTCGAATCGATCATCGAGCCGACGCTCCACGTCCCCGAGTCGAAGAACGTCGACGAACTGCTGGCCGAGATGCGGCAGAACCGGATGCACATGGTCATCGTCATCGACGAGTTCGGGACCACCGAGGGGCTGGTGACGATGGAGGACCTCACCGAGGAGATCGTCGGGGAGATCCTCGAGGGCGAGGAGGAGGAGCCCATCGACTTCCTCGACGAGGACACCGCCCTCGTCCGCGGCGAACTCAACATCGAGGAGGTCAACGAGGCGCTCGACATCGACCTGCCGGAGGGTGAGGAGTTCGAGACCATCGCCGGCTTCATCTTCAACCGCGCCGGCCGCCTGGTCGAGGAGGGTGAGGTCATCTCCTACGAGGGCGTCGACATCCGTGTCGAGGAGGTCGAGAACACGCGGATCATGAAAGCGCGCATCACCGTCACCGACGAGTACGGCGTCGAGGACGAGGAGGCCGAGGCCGACGAAGTGGCGACGGACTGACCGGAAACTTCCTGCTCGGCGGGTGCCCTCGCCGGGCGGCCTGCGGCTCCCCACCCTCTGTACGAACCCGTCCAGAAGACCGCTCGTCGTGGACGGGTCAGAGCACCGCATCGACCGCCACGAACATCCCGTAGCTCACGGTGAACGCCAGCACCAGCGACCCGACCCAGGCCAGCACCGTCTTCACCATCTTCTCGCGGCTGACCCCGGCGCCGCCGGCGGCGTAGCCCGACCCGATGATGGCGGAGACGATGATCTCGTTGAACGAGACGGGGATGCCGAAGAAGACGGCGGTCTGTGCGATGGCGAAGGAGGGGATGAGCGCGGCGATGGAGCGGCGCGGCCCGAGCGCGGAGTAGTCCTGCGCGAGCGCCTTTATCATCCGCGGCGCGCCGGTCCACGAGCCCACGAGGAGTCCGAGTCCGCCGGCGAACAGCAGTCCGGTGAGCGGCAGCGCCAGCGACGTATCGTCCAGCAGCGGGAGCAGCGGACCGAGCGCGAGGCCGACCTGCGAACCGCCCGCCGAGAACGCGACGAGGCCGCCGAGCGCGAGCAGGAAGTGGCGCTGTCCGGCTGCCTTGTCCCGGGCGATGTCCTGTGCGAGCGCGAGTGCGACGGCGGCTGCGAGCACGAGCGAGACGGCGGCTCTGACGAGGAGTGGTGGCCCGGTGAACTCGGCGGCGATGGTCCCCGCGATGGAGGCGGCCTCGCCCGCGGGCCCGAGCAGCACGAACCCCACGTTGGCGAGGATGAGCCCGACGATTCCTGCGAGCAGCGGGACCGCGACGCCCTCGGGAACGCGCTCGTCGCGGAGCGTCACCGCGGTGCCGTAGGCGATTCCGCCGCCCACGAACGGGACCAGGACCCAGAGGGTCGCGATCTCCTGGTACTTCCCCCACGCGGGCGCGCCGCCCATCGCCAGGCCGGCGCCCACGACCGCTCCGGTGACGGTGAAGGCGGTGGCGATGGGGTAGCCCGCGAAGACGCCGATGGCGACCAGCGTCGCCGCCACGAGCAGGCCGACCGTCGCGGCCACCGGTGAGAGCGTCACCCCGACGACGAGCTCCTTGCCGACGGCCTCGGTCACGTTGGCACCCTGCAGGATGGCACCGAGCAGGCCGAGGATACCGACGATGAAGCCGGCCCGCATCACGCTGATCGCGTTCGCACCGACGGCGGGCGCGAAGGGGGTCGACCCGGAGGAGCCGGCGCCGATGGACCAGGCCATGAAGAGGCTCGCCAGGCTCGCGATCACGAGTGTCACCAGCGTCGCGGTGCCGACCATCAGTTGTCCGACGCTACTCCGGCATGCCGGTTAAAGCCGCCCATCGACTCGTGGCCGCGAGTCCGTGCTGGCTGCGGCCGGGCACGGGCGCGCACGCTGCCCGAAATCCCTAGTGGTCGTTCCGGTCGATTCCCACGAAGCGGCAGTTCTATCAGAACCCTCTGCCTGCGACCGGGTATGGTAGCACTCGGACTGGTGGTCGCTCAGTTCAACAAGGAGCGACCGATTACGCACGAGATGGCCGAGCGGGGCCGCGAGGCCGCGGCCGCGCGCGACGCCGACGTCGTCGCCGAGGTCCCGGTTCCCGGTTCGTACGACGCGCCGCTGGCCGCCGACCGACTCGCGCGCCGCGAGGATGTCGACGCGGTCGCGGTGCTGGGCGCCATCGTCACGGGCGATACGAACCACGACGAGGTCATCGGCCACGCCATCGCACCGAAGCTCTCGGATGTCGCACTCGACCGTGATACGCCGGTCACGCTCGGCGTGACGGGGCCGGGGCAGTCGGCGGCCGAAGCCGACGAGCGCGTCCACGTCGGCGCCGACGCCGTCGACGCCGCACTCGACCTTGCCGCCGACCTCCCGGAGCCGGGTGCCGACCTCGATTCGTACGACGCGGATACGGGGGTCGAAGCATGAACTTCGAGTTCGCGGACCGCGTCACGCGTGTCGAGCCCTCCGCCACCATCGCTATCAGCAACCTCTCCGCGGAACTGGAGGCCGACGGCGTCGACGTCGTCGATCTCTCGGTGGGCGAACCGGACTTCCCCACGCCGGCGAACATCGTCGAGGCCGGGAAGGACGCGATGGACGCCGGTCACACGGGCTACGCGCCCTCGAACGGCATCCCGGCGCTGAAGGAGGCCATCGTCGACAAGTTCGAGAGCGACGGCCTCGACTACGGCACCGACGAGATCATCGTCACGCCGGGCGGGAAGCAGGCGCTCTACGAGATCTTCCAGACGCTCATCGACGACGGGGACGAGGTCGTCCTGCTGGACCCCGCGTGGGTCAGCTACGAGGCGATGACGAAGCTCGCGGGTGGCTCCATCTCGCGCGTCGACACCTCGGGCCACGAGTTCCAGCTCGAGCCCGTCCTCGACGATTTCGCCGAGGCCGTCTCCGACGAGACCGAACTCGCGGTCATCAACTCGCCGAACAACCCGACTGGGGCCGTCTACTCCGACGCTGCTCTGGAGGGTGTGCGTGACCTCGCTGTCGACCACGATTTCGCGGCCATCTCCGACGAGATCTACAAGGAGATCACCTACGGCGTCTCCCCGACCTCGCTGGGCACGCTCGACGGGATGGGCGACCGGACCATCACGCTCAACGGCTTCTCGAAGGCCTACTCCATGACGGGCTGGCGGCTGGGCTACTTCGGGGCGCCCAGCGACCTCGTGAGCCAGGCCGGCAAACTCCACTCCCACTCCGTGACGTGCGCGACGAACTTCGTCCAGCACGCGGGCGTCGAGGCGCTCCGGAACACGGACGACGCTATCACGGAGATGCGCGACGCCTTCCACGAGCGCCGCGACATGCTCGTCGACCTGTTCGCCGACCACGGCAAGGAGGTCGCCGTTCCCGAGGGCGCGTTCTACATGATGCTCCCGGTCCCGGAGGACGACCAGTCCTGGTGCGAGGGCGCCATCGAGGACGCCCACGTCGCCACAGTTCCCGGTAGCGCCTTCGGCACGCCCGGCTTCGCACGGCTCTCCTACGCGGCGAGCGAGGAGCGCCTGCGCGAGGGCGTCGAGCGGCTGGCCGACGAAGGCTACCTGTAACGGCGCACGACCGGTTCCCGTTGCGGGCGGGCATTTTTATCGCCAGGCGAAGACACGCACGCCCATGGCGGGGTACGACTACGTCGTCGTGGGTGGCGGCTCCGCGGGGTGCGTGCTGGCGAACCGGCTGAGTGCGGCCCACGACGTGTTGCTTCTGGAGGCCGGCAAGCCCGACGAGAAACGGGAGATCTCCATCCCCATCGCGCATGTCGACCTCCTCGGGACGGAGTACGACTGGGACTTCCGGACGACGCCGCAGGCGGGGCTGGACGGGCGTCGCGTGACGCTCGCGCAGGGGCGGACGCTCGGCGGCTCCAGCTCCATCAACGCGCAGATGTACTTCCGCGGCCACGAGACGGACTTCGAGGCGTGGGCCGCGGCGACCGACGACGAGGGCTGGGGCCCCGAGTCCGTCGCGGGATACTACGACCGACTCGAGGACAGCGAGGGCGGGTTCCTCGGTTCGGGTGGTCCCCAGCATCTCCGACCGATACGCGACCCGCATCCCGTGTCGTCGTCGCTGGTCGACGCGGCTGCCGCGGCCGGCCTCGGCCGGGCCGAGAGCGTCGCCCGCGACGCAGAGGGGGTCGGCTTCTGTGAGGTCATCCAGCGGGACGGCGAGCGGTACAGCGCCGCGGACGCGTACCTGAAACCGGCGCTGGAGCGCGAATCACTCACCGTCGAGACGGGTGCCCACGTCCGGCGGCTCCGGTTCGACGGCGACGGTGACCGCGTGACGGGCGTGCTGTACGTCCGGGACGGCGTGACTCGCATCGCCGAGGCCGACGCGGAGGTGATTGTCTGCGCCGGAGCCATCAACTCCCCGCGCCTCCTCATGCTCTCGGGCATCGGCCCCGCCGACCACCTCCGCGAGCACGGCATCGAGGTCCGGGCGGACCTGCCGGTCGGCGAGGGCCTGCAGGACCACGCGCTCGTCTACACCAACTACCGCGCCACGACCGAGACGTACGACGACGCCGAGTCGCTGTGGAACGTGGCGAAGTACCTCCTCCTGAAGCGTGGTCCACTCGCCTCGAACGGGTCCGAGGCGGTGGGCTACTGGCGCTCGCGTGAGGGCCTCGACGCGCCGGACACCCAGTTCATGTTCGCCCCGGCGACCATCGAGGGCGGCGACCTCGCGGAGTACGACTGGAGCGGGTTCACCATCGGTGTCGGGCTCGTCGCGCCGGAGAGCCGTGGCAGCGTGCGTCTCCAGTCGGCCGACCCGGACGACGACCCGTTCGTCGACCCCGGCTACCTCTCCGCCGAGGTGGATGTCGAAGCACTCGTGCGAGGGGTCGAGAAGGCCCAGGAGATCGCCGCGGCGGCGCCGCTCGCCGACGTGTACGACGGGCGGAACTTCCCCGCGGGGACCGACGAGGCGTCCATCCGCGAGCACGTGCGCGACCACACCGGCTCGTACTACCATCTCGTCGGCTCCTGCCGGATGGGTGCCGGCGAGGACGCCGTGGTCGACCCGGCGTGTCGAGTTCGGGGTGTCGAGGGGCTGCGGGTGGTTGATGCGTCGGTCATGCCGACCATCCCCCGGGCGAACACGTACGGGCCGACGACGATGCTCGCAGAGCGAGCAGCGGACCTGATATCTGGTGGCGCCTGAGAGCGTTCGAACGTTTGTATTTTACATGTATGTTAACTGATTTGACGGGGGGATTGGGGGTGGAAGGTTCAAACAGGTGAGGAATATACTACATATGGGACATATGCGTGTGTCCCCGCCCGTCTCTATCAGAGCTGCTCGCTCGATGCCAGCGGCTCCCCGCCGAGTTCCGCCTCGACCTGCTCCTCCAGCTTGTACCGCTGGACCTTCTGCGTCGCCGAGCGCGGGAGTTCGTCCACGAAGAACACCCGCCGGGGATGCGCGTAACTCGCGACGTTCTCCAGCGAGTACTCGCGGACGGCCTGCTCGTCGAGGTCGGCGTCCGGCTCCGGCACCACGAACGCGACCGGTGCCTCGCCTTTCACCTCGTGGGGCGCGGCGACGACGGCGGCCTCGGCGATGTCCGGGTGGTCGTAGAGGGCGTCCTCGACCTCGGCGGGGTAGATGTTCTCGCCGCCCGCGATGATCATGTCGTCGGCGCGGTCGACGATCCAGAGGTGGCCGTCCTCGTCGACGCGGCCCACGTCCTCGGTGTGGAACCAGCCCTCGTCGTCGAACACCGCCTCGTTCGTCTCCGGGAGACCGTGGTAGCCCTCGAACACCTGGGGGCCTCGCACGGCGATCTCGCCGGTACGCTCGGCCTCGTCCTCGGGGAGGTCCGTCGGTGCCTTCCGGGGGTTCAGCGCCCGTGCCGGGACCACGGTCTCGCGGGTGTCCGGGTCGCGCAACTCCAGTTCGAGGTTCCGGAGTGGCTGGCCGATACAGCCGGCGGCCTTGTTCACGGCGGGCGAGCGCAGCGTGACGAGGCCGGCGGTCTCGGTCATCCCCCAGCCCTCGCTCATCGACACGTCGAAGTCGCGCGTGAGGTTGCGCTTGGTGTCGTCCGGGAGCGGGGCCGCCGCCGCGCCGAGTGCCTCCACCGACGACACGTCGTACGCGTCCGGGTTCTCGCTGTACGCCCGGTACATCATCGTGTGGAGCGCGGGGACCGCGGGTACCTCGTTGATGTCGAACTGCGCGATGGCCTGGAGCATCCCCTCGCCGCTGGGGCGGGCCTGCAGGATGACGGTCCCGCCGGTGTAGAGGTACTTCCCCATCACGGTGTTCAGCGTCGGAACGTGGAACAGCGGGAGGACCATCAGGCCGGTCATCCCGGGGTCGGGGCTGGGGCCGGAGGTGGCCATCGACTCCTGCACCGAGAGCAGGTTCCGGTGGCTCAACAGCACCCCCTTCGGCCGCCCCGTGGTGCCGGAGGTGTACGTCTGGACGGCCACGTCGTCGGTGTCGCGCTCCGGCGGGTCGAAGTCAGGGTCGGCGGCCTCGAGTGCGGCCTCGTAGTCGACCACGCCGTCCGCGTCGCCGTCGGGGTCGCCCATCCCGGGGATCCAGCGGGTCGCGATGCCCGCCTCGGCGGCGATATCGGCCGGCGCCGCGACGGTCGCCCGGTCGGTCTCCATCCCGCCGACGAGCAGCGGCGACGTGACGAGATGGTCCACGTCGGCGTCCGAGCAGATGTACCCCAGCGTCTCGACGTCCATCCGGAGGTTGAGTGGCACCGGGATGGCGCCGGCCCGCATCGTGCCGAAGAAGGTCTCCGGGAACTGGAGCGTGTTCGGCAGGAAGAGCCCGACGCGGTCGCCCGGTTCGACACCGCGCTCGGTCAGCGCGCTCGCGACGCGACTCGCGCGCTCGTCCAGGTCCGCGAAGCTCTGTGCCTCACCGTACTCCAGCGAGACGATGGCGTCCTTCTCGCCGTATCGGTGCGCTCCCATCGACAGCACGGCGTCGGCGTGCTGGAGGGGACCGCCGTCGTGGTGCTCCATGACAATCGTGAACGCGTGTGTCGCATCGGGGGTTAAGTCTATCCCCGGCTGTCGCCGCCGGTCCCGGACCGCCCCCGGCCGCCCCCGGCCGCCACTCCCTGTCACTCGCTCGTCGGCGACTCGTCGAAGAACAGTTCCAGGAAGTTCCGCTCGGCGGCGCGGAGGTGGTAATGCAGCGTCGCGGAGGTGATGCCCATCCGTTCGGCAACCTCCTCGGCGTTGTGGACGCGGGGCCACTCGAAGTAGCCCATCAGGTACGCGGTCCGGAGGACGTCGCTCTGCCGGTCGGTGAGGCGCTCGTCGGCCGCTTGCCGGAGGTCCTGAGCCGTCTCGACGGGCTCTTCGACCCGTCGTTTGGCTTTCAGCGACGCCTCGAACTCGTCCTGGAACGCCTCGACGACGGTCCGGGTGCTGGTCTGCCCGGCGATGCGGGCGGTGAACTCGGCGGTGCCGCCCTCGGCGCTCCCCTGCTGGACCACGGCCCCGACATCGCTCAGGCGGGCGGTGACGCTCCGAGGCGCTATCGCTTCGATGATGGTCGTCGTGGGTCCGTCGTCGCCCTCGCGCTCGCTGACCACCGCCACCTCGAGGGCGCCGGCGGCCTCCGCGCCGGCGATCGCCGCCTCCGCGGGGGCCTCGACCTCGAGGAAATGCCGGAGACCATCGTCCTCGGGGACGGTCCAGCGCAGGCCGACGGGCCCGGCCTCGGCCGAGAGCGTCGCCAGGAAGCAGTTCTCCCCCCGGACGCGGAACACGAGTTCCGTCGTGGTACCCGAGTGGAGCAGGAGTTCGGTGTCGGCGGCGTTGATGGCGAAGCCGACGACGCGCGCCAGTCGCTCCAGCGCGGCCTGCTCGCGGTCGCTGAACGCGTCAGCCCGTGGCGACTGCAGGCAGAGGACGCCGTAGGCGGTGTCGTTGTGCGTGATGGGGAGCGCCATGCTCGCCCGGATGCCGTGCTCGGCCGCCAGCCCGTGCTCGGTCGGGTGGTCGCCCCCCATCCAGTCGTCGCGTCGGATACACGGCTCCCCCGTCCGGAACGCGACCCTCGCCGGGTGGTCCTGGTGGGTCCCGGCCGCCGTGGCGACATCGGCGGCGTCCGCCTCGGCCGTGTTCTCGGATGTCTGCTGGCTCGCGAACAGCGGGGGCTCACCAGCGCTCGCCGTCACCTCCAGGCCGCCCGCGGCGATGCGACCGACCCAGACCGTCCGGTAGAGGTCGGAGGCAGCCAGCCGCTCGCAGACGGTCTCCTCGATACCCTCGCGGGTCGCGGACTCGACGATCCCCTGGACGACCCCCTCGACGGCCTCGCTGATGCGGTTCAGCGTCGCCAGCTGGTCCCGGTGGCGTGCGAGCTGGTGCTCGCGGCGCCGGCGGTCGGAGACGTCCCGGAGGACGCCGACGACCACCCGGTCGTCCCCGTCGGCGACGGCCGTGGCGTGGATCTCGGCGGGGATATCCCCGCCGGCGCTCGCGACCGTCAACTCCACGGTTCCCGTCTCGCGGTCCCCTGCCAGCAGTGCCTCGTGGAGGCCGACCGCTGCGGCCTGGGAATCGTCGGCGAGCAGCGCCCGGAGCCGCTGACCCACCAGTGCATCGCGGTCGCGTCCCAGCGTCGCCGCGAGCCGGTCGCTCACCGCGGCGAGCCGGCGGTCGCCGTCGAGGACGTACGCCCCGTCCCCGACGGCCTCCACGATGTCGGCTCGCTGGAGCAGACTCCCGGCGGCGAGCCCGTCGTCGGTGGCCCCGGACGCGGTGCCATCGGCAGCTCCGGATACGGTGTCGTCGGGGGCTCCCTCATCCGGGAGCCTGGTCGCTGTCGTGTCCTCCTCCACCACCTTCTCCTTCGCTTGTTCTTGCTCTTCTGCCTCCTCGGTCCCGCTCGGCCGACCGACGGCCAGCACGGCGGTCGGTCGGCCCTCCAGTTCGATGGCCGAACAGTCGAATGCGAACCGCCGCGTTCCGCCCCCGGCCTGAACGTCCACCTCGACGGTCGTCGTGTCACCGGCGGCAGCCGCAGCCACGGCCTCGCGGGCGCGTTCGCGGTGTGCCGGGCGAGCCAGCGTGTCGAACGTGTCCGGCTCGTCTCCGGCCAGCAGCGTGGCTGCGGCTTCGTTCGTCCGCTGGATGCGCCCGTCGGTCGCCAGCACGAACGCGGGACCGGGAATCGCGTCGAGCAGCGCCGCACCCGACGGTCCGTTCGCATCTCGACGCCCCCCCGGCTGCTGGTGTCCGTCTGCCATGACTCGATTTCCGCCGGACGGCGGTCTATGTCGACCGGAGGAACGCGGGAAGATAAGTTGTCGGGTGGCTTGGCACCGTGACCCCGGGCCGTCAGTCGTCGCGGACCAGCGTGCTCCGCAGCTCCTCGTCGAGCTCGGCGTCGGCCATCTTCTCGACCAGCGCGTCGAGGACGGCCTCGCGCTTGCCGGGGACGAACTTGATGGAGCCGACGACGAGGTGGCCGCCGCCGCTGACGCCTGCGCCGGGCAGCTCCTCGGTCAACTCCGTCACCATCTCGGGGATGTCCAGCCGGACGCCGTCCGACCGGAGGACCGCGAAGTCCGGCCCGTAACCGATGGTGATGACGGGGTCGCCGGTCTCCTCGACCTTCCGGTCGTGGACCTCGCCCGTCGTCTTCCCGGGAGCGGGGTAGATGAATCGGTGGGCGTGCTCGTCGACATCGAGCCGGTAGAGGTGGGCGTCGTTGTCGAGTCGTTCGTGGTCGACGTGCGGGAGGGCGTCCTCGAGCTGACGGTCGACATCGCGCTCGGCGCGGGTGGCCATGAACTCGACGAGGTCGTCGTGCCGGTCGGCGTCGGTGCCCACGTCGAGCAGGTCGTTGACGAAGCCGTTGCCGTCGTTGTAGCGGAGCCAGTGGGCGGCGTAGTCGAGCGCCTCGCCCACGTCGCGGAGGTCGGCCTCGGTGTAGCCGGCCTCCTCGGCCAGTTCGAGGTAGTCGTCCATCGCCTCGGCCTTCGAGCGGTCCGACAGGCCGCCGACGGCGGGGACGTGGCGGACCTCCTCGGTGATGTCGGGGTCGACCAGGCGCGCGAGCTCG
>Ga0207757_100868_pt1 | contig 16178 bp, 18 predicted proteins | sample A23P3SouthBayCA_2_FD_187752 | JGI IMG/M metagenome (GOLD analysis project Ga0207757, IMG submission 187752) | Aerobic enrichment media microbial communities from Eden Landing Ponds, California, USA - A23 P3 (2) (SPAdes) | ecosystem: Environmental > Aquatic > Marine > Unclassified | place...
CGGGGTGGCGTGTCCTGTTTGAGGTGGTGGGTGATCGCGCCCCGCCTGACGGCGTGTGGGGCGACTGAGTCGGGACACTTCGCCGCCGACATCCGCGTCTGGCCGTCGACGGCCTCGCATCGCTCGGGGTCGCGGTTGTGCGGGCAGCCCATCCCAGCCTCGCAGGGGCGCGTGAGTTGGTACATCCACGCCCTCACCGAGTTATCGGATGCGCGACCGAATTTGGTGGTCAGGAGCGGTCTACGCCCGTAGTCGTCTGTCGATTCCACCCGGTTCTCCTCGACGTAATCACGGAGAACCTGCGTTGTGGTGGTGTCGAGTGCGACTTCGCGTTCGCCGCGGACGTTGTTTTTGAGCGGTGTCTCGGTGTCTGGGCGGTGTTTGAGTTCGATGAACTGGTTCTGGAGGTGGGTGTCCGAAAGATCGATGCTGCGGAGCGCGCCCATTCGCATCCCGGTGGCCCACAAGACCCGAATCTCGACGTGTTTGCGGCTGGCGTAGTCGTACTTGCTCCGGTGTGCGAGGATCTTCTCGGCGTGGTTGGCGTCAAGCACGTCCGTTCCGCGCTTGTCTTCGGCACTCAGAGACGGCGAGTTGACGCTCTCTGGGAGTTCGTCGTGGACGGCGTTGATCGATGCGGCGAACCGCAAGAACACCCGCAAGGTGTCCATCTGGGACTTCAACGTCGGTGGGGCGAGACCCTGTTGTTTCCGGTGGAGTTTGAACGTCTGAATGTCGCGTCCAGAGAGTTCGTTCAGATTCGTGATCTGCTCGTCGCGACACCACTCCAAGAAGCGTTCCAATCGGTACCCGTGACTCTGGAGGGTCGCCGAGGACACCTCATTGCGCCTGTCGTCGAGGTACATTTGCACGCCTGTGCTGGGTTCGAGAGGCTCGAGATCGTGGGTTCCCATCTGTCTTGCTCCGGTTGCGGCGTCGATGGGCCTTGCAGCGGTAGGTATCCCAACCCTGTCGTGGAAGCGCGCCCGCCCGGCCTGTGGCCCGGCAGGCACGACCCGCGAAAGGGCCGTCACCGCGTCGCCGCGAGCGTAGCGAGCGGCGGAAGGCGAGGGTTCCCGGAACTTTGTTCCGGGGTTCCTCGACGCGATTCGAATTCGCGCCGGCCCATAGGATACATATACCTTTTCCACCTTTTTCTTACACGTAGCGACGCGCTCGTGGCGCGTCAGGAGGTGGCGTCATGAGCAGTGTCGAGCGGCAGATCGACGTTGATCTCGACGCTGACGGGAACGCCGCGAGCACGGTCGTCGATGTCCAGCGCTCGAATCGCATCACGGCGCATTATTTTTCGCCACGCGGGGTGCAAGACGACGTGCTCGCGGCTAGCGTAGTCGGATTTGCTGTAGTCTGTAGTTGCGAATGCCAGAATCTGTGCATTGGTTGTGATTGTTTTCGGGAGAACTCACCGGCTTGTCTCAGAACGGGTATTTGTCCTTGATCGACTGAAACGCGAGTCGCCCGAGCAACTGAGCGGGGCCGCGCTTCGGGAGATCGCGGGCGACATCGATTTTGCTCGGTGGGTCACTTCCGCCAATGTTGAGTTCCCAGTCGGTCTCCGATGCGAAGCGGTCGACCGCGGATTCGACCCGTTCGCGCACTGCACCGGCGTCCATCGTCTCGATTCTGCCAGCCTCCATCAGCACGTCGCCGTCGACGATAACCGTCTCCACGTCTGCGGGCGCCGCGTTGTTGGCGACCTGTGCCGGGATATTGGTTAGGGGCGTGAACTTGGGCTTCTCAACGTCGAGCATGATGACGTCGGCGCGCTTGTCGGGTTCGAGACTACCAATCTCGTCGCCGACGCCGAGTGCCTCCGCTCCTTCGATAGTGAGCATTCGCACCAGTTCCATCGAGTCGTACTGACCGGTCGACCGCTTGAGATTGGCCGCAAGTCGCGCCTGTCGCGCCTCTCCGAACAGGTTGTAGGAGTCGTGCCAGTAGTGGTCGTCGACGCCGAGGCCGACGTCGACACCCGCATCTCGAAGCTCCGGCACGGGCGTCCACTGCACGTCGCCGTCCGTGTTCCAGTAGCAGAAGATGGACGGACAGTGCGCAACCGACGCATCCGCGTCTGCAGTCCGCTGGATGTCCTCGTCGTCGGCCAGCCGGAAGTGAGCGGCCACCAACCGGTCGTCAAGCAGTCCGACGTCGTCGACGAGGTCGAGCGAATCCTCAGCACCGTTCGACCGGGCCATCTTGTTGCTCGCTTCGAGTTCGAGCAGGTGCGTGTGGACGAGCAGGTCGGGATACTCCGTGGCGAGGGCAGCGATGCGCTCCCACATTTCGCGGCTACACGACCAGTCATCGTGGGGATTGATCGTCGCTCGAATCCGTCCGTCGTAGGTGTCGTGGTACTCGTCGATGAACCCACGAGCGCGTTCCAACTGCTCGTCGACGGGGACGTCCCAGAAGAGGTCGGAGAGCGCCATCCCGAAGAACCCACGGAGGCCCGCCTCGCCGAACGTCTCTGCGCCCGCGCTCGGCCGGACGTCCATCGAGTTGACGGTGGTGACGCCACCCGCGAGGAAGTTGAGCGCGGCAAGTTCGTATCCCGCCTCGGTGAGGTAGTCGTACTCGCCTTCGGCGATGTGGCCGAAAATGGCGGTCATCCCACTCATCATCTCCAGCAGGTCGAGGTCGCTGAACGCACCGATCAGCGGCGTCAGCTCGAGGTGGGTGTGGGCGTTGACCAGCCCCGGCATCACGAGTTTGCCTTCGCCGTCGATGACGCGAGTCGCATCCATGTCCGCATCGGCATCCTGGGAGGGTCGCACCTCGGTGATGCGACCATCGTTGATGAGGACCGTCCCGCGTTCGTAGAGGCGATTACGGTCGTCGACCGTGAGCACGTACGCGTCGTAAATCACGATGTCAGCGGCCATATCTGTTCAAATTCCGTCTATTTCTAATAAGAATCGGTATCTCCCGCCGTTACCCAATCGAGGGCCCGACGGCGTTCCTGCGGTTCGTAGTAGCGCATCTCGTCTGGGACGACCGGCCATACAGGGGTGATGGCCCGCCATTGGTGGTAGAGGAGCTTCGCCCAGCGGGAATCACCGACCGCGGCATACCGGCCGATGTCGAATATCGGCCCGGTTCGCAGGTCGGGGACGATGCCGTGCAGGTGCGATAGATACGTCCCCAACGTCCACCCTGTTGTGTCTTCATAGACATGTACCGTCCCGTACTCGTCGGTCTTCTCGACGAGGAGGTCGTAGAACTCCCGATACCCGGCGGGCGTGCCGTGCCCCATCCGAACTGCGACCACGTCGTCGCGGGTCGTCTCAAGGATTTCAAACATGGGGGAGGCTGTCTGTTCTATAGCCGTGAACTCTGTAGCAGAATTATCGGTCATGATTACTGTTTGCTACCCGCTAGACCTGATCCACTCCTCTGCCTCTTCCGTCTGTTCTGGCGGGAGGTGTCGTATCTCGTCGGGAGACAGCGGCCACACTGGGATCTTCCAGAGCGTCATGAAGAGCTTCATCCAGACCCCGCCTCCGACGGCGACGACTCGTCCCAGATCACCAATATCTCCATGCTTGAGATCTCCCGAAGCCCTCGTGTGCATCGAGAGGTAGTCCGTGCCGGAGAGCCGGACGCGTTCGTCGACGTGAACCGTGTCGTGTTCCTTGGCGACGTCCAGCAACCGCTCGTAGGACTGTTCCAAGTCCGCGGTGCTCGCATCGGTCGTGAGTTCCGTGTAGACGATGTTCCCGTCAGTCTCCGTGACCTCGCATCATCGTTAGTGGGTGTGGTGGTTGAGGTGGGTGCTGCGGTCTTCGTATGCCGGACAGAGTTCGACGGTGGCGTGGTTGACGCCATGGTGTGCGAGTTCCTCGTGGACGCACCGCGTCACGTCCCCTGCTTCCGCCATCGTGTCCACGGCTGTCTCGACGTGTGTGGTGGCCACGGTAATCTGGCTGCAGATCTGCCACGCATGCAGGTCGTCGACAGCCTCAACGCCCTCTACACCGAGGGGGTGCGTTCGGATTTCGTCCGTGTCGAACGGCATCCTGTGGAAGAAGGTGGCACCGCTCCCGCGCAGCACTTTCAGGGCCGACCACGTCACGACGACGGCGATGAGGGCGGCCGTGATGGGGTCGACAATCCGGATGCCGGTCACCTCGATAACAACCGTCGAGACGATCACGGCAATCGAGCCGCCAGCGTCGCCGAGCAGGTGCGAGATTACGCGCTCTCGCGTGCGCCAGTCCTCCCCACTCTCACCCCCTACGGGACGGACGGTGCGATGAGCCTCGATATTGTTGCACGCGCTCGGCTCACCAGTCTGGAACAATACCGGCGACAAGTCGGACCGGGTATCAGCGGACGCGGACCGAGGCGAACAGCCCCTCACCGACGGGGAGGACAGTCGTCTCGAAGTCGGGATCGGCTCGAACCCGCTCGTAGTAGGCCATGATGCCGGGCAGCGAGGAGTCCGTGTCCGGTTCCGTCCCGTCTTCGAGATACGCGACCACGTCGTCCGGATCCATCCCGGTCGAGTGGAGCACGTTGTCCGCGATGACGAGGCCACCCGGCGCGACCTTCTCCCGGACGGCCTCGAAGCCTTCGACGTAGCGATCGTTCTCGTGATCGAGAAGTACCATGTCGAAGGGGCCGTCGTAGCGCTCGACCGTCTCTAGGGCGTCGCCGTGTTCGAAGACGGCGCGGTCGTCGTAGCCGCCACGTTCGAAGTACGTCCGGGCGGCGTCGAGCTCGTCCGCGTCGACCTCCGTGAGCACGATGGTTCCGTCGCTCCCCACGACCGGCGCGAGCCAGTACGCGGAGTAGCCGTATCCCGAGCCCAACTCGAAGACGGTGTCCACGTCTGCGAGGCGGGCCGCGAGGCGGAGTGTCGAACCGACCTCCGGACCGACGGTCGGGAATCCATCGCGCTCGGCGCGCGCTTCCATCTCTTCGAGGACGGCGTCACGGTCGGTCGACGCGAGCGAAAGCAGCCGATCGACCGATTCGGTGTGTAACATCGACATCAACTGGCCCGTCACGATCTCACCGTAAAGTTCGTTGCAAACCGGTAGGTTTGTTCACAATTAGCAATCTTGACATCCTCCCCGGTCTAGAGATGGGGGTTGTTGCCTTGAATCGTCCATCATTGAACGCGGTCGGTCTCACCGGCGTCGACGATCGCACGGTCGAGCGGCGGGCGGGCGCGCCGGCGAGGTGGTAGTGGGCGTAAACCCTCGAAGACGCGGTCGCGAACTACTCGGATACGGGTAGTAACAGATGCGTACCTCTTTGTCTGTGTAGAATGTTACCGAACCATGAAACGAACAGGAGGTGCGTTCCAGATCCTCCTGGTTGTGGGGATCGTCTTCCTCGCGGGCTGTGCGGGCGCAGCACCCGGCGATCAGGGGCCGACGGACCCAGACACGGGCGACGGAGAGGTGGTCGACACGGCGAACGGCACCGTCGAAGTCCACTACATCAACGTCGGGCAGTCGGTCAGTACGCTCGTTCTCGGACCCGATGGGGAGACGATGCTCGTCGATACGGGGCACTACAACGACGACGGCGAGTACGTGTTAGAGTACCTCCAACGACACGAAATCACTCGGATCGACCACCTCGTGACCTCGCACAACGACGCGGACCATATCGGCGGCAACGCGGCGATCATCGACTACTACGAGACGGACGCGGACGGGATCGGCGCGGTCTACGATCCGGGTATCGCGGCGAGCACGCAGACGTACGGCGAGTACCTCGACGCCGTCGAGGAACACGACGTGACGCTGTACGAGACTCGCGAGGGCGACGCGATCGATTTCGGCGAGGTCGACGTCGACGTGCTCGGGCCGCCCGATCCATACCTCGAAAGCGAAGCGCGCAACGAGAACAGCATCGTGCTCAGGCTCACGCACGGCGAGACGAGCGTCATGCTGTCCGGCGACGCCGAAGACGACCAGGAGGAGTACCTGATCGACACGTACGGCGCGGAGCTGGGATCGACCGTGCTGAAGGCCGGACACCACGGCTCGTCGAGTTCGTCGAGCGAGCCGTTCCTCGACGCGGTGCGGCCGCGGGCGGTCGTCGTGTCGAGCGCGTACGACTCGCAGTACGGCCACCCGCACGACGAGGTCCTCCGACGGCTCTCGGACCGGTCGATCCCGACGTACTGGACCGCCACGCACGGCGATGTCGTCCTCGTCAGCGACGGGAGCGGGATTTCCGTACAGACGCAGCGTGACGCGCCCACCGACCCGCTGGCGCTCCGCGACGGCGAGCCGATCGAACCGGGCACGAGCGGCGACGTCGTCGAACGCGCGCGGTTCGGCGGCGAGCCGGTCACGGGTGACGAGACCGCGGACGGCAACGACGAGACCGACGACACCGACGAGACGGACGACAGCGACGGAGAGGACGAAACGACGGCGACCGATCCGGCCGCGTCGCTGGCGGTCGCCACGATCAACGCGAACGCCGAGGGCGACGACGGCGAGAACCTCAACGACGAGTACGTCGCCTTCGAGAACACGGGCGACGAACCGATCGACCTGTCCGGGTGGACCGTCGAAGACGAGGCGGCACACAGCTACGAGTTCCCACAGGGGGTCACGCTCGACGCGGGCGCAACGGTCACGCTTCGGACCGGGAGCGGCACCGATACCGACACCGAACTGTACTGGGGATCGGGGTCGCCGATCTGGAACAACGCCGGCGACACGGTGATACTCTCGAACGCCGACGGGGAACACGTCCTCGAGGTGAGCTACGAATGACGGCTATCGACCTTCCGGACGGCGAGTACACCGCGGTCGTCGACGGCGTCGAAGACGGGCTCGCGACCGTGTTCTTCGAGCGAGACGGCGAGGAGGTCGGCAACGCGGTGCTGGACGCCTCGCGGCTCCCGTCGGACGGGCGGCACGCCGACGCTATCCTTTCGATGACGCTCGGCGGCGGGCGTGTCGAGTCCGCCTCGTACGAGCCCGAGCGGACGGAGCGCCGAGCGGAGGCGGCACAGGATCGGTTCGATCGGCTCTCGAAGCGACCGCCGTCTGATGAGGAATCGTAGCCGAACCTCGCATAGCGGTGGCGTTCGGCTGTGTGATTGTCGATCGCGTCGGACCGCAATAGACTCGACACCGTCTCACGATTCCAGCGGTTAGTACCCCGTGAATCGACCGAATACGCGGGACCTTGTTATACTTTCACTCATCTCCGTAGTTTCAATATGAAACAATTAAGAATTCAACTCGTGCCATGCCCAATCCGAACTTTCCGGCCGAGTTGGGGAACGTCCCGTACCAGTCGATCATCGGCGGTCCGCTGAACGCGGCGGTGAAGGCCAATACCGACGCGTCCGAAGCCGCGGCCCAGTTCATCAAAGAGGTGGGCTTCACGAAGGGAGAGAACGGCGAGAAGTCGCCGCGGATGGTCGAATTCGGCTACAAGAAGGAGGTCGTCGACGACGAAACCGGTGAGAGCACTATCAAGAGCCACACGATCACGGTGCCGTTCCTACTCTTGACCCACGTACCGTACTTCGAGATCGAACAGGTCACCGTGGACTTCAACGTCAAACTGAACTCGATCCAGACGTACGAGTCGTCGGAGGAGTTCAACCTGGACGTCGAAAACAAGGGGAAACAGGGGTGGTTCACCGGCCGGACCGAGTGGTCCGTCAACTCCAGCTATCAGCGCAAGAGCAGCCGCTCACAGGAGGTCGAGCGGACGTACGACCAGCAGGTCCACGTCCAAGCAGGGTCGATCGAGGCCCCGGAGGGTGTCAAGAAGCTCCTCGGCATCTTGGAACAGACGATCGTCGAGGTTCCGGAAGACAACGGTGGCAACGGCGGCGGCGGAAGCTAAGAGGAGGACTGACCCGTGAAAGCCACAGAGACCCTCACCGACCTCCCGCTCGCCTCGCTGTTCTCCGCCCCGCTCGTGGCGGCCATCGAGGCGAACGTCGAGGCGCAGACGGAGTCGCTCCGGCTCCTCCGGGAGATCGGGTTCGAGGACGGGTCGCTCAGGACGGTCACGTTCAGCTACGCTACGACGGGTATCGACGGTGAGACCGGCGAGGAGAGCCGGATCCGGAAGGAACTGGAGATCCCGATCGTCCTGTTCCTCTCGTTCCCCGAACTCGTCGTCCACGAGATAGAACAGACGTTCTCGGCGCGGATCACCGGCGAACGCACCGAGGAGAACGAGGAGGACGGAAACGGCGGCGGTGGCTCCGGCGGGGCTACCCCGTTCCTTCCGTCGCCGACGCAACTGCAAGTCGCCCCGTCGTCCGAATCGACGACGTTCTCGGAGCGGACCAAGTCCAAGTTCGACCTCGACATCCGAATGCGCGCCGAGGTCGACTCGCAGACGACGGGGATGGAGACGCTCGAACGGGCCGCGAACAGCGCCGTCGTGACGACCGACGAGGGCGCTATCTCGGACGCGGAGGACGAGACGGAATGACCGAACTGGAGAAGTTTCTCACCTCGCTGTACGACGCGGTCCTGCAGGCGGAGGTGACCGCCCAGAGCCACGGGCAGGCGGCGTACACGCTGCTGCAGGCCTCTCCCTCCCCCTCCCAGCGGGACTCACGGATCCCGGTGTATCACGCGACGAACATCTCCATCGACCTCGACGTCGGTCTGGAGGCCCGGGAGGAGAACGGCGTCACCAGGATGTACGTCACCGACCGCCCGGAGGACGAGACCGCCATCTCGTTCGACCTCGAGGTGTACGACTTCATCGAGCCGAGCGACCAGCCGGATCTGGGCGACCTCCCGATAGAGGGCGGCGATGGCGGCGGGGGTGGCGAGGGCAGCGGGGGCGGTGGGGGCGGGTTCCCGTTCGCGCGTCCCGACATCGGCTTCGTCTCGGACCCGCCGTGGAACGTCAACGAGGAGGTCCTTCGGACACGGCTGCTGGAACAGGCGGGCGAAGACGTCGGTGAGAGCGCCCGGGAGTCGACAGACGAGGGAAGCGAGGGCGGGGGACGGGGAGACGAGAGCGAGGACGGAGGACAGGGAGATGAAAGAACGCGAGACGACAGCGGAGACGACGGTGGAGACGAAGCGGACGGCGGGAGCCCGGGCGACGGCGGAGACGGGGAAGACGGCGGTAGTGAGGACGACGGAGGCGTTGGCGGGTCGGCCGACTCCGAGAGCGATGGATCGGGCGACAGTGGCGAGGCGACCGAGGCCGGCGACGACGGCAGCGGGGGCGGCAGCGAAGGCGGTGACGACGGCAGCGGGGGCGGCAGCGAAGGCGGTGACGACGGCAGCGGGGGCGGCAGCGAAGGCAGCGAGGGTGGCAACGAAAGCGGAGACGGCCCCTTCGACGACCTGCCCGAGTTCGACAACCCCGTCATCGACCCGAGAGATCGGATCCGCGAGTTCACCGGAGACAACGACGAGGTGACCAACGATGAGTGATGAGTTCAACGGGTACTTCGAACCTCTCGACGAGGACCACCGACAGGAACTGGAGCAGCGACTAGCGCAGTACAGGGACCAACTCGAGGATCAAGGGTACGAACTGGCTATCGCAGACGGGAAGAACGGGTTCTTCGCGGGCGTGCTCGTCATCGACGAGGAGCGCGGTCGCTACGGGTTCTTGGAAGCCGACGGGACCGTCGCCTGGCTCGACGCCGACGCGACCGGGCTGGGGTACCTCGGGAGCGCCATCGCCCAGAGCCACGGGCCGAAGCTGGAGAACTCGATCGAAGACGAGACGTTCGACGTGGAGTGAGCCGGACCGGCGCCGCCGTGGCGGCTTCCCGGCCCCGACCCGGGATTTCGGTTTTGACAAGCTTCAAGTCAACCGCTGGTCGGGTGTAACACGAATGAGACTCTTTGCCTCGGCGTCGGATCGGCGGCGGGGGATCCTCGCGCTCGTTGCCGTCGCGGTCGGGTTCGTCGCCCTCTACCTCCTCGTTCGCGAGTACGCGGGGTTCCTCACGAACGCCGAAGCCCTGCGCGTGTGGCTCCAGCAGTTCGGCGTCCTCGCCCCGCTCGTGTTCATCGCCATTCAGGCCCTCCAAGTCATCGTCGCGCCGATTCCCGGACAGGTCGTCGCGCTCGTCGCGGGCTTCCTCTTCGGCTCCTTCTGGGGCACCGTCTACAGCCTCACGGGCGTGCTGATCGGCAGCGCGATCGCGTTCTCGCTCGCGAAGCGGTACGGCCGGTCGTTCGTCGAGGACATACTCCACGAGGACGTGGTCGCCCGCTTCGACGGCTTCGTCGACACGGTCGGGATCCCGGGACTGTTCGCGTTCGTCATCATCCCGGGACTCCCGGACGACGCGATCTGCTTTTTGAGCGGGCTCACGAAGTGGAAGCTCCCGACCTTCATCGCCGTGATCAGCGTGGGGCGACTCCCCGCGTACGTGTTCACCGTCTACGCCGGCGGCAGGATCGCCGACGGCCGGTTCATCTCCGGACTCGCGATCATCGCGCTCGTCGTCATCGCGTCGATCGTCGGCTACTACAAACAGGAGGCGGTGAGGGACCTCGTCGCCCGCATCGAGCCGCGGCTCCCCTTCTGAACGACTCGTCGTGTCCCGGCGCCGTTCGGCGCCCCTCCGCGGGTCACCCCCACGTCCACCGTCGATCGAGGACGAACCGGTAGAGCCCGCTGAGGAAGATGGCGATCGCGTTGGCGACGAGGTACATGAGGCTCCCCCACTCCACGAGCGCGTAGAGCACGCCGATCTGGATCGGCCACGCGGTCCCGCGAACCAGGTTCGTCTTGAGCAGTCCGCGGAAGTACTCGGACACGCCGGTGTTCTGATTCGCCTTGAACGTCCACGCGTTGTTGAGCACGTACGAGAGGACGATCGTGATCTCGATCGCGATCGTCGCGCCGATCAGGTAGTTCAGCCCCGCCGTGTCGACGAACAGCCACAGCAGGACCATTTGGACCCCCGCGGTGGCCGCGCCGACGACGACGAACCGACGCATCTGCACGGCGATTGGCCCGGTTGTGAGATCCCTGAGGACGGCTCGGATCATCACCGGTAGCCGAGCGCTTCGAGACGGGCTTCGAGGTCCTCGTCGACCGCGTCGCCGTCACCGCTCTCGCGGTCGCCGCCCCCCCCGGCTTCCGCCTGTCTGTCGCGGAGATCCGCAACGTGGTCGGCGGCGATGGGTGCGAACCGCTCGACGACCGCGAGCGCCTCGTCGGACGGGTCCGCCGAGAGGTCCTCCTGCTGGGTCGGGTCCGAGGGGCGGTGGTACAGCTCCGTCTCCTCCGTGTCCGCGTTCTCGATGTACGTCCACTCGTCGTCGCGGACGCTCACGAGCAGGTCACCGTCGGCGAGCGACCGCGGGATCGGCTGGTCGGTCACCTCCTCGCCCCGAACGGTGACGGAGACGACGGGGTCCTGATCGGGCGACTCGCCGTCGTTGACCGCGGGTGCGAGCGACTCGCCGTGCCACTCCGGGGGCGCTTCGACGTCGAGCAGGTCGGCGACGGTCGGTGGGATCGCGTCGAGCCCGACGTGTTCGGAGACGCGGCGCCCGCCGTCTTCGCCGGGGACGTTCACGATGAGCGGCACCTGAATCAGTTCGTCGTACAGCTTCGGGTAGTGCGCGAGGTGACCGTGCTCCTGAAACTCCTCGCCGTGGTCGCCGGCGACGACGATCGCGGTCTCGTCGGCGATCCCGGCCGCTTCGAGCTTCTCCAGCAGGCGCCCGACGCTGGCGTCGACCTGTCGCACCGTCGCCTGATACAGGGTTCGGAGCTCGCGGAGGGTCCGCTCGCCGACCTCCCACCCGAGGCTCGTGCGCGTGTGGGCGTGGAGCATCCGGTGCGTGCCGATGAGCCCGTCCGAGACCTCGCGGATGTACCGCGGCGCGGGGACGTACGGGGTGTGCGTGTCCATGTAGTGGACCCACAGGAAGAACGGGTCGTCAGTGTCGTCGACGAAGTCGGTGGCGGCGTCCTCGACGTCGAACATCCGCGAGGCGTCGAGGAAGGGTCGATCGTCGCTATCGCCTCGCAGCTTGGATCCGAAGCGACGGAACGGCGACGCGACGAGCTGGATCCACGCTTCGACCGTCGGATGGGCCGCGAGATACCGGCTGTATCGGCTCGATCCGACGCTCGTGACGAACGGCTCGAACTCGTCGAACCCATCTGGATACCCCCAGTGGGAGGTGAGAAACCCGTTCGCGGCGTTGAAGCCGCCGGTCGCGATGCCGGCCTCGGAGAGCACCGACGCGAGCGTGCGAGCCCCTTTCACGCCGATGTCGCCGTTCCGGGAGAAGACGGGCTCGGAGGCCAGGATCGACGGAAACGAGAAGGGCGTCCAATTGCCGGTCGCGAACGAGTGGTCGAAGACGGTCCCGCCGTCGGCGAGTTCCGAGAGCACCGGCGAGTGCCGGTCGTCGTCGTAGGGACCGATCGCGTCCGCCCGGAGCGAGTCGATCGTGACGAGGAGCACGTTGGAGATGTCCTCATCAGTGGACGAGGCCGGTTCCGCTGTGTCCGAGGTCGACGTGTCCGATGCCATGTTATGCGAGTGAGGATTCTGACGCCGCCGAACCGCGGTCCAGTCCGGCGGGTCGCGCCGCGCTCCGTTTCCGCGAAGGACGGAACGTACCCGACCGTCGAGTGGAACGGCCGGCGAGTCCCTCCCGGCCCGCCGGGCCGACCGTCAGAATCACTAGTATACTCGCCGGCGGTCTGCCAACGGCTTGAGGATTTCGGTTCCGGGGGCGACGGCGGGGCGTGTCGGGTCCTTCTCATCGAACGTAGCTATTTGGCGCTCGCGGCCCGAGAGGGAGGTATGCACGACGCGTCGGGCGATGCGAGCAGCGGGAGGGGGCCGGGCGACGACCGACGCCTCGGGGTCGAGGCGCTCGACGAGCGCGTGCCGCCGGACGAGATCCCGGAGGGGGTCCCGGGCGAATCGCGGGCTATCGACGTCGGCGACGTTCGCCTCCACGTCGTCGAGGCCGGCCCCGAAGACGGGAAGCTGCTAGTCCTGCTCCACGGCTTCCCGGAGTTCTGGTACGGCTGGCACGAGGCGATCGCACCGCTCGCCAACGCGGGCTACCGCGTCGTCGTCCCCGACCAGCGCGGCTACAACCTCTCCGAGAAGCCGCCCGCCGTGAGCGACTACCGGATCGACGCGCTGGCGCGGGACGTCGTCGGACTGATCGACGCGTACGACCGCGAGAGCGCCGCCGTCGCGGGTCACGACTGGGGCGCCGCGGTCGGGTGGTGGCTCGCCCTCCACCACGCCGACCGCGTCTCGGAGTTCGTCGCGATCAACGTGCCGCACCCGACCGTCTTCGAGCGCGCCCTCCGGGGCTCGTGGGACCAGCGGCTCAAGAGCTGGTACGTGCTGGCGTTCCAGCTCCCGAAGCTCCCCGAGGCGGTCGCCAGCGCGGGCAACTGGCGGCTCGCCGTGCGCGGGCTCCGGGAGTCGAGCGATCCGGGGACGTTCGGCGACGAAGACGTCAGGCGCTACCGGCGCGCGTGGAACCGCGAGGGCGCGTTCGAGGCGATGGTGAACTGGTACCGGGCGATCGTTCGCGACCGGCCGACGCCGACAACGGAGACGGTCGAGGTCCCGACGCTCGTGATCTGGGGCGCGAAAGACCGGTTCCTCGCCAGGCGGTTGGCCGGCGAGAGCGTCGAACGCTGCGTCGACGGCCGACTCCTCACCCTCGACACGGCGACCCACTGGGTCGTCCACGAGGAGCCCCACCGCGTCGCCGAGGCGATAGCCGACCACGCCGACCCGCTGCCGCCGGGCGCTCGGGAGTAAGCCGGTGGGACGCGCCCACCCGCAACGCACCCGCCACCCGCCAAACGCCTTTTATATCGACGCCCGCGACGAGAGGGTATGACGCTCGATCGATACGCCGACGCCGTCGAGGCCCTCGCGCCCGGAGACGGAGAGGTCGAGACGGCGGAACTCGCCGTCACCGACGACGTGCTCGTCAAGGCGTTCGCGCTCGGACCCGGCGCGACCGTCGAGCCGCACGAGCACGGGGACGCGACCAACGTCTTCCACGTGCTCGAAGGCGAACCGACGCTCGTCCGCGGCGGCGAGGAGGAGTCGCTCGCGGCGCCCGCCGTCGTCCTGAACGAGCGCGGAACCGTCCACGGCGCCCGGAACGACACCGACGAGCGCGCCGTCATCACCGCCAGCCTCTGCCCGCTCCCCTGATGGACGGCGAGATAGATCCGGACGACCTGGCGGGCCTGCTCGGCGGCGGCGCGGAGACCGACGCCGACACCGACGCTGACGTCGACTCCGGCCCTGACGTCGATTCCGATCCTGACGCCGACGCTGACACCGATCCCGACCTCCGAATCGTCGATATCCGCGACCGGCGCGCCTTCGACCACGGGCACATTCCCGGCAGCGAGTGTATCCCCTTCCCGGAGCTGACGACCCGCGTCTCGGAACTGGAGACCGCCGCTCGGATCGTCACCGTCTGTCCCCACGGAGTCGCCAGCCAACAGGCGGCCACGCTGATCGGGAGCTACGCGGGGACCGAGGACGCGCGCGTCGAGAGCCTCCGCGGCGGCATCGAAGCGTGGGAGCGCGACGCGGGCGAACTAGTCCCGACCGACGCCGACGAGAGGGCAGATCAGACCGCAGAGAGCGACGAAGGGCCGGACGCGCCTTTTTAAACTCCCGTTACTCGCTCTCCCGGTCGCGACGGGCGAGCGCCGCGCCGGCGACGACGACCGAGACGAGAGCGACCGCGGGGCCGAACCCGGGAGCCCCGTCGACCGGAACCGGAGCATCACCGCCGGCGGAAGCTGGATCGTCACCGTCGGCGGAACCCGAACCGTCACTGTCGGCGGAATCCGTATCGCCACCGTCGACGGAACCGGTACCGTCGCCCTCGACAGTCACCGTCGTCGACGCCTCGTCGACCGGGCCGACGACGCTCACGGTCACGTCTTCGGCCCCACCGGCGAGCGACCCCCCGTCGCCGTCGACGGTGATCGCCCGGTCGACCGTCGTCTCCTCACTGGCGTCCAGTCGTACCGGCGCGGTCGCGACGGTCTCGCCGTCGACCCGGAACTCGACGTCGCCCCCGGCTGGCACGCTCGCGTCGTTGCCGACGGTCGCGGTCGCGACGACCGACTCGCCGGCGGCGACGCGGTCGGGGTCGGTCGAGACGCCGCGGACGCTCGGTCGCGCGGGCTCGGAGACGGCGACGGTCAGGCGCTCGCTGCCGATCCGGACCTCGTACTCGCCGGTCGCCTCGAAGCGATGCTCGAAGCGCTCGGTCGCCTCCTCGCCGGCTTCGAGCGTCCCGGACCGGTTTTCCACCGACTCGCCGTCCACCGAGAGCGACAGGTCGTAGCTCCCCGCCGCGCCGCCGGTGTTGGAGGCGACCACGGCGAGCGCGAGCGACTCACCGGCGACTAACTCGACGGGGTCGCGGGCGACGGTCCGGTTCCGGTACTCGCCGGTCGCCCGGACAGCGTCGTCCGTGAGCCCGTATCCGACCTGCGCGGGGGTCTCGCCGAACGCCGCGGCGTGCGCCTCTCCGTCCCACATTTCGGTGGTCGCCCGCGTCGTCGTCAGGCGCTCGGCCTCGGCGCGGATCTCGGCCGCCGTGTCGTCGTCGGCGCCCTCGGCGGCGGCCGCCTCGACCGCGCCGAGGACGTGCTCGTTGGTGACCGGGCCGTCGACCTCGTTCAGTTCGCGGAGGACCGTCGCCAGCGACGCGGCGCCGTCGGTTTGGGTACGGAGTCGACGGTCGATCTCGCCGGCGACGAGCGCGCCCTTCGTGTAGTCTGGGTTCCCCTCCCACGTCGTCGGGGCGGAGAGCACCGACGAGGCGTCGGGGTCGCGCTCGCCCCGTGCCAGCGTGCGCTCGAACGCGTCGAAGTCGGCGTCGCCGCGGTCGAGCGCGAACAGCGCGGCGTAGTACGTCGCGCTCGCCTCCGTGATCCACCGGCCGCTCGCCTCGGTGCGGTACGCCTGCCGGGTGTGGACGTACTCGTGGGTCCAGACGTCCGCGGCCGTGCCGGCGGGCTCCGAGTCCCGGACCCACAGGTCCGCGTCGCCGGTCTGGAGCCCGCGAACCGCCCACGACACCTCGCCCGTGGGAGCGGTGAACGCGACCACCGCCTCGTCGCGGGCGCCGACCTGCAGCGCCGTCGACGCGTCCGCGAAGACCCCGAACACGTCGTCCGGCGACGCGACCGGCTCC
>Ga0207757_100869_pt1 | contig 16178 bp, 16 predicted proteins | sample A23P3SouthBayCA_2_FD_187752 | JGI IMG/M metagenome (GOLD analysis project Ga0207757, IMG submission 187752) | Aerobic enrichment media microbial communities from Eden Landing Ponds, California, USA - A23 P3 (2) (SPAdes) | ecosystem: Environmental > Aquatic > Marine > Unclassified | place...
TTTCTCAAACTGTTTCAGCAACGCCGAAGCAGAAACTGCAAACGAGTGGCTCAGATCCTTCGCCTTCGCATGGAATCAGCTAATCTGAACAGCACCGTCACAGCCGGCAAATGTTTTTTGATCGTGGGTGCGCAACTAGGAAATGTATGGGCTTCGGGAGCTACGATGAATCCGAACAGGAGAACCAGGAGTTAGACGCCGACCTCGACGACAACGAGGGGGTCGAAACGTCCGAGAACGACCACCGCGGGTCGGTCGAGTTCGAAATCGGCGCGTCGAACGACGAACTGCTCGATCGACTCCAGGATATCAAAGACGAGTGAGAGACGTGACCGCTCATCGGCGCGGCCGCGATTCGGCACGCGGTCGCCCCGAGGGTGGCTCACGAGCATGAAACCTGGCACGCGAGCGCTCGGCGTCGCCGAGTCGTTCGACGGCGGCGACGACCGGAGCGTCATCTGTGGAGCGGTGCTCCGGGCAGACCGAACCGCCGACGGGTTCGCGTTCGACTCGTGCGCCGTGGGCGGCACGGACGCCACTGCCGCCATCGAATCCCTGTTCCTCCGACTGGGGCGCGAAGACGTACGGTATCTCGTGATCGCCGGTATCGCGCCCGCCTGGTTCAACGTCGTCGACCTGCACCACCTGTCGGCGGCGGTCGACCGTCCCGTCCTCTCCGTCTCCTTCGAGTCGAGTCCCGGACTCGAACCCGCGCTCAGGGAGCAGTTCTCGGGTGACGCGCTCGACCGACGCCTGCGGACGTATCGCGCCCAACCACCCCGCCGTCGCCTCACCGTCGACGGCGGCGACGTGTGGGTCCGGGCGGTCGGCGTCGACGACGACCGGGCCGAACGGATCGTGCGGGCGTTCACCCACGAGGGGGGCCGACCCGAACCCCTCCGCGTCGCCCGGCTGGCGGCCCGTGCGGTCCGGCAGTTCCGGGCGGACGGGGACGTTTAAGCCGCCGGCTCTCTCTCTTCCCGTATGGTCGAAACCGACGGGCCGGACGTCTGCGCCTGCGAGCGCTGTCCAGCACTCGTTGAGTCCCGGAGTCGCATCGTCAACGGCGTCGGGCCCGACGACGCCGCCCTCCTCTTCGTCGGCGAGGCGCCGGGTGCCACCGAGGACGAACGGGGCGAACCCTTCGTCGGGCGATCGGGATCGGTGCTCGACGACGCCCTCCGGGACGCCGGCCTCGCCCGTGCGGACGTACGCATCACCAACTGCGTCCGGTGTCGGCCGCCCGAGAATCGCGATCCACACGCGGCGGAACTCGACAACTGCGCCGAGTTTCTGGACCGCGAAATCGAACACGTCGACCCCGACCTGATCGTCACGCTCGGCAAGGTGCCCGGCGAGCGGTTGCTCGATCGGTCGGTGGCGGTGACGGCGGAGTCCGGATCGGTCGCGGACGCCCGCCTCGGCGGCGAGTCGCGACGTGTCTTGCTCTGTCTCCACCCCGCGGCGACGCTGTACGACCGGAGTCAACGGGAGGGGTTCGAGGACGCGATCGCGAAGGCGGCGGACCTCGCTGGCGTCTCGTCGGATGGCGGCGGACAGTCACGACTCGGGGACTACTGAACGGGCGGCGGCGTACATCGGGGAACTGGCCGCAACGGAAAGTCACTTGCACTCGGCCGACCGATAGCGCGTATGAGCCTGTCCCGATCCCCGTCGGAGGCGCTGGCGGACGTGGTCATCGTCGACTACGGTCTCGGCAACCTCCGGTCCGCCACGCGCGGCCTCGAACGCGCCGGCGCGAACGTGACGATCACCGAGGACCCCGACGACTTCGCCGCCGCCGACGGCATCGTCCTCCCCGGCGTCGGCGCGTTCCGCGAGGGGATGGAGAACGCCGGCCCGTACCGCGAGGCGCTCGCGAACGCCGCCGACCGTGGCCAGCCTGTCTTCGGGATCTGTCTGGGCATGCAGATGCTCCTCACGTCGAGCGAGGAGGCCGACCACGCCGGCGAAGGCGAGGTGGTCGGCCTCGATTTCGTCCCCGGCCGGAACGTCCGCTTCGACGAGGGGCAGAAGGTGCCACACATGGGCTGGAACCGGCTGACGGTCGAACGCGACCATCCGATCGTCTCGGGCGTCGACCCGGCGGACGCCCCGGACCACGAGGACGGGAGCGGTGGCTCCGTCGACGGCGAGTACGCCTACTTCGTCCACTCCTACTACGCGGTTCCGGGGGACGACGACGCCGTCGTCGTGACGACCGACCACGGCCTGAGCTTCCCTGCGGTTATCGCGAGCGAGGACGGACTGGTCTTCGGCACGCAGTTCCACCCCGAGAAGAGCGGCGAGACGGGGCTGACGATCCTCCGAAACTTCGTCGACATCTGTTATACGAACTGATAACCGGAACCGTGTTTTTATACGCGACTCCACCCCACATACGCTGTGACCAACCGGGCCACGACCGAACCCGGATCGGGGTATCGGGCCCTCTTCGAACACGTCTCGGACGGGCTTCTCGTGTTCGATCCGGAAACTGGCGTCGTTCGCGATGCCAACGGTCGGTTCATGTCGATGAGCGGGTTCGACCACGCCGCCCTCGAAGGGCGACACGTCGACGACCTGCTGAGCGACGACCAGCAGGTGGACGCGCCGAAAGGGCGGCTAGTCGACGCGGCCGGTGACGACGGAGCGACCATCGAGTGGCGACTCCAGCGGCGTGACGGGGAGCCGTTCTGGGCGGAGCTCTCCGTGTCGATGGCCACCCTCGGCGACGAGTCGTGCCTGCTGACGACCGTCCGGGACGTGACCGAGCACAAGCGCCGCCGTGACGAACTCGGACGCTTCGAGGAACTGGTCGAACACGTTCCGACGGGCATCTTCCGGGCGGAACACGACTCCGACTGGACGTTCCTCGAGGCCAATCCGACCATGGTCGAGCTGTTCGACGCCGACTCGAAGGTCGACCTGCTGTCGACGCCCGTCACCGACATCTACGACGACGCGGACGACCGTCGGGCCTTCTTCGACACACTGACCGAGCAGGACGTGGTGACCGAGAAACTCCGCCTGCGGACGCTAACCGGCGACACGTTCTGGGGGCTCGTCACCGTCTGCCGGTTCGAAGGGGCCGACGGCGAGGCGTACATCGACGGCGCGATCAAGGACGTGACCGAGACTCGGGAGTACCAGCAGGTGCTGGAAGAGCGAAACGAGCGGTTGGAACTGCTCAACCGGATCGTCCGGCACGACATTCGCAACGACATGCAGCTGGTGCAGGGGATGGCCGACCTGCTCGACGACCTCTCGGACGAGCGAGAACAGCCACATCTGGAGACGATTCAGGCCCGAACCGAACACGTCGTCGAGCTCACCGACCTGATGGGCGAGCTGATGGACGCGCTCGTCTCCGAGGGGGAGGACACGCTCGAACCGACGAACCTGTCGTTCGTCCTCGACCGCGAGGTTCGGGAGGCGTCGTCGAGCTATCCCAACGCGACGATCCGCACGCGCGGCAACGTCCCGCTGGTCGAGGTGATGGCGAACGACATGCTGCGGTCGGTGTTCCGGAACCTGCTGAACAACGCCGTCCAACACCACGACGGCGGCGAGCCGACGGTAGAGGTGTCCGCCGAGATGGAAGACGACTGGGTGCTGGTTCGGGTAGCCGACGACGGCCCCGGTATCTCGGAGGCACAACGAGAAACTGTCTTCGGCAAGGGAGAGAAAGGTATCGACAGCGAGGGCACCGGCCTCGGTCTCTACCTAGTGTACACGCTCGTCGACCGCTACGGCGGGTCGGTGTGGATCGACGACAACGAGCCACGAGGGAGCGTCTTCAACGTGCGCCTTCGGCTCGCCGACTAGTCCGAACCCGACGCGCTTTTGCCCCTCTCCGCGAAATCCGGAGGCATGCAAGCCATCACGCTCGGCCCGGCGGGGACGTACTCCCACCGCGCCGCGCGGGCGGTCGCCGACGAGGTGACGTTCAGCGAGTCCGTGACCGCCATCGTCGAAACGGTCGCGGACGGCGAGTCCCGCCGTGGCGTCGTCCCCATCGAGAACAGCATCGAGGGGAGCGTCACGGAGACGCTCGACGCCCTCGCGAACTACGACGTTGGCGTGGTCGAGGAGGTCGTCACCCCGATTCGCCACGCACTGATCGCTCGGTCCGAGTCGTTCGACGTCGTCGCCAGCCACTCGCAGGCGCTCGCCCAGTGTCGCTCCTTCCTCGAATCCGAGTATCCGGACGTGTCCCTCGAAGCAGTCGCCAGCACGGCCCGCGGCGTCGAACACGCCCGCGAGGACGACTCCGTCGCCGCCATCGCCCATCCCGACAACGCGGGCGACGACCTACAGGTGCTCGCGGCGGATATTCAGGACCGCGACTCCAACGCCACGCGGTTTTTCGCCATCGCCCCGGCCGAGGAACGCTCCGACGCCGGCGGGAAGTCGACGATCATCGTCAACCCGAACGCAAACTACCCCGGGCTCCTGCTCGAACTGCTGGAGGCGTTCGCGGACCGCGACATCAACCTCTCCCGCGTCGAGTCCCGACCGACCGGTGACCGCCTCGGCGACTACCTCTTCCACATCGACTTCGAAGCCGGCCTCTACGAGCGACACACCCGCGAGGCCGTCGAAGAGGTGGAGTCGATCGCCGCCGACGGCTGGGTGCGCCGTCTCGGCTCCTACGACACGCGTCACGTCGTCTGAATCGTCGTTATCCGGATTTTCAGTCGTTCTACTGTGCGTATAGCTAGCTCGAATCCAGCGGTGTTTATCTCCTCAGCGGGCGTCGGTAGCGGTGGCGATTACCAATGCAACCCAACAACTACTTCAGTGACTTCGACGACCTCTTCGAGCGCATGACCGGCGACCGGTGGGGCGGATTCGGCCGATACAACCAGCCCTACAACTCCGGTGACGCCGACTTCGCGGTCGATATCGCTCACCACGACGACGAAATCGTCGTCACGGCCGACATCCCCGGCTTCGAGAAGGACGACTTCGACATCGCCGTCGACGGCGCCCTCCTGACGATCCGTGGCGAGGCCGAGATGGAGTCGAACGTCGACGAGGACGCGTACGTGCGCCGGGAGCGCCGCCACCACGCGATGCGCCGCACGATCCGCCTGCCCGTCGCGGTGGACGGCGACGGCGCGAGCGCGACCTACCGCAACGGCGTCCTGACGGTGTCGATCCCCGTCGAAGCCGGCGTGGACGGACACCACATCGACGTCGAGTAGTTCGGCACCTGTGTTCACACGCCCGACGTCGTCGGTGCGTTCCCCCGACTATTCCTCCGCGATCGGTAGTTCGACGACCACCACGGTTCCCCGTGGCTCGTTGTCCTCAATCCGGACCGACCCGCCGTAGTGGTCGACGAGCGACTGAACGAGATAGAGGCCGAGCCCGGTGCCCTCGCTGTCGATGCCTTTCTCCCCCTTGCCGAAGACGGTCTCTTTCCGATCGGAGACGATTCCGGGACCGTTGTCGGCGATGCGGACGACGACCGTGTGGTCGCCGCGTGTGATGTCGGTGGTGACCACCACCTCCGGTTCGTCCCGATCGCTGTGCTGGACGGCGTTGTTCAGCAGGTTCCGAAACACCGACGCAAGTAGGTCATTCGCCCGAACGGTCACGTCGGGAACGTCGTCACGGACGGTGATGGTGGCGTGGCCGAACGCCTCGCGTCGGCGGTCGATCTCCGCTCCCAGCGTCTCGGCCAGCGACACCGGTTCCACCGGAAGTTCGGTCTCGCCGGCGACCGTCCGTGCGAGGTCGCGCGAACTCCGCGTGAGTTCGACGACGTGTTCGCCGGTGTCGAGGATCGTCCGGAGATACTCCTCGCCCTCGTCGTCGACGTGGTCGTCGAGGAGTCGACCCAGTCCGAGAACGATCTGCATGTCGTTGCGGATGTCGTGCCGGAGGACTCGATTGAGCGCGCGGAGTTGATCGCGCTTGCGGGCCACTTCGCGCTCCGATTCGCGTCGCTGGGAGATGTCACGGGCGACCGAGAGCACCGCTGGGGCACCCCCGTAGCGGACGAGTGTGGCGCTCACCTCGACCGGCGTCGTGTCGCCGTCGGCGGTCGTGTGGACCGTCTCGTAGACGATGCGGTCGGCCGACTGCGCGGCGGCCGTGTCATCGTCATCTACCCCACGGCGAACGCCATCTTCGACCGTGTCGATCCGGCGCCCCGTGAGGTAGTCGGCGTCGTATCCGAGCCGGTTCAACGCCGTGTCGTTGGCGGCGATGATGACGCCGCGGGTGTCGTGAACGAGGACCGCATCTCCGATACCGTCGAAGAGGTCCTGATACTCGTCGCGGGAGCGACGGAGGGCAGTCTCGCGGGTACGGAGCGTCCGAATCGTCGTCTCCTGTCGCGCAGCGAACAGGCCAACCAGGACGCCGACCGCACCCCCGACGCTGACGAAGTGTAACACGACCAACGTCGACCGGACGGTGGTCGTCGGGAGGAGGTCGAAGGCCACGAACACGCCGAACGAGCCGAACACGAGCATGCCGACGATGGTCGTCAGCGGCACGCGAAGCGCGATTCGGCCATCGAGGCCGCTCCGGAAGAGCCAGACGGCAGCGACGAGAAGGAGGATCGCGAGTCCGAACGGGGCGACGGTGACGGGCGACCACCACGGCTCGCTGCCGACTTCGACGTACCAGACCGCCACCAGCGCGACACCGAGACCACCGACGACGGTAGCACCGACGGGGCGACCGAGCGACGATATCCTCACGATATTCTCACCAGAGCCAGTGGCCCCGGAGAGGGATATATAATGGTGCCTTACCGAGAGACAGCCAGAGACTAACGAGTCCTTACCGAACGTTTCGCCCGGGATCAACATCGATAATCGCGGCGACGGACGGGATAGGAGTTATTTTAGGTCGGGGGTTCTTGAAGCGGGATATGAACTACGACCCGCAGGATATCGAGGAGCGCTGGCGGGAGCGCTGGGCCGAGACTGGCCGGTACGAGGCCGATGTCGAGGTCGAGGACCCCCGCTCCTCGGACAGCGAAGGGTCTGCGGTCTCTCAGGCCGACGAGGAGGACGCGACCTTCATCACCGTCCCCTATCCCTACCCCTCCGGTGGAATGCACATCGGTCACGCCCGGACGTACACCGTTCCGGACGTGTACGCCCGCTACCGCCGGCAGCAGGGGGACAACGTCCTCTTCCCCATCGCGTGGCACGTCACCGGCACGCCGATCATCGGCGCCGTCGAGCGCCTCAAGAAAGGCGAGGAGGAACAGCTCTCCGTCCTCCGGGACACCTACGAGGTGCCCGAAGAGACCCTACAGGATCTGGAGACGCCGATGGGCTACGCCCGCTACTTCATCGAGGAACATTACAAGCAGGGGATGAAATCGCTGGGCCTGTCGATCGACTGGCGCCGCGAGTTCACCACCAACGACGAGCGCTACTCGAAGTTCATCACGTGGCAGTACGAGACCCTCCGGGACCGTGACCGACTGGAGAAGGGACTCCACCCCGTCAAGTACTGCACGAACGAGGAGCAGCCGGTCACCACCCACGACCTGCTGGAGGGTGAGGAGGCCGAGTACCAGGAGTACACCCTGGTCCGCTTTGGCCTCGACGACGCGGTGGTGCCGATGGCGACGCTCCGTCCGGAGACGGTGCGTGGCGTCACCAACGCCTACGTCGACCCTGAGGGAACCTACGCTCGCACGACCGTGGACGGCGAAGAGTGGATCGTCTCGGAGGCGGCGACGGAAAAACTCCGCTTGCAGGCCCACGATGTGATCGTCGAGGGGACGCTCCGAGGCGCCGACCTCGTGGGCGAGTCGGTCACCAACCCCATCACCGGCGACGAGGTGCCGATTCTGCCCGCGACGTTCGTCGACCCCGACAACGCCACTGGCGTCGTCATGTCGGTACCCGCTCACTCCCCGGACGACTACCTCGCCCTGCAGGAAGCGAAAGCCGACGACGCGCGGATGGAACGGTACGGCGTCGATCCCGCTGTCGTCGACCGGATCGACCCGATTCCCATCCTCGACGTCGAGGGCTACGGTGACGTGCCGGCGAAAGACGCCGTGGAACGGGCGGGCATCGAGTCCTCGAACGACCCCGAACTGGAGGACGTGACACAGGAGCTGTACAACCGCGAGTTCCACGCCGGCCGTCTCCACGACGACTACGGCGAGTTCGCGGGCGAGGTGATCGAAGACATCCGCGAGGCCTACCGCACGGAGGGCGTCGAAGCTGGATCCTTCGGGACGATGTACGAGTTCTCCGAGGAGGTCGTCTGCCGGTGTGGCGGCGACGTGGAGGTGGCCGAACAGGACACCTGGTTCCTCCGGTACAACGACGAGGACTGGAAAGCGCGGACGAAACGGGTCGTCGAGAATATGGAGTGTATCCCCGAAAACACTCGCGGCGAGTACGACCACACCATCGACTGGCTGAACGAGTGGCCCTGCATCCGCAACTACGGGCTGGGGACGCGCCTGCCGTGGGACGACGACTTCGTCATCGAACCGCTCTCGGACTCGACCATCTACATGGCGTACTACACGATCGCACCCCGCCTGCGCGAGATTCCGGTCGAGGACCTCGATCGGGAGTTCTTCGACGCCCTCTTCTACGGCGCGGAGGCCGTCGAAGACCCCGATCCCCGCGCGCTGGACCTGCGCGAGGAGTGGCTGTACTGGTATCCGGTGGACTACCGCTTCTCCGCGAACGACCTCATCTCGAACCACCTCACGTTCTACCTGTTCCACCACGCGGAACTGTTCGACCAGCCGCAGTGGCCCGCGGGCATCGTCATCATGGGGATGGGCCTGCTGGAGGGCGAGAAGATGTCCTCCTCGAAGGGCCACGTCGTCCTGCCGGGCGAGGCCATCGAGCGCTACGGCGCCGACACCGTCCGCTTTTTCCTGCTCAACTCCGCGGAGCCGTGGCAGGACTACGACTGGCGGGCCGGCCAGGTCGAGAGCGTCCGCAACCAGCTGGAGCGGTTCTGGAACCGCGCGACTGAACTCCTGCCCGAGGAGCCGTCGTCGACGGTCGGCGACGACCGACCCGACCTCGAACACATCGACCGGTGGCTCCTCTCGAAACTGCAGGGGACCGTCCGTGAGGTGACCGAGGCAATGGAGAACTCCGAAACGCGCGCCGCGAGCCAGAGCGCCTTCTACGGCTTCGAGGAGGCGCTCCGGTGGTATCGCCGGCGGACCGACCGAGACCGACCGGGCGCACAGTGGACACTTCGGCACGCGCTGGAGACGCGTCTTCGCCTGCTGGCCCCCTTCGTCCCGTTCCTCACGAACGAACTCCACGAGGAGTTGACGGGGACACCGGCTGAGGACGCCCCGTGGCCCGAGTCGGACCCCGAACTCGAACGACCGACCGTCGAGGTGCAGGAGCGCCAAATCGAACGGCTGACCGAGGACGTGAACGACATCGTCGACGTGACGGGGACCGATCCCGATCGGATTCGGGTGTACGTCGCCGCCGACTGGAAAGGCACGGTGTTCGACGCCGTCGTCGAAGCCGGCCCGGACGTTGGCGCGGCGATGAGCGAAGCGATGAGTGATCCCGACCTCCGCGAACGCGGCGAGGCAGTCAACGACCTCGTCGGCGACTTGGTCGAACTCGTGCGCGACCTCGACGGCGAGACGGTCGACACGCTGGCTGCCCTGGACGAACGCGCCGTCTACGAGGCGGCCGTTCCCTTCCTCGAACGCGAATTCGACGCCGAGGTGGACGTGTACGCCGAGGACGCCAACCCGCCGGACCCCGGCGACCGCGCCGGCGGCGCCGTTCCCTTCCGGCCGGCGATCCACATCGAGTGACAGTCTCCCCGGCGTGAACACCGGGGCGCCGTTCTCGAGTCCGGAGAAACGTTTAACAGAGTCGTCGCCGACCCTGCGGCTACCGTGGACGATTCAGCGCCGAACGTGACGACCGCGAAGCGACCGAAGCGACCGAGCGGCGACGGGGGACGACAGGGATGACCGACGCCGGGGAGCGTGGCCGCGAGTTCGTCGAGGACCGGTTCGACCGCTGGTGGACGCGCTTTCTCGCGAAGGGACTGGATCGCTACGATCTGCAGACCCTCCGTGCCGACATCGAGACGTGGGACGAGTGGTGCGAGGCGTTCGCCGCGGTTGGGGAGGAACACGCCGAACGCGGCTACGAGGCCGAGGCGGCCGGCAACGCGACGACGGCGGGCGAACACTTCCTACGTGCGTCGATGTACTGCCATTTCGGCTCGTTCGCGTGGTTCGTCGACGAGGACCGACGGGAACGCGCCCACCGGCGGGCGGTCGAACTGTGGGGGCAGGCCGCGCCGCATCTCGATCCCCCGGCGGAGCGCATCGAGGTGCCCGCCCCCGGCGGGAGCGACATCCCCGGATACCTGCGCGTGCCCGACGCGACGCCGGACGGCCTCGACGAGTCGCCGCTAGTCGTCGTGTTGTCGGGGCTCGACTCGACGAAGGAGGAACAGCACACCCGGTCCTCGGATTTCCACGCCCGCGGCATCGCCACCCTCGCCGTCGACGGCCCCGGACAGGGCGAGATGTGGTACGACCGGCCGATGACGCCGGACTACCACGAGGCCATCTCCGCCGTCGTCGATCACGTGCAGGGCCGCGGCGGCGTCGACGCCTCGCGACTGGGCATCTACGGCGTCTCGATCGGCGGCTTCTACGCCCCCCACGTCGCCGCGAACGACGACCGGTTCGACGCCTGCGTCGGTCTCGCCGGTCCCTTCAGCGTCGGCCCCGCCTCGCTGTACGGGTCGGTGTCGATGCGCGACGGCTTCCTGCACGCCTGCCACGCCGACTCGTTCGTCGAGGCCGACGAGATCACGGAACAGATGACGCTCCGAGGCGACATCGAGGACCTGACCGCGCCGGCGCTGCTGATCGCCGGCGGCAACGACACCGTCGTCCCGCCGGAACAGACCCGGCGCATCGCCGAACGGGCGCCGAACGGCGAACTCCTCTACTACCCAGACGGCGACCACGTCTGTAAGAATCGAGTCACCCAGTACCGACCGCAAGCGGCCGACTGGATGCGAAGCCACCTCGTCGCTTAACCCATCCCGAGGAGGTCGAACGACACCCCCGCCCCGGCCGCAGCGGCGCGTTCGTAGGCGACGTGGGCGGCCGCCACGTCCTGAATCGCGAGACCGGTGCTGTCGAAGACGGTGACGTCGTCTGCGTCGACCCGTCCCGTCGCCTCGCCGGCGACCACCTCGCCAAGCGTGGCGTGGATGTCGTCGTCGGTGAGCATCCCGTCGCTGTATGGGACGTTGATCTCGCCGGAGTGGATACACTGCTCCCGGTCGTCGACGACGACTTTGGCGGCCGCCAGCAGGACGCCACCGAGTTCCTGTTTGCCCGCGGCGTCGGCGCCGACGGCGTTGATGTGGGTGTGCGCACCGACCGCGTCGGCGTCGACGATCGGCTCCTCGACCGGCGTGACCGTCGAGAGGACGTCACAGGCGGCGGCCTCGGCGATGGAGCCGACGCGTGCCGTCACGCGGTCGCTGACCGCCTCGACGAACTCCCGGGCGCGGTCGGTGTCGGCGTCGGCCACGACCACCGTCTCGATGGGGCGGACGGTCAGGATGGCGTCGAGTTGGGCGTGCGACTGGACGCCCGCCCCGATCAGTCCCAGCGTACTGGCGTCCCGCACGGCGAGGTGGTCGGTGGCGACGGCCGCCGCCGCGCCCGTGCGACGGGTCGTCAGCGTCGTCCCGTCCATGATGGCCAGCGGAAACGCCGTCTTGGGGTCGGAGTAGATCATCGTCCCCATGACCGTCGGGAGGGCGTGGCGCGAGCGGTTGTTCGGGTGGGAGTTCACCCACTTCACGCCCGCGGCGTCCCAATCTGCCGCTCGCAGGTACGCCGGCATCGACCGGAAGTCGCCGTCGTACTGCGGGAGGTCGACGTACGACTTCGGCGGCATCACCGCGTCGCCGCGGGCGTGGGCCGCGAACGCCGTCTCGACGGCGTCGACGACGGCCGTCATCGGGGTGTGTGCCGCCACCGTGTCGGCGTCGAAAAGCAGGGTCTCCATGCGAGTGAGTTGCCTCTCGACAAATGTATCAGTTGTGCAACAGACTTATGCGTCGGTACCCGTCGTCGTGGTCGTCCCGTCGGGCGTCCCGCCGCCCTCGACAGTCACGGCGAAGGACTCGGAGAGGCCGGGGCCGACAACGCCGAACCGCACGCGTTCGGGCGGCGAGTCGCTCCCGCGGTAGTAGCCGACGGATAGCTCGCGGGTCGTCGACTCGCCGGACGGGAGCGAGAGCGTGAACGAATCGGCGGCGTAGAGCGGTCCCTGCTGGTTGAGCGCGCCGTAGAAGGTGCCGGCACCCTCACCCACGTTCGTCACGTCGAGGCGGACGGTGATCGCTTCGTCGGGGGCGACGCTGTCGGGGACGGTGAGGGTCGTCTCGAACGCGGGGGGCGGCGCACGGAGATCCGCGACCGCCGAGTCGGGGATCACCCACCGCCCCGTCTCGGCGAGATGGATCGCCACCGCGTCCACGTCGAGGGGCGCGGGCACCCGGAAGCCGAGGTACCCCCGCCGGTCGGAACCGCCGTACGGCCGGCCGGACACGGGGGCGTCGACGCGGGCGGGGCCGACGGCCTCGAGGCCAGCGTCGTACGCCGTCCCGTCGGCGACGAGCGAGAAGCCCTCGGGGGCCGGAGGGGTGCCGTCGCCCCGGGCGGCCACCCGCACGAGGACGAACTGCTCGCCGTCGGTGCCGGCGACGCCGAAGGCGTCCGGTGCGGTCAGATACCGGACGGCGTGGGCGGCGGTGAGCTCGGAGACGACGACGACCAGCCCATCACCCCGCCCGTCGCCGTCGGTATCGAGCGCGATAGCGTTGCCGAGCGTCGTGTCGGTGATTGCAGGCGTCGTGGGCGTCGGACTCGGAGTCGCTGTCGACGATGGTCGGTCCGTGCCGCCGAGAAAATCGAGACAGCCGGCCAGCCCCGTCAGGGCGGCACCGGCGCTGGTCAGGAGGGCGCGTCTGCTGGAGGGCATGATACGCCGTACTGCTGGCGAAAATAAGGGCTTTGTGTCGATTCGGATGGGGGGAAACGAGTGTGTGAGAGCGCGCCGAGCTTACATCGCGCCGCCCATACCACCCATGCCGCCCATGCCGCCGGCACCGCCGGGACCGCCCTCGTCCCCGTCACCGGAGGTCGAGAGGTCGCCCGCGGCGATGATGTCGTCGATTTTCAGGACCAGGTTCGCGGCCTCGGTGGCCGAGGAGAGCGCCTGCTCCTTGGAGTGGGCGGGTTCGACGACGCCCGCGTCGTAGGTGTCGACCACGTCGCCGGAGAAGACGTTCAGGCCGGCGTGGATGTCGCCGTCCTCGTGGGCCGCACGGAGCGAGACGAGCGTGTCGATGCTGTCGAGTCCGGCGTTGCTGGCGAGCACGCGCGGGACGATCTCGACGGCGTCGGCGAAGGCGTTGACGGCGAGCTGTTCGCGCCCGCTGATGTCGTCGGCGTAGTCGCGCAGACGGCCCGCGACTTCGACCTCGACGGCGCCGCCGCCGGCGAGGACGCGGCCGTCAGAGGCCGTCGACGAGACGACGTCGAGGGCGTCCGTGATGCCACGTTCGAGCTCGTCGACGACGTGCTCGGTCGAGCCACGCAGCAGGAGGGTCACGCCGTGGGAGTTCTCGCCCTCGACGTAGAACAGGCCGGCGCCGGCGTCACGGCTGATCGAGCCGGAACCGAGGTGAGCGTCGGTCGCGGAGTCGAGGTCCGAAACGATCTCGGCGCCGAGGATCTCCTGCAGGAAGCCCATATCGGACTTCTTCGTCCGGCGGACGGCCAGAATCCCCTCCTTGGCGAGGAGATACTGTGCGAGGTCGTCGATACCCTTCTGACAGAACACCACGTCGGCGCCCGTCGCGACGATCTGGTCGACCTTCTCGCGGAGCTGGCGTTCCTCGCTGTCGAGGAACTGCTGGAGCTGGTCGGGGCTGTCGATGCTGACCGACGTGTCCGCGTCCGTCTCCTCGACCTCGATGGGCTCGTTCAGGAGGAGCACGCTCGCCTCGTCGAACTCGACGGGCATGTCGTCGTTGACGGGGTCCTTGTCGACGACCGCACCGTTGAGGAGTTCGGACTCCGAGGCGGAGCTGCCGGTCTGGGTCTCGATCTCCACGAATTCGAGGTCGACGACGTGGGAGCCGTCCTCGGCCTCGACGGTGACGGCCTGCACCGCTTCGACGACGAGGCTCGCGAGCAGTTCCTTGTCGAGTTCGGAGCTCTTGCCCGTCATCGACGTTTCGGCGACTTTCCGGAGGAGGTCCTCGTCGGTGGGATCGACGCGCTCCGCGATGTCGTCGATCTCGGCGCGGGCCTGCGCCGAGGCCATGTTGAACCCCTGGATGATCGCCGTCGGGTGGATGTCCTGTTCGAGGAGGTCTTCGGCTTTCTTCAGGAGCTCACCTGCGATGGCGACCGCGGTGGTGGTGCCGTCGCCGGCCTCGTCCTCCTGTGTCTCGGCGACCTCGACGATCATCTCGGCCGTCGGGTTGTCGATATCCATCTCCTGCAGGATGGTCACGCCGTCGTTGGTGATGGTGACCGTACCCATCGAGTCGACGAGCATCTTGTCCATCCCCTTCGGTCCGAGCGTCGAGCGTACCGACTCCGCCACGGCGCGGGCCGCCGAGATGTTGTACTCTTGTGCGTCCTTGTCCTTGACGCGCTGGGCGTCCTCGCCCATGATTATCATCGGCTGACCCTGCTGCATTCGCTGACTCATGGTTCACCGAACGATTGTTTGTCCTTCTATATAAAAGTATCTGGTGTCGCTCCTCGGCGCGACCGTTCGTGGCCGTCGGCGAAGCCGGGAAATCCCCGGACGTGATCGACCCGGTTGAGGGATTGTCAACTGTTATCACGAACCGAGACGGCGAAAACGGTGGGGTAATCGAGGCGGTTTAAGTATCGTGACGGTCAGTCGCCGTCGGGTTCCTTCCAGTGGACGGTGACGGTGCCGACGGCAAAGGCGTCGGCGGTGCCGGCGTCGCGGCTGATTCGGAGGTGGTTGACCCCCTCAGTGAGGGAGACGGCGTCGCCGAACGTGTCGACCCAGTACTGCCAGCCGTCGTTGGGCGGGATGTCGAAGCCGCTCATCGGCTCGCCGTTGACGAGGATTTCGTGACCGTACTCACCCACGTCGAACGCCTGAATCCCGACGTAGCCGTCGGTGGCGTCGGCGGTCGGTACCTCGAACTCGTGGCGTTCAGTTTCGTCACCGACGTTCTCGGCCCAGTCGAGGTCGAGTTCCCGCGTCTCCGGCGCGAGTTGCGCGCCGACGAACACCGTCGCGTAGTTCGCACGGAGTGGCACGACCGACGGATTCGTGCGGGGCTGTGATAAGAGCGCCGACCGCGCGGAGTTACAGTTCGTCGACCGTGTCCTCGCCCTCGCCGAACTCCGGAAGCTCCGCCTCCTCGTCGAGCGTCTCGATTTCCTGCTCGTACAGCCGGCGGCGAAGCTGTTCGCGCTTCTTCTGCCCACTCTTCTCTCGGCCACTTTTCGTGTCAGGCATTGTCACGCATATCCACGCTCGCCCGCTACATGAACCTTTCTCCCATTCTCAGCGGTGTGAACACGATTCGGAGACAGAAGTGGTGTCCGGACGAATCACCGACTTCGATAGAATTCGCCGATCGACCGCTAGAGCCTCAATCGAGCGCCGATTCGATCGCCGGAACGAAGAATAGTGGTCGTTTCGGCACGTTTCCGGTCGGAAACGGCGTGTGTGTTAAGTGGGTAGAGTGTGAAGCGTTACCATGTCTCTCAGAGAGGGTCGAACCGAACCATCTCCGGTCGAACGACACGTCGCCGAGTGGGTCTGTACCGACTGCGACTACGACGAGTTCCGCACGACGACGGGCGTGACCGGGTCGCTAGATCGGTGTCCGGCCTGTGGTGGCCATCTGATCATGCCACGGGACGCGATGGGAGAGTAGGAGACGCGTCGCTCGGGCGAGACTCGCGTGATCCAACTTTCGTTCCGGCACGCGACACGACACAACCACGCTCGAAGCGGTGCTCGCCCGTCAGTTCACGAGAAAAACGCCGGGACAGGGATTTGAACCCTGGATCCCTGAGGGAACACGCTTTCCAGGCGTGCGCCTTACCACTCGGCCATCCCGGCTCGCAGTTACGACTA
>Ga0207757_100872_pt1 | contig 16158 bp, 17 predicted proteins | sample A23P3SouthBayCA_2_FD_187752 | JGI IMG/M metagenome (GOLD analysis project Ga0207757, IMG submission 187752) | Aerobic enrichment media microbial communities from Eden Landing Ponds, California, USA - A23 P3 (2) (SPAdes) | ecosystem: Environmental > Aquatic > Marine > Unclassified | place...
GGCGAGGAGCGGCTCGCCACGCGCGGGCCGCCGGTCTACGGGGAGCCGACCGACGGCGACTGGCGCGCGTGGGACACCGGCCGGTCGAAGCTCGGTGCGATGCTCGGCCGGGGACTGGACACGGGACTGGCGGGTGGCGAGACGGTCCTCTACCTCGGCGCGGCCGCGGGGACGACCGTCTCACACGTCGCCGACTTCGCTGGCCCCACCTACGCCGTCGAGTTCGCCCCCCGACCCGCACGTGACCTGCTGGACGCCGCCGAGCCCCGGCCGAACCTCTTTCCGCTGCTGAAGGACGCCCGCGAACCGGAGACGTACGCACACGTCGTCGAACCCGTCGACGCCCTGGTGCAGGACGTGGCGACGCGCGGGCAGGCAACGGTCGCGCTCCGGAACCGCCGGTTCCTCCGCGAGGATGGCCGGCTCCTGCTCTCGGTGAAGGCCCGGAGCGAGGACGTGGTGGCCGACCCGGACGACGTGTTCGACCAGGTGCTGTCCGACCTCCGGAAGGGGTACGAGGTGCTGGAGACCGAACGGCTGGACCCCACCCACGACGACCACCTTGCCGTTGTTGCGCGTCCGCTGAGCGAATAACAGGTGGAAATGCCAGATTAAGTACAGGAGGACCATTTTCAAAACCTATACCGAGGATTTGGCAGTGATATTCTGCATTTCTGGATAATATGGCCGCGAACACCAGTCAGTCCAACCGGCGCGTGCTGGCGGCTGTGCCGAAGGCCAGCCGCCTCTAAGCACGCGAGGGCCGAGAAGCGTCGTCCGAGAGAGCGTCGCTCTCTCGTGATCTCGAAAATCTTCGATTTTCGGCGACAGAGCGGGACTCCGTACCGCTTGCAGTCGGACGTAGTCCGACGACAGCGTCAGCGAGCATCACAGGCGGCTGGGGAGGTGAGAGGCCCACGGCTGCTGACTGACCAACGCGCGGCCCTGGCGGAATCGAAGGGCGAGCGCTCTCGGCCAGGTGAGACGAAGCAAGCACCGCAGCCGAGCGACCGAAGGGAGCGAGGCGAGGAGCACAGCGAGTCGCAGCCGGTCGAGAGCGCGAGGGCTTCGTAGATGCCCCGGTCGTCGCTGTCAGCATGAGAGAGCGCGAGGGATTCAGAATCAAAACGCTCGTGTCCGTACCGCGTCGCCGACGGTGAGATTTAACCGCCCGGGTCGTCTCGATGCGAGCGATGGAGACGGGCGACGACGCCGGGGCCGACGACCAGAAGCAGGGAGCGACGGGTTCGGCCGACGCGTTCGACCGGCTCGGGACGCTCGGTATCGAGGAGGAGTTCTACGTCGTCGACGAGGACGGCCGGCCGACATCGGGGACGGACACGCTCGTCTACGACTCGACACCCCCCGAACTCCTCGAAGGGCGGCTCGACCACGAACTGTTCAAATGCGTCATCGAGACGCAGACCCCGACCTGCGAGTCGCTGTCGGAGGCACGCGAACAGGTCCGCGCAGTCCGGGCGGCGCTCGTCGAGCACGCCAAGGCCCACGGCTACCAGATCGCGGCGGCCGGACTCCACCCGGCCGCGAAGTGGCGCGAACTGGAGCACGCCGAGAAGCCCCGATATCGGTCGCAGCTCGACCGTATCCAGTACCCACAGCACCGTAACACGACCGCGGGACTGCACGTCCACGTCGGCGTCGACGACGCGGACAAGGCGACCTGGATCGCCAACGAACTCCGGTGGGATCTGCCCGTCCTGCTGGCGCTGTCGGCGAACTCGCCGTACTGGAACGGATTCGACACCGGACTGGCGTCGGCGCGCGCGAAGATCTTCGAGGCGCTCCCGAACACGGGCATCCCGACCGCCTTCGGCTCGTTCGAGGAGTACCTCGACCTCGAGCGGCGGATGGTCGAGCTGGGGAGTATCGAGGACCGGGGTGAGCTCTGGTACGACGTGCGCCCGCACTCGGCCCACGGGACCGTCGAGGTCCGCACCCCGGACGGGCAGGCCGACCCCGAGCGCGTCATGGCGTTCGCCGAGGCCGTCCACGCGCTGGTGCTGGACCTCGCCGAACGGTACGCCGACCGGTCGGACCCGTGGGCGGCCTACCGTGGTGGGAGTCAGAGCACCGACGCGGCCGCGAGCGACGAGACACCCGGCCACCGCCGCGAGACGCTGGACGAGAACAAGTGGCGGGCCATCCGTCGGGGACACGGCGCCTCGTTCATCGACCGCGACGGCGATGGGACCATCGGCCTCGGCGAGGCGACCGACCGGCTGGCCGACCGACTCGGCGTCGAGGGCATCCGGCGGCTGTACGAGTCCGAGAGCGGCGCCGAGCGGCAACGCCGACTCCGCGAGGAGGAGGGACTCGATGCGCTCTGTGCGGCACTGCTGCTGGACCCGGACGAGTGAGGGGAGGGCTCCAGGAGCGGCAGCCAGCGGTCCATACCGGCAGAGGGTGGCACCCGCTGAATCGCTCCTCGGGTCGTAACTCCCCTCAGACTCGGGATTCCACCCGTGGCGCCGAGACAGACGTTGGCTTTTTATCCGGTGATTCCCTCGCCTCGCGATAGACCCGATATGTCTGCCGAAGAGAGCCCTGACGACGGGGATATCCCAGAGGACGGGGAGGTGGCGGTCCGGGACGCGCTCGAGGAGCGGAGCGCCTCGTTCGACGACGGTATCGTCGACCTGCTGGCGTGGGTCCTCGACACCGAGACACGGGCCCGGATATACCTCTATCTCCGACAGCATCCGGACAGCACCTCCGAGGAGATCGCGACCGGAACCGGACTCTACCCGTCGACGGTCCGGGAGGCGCTGGCCGAACTCCACGAGGATGGGAAGGTCGAGCGCCGCAAGCGCGAGGCAAGCGGCGCCGGCAACAACCCCTACGAGTACACCGCCCAGGCGCCCGCCGACCTCGTGACGAGCATCGTCGACGGCGTACAGAACGAACTCAACACGGTGTTCAATCTGGACCGCCACCTCGGCGAGGCCGAGGCCGATGACGAGCGGGGCCCTGTCACCATCAGCGTCGGTGTGGAGGGCGAGGCGAACGCGGGCACCGAGGCGGGTACCGAGGCGGACGACGACTGACCGCCGCAATGAACCTGTTGGGGAACGACTAAACCGCCGGCACGCCACTCGCGGCGTATGCAGGTGGTGCTGGGCGGCACGTTCGACCCGATCCACGACGGGCACCGTGCGCTGTTCGAGCGGGCGTTCGAGCTCGGCGACGTGACCGTCGGACTCACCAGTGACGACCTCGCCCCGAAGACGCGCTCGCAGGAGCGCTACGTCCGCCCGTGGACCGAGCGCCGGGCGGACCTCGCCGCGGAACTGGCGTCGTTCGCCGCCGAGTACGACCGCGAGTACACCATCCGCGAGCTGACCGAGCCGACCGGCGTCGCCACCGAACCGGGGTTCGACGTGCTCATTGTCTCGCCCGAAACCCGGGACGGCGGCGAGCGCGTCAACGAGATCCGCGAGGGGAACGGGCTCGACCCGCTCGACATCGAGGTGGTCGACCACGTTCCCGCGGAGGACGGCGAGGCCATCTCCTCGACACGCGTCGTGACCGGCGAGATCGACGAACACGGGAACCTCACGCCCGAGCGCGAGGGGCGTGCGAGTCCGGCCGATGCCGACGTCGAGACCAGCACGGACGCCTCCGAGGACTGACTCACCAGCCCGGCGGCTCCAGCCCGGCCTCCTCCAGCAGTGACTTCCACCGCCCCTGGACCGTCAGCCGCGAGCACCCCACCGCGTCGGCTACCTCGGACTGCGAGCGCCGGTCGCCGGCCATCAGCGCGCCCGCGTAGACGGCCGCCCCGAGGACGGCCCGCTTCGACCGGTCGGTGTCGGGGTTGACACTCAGGAACAGGTCCGCCGCCCGACTCCGCGCGTCCGTGCCGAGGCCGAGCCGGTCGGCTGCGGTCTCCAGCTCGGCCAGCCACTCCTCGTTGTCCACCTCGTCGGACGCGCGGTACACGGACGCCTCTCGGTCGCCGGCGTACTTGAATCTCCGGCCCCGGTCGCAACTCGACGCTCGCTCCCCACGGATGGGAACGGACACGGTGTTTTATCTCCCGGGCACGCACCCGGTCATCTATGATCGAAGAGACGCTACCAGAGCGGCCGTTCCAGCGCTTCGTCCTGCTGGCGGTCGCCGACCTGGCGCTGGACGACCGAGAGCCGGTCCACTCCTTCGTCGTGCGCGAGCGATGTACGGCTCGCACGGCGGACGTGACCTGCGCGGAGGGTGGCGTCGAGCGTGCGGCCGTCCTGCGCGTACTGGAGTCGATGACCGGCGACGGCCCGCTGACCGAGGTGGAGGCCACCTCCCCCGTCGGCAAGGGTCGCCCGGGCTACGAACTGGACCCCGACCCGACCGCGGTCGTCGACGGGCTCGTCCACGACAGCACGGTCGGCGACTACGCCACGTCGCTGCGGGACTGAACCGGCTATGGGGGCGTGGTAGCCGGGCCGCGAACGCCTGGCCCGCGACGCTTTTGCACGCGCGGACTCTCGAATCCGTATGGACGGCCACGTCGAACGCATCCGCATCGCCGGCGAGGACTCGGCGCCGATGGAGTCCGTCGAGTCGGTGGAAGCCCACCCGGGCGGCCTCGTCGGTGACCGCTACTACGAGGGGACCGGCTACTACTCCCCGTACGACGTCTGCGAGGTCACGTTCGTCGCGGCCGAGGCGCTGGAGACCATCCGCGAGGAGTACGATATCGACCTGACCGACGGGCGCCACCGCCGGAACGTCGTCACGCGAGGCGTCGACCTGCACGACCTGCTGGACCACCGGTTCGAGGTCGGCGAGGTGACGTTCGAGGGGACCCGACCGCGGCCGCCCTGCGCACACGTCGAGCGCGTGGCCGACGAGGAGGGCGTGATGGAGGCGCTCACGGAGGGGCGCGGCGGTATCTGCGCGGACGTGGTCGACGGCGGCGAACTACGCGTCGGTGACGAGTTCGGCGTTCCCGAACCCGCGAACCCGGAGCCGTCGAGCATCGCGCGGGCGATGCGTGAACGCGCCGACGAGCGGGCCGAGAAGCGCGTGGAGTGACGGCGGAACGTCAGGTTCTTGCCGCCCTCCGGCGGAGATGGAGGTGCGCGCGGGTAGCCAAGCCAGGAAACGGCGCAAGGCTTAGGACCTTGTCTCGTAGGAGTCCGCCGGTTCAAATCCGGTCCCGCGCACTGAGCGAGGGAGCGTAGCGACCGAGCGAAGGAGCAGGGCCGATTTGAACCCTGGAAGACGCGCGCAACGAAGTGAGCACGTCTTCCTCCGGTTCAAATCCGGTCCCGCGCATGACCGTCTCGAAGAACGTGAGAGACGTGTCTGGGCACGGCCGGATTTGCAACCCTGCAAGTCACAGCCCGGAACGGCGCGAAGCGCCGCCTGCCCGGAATGTCTTGATCCGGTTCGAATCCGGCCCCGCCCATCGGGCGACCCTACGCCAACGTCAGGTTCCCGTAGTAGACGGTGAACTTGAAATCGCTCTCACTGGCCTCGTTGTGATAGTAGATACCGTCCTCGTTTCGGAGATATATCTGGAATCGCCAGGCTGAGGAGTACTGCTCCCGACTCATCTGCCACGTATGTGTGTTACTTCGAACCTTCTCGTCGAACGCGGTGTTGTCGGGGTGTGAGCGCCGGCTACTCCCGAAGACGTAGCTGAACGAGAGGTCGTCCCCGGCATCGGCCCACACCTCGTCGACCGTCAGGGAGACGGTGGTGTCGTCGGAGACGACGAGTTCGTCCTCGACCGAGACCGTATGGCTCGCCTCACCACCGTCCGCCGCATCCCAGACGAACGTATGCCCGAAGTTGTCGGTCACGCTCCGTATCTTCGGCATCTCGCTCTCACCGACGATCTCGGCGTTGTTCTCGCCGGGCGGGTTCGTCGTCCCGGTAGGGGTCGGCTGCCCCGACGAGACAGTCACCTCGAATCTGGAGTTCAGGTCCCCCTGTGGCGCTACTCCGTACGTGGCAGTGTTGTCGAAGACGAGGAAGTACGTGCCGGGAGAGACCTCGATACTGCTGTCGATGGTGTCGATGTCGGTCGCGGTCAGGGCCCCGGTGGGGAGGGGTTGCTCCCCCGACTGATAGCTGGCGAAGACGCTCTCCGAGCGAAGGAGGAAGACATCCATCCGGGCCGTACTCTCCCCCGTTATCTCGAGTTCACTTGGGGCTTCGATGCGCAGTTCGCGGTGTGCGTACTGGCCGGCTTCGAGGACGACCTCGAACGAAACCGCCGTCGTCGACGTGGTCTCGGTTCGGTTCAGTTCTCGGAACGGGTCGTCCGCCTGTTCGTGTCTGCGCGAGGGAGCCTCGGTCGTGACCGGTGTGTCGGTCGCTGTGCCGGTCGACGTATCTGGCGGCGTCGCATCCGGGCGTCCCGCTGGCCCACCAGTGCACCCGGCCAGCCCTGTCGCGAAGACGCCGGCCGAGAGACCCAGGAGACGGCGGCGGGTTGCTCTCCCCGGCTGGTTCTCGCTGCTAGCCGACTCGTGGTTCATCTACTACGTGCAGGTTCGACCACCGCACACTAACCGTTTGCGCGCCCCGGTCGAACCGCCGGGGCGTCCGGTGTGGCTTTCCGCGCGGCACAGCGCGTCCAGCTCGGACCCGAAAGCCCTGCCTGCCGAGTGAATCCGTCGCGCGGAGTGGGACGGAGCTTCCGTATCGTCTAGTCACTCCGCGACGCCAGCCCCTCCAGCGCCTCCGTCGGTACCTCGGAGTACTCCGTGACGTGGGGCTGGCGGTCGGTCGGCGCGCGGCCGACGATCTCCTGGGACTCGTAGTCGATGGCGACGACCTCGTTCCGGCCCCTGACGGGGACGAACGCGCGGTCGCCGGTCGGGCCGGTCTGGACCCAGTACGGGTGCTCGCCGACGGGGATGGTCGCGAGCAGTTCGAGGTCCGAGCGGCGGACGATGAACACGACGTAGGAGGTCGTTCCCGCGACGGCGATGTACTCGTCGTCGCCGGAGAGCCCGATGCCGTGGTGAGCCGACTGGAGCGGGTAGTCGCTCTTGCTCTCGGGGACGTGGTCGGTCTTCGGGAGCTCGACCGTACCCGTGATCTCGTCTCTCACGATGTCGTACTCGTAGAAGCCGTGGAAGTACGACTCCTGGACGTATATCTTCCGGCCGTCGCCGGTGATGGCGATGGGGCGGACGCCCTCGTCGAACTCGACCGTCCGAAGCGGGAGCATCGTCTCGGGGTCGATGAAGGTGAGCCGATGGCCCAGCGGGTCGCCCGTGCTCGAATCGTCGACGACCATGTTCCCGAGGCTGCCGTTGACCAGCACCGGGTTGCCACCGAACGCTGGCAGCTCGTGGTAGTGGTTGCCGTGTGGGAAATCGCGGGCCGGCGCGCGGCCGACGACGGTCCCGGTTCGGGTGTCGATCTTGTCGATATGGTCGGTCGTGAGGTCGGAGGTGAACAGGTAGCGCCCGTCCGTCGAGATGACCTGGTGGTCGGCGCGACCGCCGTCCATCTCCGTCTCCCAGAGCTTCTCCCCGGTGGCGATGTTGACCGCGACCACGTCGCCCGCGTGGCCACGGGCAGCGTAGACGGTGCGGCCGTCGGGCGAGACGTTAGCGTGTTCGAGGTAGTTCGTCCGGGCGAAGGAGTTGACGAAGCGTGGCTCGATGTCGTCGACGACGTCGCTGGCCGGGTCCTCGCTGCCCGGGTCGGGATAGACATCGACGGTGCCGTACGTCTCCAGCGAGTGCGCGTCGATGAGGGTGACGGAGCCGTCCCGTGCACAGGACGTGAACATCACGTCGCGCGTGTCCTGTCGGGCGCCCTCGGCTACGCCGGGGACCGCTCGGCGGCCCGCGGCCGTTCCCGCAGCCACCCCGACTGCGAGGGCACCCGTGGTGGCTCGCAGGACGCCCCGGCGGGTGGTACCGCGGTGAGAATCGTCTCCGGTATCGTCTGTGCGGTCTGTGCGTCGCTCGTCGGCCGTCGCTGTCGACTCGTGCATGGATGCGTTCGACCACGAGGGACCACGCCGTGTGGCCACCCGCAGTTCTCGACTCGAACATCCCGGTATCGCAACCTATCCGTTCCGCCCGGTATCCGGGAGCGTTTATATCACACCGGAGTCCCGACTCCCGGAGCGAGTCGGGCCGAATGCTCAAATCGACGATGTATTCAGGAGACGCCCACAAAAACAACCGCCAGTAGCCGGCGCTTGTGAACTTTTCTGGAACATACGCGCACCGATTCCAAAATATCAAAATGAATATGTATCTGTGGCCAGGTCGCCGCCCGTCCCGGGTATGAAGCCACTCCCGGACGGAGCGCATCGACTCGCGATGACCCTGGTACTGCTCGTCGGAGCCGTGGCCGGCCTACCACTGGCTGCGGCCGACCCCGGGCACACCGGCCCGCACGGCCCCGGGACTGGACCGGACACCCCGACGCCGCCCGGTGAGGAGATGGCCGACCCGGACGAGCGGGACAGGGGAGCACCCGAGCGGACGCGGGAGCCGGAACCGCCGCAGCGATGCACGCCGCCATCGACCGGATGACCGCTGTCCGAGAGAACCTGCTGGTCTGAGTACGCGAGGGCGTGTCAGCCGCAGTAGCGCCCCGATACTTTTGCGGATTCCGTGCTATTAATTCACACATGGCTATTGCACGCCACGGCGCTGGTCCGACGGCTGGACTCCAGGCGCTGGGCTCGCAGGTCCACCCGGTATTCATGCTGCCGCCGCTGGCCGCCAGCGCGTTCGGTGCCGTCCTCGCCGGAACAACCCGTCTCGGTGCCACCGACGTGACGCTGGCTCCACTCGCGCTGGTCGCACACCTCGTGGCGGTCTTCTTCGGTCTCTACACCGCCCACCTGAAGGACGGCTACGTCGACTTCCACATCCGGAGCGAGGACGACGACCACCCGCTCACGGCCCGTGGCTGTCGACTGGCGCTGGCCGGCGCGACGGTCGGGTTCGCGTTCGCGCTGGCCGGAGTGGTCGCGGTCGCCGGCCCGGTCGCGGGACTCCTGACCCTACCGGGATGGGTCATCGGCTACCTCCACGCGCCACAGTTCGACACCAACCCCGTGACCGCCACGGTGGGCTACCCGGCCGGCGTCGCGCTGGCACTCCTCGGCGGGTTCTACGTGCAGGCGGGCACGCTCTCGCCGGCCGTCCTCGCGTTCGCCGCGGTGTTCGTGGTCGCGCTCTCCGGCGTGAAGGTGGTCGACGACACCAAGGACGTGCTGTACGACCGGTCCATCGGGAAACGGACGGTCGCGGTGGCGCTGGGGCCCCGCCGTGGGCGCGAGATCGCCTTCGGGTTGATGGGTCTCGGGATGTTCCTCGTGGTCGCGTTCGCCATCGACGGCCTGTTTCCGACGGGTAGCGTACTCGCGACGGTTCCGTTCGTCGTCGTGGCCGCGCTCGCGACCCGCGGGGACCCGGAACTGGCGACGATGCTGCTCATCCGGGGTGCGTATCTCTTCCTGGCCGTCCTCGTGGCGGCGGTCTGGTTCCGGCCGCTCGCGGGCGTCCCCTTGCCGGACATCGGCGTGCTGGGGCCGTACACCTATCTCGCGACGGAGGCGCTCTTCGGCACGGGCGCGTTCGCCCTGCTGTGGCGGGCGGGCGCGTGGCGGGCGGCCGCCCGGACGGTGGTCGTCCTCTACCCGCTCGCGTACCTCTGGGACTGGTACACGCTGGAGGTCGGCGTCTTCGCGATTCCGCTCCGAACGGGCGTCGAACTGCTCGGCATCCCCCTCGAAGAGCACCTGTTCATGCTGGTAGTGCCGGCGTTCGTCGTCGGGGTCCACGAGTCGCTACGACACGACACCGACGGGTGAGAACTGGACAACCCCGGACCTCCGGAACAACCCCGGCGCACTACGGGTCGGGGTCGACCATCTGCTTCACGAACACCAGACCGAACAACAGCACGCCGAGGCCGAACGCCCCCTCGACGAGGGAAAGTGCGGTGAGCCGGTCCAGCACCACCGCGAGCCCGAATCCGAGGAAGACGACCACCGGGACGATCATCCCGCTGATGACCAGCGGCAGGTCGGTCTCGCGCTTCAGCGCGACCATCGTGAACATCGACATGCCGAGCGAGACCGCTGCCGGGGCCGCGACCGGGAGCGGCAGCTGCCGGATGACGGCCAGGAGCGGCGCCGGCGCCACGAGTAGACCCGCGAGGCTAGCCTCCCCCGCGATGCCGACGGCGACGCCGGCGAGTGCGGCGACGGCGGCGACTCCGAGCTTCCGCATAGCCGGGGGTTCGGCCAGGGGATTGTAACCGCTTGCACCACCGTGACACCGTCCAGTGCCGGTCACGCTACCGTGACACCGTCCAGCGCCGGTCATCCCACCGACACGCCCTTGCCCGCGCCCCGCATCCGCCGAGATGATGACGGACGACGGTAGGGACGCACCGCCGAATCACCCCGACCCCGACGCCGACGGGACCGACGAGGGCTCGGCAGCCGCTGGTGGGCCGTACGCTGCGGTCCACGCTCGTCCCGAGGGGGACGCGACGGTCGCCCGGATGGCCCTGACCGCGGCCGAGTCCGGCTACGCCGGCGTCGTCGTCCGTAACCACGGGGACGCCGACGCAACGCCGGCCGAGGAACCGCCCGAGGACCCCGGTGGCGGCGCCTACGCTCCCGACCGCGTCATCGACGCGTACGACATCGACGTGGTGCCGGCCGTCGAGATACGGACGGACGACCGCGGGCAGGCCGGCACGCTCCTCTCGCGGTACCGGGACGAGCGCGCCATCGTCTGTGTTCACGGGGGGTCGCTGAACCGCTGGGCGGTCGAGGATCCACGCGTGGACGTGCTGGCGCACCCGACCCGCGGCGGCGGCGACCTGAACCACGTGCTCGTGAAGGCGGCCGCACGGAACGGCGTCCGCCTCGAGTTCGACCTCTCGCGGGTGCTCCGACGAACCGGGGGCAAGCGGGTGCAGGCCGTCAGGGGGCTCCGCAAGCAACGGGAGATCGTCGCCCACTACGACGCCCCGTTCGTCGTGAGCGTGGACCCGGCCTCGCATCTCGAACTCCGGTCGCCACGCGACCTCCGGGCGGTGGGCGAGGTCGTCGGATTCGACCCCGAGCAGGTGGCGGCGGGGCTCCGCGAGTGGGGGCGACTCACCGCGCGCAACCGCGAGCGACTCGGCGAGGATTTCATAGCCCCCGGCGTCCACAGGGGTCGGTATGAAGAAGTCGATTGACGAGCACGCCGCGCGGTTCGACGAGGCGGCCGACTCCTACGACGCGGACAAGTCGGCCGAGTACGAGGCCTGCGCGGGGCTCGTCGTCGAGCACGCTCGCGGCACCGCCGAGAGTGCGATGCGCCCGGCACGCCCCCTCCGCCCGGACGACGTGGTGCTGGACCTCGGGACGGGGACGGGCGCCATCGCGCTCGCGCTCGCGGGCCACGCCGGCCGAGTCGTCGGTCGCGACATCAGCGACGGGATGCTGGCGAAGGCACGCGAGAAGGCGGACGGGCAGGGCGCCGACAACGTCAGCTTCGGCAACGGGACCTTCCGGGAGCCGGGCTACGAGGGTCCCGTCGACGTGGTCGTCTCGAACTTCGCGATGCACCACCTCTCGGATGCGGAGAAGCGCGAGGCCATCGACATCATCGCCGACCTGGCCCCCCGGCGCATCGTCCTCGGCGACGTGATGTTCTTCGGCGAACCCGACCCCGACGAGCCGTTCTACAGCCCGGAGGTCGACGACCCGGCCACCGTCGGGGTGCTGTGTGACGCGTTCACCGACGCGGGCTACGCCGTCACGGCCGTCGAGCTGGTCCACGAGCAGGTGGGCGTCCTCGTCGCCGACCGGCTGGAGACCGACGCCGCCGCCGACGAGGGGTTCTCGGACGAGCCCGTCGGGATGAACGAGGACTGAGCGGCCCGTGAAGCACCTCCCGAAACACCTCCGTCCGCGCTGGCGCTACCTCGCCGTCGAGCTGGAGTCGCACCCGGAGGCGACGTTCGGCCGCGAGGCGCTCCAGCGGGCCATCTGGTACGCCGCGGGCAACCTGCTCGGCGACCCGGGGAGCGCCGACGCCGACCTGTCGGTCGTCCGGTTCGAGCGGACACGTCCGGAGGCGGACGAGGACGGTCACGCCAGGGACGAGGCGGGCGCGGAGGCGACCGCAATCGTGCGCGTTCGCCGCGAGGAGGTCCAGCGCGGCCGGGCCGTGGTCGCCTGTCTCGACGCCGTCGAGGGGGCGCCGGTCCGGACGCGCGTCCGCGGCGTCAGCGGGACCGTGCGAGCCAGTGAGGAAAAGTATTTGAATCGGCCGCGAGCAGGAACAGGGGACCGAACGGTCGCGTTCGCGGGGACCGACCGCCGGGCGTGGACCCGTGGCCGACGGGTCGACGTCGAACTGGCGGGCGGGCACGCTGGCGCGACGGAACTCGACTACCAGGGCTCCGACGGCTGACGACGCGCGGCATCTCCCGGTACCGACCTCGGAGCCGAGACACCCCACAACGACACACCACACAGAACATGCAGGGACAATCACAACAGCAGGCGTACGACCGCGGTATCACCATCTTCTCGCCGGACGGCCGGCTCTATCAGGTGGAGTACGCCCGCGAGGCGGTCAAGCGTGGCACGGCGAGCATCGGCGTCCGGACGGAGGGCGGCGTCGTCCTCGCCGTCGACAAGCGTATCCGCTCGCCGCTGATGGAGCGCAACTCCGTCGAGAAGCTCCACAAGGCCGACGACCACATCGGCATCGCGAGCGCGGGCCACGTTGCCGACGCCCGCCAGCTCATCGACATGGCCCGTCGCCAGGCGCAGGTCAACCAGCTCCGCTACGGCGAGCCCATCGGCGTCGAGACGCTCACGAAGGAGGTCACGGACTTCATCCAGCAGTACACGCAGGTCGGCGGCGCGCGCCCGTTCGGCGTCGCGCTCATCGTCGGCGGCGTCGAGGACGGCGAGCCCCGCCTCTTCGAGACCGACCCCTCCGGGACCCCCTACGAGTGGCAGGCCCTCGCCATCGGCGCGGACCGCGGCGAGATCGAGGACTACCTCGAGGAGCACTACGACGAGTCCGCGGACCTCGACACCGGCGTCGGGCTGGCGCTCGGCGCGCTCGCCTCCGTCAACGACGGGAAGCTCACCCCGGAGGGAATCGGCGTGGCCGTCATCCCGTCCGACACCGCCCAGTACGAGGACCTCGACGACGCGCAGGTCGAGTCGTATCTGGACGAACACGGGCTGCTCGACACGGGCGAGGAGGACGAGGAGGACGAGGAGGACGAGGAGTAAGCCGACTCGCACCACCTTTCTGCGACGCCCGCGGCGTGTTCTCGGAGAAACAGCGACGCTGCACGCTCACCCGTCAGTCCAGTGGGCGCGCGCTGGCGGCCGTGCCCGGAGGGCCGGCCGCCGCCCAGCGCGCGAGGGCTGAGCATCGAAGCGAGCGAAGCGAGCGAGAAGCGCAAGCGGGTGGGGAGGCGTGAGGTCCACGACTGCCGACTGACAAACTGCGGGCCTTGGCGGACTCGAAGGGCGAGCGCGCTCCGGGTCAACTGACGACGCAAGCACCACAACGGAGAGAGCGGAGCGACCGGAGTGAGGAGCGCAGCGAGTCAGGGGCCCGGAGCGGGCGAGGGCTTCGGAGGCGTCTCCGTCGCCACTGTTGGCCACATCGAGATACCACTAGGCATAAAATCAAAAACTCCACGATAACACCACAAATCCATTTATAAGAATATAGAGGGTTGATTACGTACCCAAGGTTAGATATACCATAGAGATCGAGAGCTTCTACTCGCCTAGCACCGCTCCTCGCAGATGCGGTCGAAGATACGCCCCGTCGACAGCAACTCGCCCTCGAACCGTGGTTCCCGGCCGCTCGCGCGTCGCACGTCACAGTCCAGTCCGCGCCCCTCCAGCGCCCCCCGGACGCCGTCCGCATCGTGGTGCTGGTCGTGACCCAGCAGGATGCAGTCCGGGTCGATGCGCTCGATGGGGACGAAGAAGTCCTCCAGATGCCCGAGATGCGCTTCGGTCACTGGCTCCAGCGCGTCGACCATCTCGCGGCGCTGCTGGTCGTCCAGCACGGGCGGTTCCTTGTGGGTCACGTTCTCCGAGCGCGCGATGATGACGTGGACCTCCTCGCCCAGCGCGGCCGCCTCGCGGAGGTAGTGGAGGTGGCCCGGGTGGAGGATATCGAAGGTCCCCTGCGCGACGACGCGCTCGTACTGAGGGAGCGTCTCCGCGTCGCGGGCGTCGCCGTCCGTGCCCGCGCCGTCGCCACTCACCAGCCATCCCCCCCGTCGAAGCGGGTGTCGCGCTCGTCGGCCTCCTCCCGGAGCTCCTCGTCGATGTCCGCCTGCGTGAAGTCGAAGAACTCGTCGTCGGGCAGGTCGACGTCGAGCACCTCCAGGTCCCGGGGCTCGCCCTCGCGGTCGAACGCCTGCCAGTCGTGGCGGCCGTACGGATAGCCGATGATGATGTGGACCTTCCCCTTCCCGAAGGTCATCAGGTCGGCGTCGGAGGGTTTGAGGACGCCGTTCGGGTGGGAGTGGACGGACCCGGCGGACTTGATGCTGTTGGGGACCATGTACTCCTGGACGGTGGCGCTCGTGGGGTTCGACTCCGTGCCCGGAATCACGAGCACGTCCGTGATGACGGTGCCGTCCCGGTCGAGGCCCAGCCGCGAGGCGTCCTCGCCCCGGAGGAAGCCCATGTACTCGTTGGGGTGGGCGTCCTCGGAGGCCTCGAGCGCGAACTCGAGGGCGTCCTCGGCGATGCCGATGACCCCGCTCGACCGGAACAGGCGCATACCCGAGGTCCGGTCGGCCGATGATTAGGCGTTTCGATGCCCCGGACCCCACCGCGGGCGAGTGGGTGTGACCGGAATCCACCGTCTGAGCGGCCAGCAGCCCGTGACGCGTCGGAGCGGCGGTTCCACAGTTTGACAACTCTTAAACGGCAACGGGACCGAAACCCATTACATGTCTCATTCGCCCGACGCCGACGAGGAGGTCGGCGCCGATTCCGATGCTGACGGGGTCCCGGACCGGGGGACCGTCGTTTATCGCCTCGCGGACGCCTGTACGGCCGATGCCCTCGAACAGGGCGAGCACTACCACGCGACCGTCAACGGCGTGGTCGAGTACGGGGTCTTCGTCGACGTCTCGGCCAGCGTCTCCGGACTCGTCCACGATTCGGAGCTGCAGGGGGCGTACGACGTCGGTGACGAACTCATCGTCGAACTCATCGAGGTACGCGAGAACGGCGACCTCGCGTTCGCCGAGCGCGACATAGCGGAGTTCGAGACCGAGGAAGTCGCGGCCGGCGCCGAGGTCGCGGTCGCCGAACTGGACGAACACGTCGGCGAGATCGTCAACGTCGAGGGCGTCGTCGTGCAGGTCAAGCAGACCGGCGGCCCGACGCTGTTCCACGTCGCGGACGGCGAGGCTGTCGTCCCCGGCGCCGCCTTCGAGTCCGCCGGCGTCCGCGCGTACCCGAGCGTGGAGGTGGACGACGCCGTCCGTATCACGGGCGAGGTCGAGCACCGCGAGGAAGCGCTGCAGATCGAGGTCGAGGACCTCTCGCGCCTGCGTGGTGAGGCCGCCGAGGAGGTCCGCGCCGACTACGAGGAGCGACTGGCGGCCGCCGCCGAGCCGCCCGAGGTCGAGCCGCTGGTCGAGTGGGAGGCGTTCGAGTCCATCCACGAGGAACTGCGCGAGGTGGCCCGTCACCTCCGCCGGGCCGCACTCGCCAACCGCCCCATCCGGATGCGCCACCACGCCGACGGTGACGGGATGTGCGCCTCCGTGCCGCTCCAGACCGCACTCGAGCGGTTCATCGACGACACCCACGAGGACAACCAGGCCCCGCGACACCTCCTGAAGCGGCTCCCCTCGAAGGCGCCGTTCTACGAGATGGAGGATGTCACGCGCGACCTCAACTTCGCACTGGAGGACCGCGAGCGCCACGGGCAGAAGCTCCCGATGCTGTGTATGCTCGACAACGGGTCGACCGAGGAGGACGTTCCCGCCTACCGCGCGATGGCCCAGTACGACGTGCCCATCGTCGTCGTCGACCACCACCACCCCGACCCGGAGGCCGTCGAGCCGCTGCTGGAGGCCCACGTCAATCCGTACCTCCACGGCGAGGACTACCGCATCACGACGGGCATGATGGGTGTCGAG
>Ga0207757_100876_pt1 | contig 16100 bp, 16 predicted proteins | sample A23P3SouthBayCA_2_FD_187752 | JGI IMG/M metagenome (GOLD analysis project Ga0207757, IMG submission 187752) | Aerobic enrichment media microbial communities from Eden Landing Ponds, California, USA - A23 P3 (2) (SPAdes) | ecosystem: Environmental > Aquatic > Marine > Unclassified | place...
GACGACGGTCGTCGACCGCGTCTCTTCCCCACCACTGACCGCCTTTTCAGCGATCCGGTCGACGCCGCTCTCCGTGTCGACCCCGAGATCGGCCCGGGCGGCAGGCGGCGCGTCGCGCAGATCCGGGCCGACGGTCGCCTCGCCCGCGCCGAACGTCGCGGTAGCGCGGTCAGGCGCTCCGTCGGTCGGCGCGTGCGCTCCCGACACCGACACCTGCACCCGGTAGCGGTCGGTCACCGTGTCGCGGGTGGTCTCCCGGTGAACCTGTTTATCGATGACGCTTCCGTTCGGACCGTGCTGGACCGTTACCCGCTCCCACTCCGCGATCGCGACGCGCTCGACGGTCGCCTCGCGAGTCGCGACGCCGAACGAGACGCGCTCGCCAGGGTCGACTGTCCCCGACGGAACCCCCTCCGGCACTCCGGATCCGGAGACGGCCGGTGACCGTTCCGTTCGGGTCAGATCGACGCGCTCCCAGTCGCCGGTCGTCGCGACCGCTGACGCGGGGGTCGGCGGTGTTGGATCCCCGCCATCGCTCACTTGCGTCGTCGACGCCTCGACGCTCGCTTCGACCCGGTACGCGTCCTCGATGATCGCGTCCAGATCGTCGTAGACGCGCGTCGCTCCCTCGTCGGCCGCGCGGCCGACGGGAACCGTTGCACTCTCGTCCGTCCGGTCTGCTCCGGGATTGAACGCGGCGTCCTCGTTCGGCTGGCCGCTCGCACCCGAATCGCCTCCCTCACCCGGGCCACTGTTTTCGCCCGGCGTCGGCGCGTCGAGCACGGCCTCGGTCCACGACCCCTCGTCGACGCCGGTCGGTTTGAGAAGATCGGTGACTCCCGTTCGAGCCGTCGCGCGCGCCACCCCCCCGCGTGCCTTCGGGTCGCTCGCGCCGAACACGTCGCGCTGCGTCCGGACGATGCCCGCGTTCGTCGACAGCTCCACGTGACGGTTCGCGAGCACGTTCTCGACCGGCGCGCCCGCGTACTGGCCGTACCCTCGCGCCCACGTCATCGGATAGAGACTTGCAGTGAGCTGACGCCCCAATCCCGGTCCCTCGACGGGACCGCGGTTGAGCCGCTCTTCGAACCGCTCCATCCGTTCGTGTGCCGCGAGCGTCGGCACGGCGACAACGACCGTTCGGTCTTCCGTCCGATCGACGACCGTGCGTCCGTTTCGCGTAGCAGTCGTTTCAACGCCTTCGAACGTCACGCGCGTCGCCGTTCCGTTCGCGGCGGATTCGACGTGGACTCGGTCGCGCGCCGCCGACAGTTCGCTCGGGTCGTCGACCGACGGCAGCGACGCCGTCGCCGTCACGCTGCCCACCTCTGCGTCGACGGTAGAGAGTGCCTCGGTACCGGCGATCGCGAGCCGAATCCGTAACGCGTCCTCGAACGCCGACCCGTTCCTCACCGCGGTCGACCTGTGTTCTTCTCCCCACTTAGAGACCGTCTCGCCCGGCGCCCGTGTCACCGGCTCTGCGGCTGCATCGTGTGCGGCCTGACGTGCTGCGGCCCTGAGAGCAGCGGTCGAATCGGCGCCGACGCGCTCGACGGCGCGTTCGACGCTCCGATCCTCGCTGATAAGTCCCTGGTCCGCAATCCCCGCGGCGTACGTCGAACTCGTCACCAAGAGGAGAATGCCGATCAGCGCGAACGGAACTCGCGCGCGTTCGTCGACCGTGAAGGAGCGACACCGCGATTCGGAGTCAGCCGTACGTGCGCTTTCCGAACGCGTTTTCACGCTCACCACCTCCTGACCACGATCCTGGTCCTCTCGGTCGCGTCTGAGTCATTCGGAGCCGGGTGCGTGATCACCGCGACTGTGACATCGGCGCCCCGTGGCGGCTCGCTCCCGACGCTGACCGGCTCCAGCGATTCGGACTCGGTCGCTGGACTCCCCGACTCGGAACTCTCGGTCCCGCGATCCTCTCGATCGATATGCCACGGGAGGCTCGCTCTGGGTGCCCCTGTTGGATCCCGATCGGTTCCGTCTGCCGCCTCCGTCTCTACCGCCACGTCGATCCGCGTTCGCGGTCCGATTCCATCGCCGATGACGGACAGCACTTCGGACTCAAACGCCTCTCTCGACGAGCGTTTCTCCTCACCCTCATCGCTTCCGGCCGCTACCAGCGCCAGTAGTTCGGCGCGCGTCGCGTGAACCGTCCGGGTCCCGTTCGGCGCCTCGGTTGACGGGTACGTCACCGTCACCGTCTCCGTCGCGATCAGATCGGCAATCTCGGCCGCTTCGGATCCCGACGCCCCGCGGCCGCTGTCGGCCGCACCGAGGGCCATGACGCTCGCGGAGACGCAAAGGAGAAGAACCGTCACGTCGAGCACGGTGCTGGTCACCGGTACACCACCGCCCGAAGCGTTCCGCGGACGTTCCGTCCCGGTCCGACGCTGACCGTCACCGACCGCTCGGCGACCGCGACCGCGTCCGCGTTCCGTGCGGTTTCCGGCGTCGTTGTCTCCTCACCAAGACGGAGCGTCCACGTTTCCCCGTCGGCTTTGATCGCGACGGTCGCGACGTCTCGGAACCCGCCGACACCGCGCAGCCGTTCCGGCTCAACGACGCCCCCGGTCGTCACCGACGCTTCGACCTGATCGAGTGTCGCCTCGGCAGTCGGACGCGTCTGGTCCGGTTCCGCGTCGTCGAGTGCGACGACGTACAAACCGAGTGCCGCGCCGACGGCGAGCACGGCGACGAGAGCGGCGATCGGTTCGACCGCGGCACGGCTCTCGGCCTCCGCTCCGTGGAGGGCTCGATCAGCCGACGAGAGTGACATGTACCCCCCCATAGTGAACTCGTCTCACGGTCACCCGATCGGGCGCTGGCCGCCATTCGTGATCTCTCTCCCGGGCGCGCTCGGCGGCGACCGCGAACGCCTCCGGATCGTCGAACACCGCATCAGGTGGGGCGCCGCTAATGACCCGGCGGAGCCCGTTGCTGTCGGCGGTGCCTCGCCGTCCCGTTGGGACCGGCGTTATCCGCGGCGCGCGGAGCGTCGCTCGTGCGGCTCCGTTCCCGTCATCGAGTGCAACCGTTCGATTCGTGAGCCGGATGCGGTCGGCAGCGAGTCCGTGCTCCGCCGTCGCCGGATGCTCACCGTTTGCGACCGAGTCGATCGTGTGTGCGACGCCGCTCGCGTCCGGTGGTGGAGTGGCCGGGAGCGCGGCGGCGACGCCGACGGTCGCGACGCTTACCAGCGCCAAACCGACCCACGCGTACGTGGCGTCGAGGTGGGTTTCGAACACGGGACGGCTGGCCGCGGCTTCGCACTTAAACTATTGCGTGGGGGATCGTCCGTGGTCCTCGCCTCGCTACAGCAGCAGTCCGGCGCCGAGGAACGCGACGAGATACGTCGCGGCCGCGGTCGGGAGCGCAATCCCAACCCGATAGGCAACGAGCGTCCGGTCGAACCCGCGTTCGAGCCCGGTCGCCAGCGCGGTGAGCAGCGCCGCGAGGATCAAGACGTACGCGCCGACGATCCGCCCGAGCACCGGAACCGAGATCGCGCCGCTGGCGTTCGAATTCGCACCCGACCCACCCATCATTCCTCCTGTTTCGGCGCCGGCAGCGCTCGGGTCGCTGATGCTGCCGCCACCGAGCGCGTCCGCCCCCGCTGCCGCTCCGGCGCCGAGTCCCCCGGCGTCGACCGTGTCGATTCCGGTGGCCAGCGCTACTGTCGCCCCGCCGACGAGCGGTGCGAACACCGCTGCGGTGTTTGTTAGCGTTCCCGTTACGGTCGCGAGCTGCCGTTTTGCGTCGTTTTCGAGTTCGCGGAGATCCTCCAGCTGGTCCGCGAGTTCGAGCAGTACGTCGCCCGCCGGTCGCCCCTCGCGCGCGGCGACTGCGAGCAGCGCGACCGCCCCGCGCACCCGTGGTGACGGTACCGGGACCGCAGGGCCACCGCGGCCGAGGAATGCCTCTCGAACCCCGACGCGGAGCGTCTCGCTCCGCCGGCCAGCGAGCGCGAACAGCTCGCCGGTGGCCCCGTCGAGCCGTTCCCCCGCGTTCGCGATCGCCGTCTCGACGGCGACGCCCTCGGCCACGTCGCCGCCGATCACCGTCATTGCGTCCGGAAGTGTGCGTTCGACGGCGCGAACGTTCGACAGCACCGCTCTGCGGTGCCGAACGGCGACGAACAGCGCGACGCCGACTCCGATGCCGCCCCCCGCGACCGGTGCGGCCCACTCCGCGACGAATTTCGCTGCGACGGCGGCGGCGACGGCTCCGAGCCCAACCCCGGCGACTGCGGCGTGGGTCTTCCTCTCCGGGACGTCCGGATGGCTTCCGTCGATGCTCGGCGGCGCGAACGCGACCGGACGGCGGGAGAGCAGCCACACCGACGCTCCGAGTAGTCCGAGCGGTAGCACGCCAAGATACAGCGTCACGATCACGCCCGTTCCGATCGGGACACCCGTCGCCGCGGCTGCCGGAAGGAGGGCAATGAGCGCAAGCGGGAGCAACACTCCGAAGGCGTACAGCGCCGAGACGGGGGCGCGGACCTCCCCGACGAAGGCGGCGAGCCGGTCGGTCGTTCCGGCGATCGTCGCGTCGAGCGCGCGATCCAGACACCGCCCCCGGCGTTCCGGCGGCGCCGACGCCGCCGTCCGGACGAGCGCCGCCGCCCGATCGATCGCCGGGAACCACGGGCGCCACTCGCGGGCGAAGGCCCGGATCCCGCTCGTCGGCCCGTCGGCGTTCGCCCGTTCGTGGCGTGCGAGACCGTCGGCCAGCGGTCCGTCGCCGGTTCGCGCAGCGAATCGGACGGCCCGCTCCGTCGACGGATCTAACCGCATCCGCAACACGAGCCGTCCGACGAGCCCCGGAGCGGCCCCGAGCGCCCTGGTCCGTCGGAGCGAGGCGAGCCACACCGGCCCTCGATGGACGACGTGTGTGGCGCCCAGACCGCACGTAAGCCCGAACAACAGCCCCGAAACGGGTCCGAAAACGACCGCGGCGACGACGGCGCAGACGAGGCCGACACCCACGCCGGCTCGGTATCCCGTTTCGATCACCCGTTCGCTCGTCGCGTCCCATCCGAGGAACGCGATCGATCGACGGAGCTCCGCCGATCCCTCGCCGTCGCCCGCCGGACTGCGCCGAGGCGTCCCGTCGAAATCGCCGCTCGGACCGGTCATCGCTCGTCACCGGCGAAGCCGTCGTTCCTCGGACTGCCGTCGTCTCTCAAGTTGTCCCTGTCGCGGTCGACGTAGCGTTCTGGCGTGATCCGGCCGGTTCTCGCTGCCTCTCCGATCTGTTCGCCCCGCCGATCGATGGCACTGCGCACAGCCGCGTACGATTCGCCGGTCTCTGCGAGCGATTCAACGAATCGGCTCTCTCCGCGATCGATCCGACCGGTGGGTGCCAGCCCGGATTCCGTTCGCTCGAACAACGGCTCGAACGCCGACCGATCGGTGTGCTCGACGACCTCAGCGATCGTCTCGACACGGTGATCGTCGAGCATGACGATCAGGTCGGTTGCGGCGAACGAGGATGGTGAGACGCCGAGGTCGCTGACGACTCGCTCCCGGACCGCATCCGGATCCTCGCCGTGGATCGTTCCGAGAACCGCCTCGCCGGCCGCACCGACGCGCATGGCCTCGTACAACGCTGCCGCCTCCTCGCCGCGAACCTCGCCGACGACGATCGCTCCGCCCCCGAGGCGAAGCGCGGTTCGCACCGCCTCGCTCGGCGACGGCTCCGCGCCGTCGCCGACCCGGAGTCGCTGGGTGTCGCGCCCGGCCGCGGTCACCGCCTCCGCTGGCAGTTCCGGCGTGTCCTCGATCAGTATCGAGCGCGTCTCGGCCGGTAGCTCCCAAAGGAGTGACCCGAGCGCGGTCGTCTTCCCAGCGCCGCGACCACCGGCGATGAGTCCGGTCATCCCTCTCTCGACGGCAACCGAGAGGAGCCCGGCGGCTGCCGGCGTGATCGTCTCGACGTCCACGAGACGCGCAAGTGTCCACGCGTCCGGGTCGCCGCGACGGAAGGTAAACGAGAGGCCGTCACTGGCGGGATCAGTCGTCGCCGCGACACGAACCCGACCGGCTTCGGACGCGATCGTCGCATCGAGCGTCGGGCTCGCGCGAGAGAATCCCTGTCCGCTCGTTCGGCGGAGCCGTGACGCCAGCGTCGCCGCACCCTCGGGCGGTAGCCTGACGTTCGTGCGACAGCGCTCCCCGTCGACGACGACCCGAAGTGGGTTCTCCGTGACGGGCGCCGACAGTGTCGCGTCGCTCACGCGGTCGTCGGCGAACACGTGCTCGAACGCACCGTATCCGCGGGTGTGTCGACGGAGCACGTCGACCAGCGTTGAGACGGGATCGTCGGCCGTCGCGACCGCTCGAACCGCTCGCCCCGGCGCTCTGTCTCCTCCGGTCGGATCGTCGAGCAGCCGATCTTTGGCGGCGGCGAGCCGCTCGACGGCGTCGTCGTCGAGCCGTACCGAGGGTGGTGTGAGGTGGTACGTCCGCAGCGCCCCTGCTCCCTCGTACAGCCGCACCGTCGCACCGGTGTCAACCTCCCACTGATCGACAAGCGCCGCGTTCGATGGTGGCGCCGACGCGACGCGCGTGGCCGCGATCGTCGGACCCGAGTACGCTCGAAACACGTCGCCGGGCGCTGAGGCGTTCGAGACGGTCTCTGTCAGTCCGGTCTCGGCGGCTATTCGCTTCGGCGGTCCCTCGCGACCCCTCGCCTCTTTCGCCGCCGCGATCGGCTCTCGGGTCACGCGTTCCGCGAGCCGCGTCTCGTGGAACTCGACTTGCTCGCGGAATCGCCCAGCGGCGATCAGACACGCCGCGGCCCGCCCGGCGTAGGTCCGCTCTCGTCCCGCGTGGCACGTCCGGACCACGTCGGCGTCGCGTTCCGTCAGCGCCTCGATAACGGTCGCGAGACACGCGGAGCTCTCGGCGAGGTCACCGCGCCCCGGACAGTCGTCGGCGTCGACTGCGAGAACCACTCGGCCGTCGATACCGGTCCCGACCGGCTCTTTGAACGACGGTTCGCACCGACAGCCGTCCGCGTCGTCATCGATCCACGGAAGTTGGCGCAGCGGCGCATCGCCCCCGGACGACGACAGCGAAGGGAGATCGAAGCTCATGGCGGGCGTGCCCGCGCTACCGTATATAAATCCTCACCCGATCCGCGCGATCTTGACGGTCGGGCCGCCGTCGTCGACGAGGCGGATTTCTAGACGGCTCTCGCCGCGCGTCCGAAGCGCGATCGGCTCGTCGACAATCACGACCGTCGCGGCTACCGCGTCGGGAACGATCGGGACGGCTCGGTCGCGACCGCCGTCGAGCCGATACCGGAGTGCGGCACCCGACGCGTTTTCCGACTGCTCCGGTTCGATGAGCGCGAGTCGGTTTATCCGCGCGGCGGTGAGACCGCTCGGCGCGCGGACCGTCACCGTCGTTCGGGCGGCGAGCGACGGGTCAGTGACGCTCATGGAGTCGGAGACGAGTCCGCCGATCGCCCGCTCGACGCGCTCCGATTCGGCTCCGAGCCGCTCGGCGGTCGTGGCGGTTCGAGCGTCCTCGAGCGCCGGCATCGAGGTCGCGAGGAGTGCGACGGCGACGAGAACCGTGAGGACGACGCGGATCACTGGTCCCCTCTCGCGGCGCGCGCGCGTTTACAGCGTGTCACGGAGCCGATCCAGCGCGTCTGCGCGCCACGTGCTGTCAGCGTTCTCGCCGTCCGTTTCGCTACGGTCGATCGCCGTCCCGATCGCTGACTCCGTCCCCTTTTTCCGGCGGTGATCCGTCGGAACGGCGGCGTCGAGTTCGGCCTCGCTCGGCACGTTCGCGCCGAGTGAATCACCATCGAATGTGTCGTCGATATCGGACTCGTCCGCGGCTGTATCGCCTCTCGCCGTCGGCTTGTCGTCCGCGAGCGTGTCGTCGTTCTCGCTCGCCTTCGCGAGCGCGAGGTCGGCGCGACGCTCGACCGCTTGATTCACTGAGCGGATCGATCCGACGTATCCTCTGACCGCTTGCGTCGCTGCCTCCAACTCCTCGACGCGCGCTTCGAGGTCGTCCAGCCGGGTCGACAGCTCCTCCCGCTCTGCGCTCGCACTCGCTTCATCGCCGAGGTCGGCGACGGCGTCGTCGGTCCCGGTGAGCGCTCGCTCGACCGCACGAAGCCGTTCTTCGAGCCGGTCGTCGTTCGGGTCGGTCTCCCGTTTGACGCTCGATTCCTCACCCGGATGTTCGCCCTGATCGGTGGCGGTCGGTCGTCCGATCGACGATTGCGTCGCGTCGGCTGTTCCGCCCGGTGTGCTGTCCGCTCGGTCGAACTTCGGGGGCCGTTCCGCGTGCCCGCCGCTCGTCGTCGCCCTCTTGTTCTCACCGTCGACGCACGGGCGGTCGCGGTCGTACGTGTTGTCGGTCACGCGGTCGACTGGCCGCGATTCCCTACTTAAATCTCAGGGGAAAAGATATTACGACGGGATCAGTTAGCATACGATAATGAAAGCGGTCCTCCTCGGCGTCGGACAGGCGGGCGGAAAACTCACCACTGCGCTCGCCGAGTTCGACGCCGACGCCGGTTACGGTGCGGTGCTCGACGCGCTCGCGGTGAACACGGCGTCGGCGGACTTGGAGCCGCTCCCGCTCGACACGGTCCTCGTCGGGCAATCGCGAGTGAACGGGCACGGCGTCGGTGGCGACAACGAACTCGGCGCCGAAGTGATGGAAGAAGACTCGATCGAGGTGCTGGACGCGCTCGCGCCGAAGGTGAACGCCGACGCGGAGGCGCTGTTCGTGGTCGCGGGGCTCGGCGGTGGAACCGGATCCGGGGGCGCCCCGGTGCTCGTCCGCGAGTTGAGTCGCGTGTACGACGTGCCGGTGTACGCGATCGGCATCCTCCCCGGCCGCGACGAGGGGGCGATGTACCAGGTGAACGCCGGACGGTCGCTCAAGACGCTCGTCCGCGAGGCGGACTCGACGATCCTGCTCGACAACGACGCGTGGCGCTCCTCCGGCGAGTCGGTCGAGGGCGGATACGCGGCGATCAACGCTTCGATGGCGAAGCGAGTCGGCCTCCTGCTCGCGGCCGGCGAGTCGGTCGAGGGGGTCGCAGAGTCGGTCGTCGACACGAGCGAGGTGATCAACACGCTGCGCGCCGGCGGGATGGCCGCGGTCGGGTTCTCGTCCGCGCCCGCCGCCGAGGACGCCGAGGAGAACGTCACGACCGTGATGAGTTCTGTCCGGAGCGCGGTGATGACCGGGATGTCGCTGCCGAATGCGACCGACGCGGACGCCGCTCTCGTCGCCATCGCGGGCGACCCCGACCGGATCTCCCGGAAGGGCGCGGAGAAGGCCCGAAAGTGGTTACAGGAGGAGACCGGATCGATGCAGGTGCGCGGCGGCGATTTCCCGCTGGACTCCGACCGGGTCGCCGCTCTGGTCCTCTTCGGGGGTGTCGAACGTTCGCGCCGCGTCGAGGAGTTCCTCGAGCGCGCGAGACAGGCCGTCAAGGACGAACGAGAGGAACAGCCCGACCCCGCCGACGCGTTCCAGAACGACGAGATCGACGACTTGCTGTAGTCTGTTCTCAGGTCGTCCGCTCGCGGGACAGGTTCCGCACCTTTTTGGTTCCGCCCGGTGGAGTCGCTTCCGATGAACAACCCGTGGGACGACTGGGACCACGTGCTGAAGGTCGACCCGGATAAGGAGCTGTACGGGAACGACACCTTCGAGGACGTCTGCCGGACCGGGACCGACGCGATCGAGATCGGGGGGACCCTCGACGTCACCGCGGAGAAGATGTCCCGCGTCGTCGACGCCGCCGCCGAGTACGACGTGCCGCTCTATCAGGAGCCGTCGAACCCGGGCGTCGTCATCGACTCGCCCGCCCTCGAGGGGTACCTGATCCCGACCGTCTTCAACGCCGGCGGCCCGTTCTGGATCACCGGTGCGCACAAGGAGTGGGTCCGTATCGACGACCTCGACTGGAGCCGGACGCACACCGAGGCGTACATCGTGATGAACCCCGAGGCGTCGGTCGCCCAGCTGACGGAGGCCGACTGCGATCTCACCGCCGACGACGTGGCGGCCTACGCGAAGGTGGCGGAGCGCATGTTCGGCCAGGAGATCGTCTACGTCGAGTATTCCGGCATGTTCGGCGACACGGAGAAGGTCGCGGCCGCCCACGACGCGCTCGACGACGCCACGCTCTTCTACGGCGGCGGCATCCACGGCTACGAGTCGGCCAACGAGATGGCCGCTCACAGCGACGTGATCGTCGTCGGCGACCTGCTCCACGACGAGGGCGTCGACGCGGTTCGCGAGACGGTGAAGGGCGCGAAGGACGCGAAGGACGAGTAGGCCATCGGACGCGGTGACTCCGGTTCGGTCCCGGTGGCGTCAGTACCCGTCGACCATGTTCTCGACGTACTTCGCGATGACGTCCACTTCGAGGTGGACCGGGTCGCCGACCGACTTCTCCGAGAGCGTCGTCAGATCGTAGGTCGTCGGGATAACCGCCACGTCGAACTCCTCGGCTCGCTTCTCGGCGACCGTCAGCGAGATACCGTCGAGCGTCACCGACCCCTTGTCGACGAGGTAGTCGCCGTGCCCCTCGGGGATAGAGAAGGTAAACCGCCAGTCCTCGTCGACGCGCTCGACCGCTGTCACCTCGGCGACGGTGTCGACGTGGCCCTGTACGACGTGGCCGTCGAACCGCCCGTCGGCGGGCATCGCGCGTTCGACGTTGACCGCGTCGCCCTCGCCGACCCCGCCGAGGTACGTCTTCGCGACCGTCTCGCTCGCGAGGAACACCTCGAACCAGTCGTCGTCGGCGTCCGAGTTGTTGCCGTCGGCGTCTGCGTCGCTGTCGGTGTCCCCGTCGTCCGCGTCGCTACCGTACTCCTCGACCGTGAGACAGACGCCACTGACGCTGATCGACTGTCCGTGGTGGAGATCGTCGAATCCGTCGACGCCGATCCGGAGCCGTAGCCCGTCCTCGGTCTCGGTCCGCTCGCGGACGGTCCCGGTGTCCTCGACGATGCCGGTGAACATACCGGAACTGGGCGCGCGCGACACATATCGGTTCGGTGTTCGCTCGCGGCTCCGTTCTCGACTCCCGCCGGCGCCGCGCCCCTTTTGACCCCCGGGAGCCAACTCGGTCGCAATGAGGCTCGGACTGATGGACATGATCGGGCTGGCGGCGTCGCTGATCTTCGCCCTCCCGCTCGCGAACTACGCGATCATCCGGCTGTTCGCCGGCGAGGCCGCGCTCGGACTCGGCCTGCTCGTCGTCGCCGCCGCGATGGTCGTCCTCCCGCAGTACTTCCTCGACCCCGGGCGGATCCTGCGTGGACTGCTCGCGGGGCTGCTCCCCCGACAGCTCCGCGGCGTCGCCGATCTCGACGCCCCGGACGAGAGTCCGACCGAGGAGTCGTCGATCGACGGCGAGCAGACCGAGGCGACGCCCGAGGACGGGATCCCCGCCGAGAAGTGATCGCTCCTTCCGAATTCACTCGCGTTCGACCGGCACGATTCCGAACGGATACTCTGCCAGGACCTCGTACCCTTCTTCGGTGACCACGACGAGGTCTTCGAGCCGAATCCCGCCGACGTTCGGGTCGTACACGCCGGGCTCGACCGCGACGACGTGTCCCGGCCGCAGTTCGCCCGCGCCCGACAGCGACGGCGACTCGTGGAGGCTTACGCCCACGCCGTGGCCGGCGCCGTGGGTGAACCCCGCTTCCCCTTCCTCCGCGTTCGGGTCGAACCCGTAGGCGGCCAGTTCGGCGGCGGTCTCGCCGTGGACGGTCTTGGCCGGGACGCCCGCCTCGATCTCGGCGAGCGCGGCCTCGCGGGCCGACTCGACCGCCAGGTACGCCCGTCGCTCCCAGCCCCCGTCGCCCTCGACGACGAACGCCCGGGTCAGGTCGCCGCGGTAGCCGTCGGGGCCGCGCGGCGAGACGTCGATCAGCACCGTCTCGCCCGGGCGGATCGGATCGTCGCCGACGAAGTTGCGGTCTGCCGCCGACCGGCCGGCGCCGATCGCGGTGTCTCCCGCGTCCCGGACGCCGCGAGCGGCGAGCGTCGCGTTCACGGCTCGCCGCAGGCGCTCGGTGGTCAGCGGGGATCCCTCCCAGCGGAGGTGCGGGCTTTCCGTCTCGCCGTCGACGACCTCGCTCTCGGCCAGCACGGTCTCGGCGCGTGCCATTCCCGCGACCGCCGCGCGCTGGACGCGGCGCAGTCGGTCGATCTCCGCGTCGGTCTTCCGCGATCGGGCGCGCTCGACCGCGTCGGTCGACGCGAGTGCGTTGTCGGCGCGGTCGAGGTACACCGCCGCGTCGTGGGGGATCGACGGGGGGACGACGAGCGTGTGTTCGTCGTCCTCTCTCCCCCGCTCGTTTTCCTCGTCTTCTCTCTCTCCCTCCTTTTGGCCGCCTTCCTCGCCCTCGTCGCCGAACAGGTCGCGCACGACCGCAGCGGCGCGCTCACCCGCGTGGTCGGTCGTGCGCTCAGTCCGAACCTCGCGGGCGACGCCGTCGTGAAACCCGTCGGCGCCGTCACCACCGTTGCCGTCGCGAGTGCGCGCGCCGGAGACGAACTCCCGTTCGGCCTGCTCGCGGAACTGCGGGGGTGCACAGAGCACGGCGCGGTCCGCGGCGTCGGCGCCCGGGACGACCACCAGCGCGTACGCTCGGTCCGGGCCCGAGAAGCGCGTGAGATACCGGAGATCGTCGTCGAACCGGTCACCGACCGCGACGAATGCGACGGCGTCCGCGGCGTCGACCGCCTCGACGATCGGCGTGAGATCGGTGCGGAGCGGGGAGTCGAGCGAGCCCTTGCCCGCGTCGTCGCTCCCGTCGATCACGGCTCGGGTTCGGGTACGGCCAACTCCGCCTGCACCTCTTCGACGAGCTCCTGTGCGGGCTCGTCGCGGATCTCGTTGAAGAGGAGGACGCTGATCGGGAGCGTCGGCGCGCCGCTGATGAGGCTCTCCATGATAACGAGCCGTTCGCGGGCGCGAGACATCCCGACGTAGAACACCCGGCGCTCGTTGTCGGTGAGGACGGGGACCGGGCTCGTGGTTTTCGTGAACTCCTCGACGCCGTCGACGTCGGTCGGGTCGTCAAGCGAGGCCGCCATCTGCTCGACCACCTTCTCGGTGAGGTCGGTCGCGACGAACACGTGGTCGGCCTCGCGGCCCTTCGCGGAGTGGATGGTGCCGACGCGGACTCGGGTCGGCTCCATTCCCTCGTAGTCGCCGCCGAAGTACGCGCCCATCGACTTCCGCTGGAAGCTCGTCACCTTCCGGACCATGTCGTCGGCGCTCGCGGTGTCCGGCATGAAGGGGATGAACTCGTCGAGCTCGTCGGTCGTCACCTCGATCAGGGAGACGTCGTCGGCGTCGGCCGCCTCCTCGCGGTCGTCGAGGAAGTCGTAGAACTCGTCGCGCTCGTGGGTGCCGAACGCCGAGTCCTGCAGCATGTCGGCGAGTCGACGGGCCTCGAGTCCGTTCACCGGATCGCCCGCGTCGGCCTTCTCGATGGCGCTGACGTAGTCCTGCACGCGGTCGGTCCACATCCGGCCGTCGGTCAGCATCGTGAACGGGATCCCGTGGTCGATGAACTCGTCGATGAAGTCGAACATCTGATAGCGGGCGCGGAACAGACACATCACGCTTCCCTCGTCGTCCTCAACGGTGTACCGGACGTTCCGGACGAGTTCGAGCATCGACGGCGACTCGATCGCTTCGACGGTGCCGCCCTCCTTGCGGGGGTGGAGGTCCTTCTCCTGGCGCTTGTCGATGTGTCGGATCTCGGCGTTGACGACGTTCAGGATCTCGGAGGGGAGCCGGTAGGAGTTCGGGAGGACGACGTCCTCGTCGACCTCGGTGTCCAGCAGGAGGTCGGGGTCGGCGCCCTGCCACGCGTAGACGACCTGGTCGTCGTCGCCGGCGATGAGCACCTTCCGCATGTGGGGTTTCCACTCCTCGAAGACGTTGTACTGCAACGTCGTGATGTCCTGGAACTCGTCGATGATCAGGTACTCGACGTTCGGCACCAGCGAGCGCTGCGCGACGCGTTCGAGCATGTCCGCGAAGCCGATCAGGTCGTGGTCCCCCTTGTAGCCGCGCCACGCGCGGATCGTCTCGGGGATGTCGATCCGCTCGTCGTCGGAGGGCCACGTCGGAGTGTACTTGTTCCCTTCCTGCGCGTTGGGGTCTTCCTCGGGCGGGAGTCGGACTTCCTCGACGTTCCACTGGAAAGGGACGTCGTACCAGTCCGCGACGTCGCGCTCGGTGCGCTGGAGCCACTGCGAGGTGGCGATGATCTTGTTGCCGATCGTCGTCGACCGCGCGGTCCGACGCCCGGCGCCGCCGTTCTGGTCCTCGAACTCGACGCCGTACTCCTCGCAGAACTCCTCTTTGTCGTCCTCGCCGACCACGTCCCCGCGCGACAGGTCCAGCAGCTCGTACGCCTTCGCGTGCATGGTACAGACGTTCCCCTGGAGGCTGCGGGGAGAGATGTCGAGCCGCTCCGCGAGCCGCTCGCGGATCTCGGCGGCGGCCGCGCGCGTGTACGAGACGACGAGCACATCGCGGACGTCGGCGTCCCCGTCGTCGAGGATCCCCTCGACGCGGTCCAGGAGCGCCGTGGTCTTGCCGCTGCCCGGACCGCCGAACAGTCGCGTCACCGTGGGATCGGTCATTATCTACTCCTGACTCCGGTTCTCCTTAAACGCCGTGGCTCGGGGTCACTCCGGAGCGAACGCTCCGATACACCGTCTGACCGATCAGTTGCTTCGCGTCGCCCGCGCCTCGCGCACGTCGGCGCCGTCGCGGACGAGGTCCTCGCAGGCGGGGCAGACTCGGGGCCGATCAACCTCGTTCGGTGTAAACACCCGAACGTAGTCGGTCGTGACGAACGAACCGCAGTTCTGGCAGGTCGGCATACGCGTCTCTATCGATTGATACCACATAATACTGCCGCCAACTTTCGTCGAAAGAAACCGCTAATCTCCCTTGCGACGCCGTCGGCGTCAGGTCGGCCGCCAGTCGCAGACGTCGCACTGCGCGGTTCCCTTGGGGTGTAGCGCACCGCATTCCGGACACTGAAGCTTGTTATAGGATCGCTCCCAGCGTACGATCTCTGTCTCGTGGCCGTGATCGGACAGGAACTCGTCGAACACGTCGTCGTCCGCGCTGGGTGCACTACTAGACATGCATGCTAGTGAATGCCACTCGAGTATATATATCTTGTTGTGGCTCTATCGATCTGCGAAAACGGCCACACATGATCGGATTTTCCCGACAGAACTGTTCGGATTCTCTGTGGACGTGCGATCCGCCGCCGACGCGGTGCGTCGACGGTCCTTTCACGTCCGGGCGTGTGGAGGGCGGCATGCCGACCGTCAGCGACACCTACATCGAGAACCGCCAGCGGGTCCAGCCGACCCACACCAACAACTACGAGTCGGCTCACGGAGGCAACGTCGTCAAGTGGATGGACGAGATCGGCGCGATGTCGGCGATGCGCGCCGCCGGAGAGACGTGCGTCACGGCCAAGATCGACGGGCTCGACTTCAAGCGACCGGTGCCCCAGGGCGACACCTGCATCATCGAGTCGTACGTGTACGCGGTCGGGCGAACGAGTCTCCGCACGCGGATCCGGGCGTTCCGCGAGTCCCCCCGGACCGGCGAGCGCGAACTGACGACGGCGTCGTACTTCGTCTTCGTCGCCGTCGACGCCGAGGGGAAGCCGACGCCGGTTCCGGAGCTGACGGTGGGGGGCGACCGCTGCCGCGAGCTCCGCGACGCCGCGCTCGCGGCCGAACCCGGCGAGGACCGGTGACGCGGGGCTCAGTAGTCCCCTAAGACGCCGAGTCGGCGCGCCCGCCGCGTCGCGTAGTGGAAGACGAGGTAGCCGCCGAACAGGTAGCCGACGGCGACGGCGACGAGGAGCGCCAGGTCGGCGAGCGGGAACTCCCAGAGCCGGACCCCGTCGACCATCGCGCGCTGGAGCATGGCGCTGCCGTGCGCCAGCGGGAGGACGCGCGTCCACGGCAGGTCGAAGACGGGCGCCGAGATCAGCGCGACGAAGCCGAACTGCAGCAGGTTCAGCCAGTTGC
>Ga0207757_100877_pt1 | contig 16093 bp, 19 predicted proteins | sample A23P3SouthBayCA_2_FD_187752 | JGI IMG/M metagenome (GOLD analysis project Ga0207757, IMG submission 187752) | Aerobic enrichment media microbial communities from Eden Landing Ponds, California, USA - A23 P3 (2) (SPAdes) | ecosystem: Environmental > Aquatic > Marine > Unclassified | place...
CGGCTCGCTGCGCGCTTCCCTCGCGCCTTCGGCGCTCAGTCCAGTGCTTGCTTCGCCGGGGCTCCCCGAGCCCACCGCCCCTTCCAGTCCCGCCCGAACGAGGTGTGTGGCACGGGCGCGGTGACCCTGCCCTTCCCCAGGTCGCGCGGGTTCGGGCCGTCCGGCCCTCACCACGCGCTCCCGGCCGGAGAGTGGTTTGTCGGCCGGCCGGTTCCGAGACTAGGAAGCGCGCGAGCGCCATCCACGGCGAACCGCGAGCGACAGCGAGCGTGTTCGCCGGTACTCGGCGCTCGCGCGGGGAGGAGTGGGGACACTAGCACTCCGGTGGAACCGTCACCGCATATGCTCGGCTCAACAGGCAACAGGGCGGGACTGAAAGGGGCCGCCCGGCTGGCCGGCTTCGCCGGCCAGCTATACATTTCTCGGCTGTGCCGAGAAATCGCTCGACTCCGCCCGGACGACGTAAGCACCGCAGCCGAGCGGAGCGAGGCGAGGAGCACAACGAGGCCCGGCGGGTCGAGCGGGCGGGGGCTTTCGACAGGTGTTCATCACCCGAATTATCATCCAAACTTCTGAATAAATCTGATAAAGAGTGGTTATTCAATAAATACACATCAAAATTTACAAATAGGCCGTACTGTTCCTCAAATACGGTTCCGTACACAGTACAGACCACCCCATCTAGCGACCGTAACCGCTTACCGCGAACCACTACAAACCGGTATCACATGCCCGAGCGCGTCGACAGCACCGACCCCGACGGCGTCGACTTCGGCTGGGTGATGCAGACCACGTTCGTCATCACCATCGTCGTCGGCGCCCCCGTGGTCGCCATCGCCTCGACCGCCGTCACGCTCCCCACGTGGACCGCCATGGCCACGTTCGCGGTCCGGGTCGGCGCGCTCGTCTGGTTCGTCACCGCCGTCGCCGTCTACCTCTACGCCCGCCGACAGGAGCGTCAGGAGTCGGATGTCGACATCGAAACTGGACCCGACCCCGCGGAGAACGACTAGCCGGCGGCGCCAGGGTCAGAGCCACTCCTCGACGTACCTGAACGCGGTGCCGGCGCGCTCGGCGGTTATCTCGTCGCGCCGACCGTCGCCGACGAACACCGCGCGGTCGGGCTCGACCTCGAGCCCGCGCAGCGTCGCCAGCAGCGGCTCGGGTTCGGGCTTCTCCGTCGCCACGCTGTCCCGGCCGACCACCGCGCGGACGCGATGGTCGAGGTCGTGACGCTCCAGGGCGAGGTGGCACGCGTCCTCGCAGTTGAGCGAGCAGACGCCGACGGGAAGCGGCTCGGGGTGCGAGAGGAGGATGTCGGCACACCCGAGCCGCTCCGAAGTGCGTGCACCCTCGCGCTCGTGCTCGGCGATGGTCGCCTCCACCGCCTCGGCAAGCGTGGGCTCCTGCCGCGACCGTTCCAGCATCGACCAGAGGTCCAGTCCGTCCGGGTCCGCACCGTGGTCCGAGAGCGCGCGGCCCACGTCCTCCCGGACGCGGTCCCAGTCGACCGCCAGCTCGGCGAGCGTCCCGTCGAGGTCGTAGACGACCGCGTCGTAGCCGTCGAGGGGGTCGGTACCTGCCATTGTCCCCAGGTTGGGTCCCGTCGACCAAACGGCTTGTGCCCCGGCCCCGGCGACTACCGCTCGCCCAGCCACTCCCGGGCGATGACGGTCCGCTGTATCTCGCTGGTCCCCTCGTAGATGGTGGTTATCTTCGCGTCGCGATACAGGCGCTCGACCGGGAAGTCAGTGGTGTAGCCGTAGCCACCGTGGATCTGAACGGCCTCGTTGGTCACGTCCATGGCCGTCTCGCTCGCCTTGAGTTTCGCCATCGACGCGGCCTCGGCGGGCGGCGAGCCCTCGTCCAGCCCGCGCGCGGCATCGTAGGTGAGCAGCCGCGCACCCTGCGTGTCCGCCCGCATATCCGCGAGCTTGTGCCGGATTGTCTGGAAGTCGGCGATGGGCTGGTCGAACTGCTCGCGGTCGGTGGCGTACTCGCTCGCAAGGTCGAGCGCGGACTGGGCGAGCCCCACGGACTGGGCGGCGATGCCGACGCGCCCACCCGTCAGAATCTCCAGGGCGGCCGAGAGCCCACGCCCCTCCTCGGTGAGGCGGTTCTCGGCGGGGATGCGGGCGCCGTCGAAGGTGAGCGAGGTGGTGTCGCTCGCTCGCAGGCCGAGCTTCTCCTCCTTCTTCCCGACACTCAACCCGTCGACCTCCTTCGGGACGAGGAACTGCGTGACGCTCCCGGGGTCGTCGGGGTCGGTCTTCGCGAACAGGATGACCACGCCCGAGCGCTCGCCGTTGGTGATCCACTGCTTGTCGCCGTCGATGACGTACTCGTCACCCTCGCGGCGCGCGACGGTGGACATCTCGGCCGGGTTCGACCCGGCGTGTGGCTCCGAGAGGGCGAACGCCCCGACGGGGTAGCCGTCGCGCATCTCCGGCAGCCAGCGTTCCTGCTGTTCCTCGGTGCCGAACTTGGCGATGCAGGAGGTCGCGAGCGAGTGGACGGACAGTGCCGTCGCCACCGCCAGTGTCCCGTAGGCGACCTCCTCGTTGACGAGCGCGTAGGTCAGTCCGTCGGCGTCGTAGCCCCCGTACTCCTCGGGGACGGTGAGACTGGTCAGGTCCATCTCGGCGAGCCCCTCCCAGACCTTCTCGGGGAACGACTCGTTCTCGTCTGCCTCGCGGGCGACCGGGCGGATCTCCTCCAGGGCGAACTCGCGGACGGCCTCCCGGACGGCTCGCTGTTCCGGCGTCAGGTCCATGCTCTCGATTCGGTGGCGTTCCGGCAAAAGTCCCCCGGCGGGGCCGAGCCGCGGGAGCCCATCCGCCCGGCTATCACGTGAACAGCGCCGCGACCGTAACCGCCGCGGCCGCCAGCGCCGCCGCGCCCGACCAGCCCGCGACGCGCAGTGTGAACCGTCTGTCGGACGCGGGCGCGGTCAGGGCGACCTTCACCACCAGCGACGCCGCGGTCGCCACGAGGATGCCGACGACGGCCTCCTCGGCGGGCATCGAGCCGCTCCGGTAGAGGACGACCGCGGAGGTCGTCACGCCGGCCGACGACACGAGGCCCGCCAGCGCCGCCGTGGCGTAGAAGCCCGCCGTCCCGAACAGCGAGTCCGCGAGGCTCCCGGCGACCACGACGAGCAGGAACAGGAGGCCGAACGAGAGGACGTACCGCAGGGTGAACGGCCGGTCGAGCGACACGTCCAGCGAGCCCCCTCGGCCGGCGACGACGGCCGCGGCCGCGACGCTCCCCACGGCGAGGACACCGAGCGGGAGCGTCACGGCCGTCAGCGGCGGAACGGCCGCGCCGAGCGTGAACACGAGCGCGATGGCCAGGTTCCGGAGCGACATCGCCGCGTTCCCCAGCAGCACCGCAGCCACGGCGTACGGCGTCGCCGCCGCGTCCTCGCGGACGTGCTCGACCGCACTGCCGACGACGGCGGTCGAGGAGGCCAGCCCGCCCAGAAAGCCCGTCACGGCGATACCGTGGCCGCCGTACACCCGGACCGCGGCGTAGTTGACGATGCCGATGCCCGCGACGGTGACGACCATCGCCCAGACCACCCGCGGCTCGACGGCCACCGTCGTCCCCGCGAGCGCCACCGACCGCTCGCCGGCGGGCAGGAGCGGGTAGACGACGAACCCGATGATGGCGAACTGGGCCGCCGCCCGGACCTCCTCGCGCGAGAGCTGGTCGGCCACGCCGTGGAGTTCGCGCTTCGAGACCAGCAACAGGGCGGTGACGACCCCGACGGCCACGGCCGGGACCAGCTCCCCCGCGCCGGCCAGCGCGCCGACACCGTACGCCACCAGCATCGAGATGGTCGTCGTGAGCGCCAGTCCCTCGCGCTCGCCGACGACGGCGCGCGCGCCGAGCAGTCCGCCCAGTACCACCACGAGGAGCCCGCCGACCGCCAGCAACAGCGGCTCCTCCAGCACGACGAATACGGCGGCGGCCAGGCTCAGCAGCGCGAACGTCCGGACGCCGGCAGCCTTCTCCGAGCGCTCTCGCTCGAAGCCGATGAACATCCCCAGCGCCGCGGCCACAGCCAGCCGGAGCACCGGCTGTGAGAGCACCGGCTCCATCTGTGCTGGTTCTTGCAATACATCGCACTTCCGTCTTCGGGCCGTCCGCGAGGCGGTGTCAGGTGAGCGAACGAGGCCGTCGAGTTCGACGCGTCGCGCCGGTGCCGCCGCCTGCTATTCCTGCTGTTCGACGGCACTGTCGTCATCGTCCAGCACGTCCTGCGTGATCTCGTCCGGACTGCGTGGACTGGTCTGGAGGCCGACAGCGGACCGGAGCACCAGCCCGGCGGCGAGCAGTGCGACAACGGCCGAACTACCGATGAACCCGATCCCGATGAGGTACGCCTCGACTGCCGCGATCTCGAAATCCGTGCTCCAGCCGTAGAACTGGGTACCGGCGGTGAGGACGAGCAGAACCGTGACACAGACGAGGAACCACTGGCGCAGGCGACGGCCAGCGCGGTCGACGGGCCCGGTGAACACGGTCGCGAGCGTCGCGACGGCCGTCACCAGTACGAGCCCGAGCCCTACGTAGAGTATCGGGCGAGAGAACGTCCGGCGGCCATACGTGTACAGATAGAACGAGAGAACCAGTCCCACAGCCGCCATGTCGACACCAGCATCGCGAAGCCGCGCCCGGGCGGAGTCCATGTGCGACCACACACGAAGAGTGGGCATAAAACTCGGATTTCTCCCCTCGTGCCACGTACCATGTTGCCGCTAGACCTGCCGGTCTCACTGACGCTGGAGCGGTTCCAATGCGGTCGGCTGGAGGTCGTCGCGGCCGTCGATCATTCCGCGGTCAGCGGTTCCTCGGGGCCGTCGTCGGTCCCGCCGGCCTCCGCCTCGGCGTACTTCTCCCGGAACTCGCCGACGAGCTGGCCCATCTTCGCGTAGAAGTCGTTGAGGGTCCGCTGCATCGCGTCGGCGATCTCGTCGGCGTCGCGGGGCGAGAACACGTGGTAGTAGCTCCCGCCGTCCTGGTTGACCTGCTCGCGCTCGACGAGGTCCGCCTCGCGGAGCCGCTTCACCGACCGGTAGGCGGTCGTCCGCTCGCGGTCGACGGCCGCCGCGAGTTCGTCGACGGTCAGGGGCTCGTCGGCCTCGACCAGCAGGCGGAACACCTCGCGGTCGAGCTCCGAGAGTCCGTGGAAGCAGTCCAGCAGGCTCTCACACTCCATCTCCTGCTGGAGGAGCTCGGTCATCGCGTCGGGCATGGCTACTGGTACTCACCTCCCACACAAGAGCCTGTCCGTGGCTCGCAGCGGCACTCGGCCGACGTACGGGCCCGCCTGCGGCCGCCGTCAGTCCGCACCCGTGACCTCCGTCCCGGCGTCGCGCTCGGCCAGCTTCGACCGGGCGAACCCCTGCGCGTACGCGCCGAGGAACATGCCACCGATGGCCCAGAGGATGGGCCAGTTGCCGATGCCGACGCTGGCGTACGCGGCGCCCGGGCAGATACCTGAGAGCCCCCAGCCGACGCCGAAGATGCTCCCGCCGACCAGGACGTTCCGGTCCATCTCGCGCACACGCCGGGTGTACGCGCGACCGGTCAGGGGTGCGCGCCGGTCGAGGACGTTCGTCCCGATGTGGAAGGTCAGCGCCGAGACGACCGCCGCGCCGCCCATCACGAACAGTAGTCCGAGGTCCTGTAGCTGGAGGAAATCCAGCACGACCTCCGGGCGGGCCATCCGGCTCACGCCGAGGCCGAAGCCGAACAGGATGCCGCCGAACAGGATGACCGCGTGGAAGGCCCCGCCGCGGCCGTCGGGCTCGACGTCCGAGTCGCTCATGGCGACACCCCCAGCGCGAGTGCGACCTGTGCCGTCCCGATGGCGACGGCCATGAACGTCACCACGTTGGTGATGCTGGTGCTCGAGACGGAGCCGACGCCACAGACGCCGTGTCCGGAGGTACACCCCTTGCCGATGCGGGTGCCGACGCCGACGAGGACGCCGCCCGCCAGCAACCGCCAGGGCTGGACCGCCGTGGTCCAGCCACCGGGCCCGAGCGTCAGGGCGTAGACGGCGGCGCCGATGACGATTCCGACGGTGAACGTGACCCGCCAGTCGCGCGAGGCGAGGTACTTCCCCTGGTTGAACCGGGAGAGCCGGGAGCCGTACGAGAGCGTCGTCTCGAGGAACGTCGAGGCGCCCGCGATGATGCCGGTTCCGAAGTAGATGGCCGCCACGCCGAGGCCGATGAACAGGCCCCCGATGGCGTAGCTGAGGACGCCGTCCGGGAAGTAGGCGGCCAGCCACGGCGGGAACTGCTCGACCACGGGGTCGGCCTGGAGCAGGACCGCGCCGAGTGCGTCCCGGAGCATCAGTCGTCGCCCCCGTCTCGCGCCCCGGCCGCTCGACTGTCGGCGGCGCGTGGCGCCGCCCCATCCAGCCGGCCCTCGCTCGCCGCGCAGTTGTTCGGTCCGAGTTCCATGGTGAGTAGTTGGTCACGGTCCACGTCGCCACGACCCATGTTCGTGTCGATGATGGCCTCGTAGTTCGCGGGGCGGGGCGGCATGTCGGCGAGTACCCGTTCGACGAACGTCTCGCGGTCCGCTTCGAGCACCGGCAGGCGCTCGCGGACCGTCCCGAGCGTGGCCGTGTAGGAGCCATCCTCGCGGGTGGGCGTGTGCTCGCTGGCGTGCCCCGGCGCCACGAGCAGGTCGTCGGGATACGCGAGGAGCCGCTGGAGGGTGTCGTAGAGCTGGGCCGCGGCATCCGGTGCGCCCTCGGCCCCCTCGTCTCGCGGCTCTGCCGCTCGACCATCTGCGGCGCGGGGCGCCGCGTGCTCGAGGTCGGGCCGCGCGACGCTGTCGACGAACAGGCCGTCACCCGTCAACAGGACCGCGTCGTCGACGAGCAGCGAGGTCATGCCCGAGGTGTGGCCGGGCGTGTGGACCACCTCGACGGTGGTGTCGCCCACGGCCAACGTGTCACCGTCCACCAGCTCCCGGTCGACGTCGAACGCGACGCCACGGTCGACCGACGCCTCCGGGAGGCAGGTCCGGACGCCCTGCTCGCCGAGTTCCGAGAGCGCCGAGACGTGGTCGGCGTGGACGTGGGTGTCCATCGCGCACGTCAGCTCCGCGCCCAGCGTCCGGACGTCCTGCGCGTACTCGTCGACGAACGCCAGCAGCGGGTCGACGACCAGGGCCTCGTCCCCGTCCACGACGAGGTAGCTCAGACAGCCGCTGGAGGGTCGGTGGTACTGGGCGATGGTCGCGTCCGTGTCGGCCGCGAGCTCGGTGTAGTCGTAGAGTTCCGCCCAGCCGCGCATCCCGCGTTCGAGGTTGACCGCGTCGACGCCCGCCTCGCGGAGCTGTTCGGCGATGAAGTCGCTGGAGTCCCCCTTCGCGCAGACGACGACCACTGGCTCGGGCCCGGGGAGGTCCTCCAGCACCTCTGCCGGAATCCCCTCCAGCATCTGGAAGTACGGGACGTTGCGGTAGTCGACGGACTCACCGCCGATACGCCACTGCTCGGCTTCGGACTCGGCCCGCACGTCGAGGAGCCCGACCCGTTCCCCCTGGTCGAGGCGCTCGCGCAGCGCCTCGGGTGTCATCGTATCACTGGATACGTTCGCGGAGTCCCCTGTCATTGCGGACTCGTTCGGCCCGGTTACCCAAAACAGTTTGCAACCATCGCACAACCTTCTCGGTATGTCCGGACGCTGCGTCTCGTCGTCAGACTCCCCCGAACTATATGTGGGCTTCAAATCTGGGCAGAATGGGCGTCATGGGCTGGCATGGGCTCAGCCGCATCCTGTTCTCCCGACCGAATACCTTTTGAGTATTGCACAAGAATTGTGTTCTAGATACAAGATGGTGGTTCCCACATGAGCACGGAATACGACATCGCGGAGACACTGGACGTGAAGGGCCTCTCGTGCCCGATGCCGGTCGTCGAGACCAAACAGGCCATCGACACGCTCGATGCGGACGAGGTGCTGGAGGTCGTCGCGACCGACCGCGGGAGCATGAGCGACATCGCAGGCTGGGCCGACACCACGGCGGGCGTGGAACTGCTGGACCAGTCCGACGAGGGCGACGTGTTCCGACACGTCGTCCGGAAGACCGCATGAGCTCCGACGTGTCCGAGGGCGGTGACCCGGCCGACGCCGGGCCCGACGATGGCGGCGCCGACGGCCCCTCCCGTGCCGAGCTCCAGGCACAGGTCACGGCCCTGCAGGAGCGCGTCGAGGAACTCGAATCCGGTGTGGTGGCCGACGACGCCGACGGCGGGAAGCGGATGACCATCATCGCGACGAAGGGGACACTGGACATGGCGTACCCGCCGCTCATCCTCGCGTCCACGGCCGCCGCGTTCGGCTGGGACGTGACGGTGTTCCACACGTTCTGGGGGCTCGAGATACTCCACGAGGAGCGCTCGAAGGAGCTCCAGCTCTCCTCTGTCGGGAACCCGAACACCCCGATGCCGAACCTCGTCGCCGCGCTGCCGGGGATGGACCGGCTGACCACCGAGTTGATGAACCGGCAGATCGACGAGGTCGGCACCCCCACCATCGCGGAACTGGTCGACACCTGTCTGGAGATGGGCGTGGACCTGCAGGCCTGCCAGATGACCGCCGACATGATGGACTACGACGAGGCCGAGTTCTACGACGAGGTCACGACCGGCGTGGGTGCCGCCTCCGCGCTGAGTGAGATGGCCGACGCCGACATCCAGCTGCTGGTCTGAATCCCATGTCTCCTGCTGACGCTCCGACCGAGGAGGACGTGGAGCGGGCTAATGCCGAAGACGGCTCCGAATCCACCACACGAGCCACCGACGGGGCGACAACTCACGGCGACGGGGTCGGCCCGGACCCGTCCGTCGGGCAGGGGCTCCTCGACGCGGAGATGGGCCCCAGCTCCGCGATGGCTCACCTCTACCGGGGTGAGATTCACCGCATGAAGTTCTGGCGCGAGCGCCTCGACCGGACCACCAACTGGGCCGTCATCGTGCTCGCAGCGGTCCTGACGTGGTCGTTCTCCAGCGAACAGAACCCACACTACCTGCTGCTCATCGGGAACGTCGTGCTGGCGACGTTCCTCACCATCGAGGCCCGCCGCTACCGTGCGTACGATATCTGGCGTTCGCGGGTCCGGACCCTCCAGCAGGAGGTCTGGGCCGCCGGACTGGACGAGCGAGAGCCACAGGACCCGGACTGGCGGTCGAAGCTGGCCGACGATTACCGACAGCCGACGCTGAAGATCACCGCGGAGGAGGCCATCGCACACCGGCTCCGGCGTATCTACCTCCCGCTGCTCGCGGTGCTGAACGGTGCGTGGGTCGTCCGCGTGACCGCGTTCGGGCCCGACACCTGGCCGGCGAGTGCGGCCATCGGGATGGTGCCCGGTACCGTCGTGACCGCGGTGCTCGTCGTGCTGGGCGCGGTCGCGGTGTTCGTCGCCTGCCGTCCCCGGACCTGGCACGCCCACGACGAACTCCGCGAGGAGGCGCTCCGAAAGGACCAGCGGGCGGAGCCATCGAGCAGTGAGTGAGGGCCACGCACACCCGCAAACTGTTTCCGAACGGTGTTCCAGAGTGGTGGTATGCGACGCCTTCGCGGCCCGTGGGGGGCCCCGCTCGCACTCGGCGGCGTCGGGGTGTTTCTGCTGGCTGTCGGGCTATGGAACTTCAATCGGGAGCTGGACAACCTGGCCATCGAGTGGGGGCCGGTCGTGGCGTTCTCACAGATCGCCATCCCGGCACTGGTGGTCGTCTACGGTGGATACCGGCTCGCCTCGTCCTCGTTCAACCGGGACGAGCGCTGGCGCGTGACCCTGTTCGGACTCGCCGGACTGGCTCTCGTGGCTGGCGGGGTCTACACCACCATCATCGTCCGGCTGGCCGAGGCCCGGCCCGTCGGCGAGCCACAGTACGTCGTCGCGGTGATGGCCGGTGTCGGGGCGGCCGGCGGGGCCGCGATGGGTTCGCTCAGCGTCACCAGCCGCCGGGACGCCCGCCAGGCCGAACGGGCCCGGGACAACTTCGAGCTGCTGAACAGCATCATCCGACACGACATCCTCAACAGCATGATGATCGTCCAGTCCCGGGCGGAGTTCATCGAGGACGAGGCCGAGGACGACCGTATCCACGAGTTCGCCGACACCATCCTCACGCAGACCAGCGGCGTCGTCGATCAGGTCGAGCGGACCCGGGCCATCCTGCAGGCGCTCCGGACGAGCGACCCCCGGCTGGAACCCATCGACCTGCAGGGGGTCATCGAACGCGAACTCGACACCATCCGGACCACCTACGACGAGGTGTCCATCGAGACCGACCTGCCCTCCGACCCGGTCCACGTCCGTGCGGACGACCTGCTGGACGACGTGGTCGGCAACGTCCTCTCGAACGCCGTCGAGCACAACGACAAGGACGACCCACGGGTCGTGGTGTCGGCGACGACGCGCGACGACGACGCGCTCGCCGACCACTCCGGGAACGAGAACGACGCCGGGACGGCCGTCGAGCTCCGCATCGCCGACAACGGCCCCGGCGTCGACGACGACCTCAAGGACGCCGTGTTCCGCCGCGACGAGACGGGCCTCCACGAGGACGGCACCGGCTCCGGGTTCGGCCTCTTCTTCGTCGACACGATGATGCGCAAGTACGGCGGCGAGGTGACCATCGAGGACAACGACCCCGAGGGGGCGGTCTTCGTCTTCCGGTTCAGCGGGGCCACGCCCGAGTCGGACGAGCCCTCGGAGGACCTGACCGACGTGGTCGAGGTCCCCGCCTGACGGCCCGGCTTCGGCCGGGAACCCGCCCACGTGGCTCGTATCAGGGTGCCGATGCCTCGGGTGAGGGTTTATTCCCGAGGACGACGATGATGGCCCCATGAGCGAAAGCGACGGGCCGGCGGACGACCAGCCGACGGTGCTGGTGGTGGAGGACGAGGAGGAACTCCGCCGGACGTACGAACTCTGGCTCGCGGGCGACTACGAGGTCATCACGGCCGCGGAGGGGGAGGAGGCACTGGAACTCGTCGAGGACGATGTCGATGTCGTGCTGCTCGACCGGATGATGCCGGGACTGTCGGGCAAGGAGACGCTCGCGGAGATGCAGGACCAGGGCATCGAGGCGAAGTTCGCCATGGTCACGGCCGTCGAGCCGGATTTCGACATCATCGAGATGGGGTTCGACGCCTATCTCACGAAGCCCATCGACGAGGACCGACTGCGCGATACCATCGAGAGCCTCCGCTCGCAGGAGGCCTACTCGGACGCGCTCGACGAGTACACCTCGCTGCTGGCGAAGAAGGAGACGCTGAAGGCCCGCAAGAGCGAGGAGGAACTCACGGAGAGCGAGGCGTTCGCCGAGCTGGAGTCCCGCCTCGCCGAGCTGGAGGCCGAGCTGGAGGACGCGGACTCGGGCGCCGGCGACGACGCCGGCTTCGTCGCCGCCCTCCGGAGCATCGACGAAGGGGCCCAGCGCACGGAACCCGAGGAATCATAACTCTACCCTGCGAACTCGCGATACTCTCACTACTATGAGCGGAGTCACGAACGACGGGGACGCCTACCACCTCGGCTCGTCGTTTCCCGTCGCCGAGGCCCGGACCCAGACACCCGGAACGACGCTTCTCGTCACTGGTCCCCAGGCGGTCGCCGAGCGCGCGGCGTACGAGATCCTCCTCGCCGGACTGGAGGCCGAGGAGGGCATCGTACCGGTCAGTACGGACCGGTCGACCGCCGATCTCCAGCGCGAACTCGCCGACCACTCCGGCGGGGGGGTGGACGGGAGGCTGGCCGTCATCGATGTCTCCGGCGAGTCGGCCGACGTCGAGAGCCCGGACGACCTCGCCGCCATCGGGCGCGAACTGAACGGCGCCATCGACCGTATCGACGTCCCTCGCGTCCGTATCGGTGTCCTCTCGCTGACGGGGATGCTGGACCCTCTCGACCGGAGTGGGGTGTTCAAGTTCTGCCACGTCGTTCAGGACCGCATCGACGACGCCGGCTTCTTCGGTATCGCGACGCTGGACACCGAGCAGGTCAAGGAGGCGACGGTGTCGATGCTCCAGGAGGCGTTCGACGGAACGGTCGAGGTGCAGGAGGACGAGAAGGGCGACCTCGTCCGGGTCGTCGGCCTGCCCGACGCGCCGGTCACCTGGCACGACTGGAGCTAGCTCCGCTCCCAGCCGTCCTCGGACCACTCGTAGACGCCCTCGAACAGGCTCCGGATGGTAGACACCGTCTGCGCGTCGTGCGCATCCGGGTCCATGTAGAAGACGCTCATCACGTCCGACCGCTTCATCCGGCTCGTCAGGACGTGGAGGAACTGGAACACCTGCTTGGTATCGGCGTACTGGAGCATCGTCGTCACGGAGTCGAACGCGACGACGCACTGGCGCCCCTCCCAGGCGTCGAGGCACTCGTTGATGCGGATACCCAGTCCCGTCAGGTCGCCCGGGTCGGCGACGGTGGTCGCACGGTAGGGGGTCTCGGCGCTATCGCCCGTCGTCCCCGTGTGGTTGCAGCCGATGGCGGCGACCGCCTCCGGCGGTTTCCGCCACCGGTCCTCCCACGAGGCGATCTGCTCGTCGGGGTCCCGGAGGAGCGACACCGCGAGCAGGGAGGGCGTGCCGGTCACGCTCTCCATGAGCCGCACGATGGCGTCGCCGTCCCCCTCCATCGACGGCCCCAGCAGGAGGAGGTTCGACGGCACCGCCTCGCCGAATGGGGGAGCCGTGGCTGGGGCGTCGTCCAGACCTGCCCCAGCCGATTCGACTCCCGTCATACATCCGTGTAGTCCCTCCAGTCACTTAACCACCCTTAACGGTTTCAGAGCGAGATAATCCGGCCTGGAACGGGCCGAACGGCCGGATTCGTCTTCGTCAGCCCGTGTGCGCCCGGGGGATGTCACACACTCTCTGTGATGGTGGTTGCCACGCCTCGGACGGTCTCGAAGGCGTCGTCGGAGTACGCGATGACCCGGACGTCGGAGAGGGTCGTCGGGTCGTACGCGTCGATGACCTCGCAGATGATGCGTGCCCCCTCGTCGAGGTCGAACCCGGCCACGCCCGTTCCCAGTGCCGGAACCACGAGCGACTCACAGCCCAACTCGTCGGCCCGCGCCAGCGTGTTCCGCGTGGCGGTCCGGATGGACTCGCGGGTCGCCTGCCCGTCGCCGTCGTGGGGCATCGCCGCCGCGTGGATGACGTACCGGGCATCGAGGTCGTACGCGTCGGTCACGGCCACCGCGCCGAGGTCGACCGGCCCCTTCGATACCGCCTCCTCGGTGATCTCGCGGCCGGCGCCGCGCCGGAGCGCCCCCGCCACGCCGCTCCCCATCTGCAGGCTGGTCCCCGCCGCGTTCACGAGCGCGTCGGCGGACTGTGCCGCGATGTCGCCCTGGACGACTCGGAACTCCATGTGGACGCCTGTCACCGCGACCCACAAAGCTCCAGCGCCGGGGCGAACGCACGGCCCCGAGAATTACTACCTGCAGAATCTGCCTGTATGGTGGATAATGGAGTAATGGGGGAGATTCGCGGAATATGGCTGTTGTGACTCTCCAACCGGTGCTGTGGGCTCCCGGTGGCGTACCTGCTCGTGTCGAGCGCCGGTCACGGTACCCCGTTGCCGGCTGCCCCTCCGGCGAAGGCCGCCCACGCCGTCAGTTCGATACGTCGTCGCCACGTAGCTGAACACATGTGTGCCGGCTTCGCCGACTGCAAGCTCCTCTCGATGGTGTGGGAGGACCTGCTGTTCGCTCACTGGCGGGTCGACCCCGCTACCCTCGACGAGCGGCTCCCCGACGGTCTCGCCGTCGACACCTACGACGGGGACGCCTACCTCGGGGTCGTGCCGTTCGTGATGCGGGACATCGGCCCCCGGTTCGCGCCGGTGGGGCTCTCGTTCGGCGAGCTGAACCTCCGGACGTACGTCCGGGAGACGGCCGACGGGCCGAGCGGTGACGCCCCCGAGGACGGCGGGCGCGGGGTCTACTTCTTCAACCTCGACGCCGACGACCGCCTCGGCGTGACGGTCGCGCGCTCGCTGTTCCAGCTCCCGTACTACCGGGCGAACATGACCATCGATGCGGCCGGCGACCGGGTGGCGTTCCGCTCCCAGCGGCCCGACGGCTCGGCCACCTTCGCGGCCGCGTACGGCCCCGATGGGGCGTCGTTCGTCCCCGAGCCGGGTTCGCTCCCGGCGTTCCTCACGGAGAACTACCGGTTCTACACTGCCGACGGGCGCGGCCGGCTCTGGTACGGCGACATCGACCACCCCCGGTGGGAGCTGGCCCCCGCGAGCGCGGACCTCGTCAGGAACGAGCTGTTCGACGTGAACGGGTTCGACCACCCTGGGGGTGAGCCGCTCCTCCACTACTCGCCGCGTATCCGGGTAGCGGCGGGGCGCATCCACCGCACATGAGCGGCCACCGGCCGACGGCACGGATCCGTGCTCGGTCGCGGGTCGGGGGCTACTTTAGCCACGGCCCCATCCGAGGAACCAATGAGTGACGGCGACGGGCCGGTCGACGACGCCACGCCGGAACCGGACGACCGGGGCGGCAGCAGCGACGAGGCTGCCACCCCGGCGGAGACGGCCACCGCCGAGCCCGCGGTCCGGGCGGTGACCGACGGTGACGACGGAGCCGCCGAGGGCGGGGCCGCCACCGAGCCGCTGGACCCGGCCGCGGTCGACGTGGCGGAGCTGACGGGGCCCGAACAGTCGCTGGAGTCGACCGTCCGGCTGGTCTGGTTCCTTCGAGCGGCCCTCGCCGCGGTGGTCCTCGGCGCGGTCGCCGGGGCGCTGTCCGTCGTCCTCGACGGGCCGGCGTGGGTGGGTGCGGTCGTGTTCACGGTGCTGTTCCTGTTCGGCGCGACCCGTGCGCATCTCCGGTACGAGTCGTGGTCGTACCGGGTGCGGACGGACTCGCTGTTCCTCGACCGCGGCGTGCTCACGCGCGTCCGGACCGTCGTTCCGTACGTCCGTATCCAGCACGTCGACGCCTCGCGCGGACCCGTAGAGCGAGCGTTCGGGCTGGCGACCGTCGTCGTCTACACCGCGGGGTCGCGCGGCGCGGACGTCTCCATCCCGGGGCTCACGCCCGACCGCGCCGACGACCTGCAGGACCGGCTGAAGCGACTGGCCATCGCCGCCGAGGGGGAGGACGCGGTCTGAGATGCGCCTCAGTCCGCTCTCGGTCCCGTACGGCGCCGTGACGACGGCCGCCCGCCTCGGATGGATTCTCGTCATCGCCACCTTCGGCTCGACGCAGATGCCCGGCGCCGGGCCGCTGGTGGCGCTGGGCGTCGTCGCCGGGGTGCTGGCGCTGGCGGGACTCTACCAGTTCGCGCGCTGGCAGCGGTTCGCGTACGAACTCACGGAGGACACGCTGGACATCGAGTCCGGCGTCTTCTCCCGGCGAACCCGCGAGATACCGCTCGGTCGGGTCCAGAACGTCGACACCAGCCGGAACGCCGTCCAACGGGCGCTCGGCATCGCCGCCGTCACGGTCGAGACGGCGGGCGGCAGCGACGTGGAGGCCGAACTCCGGTACGTCACGGAGGCCGAAGCCGAGCGCCTCCGCGCCGAGGTCGGCCGGCTGAAACGGCGGGCCGAGGACGAGCGGAACGGCGAGACGACGGCCGCGGACGACCCCGAGGAGGAGGAGCTGTTCGCCATGTCGCCCCGCGAGCTGGCGCTGCTGGGTGTCGTCTCGGTCGACCTCCGGCTGCTGTCGCTGTTCTCGGCGGTCGTTCCCATCGTTGCACCCTCGCTGGCACGGCAGGCCACGGACCCGCTGTTCTCGCTGGCGGTCGCGGCACCGCTGCTCGCGGTCGGCATCGTCCTCGTCGCGGTGCTGGCGAGCGCGGCGTTCTCGGTCGCGAACTTCTACGGCTTCCGGCTCTCGCGGGCCGGCGACGAACTCCGGTACGAGCGCGGCCTCCTCAACCGCTACACCGGGACGGTCCCGCTCTCGAAGGTCCAGTCGGTGGTCCTCTCGGAGAACGTCCTCGCCCGGCGCATCGGCTACGCGTCGCTCACCGTCGAGACGGCGGGCTACGCGCCCGGCGACTCCGGCGCCGAG
>Ga0207757_100878_pt1 | contig 16052 bp, 7 predicted proteins | sample A23P3SouthBayCA_2_FD_187752 | JGI IMG/M metagenome (GOLD analysis project Ga0207757, IMG submission 187752) | Aerobic enrichment media microbial communities from Eden Landing Ponds, California, USA - A23 P3 (2) (SPAdes) | ecosystem: Environmental > Aquatic > Marine > Unclassified | place...
GGGCCGCCGTACGAGCCGGCGATCACCTCGTGGTCGGTCCCGTCGACGCCGACACGGAGCGTCCGAACGAGCACCTCGCCCGGGTCCGGGTCGGGCCGCGGCACCTCCAGTAGTCGCGGCTCGTCGTCGCCCCGCTCGATACCGATGGCTTGCATACGCCACCGTTGGAGGCCCGACGAAAAATATTTATCGTATTTCGAGTAAATATATTTTCAACGGAACTGTCAGGGCGTTGCACCTGCTATGTCCCAGTCACTCGATTCACCGATGGAACGTTACGACCTGCTGTACCGACTGTACGAGGAGTTCGACACCGAGCAACTGCGCGCCTATCAGGAGTTCGTCGACTTGTTCCCACCGGTCGACTCGCCCGTCGCGCTCGACCACTGGCAGAGCGCCAGCGATCAACTCGACTCGCTGAAAGACGACGTTCGGGAGGCATTCCCCCACACTGGCGACGCCTTCGCCACGCTGGCGAGCCTCGCCACCCGGGATCAGGCGTTCACCGCACTCGACCTCTACTCGACGTACGGCCGCGGCGTCAACGTCCTCGTCCTCGACGTTGACGAGACCTTGCGCTCGGCCGGTCGGACCGACAACGAGATTCCCCGCGAGACGCTCCACCTGCTCACCCGCTTTCACGAAACCGGGATACCAATCGTCATCTGCACCGGCCAGACGCTGGAGAACGTCAAGGGATTCCTCATCCAAGGCCTCGGCAACGAACTCGTTCACTCGGGGGACGTGAGCATCGTCTACGAGGCCGGGACGGGCGTGTTCTCGCCCGGCCACGGAGCCGACACGAAGCAGCTGCTCTACGAGGAGCTGGACGCGGACATCCAGTCGACGTTCCGACAGGTGCGCTCGCGCGTGCTCTCGGAGGCCCCCGAGAGCCTCCGTCGAGGCTGTCACCTCCAAGGGAACGAGTTCAACGTCACGCTCAAGCCCAACTTCGAGACGGGGAGCGACGAGGCCCACGAGGTCATCGAGGAGGCGCTGGTCTACCTGCTAGACCCCCTCGACGACACCGTCGCGCGCGTCGCGGGCGTGGACCCCGAACCGGCCGGCTGGGCGCGGGCGCACTACGCCGCCGAGGATCCCGAGATCCGGCAGGTTCTCGCGAACCGCGACGCACAGCCCACCGTGGACGCCGCGGACGTGCCCGCGGCGCTGGCGGCGCTCTTCGAGCGCATCGACGTGGCCTACTACGCCGCCGACGCCGCGGAGGTCGGCAGTCGCGAACTGAACAAGGTGGTCGGCGTCGAAGCCGCCCTCGACGTCCTCGGCGTCGACGACCCGTTCGCCCTCGTGATGGGCGACAGCAAGAGCGACCTGCGCGTGATGGAGTGGGCCGCCGACAACGAGGCGGGTATCGCCGCCGCGCCCGACCACGCCTCCCCCGGCGTCCTCGACCACGTCCGTGCGACCGACGAACTCGTCTTCGGCCGTGGTGACTCCAGCGAGATGCTCCGGACGGTCTACGCGCTCAACCGGCTCGCCGAAATCGAGTCGGACGCCCTCGACGTGCAGTAGGGACGCTGGCCCGCCGCGGCCCGCGTTCGCCGAGAGCGCTGCCGAGCCGCTGGTGTCTCGTCACCCGACACGGGCGACCTAGTCGGTCCGACGGACGATGTAGATATCGTACTTGGCGTCGGTCGAGATGGGGTCGCCGACGCTCGTCACCGGCGTCGAGACGCGCCCGGCGTTCTCGCTCCCGATGAAGATCACCGAGACGTCGAGTTCCGCCGCAACCGTCCGGATCGTGTGTGTGACGTTGTCGATGGTCGTCGCCGTCGGGTGCTCGCTCGGAACCGGCTGCTCACACCGGAAGGTCACGTCGTCGTCGATGGCCTTGACGCGCAGTTCGAACTCCGTACACACCGACTCGGGATCGTACGGCTCGCCGGGTTCGATCCAGCCGCGCTCCTCCGCGAACGACTCGTCCTCGGGGACGACCGTCAGCGCGACCACCGCCTCGTCCCGGTAACTGGCGAACTCCCGAGCGCGCTTCAGGGCCGTCTCGGCTAGGGGGGAGCCGTCGAATGGAACCAGTAGCGTCACGGATTGTGATTCTGACGGAGCCATCTTATAATGTTGTCCCGCTGACGCCCATTCTCAGTCGCCGAGTCCGTGTGAAGGCGGGCGATCCGAACTGCTCGTTTTGTCGTTTCTGCACCAAGATACAATAGTATAAAATCTGCTAATTCAATATTTATCTCTTTAATAATTCATGTATTAGTCTCCGTTTGCTCCTCCCACCACCGTGTTTGCAGACCCTAATATTCAAAAATTGGTATTTATTGGCCTAAAATAGCGGAACTATTACTAAATCAGCGAATAAAACTACGATTAAAGATTTATTTGGCTAGAAAAAGCATCGAATGTGGTTTATTTGTGGCGCCGATTCCGGAACACTTCCCCATCGATCGGGGCTTGGCTCGTTTCTCTCTCAAAATGGCCTCAAAGGCAGGAATTTGGGCGTATACAAAATATGAAATATCGTTCAAATCGAATAGTGGAGCCATCTATAGCGTCGGCTGTTTTACTATTCCGCCACGAACCGGAGACGGTTTTGCCCCAAATCATCAAAATAATAGAATACATTCGAATTTTATAACTATCGAGGTGAATTCGAGTTGTGTTCGTCGGGCGCTCGGGTCTCCCCCCTCTAACAGATCTGTGCGGGGGGTACTCGGCGCCATCGTAAGGTGAAACAGCATTAAATCCGTCAAACTAATCGTGACCGCGTTCGACGGACGCGCTGCACGCAGTAGATTCCACGGATCGACCGTTCGCGAAAAGCCTGCCCCCCCTACAGGGCAGGATGACAGACTATAACGCAACACTTAGTGCTGGTTATTGCCTGGCAGCTAGCGCTGCCATGCGACAGTGACGCATCCGGTGTGATAAAACTACCGACACGGGACCGTCGGCCGGGCCTCCCGTACTTCTCACCAGTACCTGTCAGACTCGGTGTGTACGATTCGGCGGACATCCCAGCAGATAGCATCACGCGAGATCTCTCCGCACGGCCCGTGTGATTACGACACGCTCAGTAACGAAGAGGGGGATGGACCGGGGGCTGGGTAGGGGTACTTGCCCATGTAGGGCAGTGACGACTATCTACGCCACGGATTAAAGTCTATTGTTCTCAAATTGTCGTTTTCTAGCCGAACCAACTCCGAAGCGACATCGAGGGGGGTCGATCTCTGCCGCCGATCGCGAGCTATCGTCGATGTCGATCTTGCCGAATGACGGGGAACATCCGTCTTCGGGGAAGCGCGATCGCTACGCGGTCGACTGGTGAGACGGCGTCCGTTCGGCGGGCGCAACGCTATGCACTTCGCGCGATGAGGCGGCCGCGTTCCGAGTGATCGACCGCGCTGATACCGACGAATGACGCCGACTTACTCACTCCTTTTCGGGAGCCCGCTCCGTCGCCGTATCGAGGACGCCGCCATCCGCAATATTCGACGGCCCTTCGCTCGATTCTCGCTGTTACCGGGTCGTTCGATCCGTTCGCGCTCGGCTCCCCCCGGCGACGTCGGTTCCACTCTCAGTGAGCGACTCCCGCTGTCGCTGTCGGGTGTGAGCGCCTATTGCAGTCACGTCGTCTCGTTCGCCCGAGCCTCGCGGACACTCTCGATGTTACGCTGCAGTATTCGGTCTCCTTCTCGCCCACTCCGACGTGCACGTAGAATTGGGAGGTCGAACTCGGCGGTACACTGAGCGCATCGCCACGCCGGGGTCTTCTCTACCCGCTTGTAGACATCCGGCGACTCGCATTCGGGACAGGCCGTCGTTTCACTGTACTCTGTCATGTGATCGTTGTCATTCGCTATGGCAGTAACGCGGATGGATAATCTTTCGGCTCGTCCCAAACCGCCGCCGACACATCACTCGCTGGGGGGAGGCAACCGAGAGGAGAGTGTCGGATACTGAACTGTCTGGAACGCCTCGCCGGTGGTCGTCTCGACCACTCGACTGAACTCCGGGGAATTCCTGCAGAGCGGGAGAGGGGGTATCTCCGCCCTGTGTGGGTGGATGGTGGGGGAATCGGCGCCGGGCGTCCGTCGCTGCGAATGGACAGGGTGCCTCGATCGGAGTCCGATCCGCTCGACGGCTCGAGCCTTGCCTCTGGACCGATGGAGCGAATCTCTGCCGGATGTCTATCCGACTGCCGCCCCATCCGGAGGCGTCTACTATACGATTATAATATTTTCGATGCTGGCGGACGCCGCGGAGGCAGCCAACCAGCAGGTTCGCGTGGCTGCGGTGGAATGTGACGATATTAAGCGTGTCAAACTATCTTGCGTCTCCGCGTTCGGCGGGTGTGACGGCAACGAGTGTGTCAACTCATGCTCCTGCTTCGTTCGTCGAACGGGTTGTCACGGTGACGGTCTCTGTCGAGGGTTGGTAGCGCGTCCCGCGTGTGTTCGTATCGGTGCGATTCGTCTGGTCACCTCCGCGGAGACAACTCGACGCCGCGGGCTGGCAGCTGTCGCCCCGCGGTGATCGATCCGACCGTGGAACGGCACGTGAGCTAGCGGGACTACTCTCGACGCCACCGCAGCTCGACGGCGGCGTCACGATCCAGCTGTTCTCCCGCAGGTTTCGGGCGTGCCTGCACGGTCCGTCCGAGCCGCGAGTCCGATTTCGGTCGGGGAGAATATTCTTCCGTCTCGGTCCCTTCGAGATACTCAATGGCGGCAGACACAGACGAACCGGCGCAGCGTACTGACACGGCAACCGTACGCGATCTGTGTCTGGATGTGATCGTCCGCGAACGGTTCGGTGGGACTCCGACCTGCACCGACTGTGGGAGTGCGGAGATCGTCCGGCGGGGCGGCACGACGCCGACCGGCGCCCAGCGCTACGAGTGTCGGGCGTGCGGGCTGCGATTCAACGAACTCACGGGCACGGTCTTCAACAACCGCGGACTGTCGGTCGTCGGTATCTGTTACGTTCTCCACCAGCACGAGCAGCCGTCGCGCGAGATCGCGCGCACGCTCAACCAGAGCTACGGCAGCATCCGGCGCGTACTCGCCGACTTGCCCGACGACCCCGCGATCGAGCCCCACGTCGTCCGCGAGACGTTCGACGCCGAGGAACTCCGGGCGGCGGCCCCGCGGGCCGATTCCGTGTCCGAGGCCGACGATGTCGAGTGGAACGGCTGGCTGAAAATCCGGATTCTGGAGTCGGCGTACGAGCGATTGACCGCGTGGGAGGACGCGCACGGCGACTGTACCCACACCGAAGCGATCGACGAACTCCTTGACCGTCTCGACGCCGCCGACGTCTCGGTCGGCCCCGGCGACGCCCCCGAAGTCGGCGTGCAGAATCCGGACGACCGGGTGACGATCCCCATCCGCCGGCAGACGAAACGCCGGCTGAAGATCTGGAAGGAACTGCACGGCTACACCTTCCACGACGCCGTAGCCGTCTTGGTCGACACCGTCGGCTGATGAGGGGGATTCGCGGACTGGGCGAGACGCCACCTGCACCTAATCGCCCACACGCGTATGGCGTCGGGACGACGGCCGAATTCGATCGCGGAGCTCTCTGGTGGGGTCGCCCGCGACGACCACCGTCCGGAAAGTAGTAAACAATCGGACCATAACTCTCCCCGAGGAAAATCGGTGTATGTGACTTTCGGGTATATACTGGGGCAGACTATACTATATCAATTTAGTCATCATTCCGCAGCCAATACTTTTACAAAGGATGTAGCATATCGGTAGGGCGTGGGTGGCTATCCATCGGACCTAGTGCAGTAACCAATCCCACACGGATATGACACAGGCGATGCCCAACGAGAACAGTGCCGGCGACGACCGTCCGGTAACACGGACCACCATCGAGGTGGACCAAGCTGTCTGGCGACAGCTCCGGAGTGCGGCCGTCGCGGAAGGAAAGAACGTATCAACGAAACTCGAAGAGGTCCTCACGGACCACTTCGGGATGGACTCAGACGATAATGAGTAACATACCAGACGTTTATCGGCGCAGTATCGCGCGAAAAGTAACAGCAGGAGGTGATACCGCATGACAGGTTCGAATACCGATCTTCGAGCGAAGTTCCGTGCGGCCTTCTTGGCGTTCGTGATGGTTACGTCCGTTATGGGCGCGACCGTTGCGTTCTCTGGGAGTGCGGTTGCAGCAGTTGCGGATACTAGTACGACAGGTAACCAGCCAGCGGATATCCCGGGTGATACGTCTGGCGTGTCTCAGGAGCTGGCTCCTGGAGACAGTATCACCATCGGTACCAGCGCTGGAGGGACGGCCTCAGTCATCATTGATCTGAGTCCGCTCACGAATGCAGGTGTCGATATCAGTAATGCTGATGTTTCCGCAAGTGCCGACACCGCTGCGTCCAACGCCGGTGACGCTGTGGATATCGACAGGCTCGAAAACGGCGAAATCCATCTTAAAGTCTCTGACGCGAGTGCTGGTGACGGAAAGGTGGTCCTTGACTCCTTGACGCTCACCGGACTTGATACGACGGGCGTCGATACAGCGTCTGGTCTGTCGTATCTCATCCAGGTTGACGATGGAAACAATGGTAATTTCGGCAGTGGATTCACAGTTGATGCCTCTGCTGAAACCGGTGAGTTCAACATTGCAACCATCGAAGTTGAGAACGTCGCGACCGGCAACACCGTCACCGAGACGAGCATGTCTGCCGCCATCACTGAAGCGAACAGTCCTGGCGCCAACGATGTCGGTGGTAGTTCGAGCGATCAGATCGTAATCCGTCCGAACACGGGGACGTACACGTTCGACAGTCAGACGATCAGCGCCTCGAACACGCGGATCGAACCGCTGGGCGACAGCGACGTTACCTTCGCTAATGGTAACGCCGGTCAGACGCTCACGATCGGTGCTGGTGTCTCCAACGTGGAGATCAGCGGCATCACGTTCGATCAACAGACGAATGCTGATGATTCAGCCATCGTCATCAATGACAACGCCAACAATGTCGACATCAGCGGCAACACGTTCACCAACGTTGCTGATGATGACGACACGAACGTCATTGACATTGACGAAGGCGCTGAGGCAGTCACGATCGAGAACGGTGACTTCACTGGTGGTGACGGCGCTGCAGAAGCAATCGATGTCACGGCTGGTGGCACTGGTGCGCTTGACCTGACGGTCACTAACAACAACGTCACTGGCTTCGACAACGCTGTTGTCCTCAGCAACGCGATCCAAGACGCGACGGTTACTAACAACAACTTCGAGAGTAACGACATCCACGTTGACGATAACGCCGGCGTGACGACGCTCAACGATGTCTTCGCGAACAACGACTTCGCCGGCAAGTACGTCACCATCGAGAACTCGAACGGTGACATCATCGACGCCGTCTTCGGTAAGCTGTCCGCGGTCGATACTGACATCGACGGTGCTGATGGTCGAACGGTCACCATCGCTGGCCAGCACTCCGCCAACAGCATTGTCGTCGGACAGGCAGATGATCTCACCGTTACTGCGGCAGGCAGCGGCGCCACTGTCGTGTCCAACGGCAACCCTGTGTTCGACCTCACCGACAGTGACGATGGTTCTGCGAGTAACATCGAGATCAGCGGCCTGACGTTCGATCTGTCCGCTGGTGGCCACACTGCCATCATTGATGGTGGGGACGATACCTACGATGGCGTTACAGTCACGAATAACGAGTTCTCCGGTGCTGACCAAGCGGTCATCGACCTTGGCGGCACGCACTCGGCACTCGGAATCACGCAGAACACGTTTGATTCCGACAGCAACTACCGTGCTGTTGACCTGCAGGATGCAGGCTTCTCCGGCTCCGACACGATCCAGGTCAACAACAACGACATCAATGACGCCGATGTGAATGCGATTGATCTTGACGTCGGTTCTGCGAACCTCAACGTCGAGGTCAACGACAACACGATCACGAACCAGTCCGGTGGCGATGCCATTGAGGTGTCGGTCACCAACGGTAACGACGTGGCCATTGAAGGCAACACTCTCACCGGCGAAAACGACGGTGCGGGCGTTGGTATTGATCTTGATGGTGACGATGCCGACGGATCGATTGTCTCCGTCAGCAACAACGATGTCTCCCAGTTCGACGATGAGAGTGGCGGCGGTGTCGGGATCGCCATCCTCCTCAATGATGTGACGGTCCAAGACAACGTCTTGGAAAACAACGCCGAACACTTCCACGACGAATCTGCTGGAGACAACGACTACGATCTGTCGACCATTACCAGCCAGAACACGCTCAACCCTGTCGTGCGTGTGCTTGATCAGGAAGGTGGCTCCGTCCAGAACGACAAGCTGTACGGTACCATCGAAGGAGCGAACATCGATGCTGGTAATGAGTACATCAAGGTCGGTGCTGGAACGTACGATGAAAACAGCATCCTCGTTGACAGCGGAGTGACGATCGACGGCAACGGTCAGGCGACGGTTACGACCGACACCGCGAATCCGATCTTCGATGTTGACGACCACGGCAGCGCTGTAGTCATCAAAGGCTTCAATTTCGAGGCCCAGAATGACAACGGTGCTGCGGATATCAAGGTCACTGACGCGGATGCTGACGTGACCATCGAAGAGAACACGTTCGCAGGACCTGGCACCACCAGTCGCCAGGGTGTCCTCGTGAAGGATATTGAAACTGCGAGCACGCTCTCGGTGCAGGACAACGAGTTCTCGAACTACGCCGAGGCTGTGCAGGTTGACGACGACACTGATTCGGCTGTGGCCTACACCATTGACGTAGTTCGGAACGAGTTCACGAGCAACGGTCTCGCAGTGGATCTCGTTGACACCGAAGCGGACAACGACGATATCGTTCGCATTCACTTCAACGACATCGCTGGCAACAGCGATGGTGTGAGTATCGGTGATGATGCGAACGGCGACAACACCAACACGCATAGTATCCGTGCGAACTGGTGGGGCAGTGAGACTGGCCCCGGTGGCGACTTCAACGGCGATGGCGACACAGTCATCGGCGACAACGCTGGTGATACCACGGCCGATCCGTGGCTTGAACAGTCCTTCACGCAGCTCTCGACCAACGGGTACGTCGTCATCACTGATCCCGTGTCGCCGGTTGCTGGTGACACGGACGGCGACGCCACGGACAACGAACCGACCGCGAACGTCCTCGTTGCGACGCTCAACGACACCGCTGCGAATGGAGAGGACGAGACAACGACGGCACTGCTTAGCGATCCCGCGGGTCCGATCGCGATTAACGAACTCGCTGGGTCGGCCTCGGCAGCCAATCCCATCCAGTACGAAGTTCAGGCTTCGGAATCCGGCGACTACACGCTGACTGCTCGGAACACGGATGGCAACGTCCAGTCTGGATCTGCAGTCCAGAGCTTCACTGGTACGCCGACCGACGTTGAAGTCACCGTTGATCGTGACACGCTGGTCGCTGATGATCAGACTACGGTCAACGCGACCCTCACCCTCGTTGACGCCAACGGGAATGCTGTGGTCCCGCCCAACGCCAACTACGGCGTCTCGTGGCTGATCGAGAACGGTAGCGCTGCAGGCGTCACGCGCATCGTCGCTGAAGATCTCGACACCGACGCCTCGCCCGACAGCAAGGCTCGGCTGGAAATCAGTGCGGATACTGCTGGCGAGACGCTGACGATCACTGGCGTCTGGGACCAGCAGGGCTTCAGTGACACGGCCACGGTCGAGACGGTCAACCAGCAGATGGACGTCTCGGTCTCGCCGCAGACGGTGACGGCCAACAACTCGACGCAGGTCACGGTCGACGTGACGAACGCCCAGACGGGCGCTGCCGTCGAGGACGCGAGCGTCGAACTGTCCGGCGCTGGCGTGAGCCAGACGGTCCTGACCGACGCCGACGGCACGGCCACGGCGACTGTCAACGCTAGCTCCGCTGGCTCGATCGACGTGAGCGTCACCGCGGACGGCTACGCTGACGCGACCGCGTCGGTCACGGTCGAAGCGGCTGCCGACGGCGGCAGCGGCAACGACTCGCCGCTCTCCGGCGCAGCCGGTGAGTACGACGGCGACGGCGACGGGAAGATCTCCACGAACGAGCTCAGTACCGCCGTCCTCGACTACGGTTCGGACCAACTGACTACCTCCGAACTCAGCGACATCATCATCGCGTACGGTTCGTCCTAATCGACCACCCGTCTCCACACGGGTTCCTGCGGTTGCGGTTCGCGGTTTTTTTTGACTAGTCGTCGAGCGCCAGCAGTGGCGGTGTGGACCAACACGAGCAGCGATTCGCGTCTGTAACGGTCCGGCGCCGACGCTCGTGGGTGACTGCCGGTCGCGAATGCGCGCCGGAAGCAGACGAGTACCGGACACACGTCGCTCCCGTCGCTGGAATCCGTGCGACCGGCGACTCGTTTCCTGACGTCCGTGCGTCGAGGTCACCCCTCGCATTCGAAATGATTAAGCCACCCGAGCCTGTGTTAGTGCGATACTCGCGTGTCGTCGTTTCGTCATTCTCTCAGCCTGCTCCTCGTGTTCGCCTGCGTCGTCAGCGTGCCGCTCGCCGGTGTACACGCGACCACGGGGGCTGGTCCTGATCCTGATCCCGATCCCGGTACTGCCTCTGTCCCCGACCAGCGTGATGGCCCGATCTCTCACGACGTGACGAACGGGAGCGACCCACTCCCAGCCGTCACGGGGGAGCTTACGCCACAGACTCCCCCGGCGGCGACGACGCTCACGCACGAACTAACGATCGACGCTCAGGCCCCGCTGCCGAACGGGACCGGCATTCTGTTTCCCGCGCCCTACGGGGCTGCCGACGTAACGGTCGCTGCGGTGCGAACCGAGTCGAATGCGTCCACGACGCTCGCTGTCGAGGAGACCGCGACCGGACGGGCGCTCCTCCGCTTGCGTGCTGACAGACCGGTCACCGACTTGCGTGTCGATCTCACGATGTCGCATCCGTCTCGGACGAACGTCACCCAGCAGCAACTCCGCGTGTTGGCCCCGGGCGACTCGCTGGATGATACGAACGACACCGTGCTGGCCGGGTACACCATTCTGCCGATCGGATCGGATCGTCGAGCTGGGCCGGCTGGCGACTTCGACCGCACCGATGGATCGGGATACGTGTACAGCGGTGCGACCGTCTATCGTGGCGAGGCGGACATCTCGTTCGAGGGCGCTCTCACCGACCAACTGTTTCTCGCCACGGGGGGTTCGGAAGACACTCCGCTCGAACCCCCGATCCCGTCCGACGCGCCGATTGGTACCTACTCGACTGATGGCACGAATGCGACGGCGAACCTCACCGTGAGGCAGCCACAGATCACGGGCTTCCGTATCGAGAATCGCCGGGGCGCTGACGTGAGCGACGGTGTCGTTCTCGCCTCCGGGGCCGATCGAGTTGCCGTCATCGCCCAGTCGAACTTCGAAGACGCCGAGAACCTCAAAATCACGGTCGAAACTCCGGACGGACTCGACGTCACGAACGAAGTCATCGAGGGGCCCCGAATTCGGCAGGAAACTGACGACGGTGCACCCGCGTCCACGCGGACGATCGCCGACATTTCCCGCGCTTCCGCCTCGGCGCCCGGTCAGCCCCACGCTCACGTACGGGAAAAACGTATCGTGGGTCCGAAGGTCGCTGGACTCTCCAGTTCTTTGCACGCGCAAGTCGATGCACAATCGAGCCTCGATGCGAGTCGGACCGTCGCGAACAGCAACTTGGAACGAGGTGGCTCGACGACAGTGACGATCACCTCGACCGTCGGGCCAACCGGACGAATCGGCATCAGCGAAGAGTTCTCACCGACAGTTCGGTCCGCCGAACTGCAGTCCATCACCGTCGACGGTGAATCGGCTGCGCCGTTGGTCGCTGCTGCTGACGAAACGGGGGTGGCTGTTGCGATGCGAGACCTCGCTCCCGGTGCCACGGTCAGGGTCGAGTATACGCTCGGCGTCGAGGACGACGACCAGACCTACCAAGTCACCGGCCAGGTCGCCTCGGGTTCGCTGGAGACCTCGCTCGACGAGACGACAATCGTCGCTGGGACCGGAACCTCCGGAACGATCGCCCCCGGCGGTCGTGTCCGCTGGGAGTTAGCACTCGGCCGCGTCGAGGCGACTGACGTACGGATTACCGTGACCGGTGCCGATGATCTCGACACTGGCGACGCCCGTGTCCAATCCTCGCTCGGTATCAATCACGACGGTCCGCGCCTGTCGCTCGAATCGGAGACGATCTCGCAAGGCAAAACGAACACCGTTACTGTACGGAATGGCATCGGTGGGGCTACCTACACCACGTCGATTCCGGCTCGTGACGTTCGCTCCCGCTTCGAGGGGGAGGAATACTATCGTGTCTTCCAGAACGTCGGCACCACCAAGCAGGTCGGAGTCATCACTGACCAAGGGACGTACACCGACGGCACCCGCCCGGAAGGCGAGGTGCAAGCGGTGTATGCCACTCTTCGAATCGATCCGGACGACGCCACTGGTACGACTGACATCCGGACGGAGTACTTGGCTGACGACGTGAGTGTCTATCTTTCCGGAGAGCCTCGGATCGACCCCGATTCGTTCGATACGGCGACGTTCAACGTGACCGACCCCGCTGTCTCCCTTACCGAGCCGCGTGTCTATACCACCGGCGAGAGTACGACCGTTGCGGGCACGACGAGCGCCGGTGTCGATGCCGTCGCGCTGTACGTTCATACGAAGAACGGATTTGAACTGCTTGATCTCGACGGTCGCAACGGTCAAGTGGACGGACAGCTCGATGTCTCCGATACCACGTTTTCGAGCGACGATATCGATCTCTCTTCTGGTGATGCGTCAGGAAATCACGTGCTATCAATTCCCGGCCAGTACCGAATCGGGGTCAAGCCCGCGGCCCCGCTTCAACGCACGACCGCCGATGGATCACTACCCAGACAGCTCTCGGAACCGGAGTTCTTCGGTGACGGTGCTGCCGTGACTACGCTCTCGGTTCAGAACACCAGCCTCACGCTCTCACGAGTCGGTCAGAACCGGACACTGGCCACGACGGCGACCGACCTCGCCGTTGCAGGGCAGGCCACCGGGTCCGATCGTGTCCTCCTCGTTCTGGTCGACAAACGGGGTGCGATCACGACCGACATCATCGAGCACAGTGGCTCGAGCTTCGCTGAAGAGCTTTCAATCGACGATGTCGCGGCGGGAGAGGCCGACCTCTACGCGGTTACAACGGGGCGTGACGGTATCGTTGGTGATGGACAGCTGCCCACCGACGGTGGCGGAACGACGTTGACCGATTTGGCCGCATATCTGAACGAAATGGAGACTCGCTCGACCACACCGACCCAGGTAGGCAAACTGATCCTGTCCGAGACACAGTTGGCCGTCGGGAGCGACGACCGGACTGCAATCGAGGAGATTCGGGTGTCGGAACCGCGCATCACTATCACCAATATTACCGATTGGTCCCCGGACCGAATTGACGGTCTTCTCTCTATCCGAGGCCACACGAATCGCCGGCCGTCCGACGCGACCATCGCCGTGACCCTGCGTCGGAATGGCGAGATTCGACGATACGCGCAGGCGTCGGAATGGGCGGCCGGCAGTTGGAATACGTCGCTTCGAACTACCAATCTCTCTTCTGGCCGCTACACGGTGGTTGCCGCGATAGCGGATGTCGATGACCGGCAGACGGTCATGCTCAATCGATCCGCGTCGACCCGGACGCCGACGCCGACGACGGCACGACCGACCCCGACACCTCGGTCACGAACGCCGCCAACGCGCACTACCGTGACTCCGGCTTCTCAGTCACGAACGCCGCCAACGCGCACTACCGTAACCGCTCCTCGGAGGGAATCTTCTCCGACACCAGCGTCACGGACGACCCCCACAGTTGACAACTCACCCACAACGGGGGCCAACGCCCCCGGATTTGGTAGCCTTCTCAGCTTACTGAGTATCATTGTGTGCAGTCTCGGCTACTACCGCCTGCAGCGATACGACCGCTGACTGTCCGTCGGCAGTTCTTCGGCAGTCGTACCCCGAATCGCGTTTTCGAATTACGCTATGGTTGCTGATGTATCGCCACATGTCAGGGGCGCCCAGTCTCTCGGAGTCGCAGCGGACACCTGTTCGTCACAGGACGGGTTTCACTCGCAATCCCCGACGAAGCCCCGATAAGTACCCGAATTCGTGAGCATGTCGTTTGTCCCCGTTCTCGGGGGATGTGTCACATACCACCGTGTCAGACATCCGTACCACAACACACAAAGTATTTATTTTGCCCTTTGCATGTTTTCCATGCATCATACCGAATCGAGTGGGCCATAGAGGCCGCGCTCGGTTGATTCGGTATGACAAAACTACTACACAAACATGACAAGCACGAAGCAGATCAGAGCAATCCTGCTGACTGTGCTCATGGTCATGTCGGTGTTCGCGGTTGCGGGCACTGGTTCCGCCGCTATCTCGTCTTCGAATCGAGATATCGGCAACCAGAGTCCGGCACCCGGCGCCGACGTGACTGTCACAGTCACAACAACGGTAGATAACGGAAGTGCGAACTTCGCGCTGAGCGAAACCTTCAGCCCGGAGTTCCAGAGCGGATCGATCGATTCGGTTGAGGTTGACGGTTCCTCCGTCAGCGGTACAAGGGTCGCTGACGGCTCCACTGTGTCCGTGGCTATCGACTCTAGCGAGCTGAGCGACGGGTCGACCGTCACGGTCCAATACACCGTTCAGGCCGTCGACCAGAACGACACCACGCACACGATCTCCGGAGAAGTCTCCAACGGCCCGAACTCGGCGACGAGCGTCGGTGGCGAGACGTCGCTCACCACCACTGACAGTAGTGGTGGTGGCGGCAGTACTCCGACCTCTCCTGGCGCCGACAACCGCGCCGCCAACGCTGACGGCAGCGGTGACTTCAACACCCAGGACGGTGAGGGGTACATCTTCCCCGGTGCAACCGTCTTCCAGGGTGAGTCCGACGTCTTCCTCGGCAACGACTTCGTTGACGATCCCACCAAGGATGCCGGTGACGCCGAGGGTGTCCCCCTCGAAACGCCGAACATCCCGCAGGAGCAGGAAACCGGTCGATACACTGACTCCGACGGTAACGTGGTTACCGTTCAGTCCCCGCGCGTGACCACGCTCGACGTGATCAACGTGCAGGGTGCGGACATCGCCGGCGGCTCCGTGCCGCAGGGCGACGAAGACACCGGTTCCGGTGAGCTCACCGTCGTCGGCTCTTGGAACTACGAGACCGCTGAGAACCTCGAGGTCACCGTCGAGAACGAGGATGGCCTCGACGTGACCGGCGACGCGATCACGAACGGATCGGTCCGGACGGCGGCTGACGTCGAAGACAACGAAGTCGCCTACGACATGGACCTCTCGGACCTCAACACCGGGACGTACACGATTTCGCTCGCTGGCACGGACGACCTCGACTTCGGTCAGGCCAGCCAGTCGACGACCGTCACCGTCACCGGTGATGACGACGCGAGCCTCAGCTTCGAAGAGACGGACGTCACGCGCGGTGAGGACGTGACCTTCGAGATCACCGGCTCGAACGCTGGTGAGACACACGTCGCCATCATCGAGGCCGACGACTTCCGTGACGGCATCACCGACTCCAACGCCCAGCGGATCTTCCGCCAAGTCGGTGACACCGAGGAAGTCGGTGTCGTCTCCGACGGCAACTCCGACCGGAGCCCCCGCGGCGCCGGCGTGACGGGTGACATCGACTACGCGTACACGATTATCGAGGTCGACGACGATACGGGCGTCGGCGTCGGTCAGATCGAGACGCAGTACCTCGACGACTCGGACGTCGACGTCACGCTGTACAACGCTGACTCCCCGACGGCCCCGAGTGACCTTCCGTTCGATCCGGACAGCACGGGCGTCGAGGACAACGAAGCTGACGACGAGACCCTCTCGATCGAAGAGGGTGACATCACGCTCGAATCGCCGAGCAACACCTACGTCGTCAACAGCGAAGTTGACGTGAACGGGACGGCCTCGGAAGGCATCGACAACGTTGCCTTCTTCGTGCGCCGGCAGGGCGACTTCCAGCT
>Ga0207757_100880_pt1 | contig 16035 bp, 17 predicted proteins | sample A23P3SouthBayCA_2_FD_187752 | JGI IMG/M metagenome (GOLD analysis project Ga0207757, IMG submission 187752) | Aerobic enrichment media microbial communities from Eden Landing Ponds, California, USA - A23 P3 (2) (SPAdes) | ecosystem: Environmental > Aquatic > Marine > Unclassified | place...
GAACAGCCAGCCAGCCCGACGGCTGCTGCGGTCGCGCCGACCGTGGCCAGGAACCGCCGCCGGGAGGGCATCGTTGCCGGGGATTGCTCACGAACGGGTATATACCTCCTGTCATCGGGGCCCGGTCGCGCCGACAGGGCACCTCGATGGGGGGAGACGTGATGGCTCGGAGACGCTATCCGATGAGACCCAACATCCAACCCACTATTCGCTACGCATTCCCAATTTAATACGGTAATTGTATAGATGCCAGAATAATTAAAGTATTATATAGATAATATATCACTTGCATCCGCGCGAGCGAAGCGAGCGCGGTTCACCGCTGGCGACCGGAGGGAGCCAGCGGCTTTTTTTGGTGCAGATTTTTTCGGTGAGTGGTTCGCACAGCGCTCGCCTTCGGCGAGCGCGAGCAAACCCGAACCGAAAAAAGGTGCCTTAGTAGGACCGGACCTTCGGCTCGTAGGTCTTCTCGGCGCCCTCGAGGATGACGTCCGTGTAGTAGAGCTCGGGGGTACCGTCCGACCACTGGACCATCGTGTGCTTGAGCCACTCGTCGTCCCTGCGCTCCTGATGCTCGGCGCGCCAGTGGGCGCCACGGAACTCGTCACGGGCGAGTGCGCCGAGCGCGATGGTCTCGGCGGTGTCGATGAGGTTGCGGGTCTCGATGGTGTGGATGAGGTCCGTGTTGTAGGTGCCCGAGGGGTCCGAGACGGCGACGTTCTGGTACTCCTCGCGGCACTCCTTGATGACCTCCAGGGCCTTCTTCAGCCCCTCCTCCTCGCGGAAGACGTTGACCCAGCGGGTCATCGCCTTCTGGAGCTTCTTGCGGATCTCGGCGTGGTTGCGGCCGTCGCGCTCCTTGAGTCGCTCGACGCGCTGGCGCTGGCGCTCGACGGAGCGGTGGACGACCTCCGAGGCGCTAGCCAGCTGGCCACCGTCGGAGCGGGCCTCGTCAGCGGCCCGCTCCCCACCATCCGCTGCGACATCGTCGTCCGCGGGGCCGAGAGCGCCGGGCTCGACCGGCGCGCCGAGGTCCTCCTCGTGCTCGATGGCCGCGGAGGGGCCGGTCTGGACGAGCGCCTCGCCGTAGTCGCGCCCGGCGGCGTGGTAGCCGGCGCGGGCGCCGAAGACGATGAGCTCGGGCAGCGCGTTGCCGCCGAGGCGATTGGAGCCGTGGACGGAGACGCAGGCGCATTCGCCGGCGGCGTACAGGCCGGAGACGCAGGTCTCGCCGTGCTCGTTCGTCTCGATGCCACCCATGTGGTAGTGCTGGCCGGGCTTGACCGGCATCGGCTCGACGAGCCCGTCGACACCCTCGAAGTCCTCCGCGAGATGGAGGATGTTCTCCAGGCGGTCGAGGATGCGCTCGTCGCCGAGGTGGCGCATGTCCAGGTAGACGTACTCGTCCTCGACACCGCGGCCCTCGTTGACCTCGGTCAGTTCGGCACGAGAGACGACGTCGCGCGAGGCGAGCTCGCCGGCGTTGTTCGCGTAGCCGTACTCGAACATGAACCGCTCGCCCTCCGCGTTGTAGAGGATACCGCCCTCACCGCGGACCCCCTCGGAGATGAGGACGCCCGTCGAGGGGAGCGTGGTCGGGTGGAACTGGACGAACTCCATGTCCTCGACCGGGACGCCCGCACGGTAGGCCATCGCCGGGCCGTCGCCGGTGTTGGCGACCGCGTTGGTGGTGTGGTCGAAGGCCTGGCCGTCGCCGCCGGTCGCGAGAACGACCCCGTCGTTGGCCTTGAAGCCGACGATGTCGCCGCTCTTGATGTCGTAGGCGACACAGCCGTGGCACTCCCGGTCCTCGGGGTCTTCCTCGTCGGTGACAGCGAGGTCCATGACGTAGAACTCGTCGTAGACCTTGATGCCCCGCTTGACGACCTGCTCGTACATCGTGTGGAGCAGGTGGTGGCCGGTCTCGGCACCGGCGTAGGTGGTCCGCGGGAAGCTGAGGCCGCCGAACGGGCGCTGTGAGACGCGGCCGTCCTCTTCGCGACTGAAGGGCATCCCCCAGTGCTCGAGCTGGATGACCTCCTCGGGGGAGGTCTCGCAGAGGGTCTCGATGGCCGGGGCGTCGCCCAGGTAGTCCGAGCCCTTCATCGTGTCGTATGCGTGGTCGGTCCAGTCGTCGCCGTCACGGAGCGCGGCGTTGATGCCGCCCTCGGCCGCGCCGGTGTGGCTACGGACGGGGTGGAGCTTCGAGACGAGCGCCACGTCGGCGCCCTCCTCGTGTGCGGCGATGGCCGCCCGGAGGCCGGCGCCGCCGGCGCCGACCACGATGACGTCGTGTTCGTACATTGGTTGAAGTGATGTGGTGGGTGGTCGCTCGGTCGCAGTCGTGTGTTCGTGTTAGGCTGTGGGTAACTTGAGGCTGTTGTGCGCGACCGCACGCGGGCAGCCGGGTGTGCATCGCGAGCGCGACGCCATCCGACGGCCAGGTGCGGGCAGAGCGCTCACCAGAACTTGAGGTTGTTCTTGACGGCCTCGCGCTTGAGCTCCTGGATGTGCTCGGTGAGCGGGATGTCCTTCGGGCAGACCTCCGTGCAGGAGAACTGGGTCTGACACCGCCAGACGCCGTGTTCCTGCTCGATGATCTCCAGCCGCTCCTGCTTGCGGTCCTCGCCCTCGCGGTCGTCCATCGCGAACTTGTAGGCCTTGTTGATGGCCGCGGGGCCGAGGTACTCGTTGTCCCCGGCGGCGATGTTGCACGACGACATGCAGGCGCCACACCAGATGCAGCGCGAGGACATCTTGATCTTCTCGCGGTTCTCGCGGGTCTGCCGCTGCTCCTCCAGGTCGCCCGACGGGAGCTCGTCGGCGTCGAAGTACGGCTCGACCGCGTCCATCTGGTCGTAGAAGTGCTCCATGTCCACGACGAGGTCCTTGACGACCTCCTGATGGGGGAGCGGCTCGACGCGGATCTGGCCGGGGACGCCCTCGGAGTCCCCGAGGTCGACGACCTGCGTCTTGCAACCCAGATGCTGGGTCCCGTTGACGAACAGGGCGTCCGACCCGCAGACGGCCTGCCGGCAGGAGTGCCGGAAGGTGAGCGAGGAGTCGTAGTGGTCGCGGGCGTACATCAGCGCGTCCAGCACGGTCATCCCCTTCGTGAACGGAACGGGGAACGTGTCGAAGCGGGGCTCCTCCTTCTCCGGGATGTCCGGGTCGTAGCGGAAGACCTTGAGGTCGAAGACGGTGTCGGCCTGTTCGAGGTCCGTCTCGGCGCGCTCGCGCATCCGGTCGCGGACCTCCTGGCGCTCGGCCTTCTCCTCGAGGCGGCGACGCTGGTGGGTGGACTCCTCCTCGGTCTCGGCCTGCTCCTGTTCGGTGACTTGCGTGCTCATTATGCTGCGGGTCCGATGATGAAGCCGGCCATCGCCATCGCGACGCGGATGCCCTGCGCGATGAGCAGCAGGGAGGCGAGGACGAGGCCGTACTTGACGACGGTCTTCGGGGTGCCGTCGAGCCCCTGGTTGACGAGTGCGTTGTAGACGCCGTTGACGCCGTGGAAGGTGGCGGTCACGAGGAACGCCACCATCGTGAGGAAGTACCCCGGCTGCTGCATCCGGAGGTGGGTCTGCATGAAGGTCACGTCGGCGGCGTGGTTGACGAAATGCAGCAGCATGAAGTGGAACGCCAGCACGACGACGAGGAACGCTGCGGTCAGGCGCTGGAGCATCCAGCGCGACCCCTTCGGGTCGAACGAGGAGTAGTAGTCTGCCATGTTATATCGCCCCCGCGAGGAAGGTCGGGACGCTCGCCACCACGATGGCCCCCGTGAGGACGAGCGACGCGTAGAAACTCTTGTCCTGTGCCTCCAGTCCGACGCCGAGGTCGACGAACAGCAGCCGCAGTCCGTTGAGGATGTGGAAGACGGCGACCGCCAGCAGGCCGACCTCGAGGAACCGGACCACCAGCAGGCTCTCCAGCCCCGAGATGGTGTTCGTGTAGGCCGTCGTGCCCACCGTGGCGGTGCTCAGCACGGCGATATGCGTGAACAGGTAGCCGATGAGCACCCACCCGGTGAACTTGTGGAAGATCCAGGCCCACATGCCGGCGGAGAACTCCCGCCAGCGCCCGAAGTCCTCCACGAGGCCCCGGTCGTACGATTGACTCATTACGGCACAGCGTGCGAACCGGTCGCGTATCAAAGTTCCCTTTGCGCGCGGGCGTAGCCCCCGGATTCCGCCGGTCGCGTGATGGGGCCCGACGCCCCGACCGCACGGTAGACGCCTACGCGACCAGCGCAGCGACGATGTCCCGGGCGGCCTCGAGCTCGTCCTCGTTCACCGTGTGGCCCATCCCCTGGTAGAGCCGCATATCCACGTCCGCGCCGAGCGACCGGAAGGCGTCGCGCGTCGCCTCGACGCGCTCGGCCGGGATGTGTGGGTCCACGTCCGAGCAGCCGAGGAAGACCGGCGTCCCCTCGAGGTCGCCCTCGTACTCGTCGTCCAGTTCCGCGCCGATGAGGCCACCGCTGAAGGCGATGACCCCCCCGTACCGGCGGGGGTTGCGGGCGGCGTACTCGGTCGCGAGGCAGCCACCCTGCGAGAACCCGCCGAGGACGATACGCTCGTGTGGGATACCCGCGTCGACGGCCCGCTCGACGGCGTCCCTCATCGCCCGCAGCCCCGAAGAGCGGCCGGGCTCGTTGGACTCGACCGGCGCGAGGAAGGAGTTCGGATACCACTCGTTGCGTGCGGCCTGGGGCGCGAGATACGCCACGCCCTCGACCCCGATCTCGTCCGCCAGTCCGAGGATGCCACGCGCGGAGGCACCGCGGCCGTGTGCCAGCACGACGGCCGCTTCGGCCTCGTCGAGGTCGGTGCCGGCAGTCAGGGTCTGCTGGCCCTGATGTGGGCCGATGACACCCTCACCGGTCAGTCTGTCGCCTGACTCCTCGCTCATCGTCCGACCCCCGTCGGCGGCTCGTATAGCAGTATCATCGCGTCACCTGAGTTCAGGCCCGAACTTACTTATACGTTCCCTGACAACCGTTTCGGTAGGTAACACGCATGTCCTCTGGTGCAGACACTCCGGGTTCGGAGACCGACGTGGCGGACGACGGCCCCTGTGCGGTCGTCGACTCGCTGGAACAGATCGGCTCGCAGTGGCGGCTCATCGTCCTCCACGACCTGCAGGACGACGAGAAGCGGTTCAACGAGCTGAAGCGGTCGACGGATGCCTCCTCACGCACACTCTCGCGCGTCCTCGATGATCTGCAGGAGATGGGCTTCGTCGACCGCCGGATGGAGGAGGACGCCCCGGTCGCGACCTACTACTCGCTCACGGCGAAGGGGACCTCCCTCTGTCCGGTGTTCGACGAGATCGAGCGGTGGGCCGACGAGTGGCTCCACGGCGTGCCCGGCACCGAGGGCGACGGGGAGAGCGAGGAAGTCGCTCCCGAGTCCGCGGACTGACCGTGGAGCGCGTCTGTGTCTACTGCGGCTCCAGCCCCGGCCACGACCCGGCCTACCGGCGGGCTGCCCGCGAGATGGGCGAGGCACTGCTCGACCGTGACCTCGGGCTCGTCTTCGGCGGCGGTAGCGTCGGGCTGATGGGCACGGTCGCCGACACCGTCCTCGACGGCGGAGGCGAGGTCGTCGGCGTCATCCCGGAAGCCCTCGAAGCGAAGGAGGTGGCCCACGGCGGCGTCACCGAACTGGAGGTGGTCGACTCGATGCACGAGCGCAAGCAGCGGATGGTCGAACACTCGGACGGGTTCATCGCGCTCCCTGGCGGGCTGGGCACGCTGGAGGAGCTGTTCGAGGTGCTGACGTGGGCGCAACTGGGCATCCACGAGAAACCGTGCGGCGTGCTCAACGTCGGCGGGTTCTACGACGGGCTCGTCTCGCACCTCGACGGCGCCGCGGAGGAGGGGTTCGTCTCGCCGGCGCACCGCGACCTCGCACAGGTCGATACCGACCCGGCGGCGCTGCTGGACGCCTTCGAGACGTACGAACCACCGACGGAGCCGAAGGTCGGCCCTGAAGACACATAGTGGCCGTCGGAGCGCTTCTCACCGGTGTGACGGCCTCCACGAGACGGTCGCGGTCAGGGGAGCCGCCACTGCCTGCCGACAGCGTCAGGGTTCGCAGTCCTCCTCGTCCGTGCCCGTCTCGTCACCGGACGCTGCCGTCTTCTCGGTCGGTGTCTGGTCCGCCTCGTCGGTCGTATCGTCCGTCCCGTCGGCGTCACCGGCCCCGGTGTCGTCGTCGGATTCCGGTGTGTCCTCGGTCGGCTCGTCGGGTCGTGCCTCGGTCGGCGTCCCCGGAACGGCCGTGAGCGACGGCCCGACCTTCGCCAGCCGGACGTCGGACTGCTCGTCGCTCGTCGCGCCGCCGAGGTTCGCGGTGTACGCGACGATGACACCGCCGTCGTCCGTCGCCGCGAGCGGGTTCGGGTCGACGGGGGAGGAAGTCCCGGGTCCCTCGTCGAGCGTCACGCTACCGCGTCGCTCGCCCTCGGGTCCGGTGCCGACCAGCCACACCGACCGGTCGGCCTGGCCGTTCCCGGCCAGCACGAACCCGCGGTTGGCCGTCTGCACGAGACCGCCGACGACCTCCTCCGGCGTGTCGTCGGCCTCGTCGTACGACCGCTCGAAGTCCACCCGGCCGTCCGAGTCCAGCGTGAAGAGCCCGTAACCATCCTCGATCTCCACGTCGAATGCGTACCCGCCATCGGCCCGCCGGACGACGTTGTCGAAGCTCTCCCACTGGTCGGGTCGGATGTCGTCCCACCCCTCACGGGACCAGTTGCGGGCGAACGCCTGGTCCTCGTCACGGCCGGCGATGACGAACTCCTCGGACTCGCGGACCGTCGTGAGGTCGGTGAACGCCGCCTCGCTGCGGCGCCAGTCGTTCGTCTGGGTTCCGTCCTCGTCCACGAACAGCACGACCCCCTCGGAGCCCACGAGGGTCGTCCGCCCGACGGCGATGAATCCGCCGTCGGGATGGGACTCGACGGCCGTGAGGACCTCCGTCGAGTCCTCCTCCGAGCCACCCCCACCGGCGACGGTCCGGGTCGTTTCGGGCTCGTCGTCGGCGCCCTGGTAGACGGAGGTCCACTGGACCGTCCCCTGACTGTCGGTCCTGATGAGCCCGGCGTCGTTCTCCCCCGTCCGGGCGGTGATGACGTAGCCCCCGTCGTCCGTCTCGGTCAGGTCCGTCGGGCTGCCCCACGAGCCGTCGCCGGGGCGGGCCTCCCACTGTTTCGCGCCCGACTCGTCGACGCCCACCAGCCAGACGCCCGACGTGGACTCGTCCTCGTCCTGTGCGTGCCCGAGGAACGTGTAGCCGCCGTCGCCGGAGGGAACGACCGTCACTGCCTGGTCGGAGGCCCCGCTGGAGTACGTCTCCGTCCACTGGACCGCGGGGTCCTGCGACGCGTCCGCGTCCGTCGAGTCGTTCTGCTCGGTCGAATCGTCCTGTGTCGCCGCGTACGCGACGCCGCCGAGAGCGGTGGTACCGACCGCGGCACCGGCTGCCGCGAGCACTGTGCGACGTGAGGGGTTGGGAGGGTGACTCACGATGTCATCCGTCGACGCCACCCACGTGCTTATTATCGCGCTAAATAATACACAATCATCGGAGGGAGGCCGTGCAACAGTTGTCCGTCGCTCTGCAATAGTTGACGGTGTCTTCTATCACGGGCGACCGCAGATGTCGCTCACAGGTCCAGGATGTCGCGTGCCTCGTCGGGCGTCGCCGGCTCGCGTCCGAGCGTCCGCACCACGCCCACGACCCGTTCTACCAACTGCGCATTGCTCGCCGCCAGCTCCCCACGCTCGAAGTAGACGTTGTCCTCCAGCCCGACCCGCACGTGGCCGCCGAGGATGGTCCCGAGCGTCGCGAACGGGAGCTGGTGCGGGCCGAATCCGAGTGTGTTGAACGTCGCGCCGTCCGGGAGGTTCCGGACCGCGTTCAGCAGGTTCCGGGGGTTCGCCGGCGTCAGTGTCCCGCCACCGAAGATGAGCGTCGTGTGGTACGGCTCGTCGAGGTCCTTCCGGTCGAGGAGGCCGTGAACCTCGTTGACGTGGCCGTCGTTGAACGCCTCCAGTTCCGGCTTGATGCCGCGCGCGGCCATCTCGTCGTAGAGGTCGTCCACCATCGCGCGGGGGTTCTCGCTCGTGAGGTGCCGGTAGCGGTTGAGCGGCCCCATGTCGAGGCTCGCCATCTCGGGTGCCGGGTCCGTACGGAGGGGCTGGCGGCGCGCTTCGAGCGGCGCGCCCGTCCCGCCCGTCGAGTGCTGGACCACGAGGTCCGTCGTCTCGCTGACGGCCTCGGTGAGTTCCTGGAACCGCTCGGTCGCGAAGGAGCGCTCGCCGTTGGGCTTCCTGGCGTGGAGGTGGGCGATGCTCGCCCCCGCGTCCTCGGCGTCGGCCGCGGCCGCCGCGACCTCGGCCGGGGTTTCGGGCAGGTTCGGGTTCGCCTCCTTCCCGTGGACGCCGCCCGTCAGCGCGACGGTGATGATGACGGGTTCGCCGGCGAGGTAGTCGTCGTAGCCCGTCACGACCCGTCCCCCTCCCCGTCCAGCCCCTCGGCCTCCCGGTAGAACTCACAGTGTGCCCCGTGCGAGAGGTCGAACCGGTCGTTGCAGATGTCGGCACGCATCGGCTCGACGAACGCGTCGACGACCGTGCAGTACGCGCGCTCGGTGTCGGCGTGGTCGCCGTCGCGGTACTCCAGATGCGGGCAGGTCATACCGGGAGTTCTCGGGTCAGGGTGTTAACGGTTCGCGGGCACCGGTGTCGGGTGGTGGCACGGACGCCCCCTCCGGATGGAATCGGGGTCGGATGCGAGGACGAGACTGAACGCCGGAGGCACGCGCGAGGACAAGCCGAACGTCGGGGTCGTCCGGGAGAGCGCGGCCGAACGAGGCCGCCGAGACCACGTACCCGCCGGGTCGGCCACACGTTTTTGAGCCCCGAGTGTTACTTGCAAACATGGTCCGCAGTCGAACGGCCCCGGGGCGTGGCGCCCTCGGGGATGTCCTCCAGCGTGCGTTCGTCGTCGAGCTCGGGGTGGTAGCCACGTTGCTGGTCGGGTTCCAGGCGTACCTCGTCGGCCTGAACAACGTTCTCGACCCGTACTTCCTCGACAGCGACATCACCCTGTCACTTGTACGTGGAGTGCTCTCCCTGGCAGGCATGGGCGCACTCGTCGTATCGTACGCAGTCTATCGCGGCCATTCGCTCCCCGTGTCGCTCCCCGACCGGCCCCACGGACGCCTGACCGGGGGCGCGGTGGTCGCTACGGTGACACTCGCCGTGGCCGCGTTCGTCCCGCTCGGGGTCCAGTCCGGGGTCGGCATCACCGACATCGTCTCGGCGGTGTTCGGGCTCCCGGACCTCCTCCTCGACCGGACGCTGGTCCGGCTGACGGTGTTCGTCCTGGGGATGGTGCTGCTCTATCACGGCCTCGTCCAGGCGGGTCTCCAGCGGGTACTCGACCACGACCGCGACCTGACGGTCGTCGTGACGACGCTGGTGGGCGGCTATCTGGTGACGCCACAGTTCCCGTCGTACGGGACCTTCGGCGACGCGCCGTGGCTCTACCTCTGGGGGACCAGAGCCGCGGTGGCGGCGGTGTTCGTGCTCGCACTCGGCGTCACCGTCTACGCGGAGGGTCGGACCGAGGACGGCCGGATACGCGCGCTGGCGATGCTACCGGTGGTGGCCGCGGTCGCGCTCACCGCGCTCGTCCTCGCGACGGCGGTGGAGTCGCCGATGGGGGCCGTCGCGGTCGCCCCCCGAATCGCCGTCGTCGGCATCGCGGCCTACACCTACGACCGGACGGAATCGATGGTCGCGCCCACGCTCGCCTACGCGACGTTCGCCCTGGTGAGTGCCGTCCTCCACTCCGCCGCCATCGGTGCGGCCCTCGCCGCCTGACGGAGCGTGTACGAAGCGGCCGGCCGTCGCCGGGCGCCTACAGCAACGCGCCGGGGTTCATGATGCCCTCCGGGTCCAGCGTCCGCTTCATCGACCGGAGCGCGTCGAGGTAGTGCTCGGGCACCTCCTCGTGGTAGTGGTCGCGATGGACCCGTCCGACGGCGTGGTGGTGGGTGATGGTCGCGCCGTAGTCCATCAGCGTGTCCGAGGCGGCCTCCTTGATGGCGCGCCACTGCTCGAGTTCACGCCCCACGTCGGCGGGCGCCAGCAGCGTGTAGTACGGCGCCGGGCCGTCCTCGTAGGCGTGGGTGAACCGACAGGAGAGGAAGCCGGCGCCGCACTCCTCCTCCATCGCGTCGGTGACGGTCTCCTGGATGGCGTCGTGGAGCGCGGGGAACTGGTCCCACGTCACCGCCGTCTCGAACGTGTCGACGAGGACGCCCATACTGACGAGCGAGTTGAACATGTACGGCGCCTCGACGAAGGAGTCGCGCCACTCGCCCGAATCGCCGTCCTCGTCCCCGTCGTTCGCCTCGCTTCCGTCGGCCGCCTTGTCGGCGTCCCCGGTCCTGCTCTCGTCGGCATCGGTCGTCCGGTCCTCGGTGGTCGGGCCCTCGGAGACGCGGCCGCCGTGGCCCTCGGCGATCTCGACCGCGCGGTCCAGGTCCGCCTCGATGGGTGAGAGGCTGTCCGTGGACTCGAACCCGAGCAGCAGGACCGAGGAGCCGTCGAACGCCACCTCGTTCAGCATCGCCTCGTTCGAGTCGAGCAGCCGGCAGTTCGCGGGCGTCAGGCGGGCCTGCACGACCTCACGGCAGGCCGCGACGGCGTCCCAGTAATCGTCGAACCGCACCGTCGCCTTCGCGCGGTACGGCGGCCGCGGCTGGACGCGGGCCCAGCCCTCGGTGATGACGCCGAAGGCGCCCTCGCTACCCAGCAGGAAGCGGTTCGGGTCCGGGCCGGCACCGGATGCGGGCAAGCGGCGCGTTTCGAGGGTCCCGGCGGGCGTCACGGCCCGCACGCTCTCGACGAAATCGTCGATGTGTGTGTAGCGCGTGGCGAAGTGACCGCCCGCGCGGGTGGCGACCCAGCCACCGAACGTCGAGAACTCGTAGCTCTGTGGGTAGTGCCGGAGCTGCAGGCCGTGGTCGGCGAGCTGGTCCTGTATCTCCGGGCCGGTCGCGCCGCCCTCGATGCGGGCAGCCCGCGAGTGCTCGTCGACCTCCGGCACGTCGTTCATCCGGCGCATGTCGAGCGAGCAGACGCCCGCGTACCCCGACCCGTCACACTCGACGCCGCCGACGACACTGGTGCCGCCGCCGTACGGAACGACCGCCACGTTCGCCTCGGCCGCCCAGTCGAGGACGGCCTGTACGTCGGACTCGCGCTCCGGGTAGGCCACGACGTCGGGCGCGTCGTCGAACTGGCCGTGGAAGCCACGCACGAGATCGCGATAGGCGCTCCCGTAGGTGTGGGTGACGCGGTCGCGCTTGTCGGTCGTGGCCGCACACGAGAGGTCGGCCGGCGGCTCGACCCGCGGGGGCGCCAGCGTCACGTCGTCGAGCGTCGGCAGGTCCAGCAGCGGCCGCTCGGGGAAGCCGAGCATCCCCTCGATGCGGGACTTGAGTTCGCGGCGCTCCTCGTCGGTCGGCAGGCGGTCGGCCCAGCCCCAGGCCCAGAACGACTGCCGCCGGTCGTCACCCTCCCCGGTCGTCTCGGTGCTCATGGGCCCGGGTCGGAGCGTTGGGTGAAAACGATTGCCGTCGTCAGGATTCACTCTCGAGTCCGTCCAGCCCCCAGCCGACGAACGACTCCTCGGGGCCGACCGCGAGCGCGTCGAGGAACCGTGCCAGCCCCGTGTAGACGCCGGCGAGCATCGTCACGCCGACGACCGTCCGGTCGTCGACGCGCTCGGCCAGCGCCCGGTGGAGGGCGTCGTCGACGGTAGCGGTGGCCACGGCGGCGGCGTAACTCGCGAGCGCCTCCCGATGCGGTTCCAGGTCGTCGTACCGTCCCTCTCGGACCGCCCGGACCGTCGCCTCCGAGAGGCCAGCCTCCAGCGCCAGCGGCACGTGCTGGTGCCACTCGTAATCGGCGTGGGTCTGCCGGGCGACAGTGAGGACCACGAGCTCACGGTCGGCCGCGTCGAGGCCGCACTCGTCCCAGAGCGTCCCCGCGAACGTCACGAACGCGTCCAGCACCGGCGGGTTGTTCGCCAGCGCACCGAACAGATGGGTCGCGCCGCTTCGACTCCGCTCGAAGGCCGCACCGTACTCGTCGGGGATGTCGTCGCCGTCGAGGTAGGGGACGCGCGCCATGGTGGTCGCTGGCACGGCGGTCGCTTAGTGGGTACGGTTCCGTGCTGGGTTGCCCGGCGGCTGCCACGGGGCGGTGCACTGTTCAGCGCGTCGTCCGAGTAGCCCGACACGCGGTCGGACCGGTGGAGCGGTCCGGACCGGACCGGGGGTATGCACCGCTGGGCGGCCGTCGAGCGGGCGAACGCCCTGGGGCCTGTTCGAGCGGGCGCGGTCGCAGCCCTACTATCGTTCGGACGACATATATACCGACCAGCGTATATCCGGTCGGTGGCCGGAGCGCCGCCAGCGGGCCGGGAGCGGGCCGCCGAGAGGAGGCGCCGAGATGGGCTGTCGTTGCCGATTCCGGGAGTCGGTCTAGATAGATAGTAGCCGTGGTTACGGCCCTATCGCCCGTCCGTTCATCCGATGAATCCCAGTCAGCCGTCAGGTGTTCTCGGTTCTGCAGTGACGTTCGCACTGTTGTTGATGGCAGCGGGCTTCTGGTTCGCCGCCTCCGGTTTCGCCCGGTTCACACCACACACCGGGGAGACCCTCTCGATGGTCGCGCTCGGCATGACCGCCGCGGCGGTCGTGCTGTTCGGCCTCACCGTCCGGTCGGTGCTCTTCGCCGACACCTCCGGGAAACGAGATATCCGGCGCTACTCCGGTTGAGCGGCCGCCACTCCGAGTGGACGGCCACTACTCCCCGCCCCACGCCCCTCGCGTATCGCTCCCGCCGGTCTTGAACGTTCCACGACCCAGGGCAACCGTCTCGCCGTCACCGTCCCGCTCGACCAGTACGTCCACGGAGCCGACGCTCGCCCCGTTGCGGATCACTTCGGCCTCCGCCCGGAGGTCGTCGGTGCCCGGTGCGAGGTAGTCCAGTCGCAGGTCGACGGTCGGGGTGAGCGCGAGGTCGTTCGCGCTGCTGACGGCCCAGTAGCCCACGGAGTCGGCGAGCGACGCGACCGCGCCGCCGTGCGCGACACGTGTCCCCGGGGCCGCGCTGTGCTCGTCGGTCAGGTCCATCCGTGCGGCGGCGTAGCCATCGTCGACGGTCGTGATATCGATTCCCAGCAGGTCGTAGTAGGGGACCCACGCGTCGTCGGCGTCCATACCCCCCGATACAGGGGACGGGGGATAGCTTCCGGGGACCGTCAGGCCGAGCGGGCGTCCTGAACCCCGTCGTTCGATTCGGCGCATATATCAATAATTCGTTCAATAACATCCCAATTTGAGAATCGGTATAGAAAACACCTCCGTTCGATAGCTATCTCTGGGCTAGTACGCGTACTCGATGACCCGGTTCCCATCGGCATCCGTGACGGTGATCGTGTCGCCGTCGGCGTCCCAGACCTCCGACTGGACATCCCAGTAGAGGTGGTCGGGGCCGTACTCGCCGTCGCCGGTGTGGAGGCGGAAGGACTCGCCGGCCCGGAGCGTGAAGCCGTCGGGCATGAAGAACTCCCAGCCCTCCGCGTCGCTGATGGTGTATCCCGTCATGTCGACGGGTTCGGTGCCGTCGTTGCGGAACGCCACCCACTCCTCGGTCAGCGGCGCGTCGCCGGCGATGTCGACGTGCATGTCCGAGACGGTGAGACCCGCCTCGTCGTCGGTGTTGTCGTAGCCGCCCGGCTTCACGACATCGCGCCCGCGGACGAACGTGTGCTCGTCGGCCTTCCCGACGAGGTAGCCGTACGCGGAGTCGAGGGTGAACTGGGCCGCCCGGACGTTGTACTGGAGGTAGAGCGAGCCGCCGTTCCGGAAGTACTTCTGTGGCTGGGCGGCGTTCTGCCCCGCGAGGTAGGACTTCGAGCCGAAGTTGAGCGCGTAGTTGCCCGGGTCGAGGTCCGTCGGCGACACCCACTCGTCCGGGTTCGTGGCATCGGTTGGGGGCTCGTGGACCGCGACCGTGATGCGCTCCTCGCTGGCGTACGGGTCGAAGACGTTCGCCTCGTGCTCGGGCATGAGCTCGACGTTCGCACGCCGGACGGACTTCGTACCCTTCGTGGGTTTCAGCTTCGCGGGCTTGCCCGGGTAGAGGTCCACGTAGCGCGTCGCCCCGGGCGTGCCGGTCAGGAACCGCCACGTATCCACCCCGCGCAGCGTCTTGGGGTCGATGCTGATGGTGTAGTCCTCCCGGCCGAGCGCACCGTAGAAGACGCCACCGTCGGTCTCGCCGGCGTCCCACTCCCACCGCACCTTCCCGTTGCCACCCGCCCACTTCTCGAAGTCGTCGTCGACGCCCATGGGGTCGTCGCGGACCGCCCACTCGCCCTGGTCACGCGACAGCCCGGAGAACGCGTAGAACGCGGTCCCGCCGCGGTCGGTGTCGGTGGCCCCGTTCAGGAAGACGATGGAGTCGTCGACGGGACCGCTGTAGACGAACAGCCGGGCCGCTGCGGGTTCCTCGACTATCTTCGCGGCCGGGATACCGGTGCCCGAGCTCGAGTCGTAGCCGTAGAACTCGCCCGCGGTCCGGTCGCCGCCGGCGAGCGGGTCGACCTCCCACCGGAGGTAGCCCTGCTGGAGGATGTACGACGACTCCTCCGGCGGCTCCTGGTCGTGCAGCACCGCCCCGCCCATCCCGAGCGCGGCCACGCTCCCCACGCCCGCGACGAACTCGCGGCGGCCGATTCCCCCGTCCCGCCCGGCCGCGTCAGGTGACTCCCTGGACATGATATCCCTGTTCGAGTCCAGCACACGGCGCCGCCAGTGACCGGCGGCTAACTGTTCGGTCTTTCTTGTCGGTCGGCACGGAGCGGCGAGCCGTCGGTGAGCCAGGGGCGGAACTTATCTCGCCGGCGTTCGAGGCCGGACTCATGACTGCCTCCGACTTCGACGCGGAGACCGTCTCGCTCGACTGGAACGACGCCGGCACCGTCGCGACGCTGACCGTGGACCGCCCGGACAAGCTGAACGCGCTCGACGAGGCGACCCTCACCGCGATTCCCGAGGCGCTCGACGCCGCGCGCGAGGACGCCCGCGCGCTGGTCGTGACCGGTGCCGGAGAGAAGGCGTTCGTCGCGGGCGCCGACATCGCGCATATGTCCCAGCTCGGCGTGGCAGAGGCGTACGACTACTGCCAGCTCGGCCACGCCGTGATGGACGCCGTCGAGTCGTTCCCGGTCCCCGTCGTGGCGGCGGTCAACGGCTACGCCTTCGGCGGCGGCTGCGAACTCGCACTCGCGGCGGACATCCGGGTCGCCAGCGAGAACGCGCTCGTCGGGCAGACGGAGATCGACCTCGGCATCGTCCCGGGCTGGGGCGGCACCCAGCGGCTCGCCCGCCTCGTCGACGACGAGACCGCCCGCCGGATGGTGTTCCTCGGCGAGCGCCTCGACGCCGAGGCCTGCCGTGAGGCGGGCCTCGTCGGCGAGGTCGTCCCGCAGGACGACATCGACGACCACGCGCAGGGGCTCGCCGAGCGCATCGCCGAGAAGCCGCGCTTCGCCCTGCAGGGCGCGAAGGAGGCGCTGAATCAGGTCCACGAGAGCCCGCAGTCGGCGGGTCTGGAGTACGAGAAGCGCGTCTGGAGCGGCCTGTTCGGGACGGATGACCAGAAGGAGGGGATGGCAGCGTTCCTGGAGGACCGCGACCCCGACTTCGAGTAGGGCGAAGAAACTCAGCGGGGACACGTCTATCGAATACTGTCGAACGCCCCCGCCCGCTCTCACGACGACGACCGCGACGACACCAAGTAGAAAGCCCCCGCCCGCTCGACCTGCCGGGCCTCGCTGCGCGCTTCCGGTCACCGGAACCGGCCGACCGAGCAACCGCTCTCCGGCCGAGAGTGCGTGCCGCAGCGCGGACGCGCAAGGCCGCACGACCCGGGGAAGG
>Ga0207757_100881_pt1 | contig 16030 bp, 21 predicted proteins | sample A23P3SouthBayCA_2_FD_187752 | JGI IMG/M metagenome (GOLD analysis project Ga0207757, IMG submission 187752) | Aerobic enrichment media microbial communities from Eden Landing Ponds, California, USA - A23 P3 (2) (SPAdes) | ecosystem: Environmental > Aquatic > Marine > Unclassified | place...
AGGTGTCTCGGTCGATGGACATCGTTGGTTGGGAGTACGTCACCCGCTGTGAAGAGTGTTAGAAGTGAAAGCTACGAAAATTCTGAAGGAGAGATCACCCTCAACCACGAAGCAGTTTCAAGAACCGTATGCATTGAGACGGCCAGTCTCAACTATTGTGAAATGGCTCAATGATCTGCATCGGTTGATCCAACCGTTCCAACAATATCCACAATCGACGCCGGGGGAATATCGCCGTTGATCACCAACTCGGTATGTGAGCGTTCAGGTCCGGGGTCAGACGCGATATCAGCTGCAGAGTTGACGGGCACGATACTCTCTCGATATAGTTGAACCACTTCAGCCGGAGAATCGCCGTGCATCATCGCCTCTGGTCCAGCAAATCGATAGTCGATAAGATCAGAGATAATACTCATATCAGCCAGATACATCGGTGCTTCAATTTTCTCGACGTCGACGACTACGATCGCGTCACTGGGGGCGAGATCCATGGAAAGAGTGCTCTCGACATAGCTGGGATCCACGTGACAGTAGATTACCTGACTGCGGTCAAAGGGAAATGGGTCGTCGTATCCCAGTTCGTCGAGAACAAACTCGATGTTGCCAACGTCGATGTTTTCAGGGTTGCTCCGTCGGAGGCCGTGGTCATGAATGGACTCGATGTTGGTGGGCGACGTAGTGTGAAATGCATATTTCCCGTCCGGAACCCGATAAGTCGATAGCAAACTCACACTCGTGAGGGATAGCGTCCTCCCTATTAAATTAGAGCAGGAAAAGCAAACTCACACGGCGACGAACCGTCTCAGACTACCGATTCTTCATCCCATATCCCCACCGTTCGAGGACTGCTTCCGGCGTCGTTCCTTCCCCTCCAGCGACCAACATCGCCTCGACGACATCCGTCTTGTAGATGTTCTCGTCAAAGCGCTCCTCAATACGATCGAGAGTCTCGTCGATCAATTCTTCCGTCTCTGACTGCAGAAAGACCGGTTGCTGATTCCTCCCTTGCTTGACCGAATCGCGTCGATACTTGTAGGGGAGTGCCTGAGTCTGTGCCTGGCCGTTTGGTCCAGTGATGGACGGGGAGTCGGATGCCGTATCCGGTTCCTCTCCCTTAGACGACGCGTCGGCCTGTTCGGCATCCGATTCTGAGTGGGTATCGCCTGTTTCTGAACTATCCTCTGCGAACGGATCGTCGCCAGCTCCAGATTTCATGCCGGGGCCTCCACAGTCTTCCGCAGGTGATCGGCGAGTTGTTCGATCCGGTCGAGCGTCTCTAGTTCGTAGTCTCGCTTCCGTGATCGGTGTTCCTCGATATATTTGAACGCCGAACACTGCTGTCGCCAGCAGCCCTCGAATAGCGATCCGCGTTCGTTCAGGACGACCGGGATATCGTACTCCCGTTTCTTGATGTCGTCGAGCATATCCTGCTGGTCGTTCGTTCCCTTGAATCGGTTGGGGACGATCGCGAGGACACCCACATTGATGTTGAGATTTTCTTCGAGCCCCGGGACGAGATCCTCAAGTCCGTCGACGGACTTTCGACCCTTACCTGACGGTTCAAACGGCACGAGGAGGGAGCGCGTAGCGTGGATGGCGTTGTATAATTTGACGTCAGCTGTCGCCGGCGGATCGACGATAAGCGTGTCATACTTCTCGTGGATGCCGTTCTCGCGGAGAACGCGCAACAACTGGACGTTCCGATTCCAGTTTTCACCGAAGTCGTTCGCCTCCTCTTCCCGTCGGCTCAAGTGTCGGTCAAGTTGTTCGAGGCTATTGTGTGCCGGGACGACATCGACGCCCTCGCTGGTTTCGATGAGATCCTCGAACGGGGCTCGCTCGCGTTCGACCATATGACGAACGAGGGAATCTGCCTGTGCATCGCTCCGGTGTTCTCCCACATCAAGGAGGTACGAAACCGACGCCTCTTGGGGATCCAAGTCGACTACCAAGACCTTTCGACCCGCGCGTGCGTCCGCGACAGCCAGATTCGCCGCGAGCGTGGACTTACCGACGCCGCCCGCTTCCGAGTACGTCGTATAGGCCAGCATAGCTCTACAACGACAGGGAGTATCCATAAAACTAAGTCAGACGGTATAGCTAGATAGTATAGCTATACTTTCCAGCTATTTGGTCCAGCCGGATTGAATAACTATCTCGTATAGTTATACAGTTCAAATGGTCAGATTAGCGACACAGAATAGTGACTAAATCCAGCGGACCAATCTAACGAAGCGGACGACACAGAAGAGCTGTCGCAGGCACAAGAGTGCCAAGCACGGCGAGCACTTCACTTCGTCATCGTTGAGACGTAGGCTATAGCAACACGCTATGCACCACCCCCAAAGGGTGGTGTCGACTGGGCTGGAGAGTTGATGGGAGTAGTACAGACGATCCACCGTAGGAGGGGTGCCAGACACCGGGGAACGATGCCTCCGATAGCAGAGACCACTTGATAAATCACATGACGCTATATCTACTCAAATGGCCAGTAGTTGAGACTGGTCGTCTCAATGCATGATCTTCGACTTCTTCGGGGTCGAGCCTAGCGGTAGCCATTGCCTCATCTGCCAACAGACGGATTGTTGTTCGATTCGTTCCCTCACGCAGTCGTCCTCATCCGCTCTCATGACCCTCATCCTCTATTTCTGTCCATCGTGGGCAGGTGTTATCGACGGTTCACTCGTCTTCTGTAACGACTGCGCCCCTTCGGCCCCTTGTACCGTGCTCATCCACGAAAGCCAAGCAACCGAAGGCCGTTTAGTGAGACGATGACCGTCGAGCCCTCGTGACCGACCACTGCGAGTGGGAGCGGGATACCGCGGAGAAGGATCGTGCCGACCATGAGTCCAATCGCACCAAAGGCAATGGCGAGATTGATTGTGAGTGTCCGGCGGGTCTTGCGTCCGAGGCCGAGAACGTAGGGGATCTTGCTGAGATCGTCGCCCATCAGCACCACGTCGGCAGTATCGAGCGCGACGTCGGTTCCCGCGCCACCCATCGCGATGCCGAGGGTCGCCGTGGCGAGCGCTGGCGCGTCGTTGACGCCGTCACCGACCATTGCCACGTTCTCGTGTCGTTCGACCAGATATTCGATGGTCGCCACTTTCTCCTCCGGCAGCAATTCCGCCTGGACTTCGTCGATGCCGACCTCGTCGGCGATGCGCTGTGCGACGCGTTCGTTGTCGCCCGTCAGCATGACGATGTGCTCCACGCCCAGCGAGCGGAGGTCGGCGATCATCTCCGCAGCGTCAGGCCGAACGGTGTCGGTGAACGCGAGCCATCCCTGGACAGTGATATTGTCACCGTGTCGCTCTCGGGCGACGAGGACGCTCGTTTTCCCCTCACCCTCTAAGATTTCGAGTCGGCTGAGCCCGGGTTCGAGCCCGTCGACTGATGCGTCTCCGAGGACTGTCTGGAAGTAGCTCCGGTTCCCGATATGGATGGTTTCATCGCCGATGTCAGCTCGGACCCCCTTCCCGGCGACTGACTGAAACCGTGCGGCGTTGGGTGTGTCGAGTGATCGTTCCTCTGCCGCCGCCACGGTCGCACGAGCGAGGTGATGCTCTGAGCGGGCCTGCACTGCGGCCGCGAGCGAGAGGAGCGAGTCCTCGGTAAGTGTCTCGTCCGACGCACCATCACGGACGAATACGTCGGTCAACTGCGTGTCGCCCTGTGTGAGTGTGCCGGTCTTGTCGAAGGCGACCGCGTCGATGCGTGCCGCGGTCTCGACGTGCTCGCCTCCCTTGAACAGCACGCCCTGCCTGCCGCCGGAGGCGATTGCTGAGAGGACGGCCGCGGGCGTCGAGATGATGACGGCACACGGCGAGGCAGCAACCATGAGCGTCATCGCGCGGTAGAACGTACTGGTGAACTCACTTCCAAGTGCGAGCGGGATACCTATCGCTGCGATCGTGAGCCCAAACACGCCAAGCACGTACGGCTGTTCGAGGCGATCGATGAGCCGCTGTGTCGGCGCTTTCTCGCTTTGAGCGCGCTCGACCATGTGGATGAGGCGACTGATCGCCGATTCGTGGGCCTGCCGAGTGACCTCGATTTCGAGGCACCCACTCTCGTTGATCGTGCCACCGAACACCTCGTCACCGGGTTCTTTCGGTACGGGGACGGACTCGCCGGTGAGAGAAGCCTGATCGACCGTTCCCTCGCCCGACGCAACGACGCCGTCGAGTGGAATTTTGTCCCCCGGACGAACGACGAACACGTCACCGACGGCGACCTCCTCGATGGGGACAGTGACCTCCTCACCATCGCGGAGGACCTGTGCTTCGTCCGGTCGCATCTCGACGAGTGAATTGATTGCCCGGCGCGAGCGGCCGATCGCGTAGTGCTGGAGCGTGTTCGACAGCGAGAACAAGAAGAGGAGCATCGCGCCCTCGAACGGTGCGCCAATCGAGAGCGCGCCAAGTGCGGCGACGATCATCAACAGGTCGATGTCGACGGCGCCGTGACGAAGCGTCTCGATCGCGCCTTTGAGCCCGTACCACCCACCGAAGACGTACGCGACGCCGTAGCTGGCCCACATGAGGAGTGACGGTCCATCGAGCCACCCTGTCGCCAAGCCGGTCACCATGCCGACCAGCGTCAGCCCAACGAACACTGCCTCCTGCCTGAGGTCCGAGCGGGTGGTCACCTCGTCGGGTGCCGTGCCGGACTCGTCCTGAATCGAGACGTCGCGGTCGCGGACCGCTTCTCGAAGTTGTTCCTCCGAGGTGACGCTCTCGTCGTAAGTGATTCGAACGCTCCTCGTTCGGAACGAGACGTCGACGTCGTGGACGCCGGATAGACTCTGGAGATGTCGTTCGAGTGCTCGCGCTCCCGCTTCGCCGCGACCACCTCGTCGTTCGATCTGGACAGCACACGTCGAGAGCGGGGGTGATTCAGTAACGGTCACGCGATCTCTCCAAACACTGCATCGTGGTTCTGTGTTGTCGGTCTATCATTGTGTCCCTGTCTGACTGCAGACGAAGCGGGTCCTCGACACTGTGGTTCTCCTCCCCTGTCCTTCTGGTCAGGATGCTTCAGCTGATGATCGTCACCGGGATCCGTGCTCGACGGGTGACTGTCTCGGCAACGCTCCCGAGGAGCGCACGATCGACTCCTGAGCGGCCATGACTGCCCATGACGATCTGATCGATGCCGTGGTCGTCAGCGTATCCCAGAATCGCTCGTGCCGGTTTGCCGACTTCCGTGACGGTAACGAGTTCGGTATTCCGTTCCGTCGCGAGATTCGTGGCCGTCGTGTGGATTCTGGTTGCCTCTTCTTTCGCATTCTCGTACCAGTCTTCGGCGACTGGTAAGCCGCCAACCTCCACGTCGATAACCGAGTCGATCGGATTGATAACGTACATCGATGTGATGGACGCGTCGGGGAAGGTCTCGATAGCGTATGTGAGCGCACGCTCTGAAAGCGGAGAGCCATCGAAGGCGACGAGAACGTTGACCGGCATGAGAAAAGGGTTCGTGGTGAATAGAAATGAACGTACTGCTCCGCGGGTAGCGCGACGACGATGCGTGGAAGTGGGGCGTTCAGACGAGTCGGGTTGCGGATATCACTCGCCTGTATGCGACGGTTGAACGCACGTAGCTCCCTCGCGTAGCGACGTGAGTGTGATAGCCGAATGGGGTATCGTCGCTGTCAGGTATGCCGTTCTCGTTGGACTGCTGGATTCTTCGTCGCCCTAACGCGGCCCTTCGGACGTCTCCACCACTCGACTCAGGGGTGGGACAGGCATAACCGTCCAGCAACCCTCCCACTAGAGAGTTACTCATGGATATCTCAGAGATCCTCTCCACGAAGTTCACCGAGTTCGATATCGGGACGCCGCTCTCGAAGGTCGCCGGCGCATTCGAGAATCAAGAACTCGATGCCGTCGTCGTCACAGACGGCGACGAGTATCGCGGCGTCGTCAGTCGCCGACAGTTGGCGTCATCGTCCAACCAGCCGTCTGCGAAGGTCGGCTCACAGGCACAGCACGTCCCGACGGTCGACCGCACCGAGGACGTCCGCGAGGTCGCGCGGCTCATGATTGGCAGCGACGCCAAAACGCTCCCCGTACTTGACGCCGACGACCGGGTCATCGGGGTGGTGACCGGCGATGCGGTCCTCGAGGCCGTCCGTCCGTTTCTCGACGCGGTGACGGTCGACGACGCCTACACAACGGAGTTGATCAGTGCGACCCCTGAGACCACAATCGGAAAAGCGCTCAATATGCTTCGAGAAGCCGGCATCGCTCATCTCCCCGTCGTCGACGGGGACGACCTCGCGGGAATGGTGAGCCTCTACGACGTTATCGAGTTTACGACGCGGGGCGGGAGCAAGAGCCAGGGTGGGTCGTCGGGGAGTTTCGGTGGCGGCGGACGCTCTGGGAGCAGCCACGGTGGATTCGGTGCCCGCGAAGGCGACTCCGACCGCCTTCTCGATCTCCCGGTACGGAATCTGATGTCCGACACAGTCGCGACGGTTGAGCGGAGCGCCCAGCTCGACAAGGTCGTCGAAACGATGTTCGAGCAGGGGATCTCCTCGCTCGTCGTCACAGCCGATGACTCCAGTGAGCCGGTCGGTATCATCACGAAGACGGACATCATCGAGGCGCTCACCTGGGAGCGCGATGACCGGAACGCCGTGCAGGTGTTCGGCTTGGACCTGCTGGAGGGGATGGACTACGATGACGTCTCCGCGCTGATAGAGAGTATGGCCTCGAAGTACGGTGAGATGAGCGTGATCAAGGCCAGCATCGAGCTGCAGGAGCACAAGGAGCAATCGCGGGGGGTCCCACTCGTTCTGGCACGAATTCGGCTGGTCACCGACCGTGGTTACTTCACGGCCGATGGCGAGGGGTATGGTGCTGCCCACGCCCTCCGACTCACTGCAAACGCGGTCGAACGCCAACTCCTCAAGGGGAAGACCTACGGCCAGTCGAAGAAGCGTCCCGACAGTGACGAGCAGGAGCAACTTTACGGGTGGTGGCTCGGTGGGTAACTGTTTCGCCGCTCAGTCCACGAGTAGGAACGTTTCCATGGCTGACCAGCAACGTCTCATCCCAACGTTGGTTTGACCTCCTCAACGTATCCGACCAGCACAGGCTGATTGGACCTGCGGAAAGGCTTTTTCGGACAGCAATCGTCTGTAGGTCCATATATGTCTGAGGCCCCAACCTGCGAAACCCACGCCTGGGCGTCTGTCGGGGTCGTGATTCGAGACGGAACGGTCTACAGAGTCTGGGAGTGCGAGAACTGTCCGGTCTGGACCCTCGAGCCCTTCGATCCCGACTACGAACGAGACTGGGACGACACGTGGCTAGCCGAGCGCTAATATGTCTGTCTCGGGCGGGTTGCTGACACAGATTGCTATCGGGACGGTCGCGTTGTACACGCTCGTGACCGCAGCGAGTCGGGCGATCGGTCGGCTGCTGGCGCTCGCCGAGTACTACGACGTCGACGAAGTTCTCGTTGGGATGACCGTCCTTGCGTTGGGTACGAGTCTCCCGGAACTCAGTTCTCACCTCATCGCGTCACTCGGAATTCTCTCTGGTGTCCTCGAGTACCAGGTTACCTCGGCCGTCGTCATCGGCGGGAACACCGGCTCTTCGACCGTCCAGCAGCTCCTCCTTGTCGGCGTTCTTCTCATCGGGTATGGCACCGTTCACGTCTCCCGGAGGTTCGTCTACGAGAGCTATCTGCCGATGCTCGGTGCGATCGGTGCGACCATGTTGGTCGCCTGGGATGGAACGATTAGTCGACTCGACGGCGTCCTGCTACTGGGTCTCTACTTGATCTACGTCGGCGCGATAATCACTCGTCGAGAGCCAACCCAATCACTCAGAGAGGCCCCGAGTAAAAACCCACGTCGAGACACTGTGGTTGCCACGGGTCTGCTCGTCCTCGTCTTGCTCTCCGCCTCGCTAATGCTCTCGGTCGTCGAGGTAGTCGTCGATACGCTTGCTATCGGTGGCTCCATGGTCGGTGTCGTAACCATCGGAGTGGCCGCCGCATTGCCGGAACTGACGGCCGTGATGGACGCTATCCGACGACGGTCGCCCCACGTCGCGCTCGGGACCCTCGTCGGGAGCAACATCGTCAACCCCCTCGTCGGCATCGGCCTCGGCGGTGCTCTCTCGACCTACTCCGTCCCGTCGTCCGTCGTCCTGTGGGACCTCCCGTTCAAGTTAATCGCCGGCGTAGGGCTGCTCGGCTGGGCGTTGTACTGGCGAGAGGGAGAGTTCACACGGACAGAGGGCGGCTATATGCTGGGGCTGTACTTCGCTTTCTTGGCGGGCCGGCTAGTGTTGTTCCCTGGGCAGTAGACGATCGGAACGTCGCCGTCGCACCGGGATGAACGATCCTCCCTGTCACTCCTTCGCTACTGGACGGTTCAACTGGACGAGCTGAGAGAGTGCCAAAGGGGTGAACACGCTGATACCCATACACATCGTATGAGCAGAGTATGCCGACGCACCGCCATGGAACGCAGTCGTTCATCGACTTCATGCAGACATACCTCCAGGATCATCCAAAACGCTGCAAGGAGTGTGGAAATGTCGCCCGTGCCCGGTCGGAATGGCGAATAGAAAAGCGTGATGAGGACGGTCTTCACTTCGTGCATACTTGTCCGGAGTGTGGGACAGAGGACGACGTGTTTCTCAACCTTGCCCCAGAACACGAACGATCTCGGGGGTAAGGAGAGCTATGTGCCGCGTTTTCCTTCCTATCGGTTCAAACACCCCGGAATCCGCTACGTCACGTCGGTGTCTGGGATTCGTGCGACGCGAGAGAGGGTAACTGTATGCAAGAATTCACGATCGATGTCCACCAACAGATAGCTGCCTCGGAGACACCAGGTGCGGAGTTCCAGGCACTACCGTGGGCACGACAACGAGTCGTGTTCTTCCAGCTTCCAGAGTCGATCCAACGAGACGTACTCGACGACATGGATCGCCAGGAGGTACGGCGATTCGTCCGCCGACTCGACCCCGACGATGCGGCCGACGTAATCGGAATACTCGATGAGGACACTCAGGAGGCCGTACTCGGTCAGCTCGCTACCGACCGACGAGAGCGGATCGAGTTCCTCCTGAAGTTCAGTCCGGACAGCGCCGCCGGGATGATGGATCTCGGCTACGTCACCGTCGACAAGGAGCAGGGATTCGAAGAGGTGGCACGGCTCGTCCGACGCCACGAGGCCCGAACGGGGCGCTTCCCGACCGTCTTCGTCACCGATGGTGACGAGGTGGTGGGCGAGTTACCTGGCCATACCCTGGCCCTGACTGGCCACGGGGCGGCGGTCATCACCGAGTATCTTCGCCCCGCTCCCACGGTTCGATACGAACAGCCCGACTCGGAGGTCATCGAGGTGTTCAGGGCCAACCCGCAGAGTGAAATCGTCGTTCTCGACGAAGACGACAGCATTCTCGGCGTCATCTATGCGGACGACCTCTTGCAGGCTATCGAAGAAGAGGCCGGCCAGACGCTCTATGAGTTCACCGGTGTCGACGAGCAGGAGAGCGTTCTCGATGGCGCCTTCGAGAAGGTTCGCCGGCGGTACAGGTGGCTCATCATCAACCTCGGGACCGCCTTTCTCGCGGCGGCGACTGTGGGGCTATTCGAAGACACGATCGCGGCGTTGACGCTGCTGGTGATCTACATGCCGGTCGTCGCTGGAATGGGTGGGAACGCCGGCACCCAGTCGATGGCCGTGACGGTCCGCGGCATCGCACTGGAGCAGATCTCGCTTCGAACAGGGAGGCGCGCCATCGGCAACGAAGTGCTTGCGGGGGGTGCAAACGGCGTCATCACCGGTAGTATCGTGGCCGTCATTGCCACCCTGTTCAACCAAAGTCCCTTGTTGGGGCTGGTCATCGGCATCGCGATGGTGTTCAACCTCGTCATCGCCGGATTCTTCGGCGCGCTCGTTCCGCTCATTCTGGATCGACTCGGGTACGATCCGGCAACGTCGGCAACTATCTTCATTACGACCGCAACTGACGTCCTCGGATTCTTCATATTCCTCGGACTGGCGCAGGTCGTACTCCTCTGAAGTGACTCGTAGAGATACTAATCCGTACCGTGGTCTATCACATCGCGAGCCGATTCGCTATCGATGTATCAGTCCTAGTAGCCGGCTTCGAACATCATCGGCGGAGTCGTACGTTTGGTTATCAGTTGGGGCAAGCACTTTTTCTAGGGACTCTGTTCCGCCCTGTGTTTCGATCTCGTAGTCTCCATAAGCTTCAACCAGTTCGTCAGTCGTAGTCGGGTAGTTCTGGGTTTCGAGTGCTTCATCGAGGTCACCAAGCCGCCCACCGGGGTCGCCGCTCATCGCTCTGTCTTCGTGGGCGCGGTCACGGACCTCCTCTCGCTTCCGCTCTGGCTGTTCGTTGTCATTGTCCTCGTCTTGGCCTCGTTTGTCGTCTTGCATCCCTACGCGTAGGCGTCCGATTCGGATAAGTTGCTCCTTGAGAACGTTGCATTAGCGCCTGAGTGTAGGTAAACCCCACCAACTGTCAATGCGGAGCTGAACCTGATTCTGCGCCTAACTCTGCGTTTGACGGGTGAACTCGTGGAGTTGCTCTTCAATGAGTGTCGCGACGCGCTCGCTGTATTGCCAGAGTGCTGCGTTGAGTCGCTCTTCAGTCTCGTCGTCGAGATCGTCTGCCCCACGAAGGACGGAGTCTTTGGTGATCTGTGGGTGGTACACACAGACGACGCCGAGTGAGGTCTCCGAGCTCGAGGTCCCCGCTGTGTGAATGCCGTACTGATCGGTTCCCCAGACACCATCGCCACCCTCTCGCTCCAGTTCGGAGTCGAGCGCATCGAGCAATTGCATCTCTTCAGGAGAGAGGAGAGGATCATCACCTTCGAACAGTTCAGCGTACGCCTCCATCCGGGCACTTTTCGTCCACTGGTCCAATTGGGAACGCGCCCGAAGAACGAGCTGTCGTTCGTCTGGAAACTCGGCCATGTTCCTAGAAGGGGTGCAAAGCGAATGAGTGTTTGTACGACGTCGACAGATGGTGGGTATGTAAGTGGCGGCGGTGTACGTTAGTAATCTCTCTCACGGGCAGAGCATTCAAACAGATTCTCTACGTGAATCGAGTAGGCCGGTGAGAGAGTTATCATAGAATCCAACAGCGGTCAAGCGGAGTATGCCACAATCCCAGAAACTGTCGACATCCTCAGATATACCGCGGAGAGTTTGAGTCTCTCATTCAACCGGTGGGACGAACCATATGTAACCGGACCGAGTCTCTATTTTATTGTCGTCGCTGACATCGATTTCGGTAGATACACCGATCCGCTGGGGGACAACATGTGGCCCGTCGACCAGTGTGGGTCGGTCGCCATCACCTCCGATGAGTTCATCGACGCAGCCCGCAACGTGGCATTTAGCTGCGATGGGGCAGTCGTTATTGCTGCGGATCGGACGATCCAAGAACAGATGGTTCGCGTTCGGACTCCAAATGTTACTGAAGTGGTCGAAGAGCCACCCCTCGCTTATGCCGATTGGATGGGGACCAAACACCTCAGTGCGTTAGAAGTCTCCCTCCGAGAAGAGGTCCTTGCCAGCGTAACGCTGAGCGAAGAGAACGGTCGTGTGACAGTCTTTCGCGATGGAGAACATGACGATTTCGAACGTGAGGAACTCGGGGGACGCTGGCGGACTGCAGACTGAGGCTGCGTTTCTCTCCCGGTGATGGCTGTTCTGTGAGCTCAGTTCTCGAATTCGTCGTCGTATTGTTCGTAGGTGATCGTCAGCTTGCCTGCTGTTGGACGTTTCGCTGCATCTCGAAGCGTCCGGAACGTTTCCAGAAGTTCATCGGCGTCGTCTGTTCCCTCTCGAACACTCCGTGATTCTTCTCGAATCGTATCGTATACCCGTTCCAGTATGCGTCGAGCGGCGTAGGAATCAGTCTTCGAGTCTATCTCGAAGGACGCCTCATAGTGAGACATAGTCGTGGTTGGTTCTCTACGGGAATAACTCCCCGTCCTGTCTCACGATAGGGGGTCGTTTCTCTGATTGGGTATGATCCTCGTTCCCTCGAACTCACCCGTTCGAACAGCAGTAAGGATGTTCTCAGGATTGCCTCCATCGAGGACGATTGTTTCGCATTGCGCCCGTTGAAGCATCTTCGCAGTGTGAAGGTCAATCGGTACACTGCTCCTTGCGGCCATGTCGATATCGAGAATGAGGGAAACCAGCTGACTCGGAGTTAGTTCGTCGAACGGTTCGGCGTCCGCGCAAGTGTTCGCATCAGCACTAAACACGCCTGGGGTACTTGTCGCATAGATGAGAAGCTCTGCGTCGACGTATTCGGCGAGAACGGCGCTCACTGCGTCAGTTGTCTGGGCTGGTGCCGTGCCACCCATCACGACGATGTCGCCACGACGGAGCGCTCCATTCGCCGCTTCGTAGCTCCTCGGTGGCGCTAAGATGGCGGCCTCCCCGATCGCCGCGATGAGCAGCCGGGCGTTGAGTCGCGTGACGTCGATACCGATCTGATCTAACTCGATTTCGTTCGCTCCGATAGCCCGACCGGCATCGATGTACTCGCGCGCTAGGGTACCACCCCCGGTGACGACACAGATATCGTGCGTTTTTGCGAGTGTCGTGATGACGCCGGCGTACGCTTCCAACTGCTGTCGACTCTGTTCTGGTACGAGTACAGTCCCGTCGATGGAGAGAACGAGACGCATTCTGCTAGACTGTAGAGCAGCGGCACTACAAGAGGTCTCGTCTCGGGTGAGAGAACGAGATCAGATGCATCGACGATCACGTGGAAACCGAGCTGGCGAACCGATCTTCGATTCGTTGAGCCTCCGTCCAGAGGCCCAGCAGGAAATTTTCACGAGGGAAGTTACGCTATGGTGTTTCCAACGAAAATATAGGTGTCCGTCGGATTGCACTGCTAATCGTGTGGGACAGTACTGTTCACCAACCGTCCGCCACAGTGAGGACAGATGTTCGTGTCGGGCTCTTCGATGCCGTCTCCACAATCGCGGCATACGTAGAGCGTTGCTTCTGAAACGGAGTCGCGTGTCGGTGTCATGTTTTGTTGATGAGTACCACACTGACGCCAGGCATCGATCGAGAGCGGGAGCATTCGTCGCCGTTACGAGGTATCCCGTGACGCCTGTCCCTCGACCAGTGCTGTGACTGGCAAACAGGTGCGGCAACCGTAGATGTTGTCCTCGTTGTCCCCGAAGACGCGGGAAAATCGTGACGTTACGGACTCACCGCAATCGTTGCATGCTGGCATGGTTCAGTCGCTCGGGAGGACCTGGCGGGGACGGATCCGTGGTCGGTCGTTATCGACGCCGTCCACGTTCTTCGCGGTCTTGATGCCGTTCGTTCGCCTGTGCGACGTCTTCGGCGGTGATGTTCTTGCGACCGCGACGGCGAGCATGGCGAGCCGCCGATCCGGCGATTCTTTTTCGGCGTGTATGAGGGAATTACCATAGCTTCGATATTTCTATCGGAGAGGTGATACGGGGAGGTAAGAATACCCGTCACGCACTTTTCAGGCTCTATATCCCCTATATTCGACCGATAGGGATGAATTCTCCACGAGTCGCAGCTAACCATCGTTAGCTGCTGAAATTTGTCGTTGGCGAGTGCGGCCAATATATGATACTGATTCCTTCGAATTCGAGGCCCTCACCACCTCGTCAAGCACAATTATCCCGGAAAGCCGAGTTTGAGGTTCGTCGAGGACATTTCCACCGCCTAAAAACAGCCCGACGGACCTATTGTTGAATCTGAGGCTGTTTTGATACCCTTTGCACCTCCAAAATATTCCAAAGGAAGGCTAGGGTACACTGGTGCAAACGCCGCTGGCTCTCTCCGGCCGAGGGGCCATCAAACGACGAATGTCTATAGCAAACATATCAGAATCCACTCATTGAATGGTGACGCGATTCGCGGTGGATTTTCTCACCCCCCAAGAGGGGTGAGGGGCGCAGTAGGCGCCCACGGAACCACTATGTCTTCAGAACACGAGCGACAGCGATCGCGGCTACGTAGCGAACAGATAGAACAATCAAGCGATGCGCCGTGGGCGGATCTCGAACTGACAGTTCCCAACGAGAGAAGTCAGCTCTCAATCGTCACATTCGTCGAGTGTGTCCTCGTGGAACTCACCCACGAAGAGGTCGGTGCGGAGTACGTCTCTACGAACGTATGGGGAGCAAAGCGAACCCAGTTCATCCCCATCGACGACAACGGCGAGATGTTCCGGAAACGGCACTACGATGAACGACTTGGGTGGCACGAGTCGACGGTCAGTCGGCGGGCTGTTCGTGAGGATCTCATCACCCGGCTCACTCGGTCGTCGTCCCAGGCAACTGATCGCAGTCACGACGTGCCAGTCAACAACCCAGATACGTTCAGCGTAAAACCGGCTCGAAAGCTCCAGATGCGCTGACCGAACGTGAGTTAACCAACAACTCGCTGAGTCTGGACCGATTGTTGGTTAAGGCGGTGCTCCTTTCGAAGCCAACCAGGCGGCACCCAGTACGCCTCACTTGTCGAGGAACTCTTCCTCGAAGTAAGAACGATATTCGTAGCCCCGTAAGAACACGTATGCCCGACACAGCGTCCACGGACGGTCCCCCTCCTTTCGACGACCCATTTAGCGAGGACGACGTCGAACAACGCATCTACGGCACCATCCTGCAGACCCGGGAGCCGACGACGGCAAGCGCGATCGCCGAACGAGCAGAGTGTGACCCGAAGACTGCCCGGAAATACCTCAGCTGGTTCGGAGAACTCGGCATCGTCATACGCCATGACGGTCATCCGGCCACCTACAAGCGGAACAACGCGTACTTCGAGTGGCGACGCATCAACCAGCTCGTCGCCACTGATAAAGGGACACAATGAGTACGTTCGATACAGAGATGGCGTCCAGCACCGATTCCTCGGCGACGGTCGATGAAGAAGTCCGCCGACTGTACGAGCGGTATCAGGCGGCCGAGAACGACGCTGAACGCCACCAGATCGCCCTCGAGATGGGGGAACTTGACGGACGCCGCCACGCGGAGATCTACGCCGCGCTCGAAGACGAGTGAGTCAACAGGCTCTCAGCGGCTCCTTAGCTATTGACGACCGCTTTGCTATCCAGTGACGACGCATCGTGGTTAACCGACCATCACGACGTGCTGACGCTTGTTGTCGGCGGAATCGAAGACCGGATCACGGCCCTCTGGAGCGAGTAAGGGCCGCGGTCTCGCGTGGAGTGTTTATCCGCGCCAGAAGGCGTGCAGCGCGCGACAACGTGCGCAGCGTGATTCACCATGGATGATCCCGATCCACATGACGACACGAGTGCCGACTATGAACAGTTCGAGACTGAGCTCCTCGCACAGGACCGCGACGTCGCCGGCGTCAACACGGCGGACATCGACGACACGACGGCCCAGAGCCAGATCAACGAGCTCCTCGACGCGGACGTCGTCACTCCAGTTCCCGAGGACCGCGTTCTCGTTCACGAACCGAGTGGTACTGCGTTCGACTCACTGACGCAGCTAGCCGTCTTCCACCGTGGCTGGACGGCCGCCTGCGATGCCGACGAGGAGGCCGAGTAATGCAGCAGACGCTCACGGGGTGTGCATTCTGCGACACTCCGCCCGGCGCCGAGGCTGGCGAGGCGCATACGTGGGGTCAGGATGATCGGGTTACTCACCCCATCTGTGTCGACTGTGCGATCCAGTCGGGGCCGGATCCCGACGAGCGCGATCACTACGCCTGCGACGGGTGTGGACTCGTCGTTGACACGCTCGCAGCGCTCACTCGATTTCGCGTGGAACTGGGGCATCTCGAAGGCCCGTTGCAACTGTGCGAGCACTGTAGTCCAGGGGGGCTCGCAACGTACTGGACACGTGATCTCAAGGAGCATCTCGTGGCCGAGTGAGGCTCACATCGTACACACGAAAACGGCTAAGTGCGTTGGCTCACAATGTACACATCATGAGCACCGATAAGAAGCGCGTGCAGTTTCGGGCCCCCGATCGGCTC
>Ga0207757_100882_pt1 | contig 16029 bp, 13 predicted proteins | sample A23P3SouthBayCA_2_FD_187752 | JGI IMG/M metagenome (GOLD analysis project Ga0207757, IMG submission 187752) | Aerobic enrichment media microbial communities from Eden Landing Ponds, California, USA - A23 P3 (2) (SPAdes) | ecosystem: Environmental > Aquatic > Marine > Unclassified | place...
GAGACACTTCGATCGAGAACCTGGTTCGGACAGTTCCGTGAACTCGTGCTCAAAGCTGCCGTTTTCAATCTATGTTCCACGCTATGCCACTGAAACGCAGGAATTCAGGCGTCTAAACAAGCCCAAATAATCTAATGGACGTTTTCGAACAACGAGCTGGGGCGCTATCGAGCATGCAGCCTTAACGACCTACGAGTAACCCTACTCCGCGTGCTTCCTGTAAACTTCGATCATGTTTTCTGCCGTCCGGCGCCAATTGAATTGTTCGGCACGTTCACTCCCGCGTGCCACGAGCCGACACCGTTCGTCGTCGTCCGCGAGGAGATTCGTCGTCACCTCCACGATCTTCTCCGGGTCCAGGGGATCGGTAATCAACGCTGCCCCATCGCCCACTACCTCCGGGATCGCGAACTTGTTCGAGGTGACGACGGGACAACCACAGGCCATGGCTTCGAGGTTAGTAAAGCCGAACGTCTCACGGAGGGTCGGGTTGACGAGTAGTTCAGCAGCGCTGTATAGAATGGGGAGGTCGTCAGCAGGAACGAAGCCCATGTCCGTGATGGATTCCTGGAGGTCTCGGTCTCGGATTTCAGATTCGATGGTCGAGTCTTCCCACCCCCCTCCGGCGAAAACTAGCGACAGCTCCGGATACTCGTCGTGTATTCGATCAAAGGCGTGGATGAGCGTCTCACGGTTTTTCTTCTCCATATAGTTGTTCACGTTGAGTAAAAACGGCGCCTCGAGTTCGTACGCGTCTTCGAGTCTTGCAACCGCATCCGGGACCGGTTCGAATCGATCGGCGATACCAGGGTATACCGTTGTGACCTTCGAGTCCGGAATTCCGAGATATTCATCCAGCGATCCCCCAAGCGCGTCGGAGACCGTAACGTACTCCGCAATGCGATCGAGAACGCCGGCCCGTGCATATAGCCGCTGCAATGGAACCTCGAGCCATCGTCGTTTCCAGGAAACGTACTCCGGCATCGCAAACGCGAAATCGCCGTGAACGGTCGCGATCAGGTTTACGTCAAGCGCGAATACGAGTGGTCGCTTGTAGGGGATGTAATTGTAATGGAGCACGTCGAGATCCAATCGTGATACACCGCGCTCGAACCGGCCTGGAGTCCTCGGAAGGATGACATCGTGGACTTCATCATAGATTGGGTTGTTCGATTCACGGTAATGAATCAGGTGTAACGTGAGATCGTGTTCGTCGTCAGCGATGAGTTGCTCACAGAGATTCTCGAGGTAGACGTTCGGGCCAGACGGGCCGAAATCCATCGGGGCCGTGACTATGCCCACGTCCATGAAAGTAATCCAAATACCGCGCTGACCCCAATAAAGACACCGTTAGTATCGTTGCGCGCGTGGAATACCGGCGACGCCAAAGACGGCAAGTTGTGGACTCCGGCGATGGGGCCTACAAATATCTCAGAGCATCCGCATGCCGCCCAGAAGTGTCAAACCGGAATCGCCGGTTCCGATCGAAACGGCGCCGGTTTATGCTCCGAGCACAATGTGAATTTCACTCGGAGTATGCAGGCCACGAGAGACGCCATCTGGAGCGGATTTGCGAAAATCGAAAGCCTCACCGGACTCTCCGGACTCTTCGGTGCCGGCGGGGACGTGGTCATGATGTACCACTCGGTCGGCGATCCGGCCAAATTCGGCAACGTATCGACCCGGCGATTCCGCCGCGATCTCGAACTCTTCACCAACGAGTTCACGGTCGTCGACATTCCGGAGGTGATGGTACCCGATTCGGACGGCCGGCGGATCGCAATAACGTTCGACGATGGTTACGAAAATTTCTTCACCGAAGCATATCCCATCCTTCGAGAGTACGACCTTCCTGCGACGATCTTTCTCACCAGTGGATTCATCGGTAGCCGAAACAGCGAGCGCATCTCGGAGCGTCACAACCTCGCCGACGCGTCCGACCCGGCGATGATGACGCCAGAACAGATCCGCTCACTCGTTGACGACGACTCGATTCACATCGGCAATCACACCCGCAATCATCCCCGACTCCCCGATATCGCCGATCGCGACCGACTTCACGAGGAGATCCTCGGTGCCAAGCAAGATCTAGAATCCGAATTCGACACAGCGATCACACGCTTTAGCTATCCCCACGGTGCCTATGATCGAGCCAGCGTCGAAATTGTCCGTGAGTCACACGAATTCGGCCTGTCGTCCATCAACCACCAGATCCGTGGGACACCCGATCCGCATCTCCTGCCAAGGATTCGTGGGCACAACCCCCGTCAGCTCCTCGAATGGGAGCTCACCGGCCTGAGCGAACGGTTGCGGGACGTCTACGAACGGGTCTAGCTCACTCGAGGTAGCCGAGTTCCCGCAGACGCCGCTCGGTTTCGTCGTCGTACTCCACGCCGGCACCGCCGGTGCTGTAGACTGGCTGTTCGCGCACCTCCTCGAGAACCCCACGGAGCTCGTCGACTTCCGCGTCCGGACCGCGTACGACGGAAATATCCTCGTCGATCAGGTCGACACGCGCGTCGTTTTTCACCGCTGCGACGTCGCGGCGAATGTCCCCTTCGCTCCCACCCGGCGTCACCGGGCCGTGACCCCACGAATCGTCGTGAATGAACTCCGTAAGCGAAACCTGGTCCTCCTCGACGTCGATAAGTGAGGGGCCTGCGAACGGGCCCGTGTCCCCGGTGAGTACCTGCATCGTCGTGGCCGGGAGCGACCGCAAGTTGACGGAAAAGTCGACGGTCTCTGGCTCTCTGTCCGGTGTGAACAGGAGGAGCGGGACGTGAATTCGTTCCTCGTCGAGTTCACGGGACCGGTCGAACCACGTTCCGTGATCGGCAGTAACGATCACGGACGTGTCCCGCGAGAGCAACCGTTCCACGAGCGGCGCGAGCTTCCGGTCGAGGTCCCAGATGGCCGCACGGTACAGAACTCGCATTCGCTCGCCTACTGTGGTGTTTCCTGCCTGTATCTCGTCGTAAACGTCCCGGCCGCGGACGCCGATCGGGAGGTCCTCCCGATCGAAATCCTCCGCGGCGGCGTCGATCGCCGCGTCACTCGCGTCGAACGGCGGGTGGACGTCCATGTAGTTCGCACAGACGAAGGCGGGATCGTTTTCCCCGAGGAAGCGCTCGATCCGTTCGTTCATCTCACTGGCGTACTGATAGTCCGGGTCGTCCTCGCCGACGTGCTTCGGGATCCCGGCGCCCTGTCGTCGCGTCCAGAGTTTGTAGTAGATCCCGTTCAGGAGGGATCTAATTGGCTTTCCGTCGCGTCGGACGAAAGAGAGATAGCGACGAAGGGTAGATCCCTCCCCCAGACCGGCGTCAACGCGACCCGGATCCGAGCCGGATTCGAAGAGGAGGTACTGCTCGTTGCGGAGGTCGTCTACCACGTCGAAGTCCCGTTGGAGCCCGTTGAAGATGAAGGGGTTCGTCGAGATGAGGAAGCTTCGGTGCGTATCCTCCAGGGCACCGGCAATCGTCTCAACGTCCGGCCGATCGAAGAACGGAGATGCTTCGGTCATGCCCGTTTCCGACGGGGACTTACCGGTGAAAAACGACGCGTGAGAGGAAGGGCTCGCCGGTCCGGGGACGTAGGCTTGGGAGTGGGTTTTCGCGTGGTCCTTCGCGAGTGCTTCGAGCTGTGGCATTGTGTCCGGACCATCCGGGACGAATGGGGTTTCGCTCGCAGACAACGAGTCGAGAATCAACCAGACGGCATCCATGGTATTGGATCAATGTGAGAGAACAATAAACCGACGCTCTACGGGCCCGATTCCGAGTTAAAGGGAGTAACACACCGTTTTGATCGATGTGTTCTTATCGCAGGCCGGAACTTCACGACACAATCGTGGTATCCATCTTTGGCCGGACGAGGAACGAACATCGATCGTATCGCCTTGTTGCGAAATTTTGGTCTGCGGGAGTGGCGGGGTCGGGATCGTTCTCACGTTGACTCACTGCCATCCTCCGGTTATCCACCGGAGGCGTCGTGGTTGGCAAGGATGGATGTCGTGAGGCGTTGGACGTTCTCCCTCGACTGATTGCCCCATTCCCCCGGGTAACTTCCGTCGATGACGCGGTGAACGAATTCCAGAATTTCTTCCTGATCCAATCCATTCGAATCGATCGCCTTCTGAAGAGTGGACGGTATATCGTAGACATCCTCCGGTTTGATAGTGTGGCCTGCACCATCGTAGAACGCGGAACCTAGCACGACGACCGGCTTTCCGTGAATTAGAGCCTCGTATCCGACCGTGTTGTTGAGCGTTACGACGGCATCCGCACGTTCGATGACCCGGTGAGCATTGTACTCTGGATGCAGAAACTCGGCGAATTGAGCGATCTTCAGCGTGGTTGCCAACGGGAGCGCGCCAATGTGATCGGGGTGGTCCTTGACGACGAGTTCGTATCCGTGGGGGAGCGATCGCGATATGTATTCAACGATCCAAACGAGGTCGTAATACGGGGGCGAGCGAACGGTGACACGAGATTCCCGGAATACCTGAACCGGGAAGAAGACGCAATTCGTCCGTTCGATCGTTCGCTCTGACTGTTCTTCGGTCAGCTGGTATCGTTGTGAAAGTCGTCCCTTGATTCCTCTCCCGACCCGTCTCCCCCTCGCTCGAAGCCAGTCGCCGATCATTGCTCGCGCATCGTGATCCGGCGAGAGCAACCGACGCACGCGTCCGGAGGCACGATCCGTCAACGACGCAGGGTCCAACCCGCCACGTTCGATTCGTTTCCCGGTGAAAGGCTTCGTATCCCGGACCTGGTCGACGTAGTGACGGGCATCGTTTCGATCCGATTCGTCCATCTCGACGACGTACTCGTCGTCGAACGTCTCCCAGGTTACGTATTCGTCGTTGTAGATACCGCAATGACCATCGATCGGTGAATTCCCGACCCAGATTGGTTTCACGTCGTGCTCTTCAGCGACGCGCTGGAGGACGCGCCGTAATACCTCCGCACCCTGGTGCTGAATCGGCACCGGTCCTGTGCCGTCCTGGTAAAGACCGTCGATCGTATCGAGGACGCGATGGAGAAGGTCGAAATACGGATCGTAATCGATGGAGTCGCCCCCCAGCAGGAAGGGGCGGTGATTGACGTTGGTGTACTGGTAGTCGTACACCATCTGGGGAAAGACCATCTGCCGGGGTGAGTGAATGCCGTACTCCTCGAGGAGTTCCTCGAACGACCTCTTCGGTTCCGACTCGATGTGATCGAGGACGAGCGACGCTTCATCGATGTGCTTCTTGCTATCCCTGAGTGTCAGCCGTTTGTCCTGGGGGAGATATTTGACCTCGTTGCCCCTCCGCTCGAGTTCGTCTCCCAGGGCCTGGACGAATGTCACGTCCATTTGGGACATTACGGGGAGAAGGAAGGTCGACGGCCCCGGACTCCCGGTCATGAGACGTGGAAGGTCAGTGGTGATGATGTACTTTTTGGAAGTCCACTCATTCGAATTCCCGAAACGGGTATCCACGTATCATTCGGCTCAGTACCGGACGCAAGATCGCTGCGACAGAATGGATGTGAATAGCTATTCACACTCCCGCTGCCTCCTCAAACAAATCCGCGTACGAGTCTAGCACGGTGGCATTGCCCGTTGAGACCATCTCGTTCACGAACTGATTCCGTTCATCGGAATCGTAGAAGTCATCGACACCGTCCACAAGGAAATCCCTGATCGCATAGAACAAATCGTCTTTGCAACGCATATCAACGTTCGAAAAGTAGTGAGATATCACGGCATAATTGGCATGGGCATAGTCGAGTTCCAAGACAGGTTTTCCCCGTACGATTGGTTCGAAGCTGATCGTCGTTCCCAAGTCAAGGAAGACGTCACCCCAGGCGACGAGCGATGCCGATTCGACATCGTCGCGGACGACGTGAACGTCTTCCAGGTCGTCGGCCGCAGACGAGTCGAGCAGGGGATCCCTCGGATGCTCCTTAACGACGGCCTCGACACCGGGTACGGCATCCAACAATTCGATCGTGTGTGTTACTTCTCGTTCCGAGACGAAATACCAGGCCTGTCTGACGAATAGGACCACCTGCAGTCCCTCCGTACAGGTGATTTCGGCGGGTGGTGCGATTTCGGAAAGGACATCCAACCATTCTGGATTATAACGAGGGGATCCCAGCACACGCAGCTGATCGGTCCGATCATCCGTCACAAGCCGGCTCGCAGTTAGTTCGTTCGGAAATACAACACGGTCATATTTCAGAAAATCTCGATAGTTGTTATAAACCGGTATTTTTTCCCCCTCCATTACACCCTGGTTGTCACGGAGTTCGTCCAAGAACTCCTCGAAGTGGGACGGAATTTGCAATTGAAAGTTCGTGTACGGACTGTCGCCATGCGGTAAGACGATAGTAGTGACATCATCCCGGTCACTAAACCGGTTCCCACCACTAGCGTGGGTCCAATCGAACCCAACCACGTCGTACTTAGTCCCCGAGAGGGCCTCCGGAATCAATAGATTGGGGCCAGCGTCGTCCGATGTCGCTCCCTGAAAACGACGGTAAATTCGCTCCGGGACGTCGGTTGGCAATTTTCGCCCGAAGGCCTTTGCCGAATTGAGCGCCGCTGAACGCAATCGGTCCCCGAGGTCGCGTTCGCCTCCTCGGCTGTAAACAGAAACGCAATCGTAGCAATCGATCGCTTCGATCCGGTAATCATCGCGCGGGACCCCAGTCTGCAGGACGACATCGATAGAGAGTGTTTCCCGCGTGGCGAGCTTGTAGATCACCGGCGAAATCTGATCGACTTCGTTGTGAGAACCGAGAAAAACCAACGCAGAGGGGACGTCGGCCATATACCCGAAGACTTTCTAAGATTAAATAAAAGCATTTCGTTGTCGGAGGGGACGGGTGGACGATACACCTCATTGGAGTCACAACATTCTCGTCATTTCGACTGTCACCACGAATCGAGATTGGGAATAGCGACGTGAGAAGCTGGTTACGATAGATGCGGACTACGCGTCGCTTTCGCCCGCATACCGCTGGTACAGTGTGTCTTCAGCCATCATCGCGTTCACCATCTCGTGGTCCTCGGGGGTGTCGACAGCGTGGATACTCCGGTCGGTTTCGACGATCTTCACCGTCCGTCCGTTTTCGAGTAACCGCAGCATGTCAATCGACTCGGCTCGTTCGAGCGGCGTTTCAGCGAACGAGGAAAATTCGAACAGCGCCTCCCGTCGGAACGGGATCACACACACCTGCTTGTAGACGCCCGTTTCCTCGAAAGTGGTATCGTGGAGATTCGGAATCGGTTCGCGAGAGAAGTACATCGCGTTCCAGTCGCCGTCGACAACGACCTTCACGTTGTTCGGGTCCCGGAATGCGGACTCGGTTTCAATGGCTCGGCCGAGGTTCACACAATCGATCGACTCGTCGTGGACCATGGGTTCGACGGCCGCGTCGACCATGTCAGGATACACCAGGGGCTCGTCACCCTGCATAACGATCACGATATCACCATCGAGCGACCGTGCGGCCTCGGCAACTCGGTCGGTCGCTCGCGAGTGTTCCCCGGTCATGATCACCCCGGCACCGAAGGCCTCTGCCTCCTCGCGAATTTCCTCGTCAGGAGTGGCAACGTACGTACCATCGACCGCCTCACTCTTCTTCGTCCGGCGGTAGACGTGTTCGACCATAGGAAAGCCCTCGATATCGACGAGGGGTTTTCCCGGATAGCGGGACGACGCCATCCGGACTGGAATCACGGCATCTACTCGCATGGGGCACGCTATCCGTCATCGACGGATAGGAGTTGTTGTTTCGCCCCTCGCGCTGCTCGAGGGGCCTCACGCGAGATCGTATGACGCGGGAACAGCAGAGTATTTACCCCGCTGATCGAACAGTTGCGTATGCGAGTCGTGGTCACCGACCGCCCGTTCCCGAAACCAAATCCGTACGAGGGGGTACTCGATACCGTCGACGACCTGTACGGCGACGCCGTCCAGGCGGACGAGCACGAAATCGTTTATGCGGAATGTGAGACCGAAGCGGAAACCATCGAAGCCTGTAGCGACGCGGACGTAATCATCACTTTCGTGGCCCCGATAACGGTTGACGTCCTCGATGCGGCCGGTGACGTCAAACTCGTCATTCGACAGGGTGCCGGGTACGACAATGTCGACGTCCAGGCTGCGACCGCACGTGACATACCGGTGTCCAACGTTCCGGATTACGGATCGGCGGACGTCGCGAGTCACGGCCTGGCCCTCGCGCTCGCAGCCGGACACCGGATCGCGATCGGGGATCGGGAATTGCGAAACGGAGACGGCTGGGGCTCCGAACGGATCGTTCACCCGATCCACGGAGGAACGTACGGCATCGTCGGTTTGGGACGCATTGGTCGACAGGCGGTCGCGATGGCTCGTGGCCTCGGGATGGACGTCATCGCGTACGATCCGCTACAGGACGGCGATATCTTCGAGGCACTGGACGTCGAGTCGGTGCCACTGGACGAATTACTCGCGCGTTCCGATTGCGTCGTCCTGCACGCCGTCCTCGACGAACAGACCCACCACATGTTCTCCGCCGAAGAGTTCGAGGCGATGAAGGAATCGGCGATCTTCGTCAACGTCGCTCGCGGCCCCCTCGTCGACGAAACCGCACTCGTGGAGGCCGTCGAGAGCGGCGAAATCCGGGCCGCCGGGACCGACGTGTACGAGGAAGAGCCCCCCAGCGATTCCCCCGTCCTCGACTGTGACGGGATCGTCTGTTCGCCACACCACGCGGGTGGTTCTCCGCAGGCCAAGGGGAACAAGATCCGGATCGTTCGCGAGGAGTTAGAGCGCGTGCTACGTGGCGATACCCTGCAGAACGTCGTCAACAAGGAAGTCTTCCAGTACCGGGGCTGAGGAAGGCAATACGACGGGGCTACGCCTCGTCCGCTCCCTCGATCGGATACTCCGCTGCCACGCTAGAGTAGTCGATGTCGGGAGCCTCGGACGGTTCTTCGGAGTCGTCCGGTTCCTCGGGATACCCCTTCTCGTCCGGATAGTAGAAGCGCTTGCGGAGCCGTTCGGAGATTCGGTCGCCGTGTTTGAATCCGCGATAGGTGCCCCAGAACTGCAGGAATCTAAAGACGGGGATACTGCGGACGTTGCCCCACAGTTTGCCACGGCCGCGGGCCGCGCCGTAGTCGGCGAGGGTGTTGCGAACGAAAGCGCCCAGAAAGTCGAAGAGGGAGAACTGCTGGTCGGGAATGACCTGCTTGTGGGCGATCCCCTCGCGCCGATAGCGGTCGTAGATCTCGCGTGCGCTCTCATCGTGGACGTGGACGACCTCCGCCGCCGAGGCGTAGGAGACCTCGTAGCCGGCCTCCCGGACGCGCTTCCCCCAGTCGAGGTCCTCGAGTCCCGTGAGCTGTTCGTCGTAGGGGTACTCCTCCCAGAGGTCCCGTCGGATCGCCGCGTTGGCGTTGTTCGCGAACGGCGTCAGCTGGCGGTCGATGTCTTCGTCGGGGAACCACCGTCTGAAGATCTGACGCTCGGAGAATTTCGTCGGACCACCGCCGCGCTGTTTTCCGTACACCATCGCGACGTCGTCGTCATCGAACTTCTCGAGGAGGCGCTCCAGCCAGTCCACCCGCTTCGGATAGCAGTGGGCGCTGATGAACACGCAGTACTCGCCCCGGGCGGCCTCACAGCCGTAGTTCAGTGCCCGGCCGAACGAGAACTTCTCCGGCGGAATGTGGACGACCTCCTCGACGGGGTACTGCTCCACGATCTCGAGCGTGCCGTCGGTCGACCCGGAATCGACCAAGATCACCTCGAAGTCGTCGTGGAACTGCTCGAAGAGTCCGTGGAGGAGCTTCCCGATGTGCTCCCGCTCGTTGTAACAGCGGACGACGATCGAGGCCGTAGGCGATTCCATTTCGTTGGTAGCTACCCGTGATACGGCGAGGAAAAGATTGTGATTCGGCTATGATTCCAATGCAGCGCGACTATCCACAGGAGTTTAACCATATTCGGCCTTGTTTAGACGCTCGAGAAACCACGCTTCAGCGCCTCTTGACCTAATATCGTATTCCTAGTAGCTCACGCTAAATGTCTAACATACTAGGAAGTGAAGCGGGTAGGCTCAGTTGTGCACACAAAGCTTGCCCGCTTCACGAAGCAAGTCGTAACGCTCGCCCAAAAAGCCGTCGTCGGAACCCCGAAACCGGCCGTTCAGAAGGGTTTTGGCGGCTATTCAGACTGGGTAATTGTTTCGATCCATGGCCTCAAAACCTATCTTGATCTGCCGTACCGACGGCTCTTAGATGTCCTTCACGAAATGCCTCGGATCGCTCGAATTCTTGGCCTAGAGGTGGCTCAGCTTCTTGACTTTACCACCGTATGTGCGCGGATGCAAGAGTTGAAGATGCCGCTCTGGCGCGACGTTCTCCGGCTGTCGGCGCAACTGCACGACACCGGCGAGATCCAGGCGATCGACGCAACCGGCATGGATCGCGTTGCAGCGAGCCAGCACTACGCTAAACGGACGAATTACACGTTCAAAGCGGTAAAAACGACTGCGTTGATTGATTGTTCGACTGGTGTGATCCTAGATATACATTGCTCGATGAAACAACCGCATGATTCGCAAGTCGCGTGGCAGCTACTCACACGAAACTTAGACAAACTGAGTATTTTGGCCGCTGACAAAGGATACGACTGGGAGCTGCTTCGTCACAAACTCCGCTCTGAGGGTGTAAAACCGGCGATCAAGTACCGCGAATTCGGTTGGCACGGCGTCGCGAACAATGTTTTGCTCGATGATACGACCTACCATCAACGCTCAAATATCGAATCGGCGTTTTTCGCGCTTCGCCGAAAATACGGTGAGATCGTTCGCGCGCGAAGCTGGTACGTACAATTCCGCGAACTCGTTCTCAAGTGTGCCGTCAGAAACGTCGAACTAGCGCTTAGCGACTCTAACTGATGAAATTAGGCGTCTAAACAAGGCCCCATATTCTGATTTTAGATGGAAAGTCCTGTGATGGTCAAGTAAGAATTAGATTCTATTGTAGGATCGGTTCTACATTCTGAGGGTGGAGCTAGGACCTAACAACATCATCCCATCTTCTTGGACATCCTCTATCAGTGTGTTATGACCAATAATGCTGTCCGAAATCGTCGCTGGCGAGTCTATATGTGCCCCTTCGAGGACGATTGAGTTTTCTAGTTCGACCCTCTTAACGGAACAGTCATCTCCTATGCTGACATTTGGCCCTACCCGCGCCCCTTCCGATATTTCTACGTTTTTGCCAATGGATACAGGTTCCACAATCTCAATATCGGACGTATTGATTTCTGTCCTCGATTCCATTGGTTGGGTTCCAGCATCGGATTCAACCCTTTCTTCTCGTCGTTCCCGGTTCAACAAAATTTGGTTCGCTTTTAACATATCGTCCGGGGTGCCCACGTCTATCCAAATACCACTAAACTGATCCCAAGAGATAGGCTTGCTTTTAACCAACCGATCAATGGCATCTGTTAGTTCAAGTTCTCCACGGTCGGAAGGGTTAATCTCTTCAATACACGGGAAAATATCGGGTGTAAAACCCATGATTCCCATATAGGCAAGTGACGATGGTGGTGTTTGTGGTTTCTCTATAAGGCCGATCAATTCTCCCCCCTCTAATTCAGCAATTCCGAATCTGGACGGGTCGGAGACCTCTTGAAAAGGTATAAATCCGGAACCATTCTGACTCTCTAACCCTTCAACAACTGATTCGATTATCTCCTTCTCGATAATCGTATCCCCGAAATATACCACGAATTCACTTCCACCGATGAAATCCTCGGACATTTTGACTGCATGGGCTAACCCCTTTGGCTCTCCTTGGAAAATACATTCTATTTCAGGTCCGGAAGGAAAATGCGTGTCGATATATTGGGTGACCTTCTCCGGATGCCTTCCCCCAACTATGACTGCTATCTCGGTGATCCCAGAGTCAACAAGCCCTTCAATTGCATGGTGCAACACCGGTATATTTGCGACAGGTAAAAGCTGCTTTTGGGTATAAATGGTGAAGGGTTCTAGGCGAGTACCAAAACCACCAGCAAGGACGACAGCCTTCATAACACGAAATCAGGAAGAGGGAACTAATAGCTATTGGCAAACTTCCCCTTTTGAGGCCGTGACTTCGAATTCTCTTGTGCCAAACTCATGTACAATACATCACTCGAAGTTCGATTTTTCCTGTGACCAATACCTCTTCTTCCCTCGGTACTTTTATGGTCGTTTATTACCTCCCCAACGCCATGATATCCAAGGCCTCTACCGCGTATGACATCTATCAGGAGAACGGGGCAATACCCCTAGCCCAGGAGACTACATTATGGCTTGGTGAACGTGCTCCGTTCGGAAGTAATATATTTGACTCTTTAGCTTTCCGGTGGTCCAAGAAACGAGTTCGTGAGCGGATGGCGACGGAGAACAACCTTGCCGACATCCTCGACACTGTTCTGGAAATTCATCCAGGATATGCACCATATCATATTAGCGCTACCCAGCTAAGGGATGAAATTGAGCCTCTGGCCCGTGAAGTAAAAAGGATTAATCCTGATCAGGGGTTGGAGATTGGAACGAATCGAGGCGGGACGTTTTATATTTGGAATAGATACATCGATTCTTTTGACAGGGTTGTCTCCGTTGATCTGCCAGGGGGACGGTTTGGTGGGGGATATGAGGAAAAGATGATGGAAATCTATGATGCGTTTTCGTCCAAAGAGAAACATTTCATCAGGAAAAATTCCCATGACGAGGAAACGTATGAGGATGTAGCAGCTCGGTTTGATGGTGGTGTGGACTTTATCTTCATTGATGGCGATCACACATATCAAGGGGTGAAAGAGGATTTCGAAATGTATCGTCGCTTAATCAACGAAGGTGGAATCATCGCCTTCCATGATATCGTAAATATCCCTGATGAGGAACAAGAGGTTGAAAGATGGCGAGAAATGGACATCGACGGATTGGAGGAACGTCATCTAAAGCACGGAAAGGCCCACCCCGATTGCAACGTGGATCAGTTATGGGAGGAGTTGATTGATGAATACGAGACACAGGAATTCATATCTCACCCAAGACAAACTTGGGGAGGTATCGGTATCGTTCAGTTCTAATTCTGCAGGTCGAAGCGTACTTATTCGGGTCAATCCCCTATCAATCCGTTCAGAGCAGTAGATAGTTCTTCGACGTCCACAATGATATCTGCATTCTGTCTATGTGCTGGTGTGGAAGAGGGCTCCTCTCCCACTATAAAGTCATAGTCGTGCCCATGTTCATTTGCTGTAACGTAGAACACTGGCCGAATCTCATCATGGGGGAATATCTCAAGGACAGTAGCATCAGTAGAAAATATTATATTTGTCAGATTTGCTCCGAAAGGCCCAATAATGACCTCCGCATTGTGAAATACTTTGATCTGTTCCTCTAATGAATAATCCTCGGGGCGTATGGATTTGATATTAAATTCTGTAAACACCCTTTCTACCTCGTCGTAATTGGCAATTTTTCGAATCCCCTGTCCCTGTCTGGAGGCGAATATGCGTGTTGGATGTTTATCAGCGTCAGATAGATTTATTTGGGATTTCATCACTTCACTTACCCATCTTCTTCCAACTGGATCATACGCAGTCCCAATACTATGAAAATGATTGAGTTTTGGGACGATCAAATTTGAAACCGTGGCAGAAGTTCGTTCCCACTCAACCCAGTCCGATGAACTGATGCCCATTAACCGGAGCGTTTCAAGCATCCAACCGGGTGGATTATTCTGAAGTAAAATCCGCGGCCTCCGACCTGTCTCCTCGGAATAGTGCTTGTACCCACGGAGCCGTGGAAGGTCTTCGGCTAACCAGTGACCGTAATTCCCCTGACGTTGATGTTCGGTCCCTCCTGTATGTCGCGGAACGAGATTGAGGACTGCGTCAAAGTCGGTCTCGTTGTAATCATGTTTGCCAGGAAAGTATATTTCCCGAAATCGGGACTGACTCGTCTCAAAGGACTCCCGCAGTCTCTGTCGAATTGTACCCATAGAATCCATTTCCTCTACGATAAACTTCCCTCCCTTCAGTTGTGAGATTGCGTATTTCCCTAGGAGCCTGACGTCCGAAATCTCACATACGAATGACCGTGGAACTTTATGCGAACCAAGATGCGGTAAAAACTCTTCGGGAGGATCCGAATCTCCTGGTGGGTGGATCTCGAACTCCTCTTCGGACCCGTAGTACCAGATGCTTCCACGTTCTTCGCAACATGAAACCATTTCTGCCCTTTCAAGTTCGCCAAATGGGCTATACAAAATACGGTTTCTTAGATATCTCGGCCCATATTCCAATACGTGCCGCAACCCCTTCTTTTCATATGCAGACCTGGCTTTTGCGAAGATGGACATGATATTTGAGTAAGTATTGTGACTGTTACCGGTTCACAGGTTGTAAAGGTTGCTTCAAACTCCTGATGGCCGGCCGTGTTAATCTTCTCAATCAGCTAGGGGTTAGAGGGTGATTCGATGTGGTTCTGGTAGGGTATTCGGCATCATAACATGAGGTGGTAACCGGTTCGAGCCCGGTTACAGCCATCAAGCAGTCAGTATCTAACAATGTTACCGTCCAAGACATCCATTGGGTCCCGCCAAAGCGGTTACTGCTGCACCATAACATTTGCACTCCCGATACCCGGCACATTTCTGAGGAGCGCAAACTAATAGGAACCGTCGACAAACAATGGATTGTCCGGTCTGGAAGAATCCTGCTTGACAGCTTCGCATCAAATTAGCGGTATCCAAGTGCTTCGAGCCTGTCCTCGACAATTTCATCATTCATTTCTATCCCAGCAGACTCCGACGAGGTCGTAATCTCTCGCCTCTCATCGCTCTCTACCACAAGCCATGGTACCTCAACCAACTCCGATTGGCGAATGTAGTCGTAGTGGGCATAGTCAAAACGTCGCCGATTACGGAATGACCACCGCGGATGAATAACTTCGTAGAGCAGTCCAACCCCTTCCCCGAGAATTTCCCCGTGGTCTGCCGTAACAACGGTCTTTCCAGGGAGAGAATCAACTAATTCCTCAACGAAATCGAGAACATAGGCCACGTTGTCCTCGTACACTGATCTGACCACCTCCGCGGACAGTTTCCCCTCACGGGCTGCCGTATAATCGCGATACTTCGACCCAGGAGAGATGTGGTTTCCGTCACGAATCACGAATGGAGGATGTGGCTGAAGAAAGTGTGATATCAACCGTTTATTCGGATATTCCTCGTGCTTTTCAAGCGTCTTTTCCACTACCAATTCGGGCGGAACGATGTCCCGATAGGTTCGATCGAAATCCGGTAGATCTTGATCGGTCCACAGCCCGAGGAATTTGTGAACGTCCACGTAATTGATGACGTCTCCTACTGCCGCGTTGCCGCAAACGTATACGGTATCGTTGAACTTCCTATCCGCGAAATTCTCTTCAATAAACCGAGGGGTATTTTCCCCCCTCGAAATGGTTTTCCTTAGCTGTCCTGATATTGTGTTGAGTTTCTCAAACGAGTCATACCGGCAAGCGTCGAGGATGATGAGGTTGTCCCAGTCGGCAGCCATGACGTCAACCCCATCATTGTCCCGAGCAAGGCGCCGAACCAACCGTTGCTGTGATTTCTGCTTGACGCGTTTAGCACCCCACCTTGGTCTACGGAGGCCTTTAGCTATTTTTCGTTTACCGAGCATCATTCATGTGGATATCTGCTGCTCAAACAAATAACTGCATGACGATACCTCCGGAGGGTTCGATACTGGACGAATGGCCCGAAACTGCAGCCACAATTAAAGGCGTAGGGTGGCTTTAAGGACTCCTACGCAAACCGGCACCGACCGGGCCGTCCAAACGCACCTTCTTAATTAGGAGCGTCTCCAGGGACACGTATGGTCGCCGCTCGATCAATCAAGTCGCTCCCGTCGAAGGAGACACCCAGCTATGAGTGACTCGCCGCGGGCACTCGTCGTCGGCTACGGCTCGATTGGACGGC
>Ga0207757_100884_pt1 | contig 16020 bp, 14 predicted proteins | sample A23P3SouthBayCA_2_FD_187752 | JGI IMG/M metagenome (GOLD analysis project Ga0207757, IMG submission 187752) | Aerobic enrichment media microbial communities from Eden Landing Ponds, California, USA - A23 P3 (2) (SPAdes) | ecosystem: Environmental > Aquatic > Marine > Unclassified | place...
AAGGGATGGCCGAAGACGGGATTCCTGGCGCAGAGCGCGTGAAGGCGCTCAAGGAGGACCCGCATCGGCTGCTCGTGACGATCCTCGTCGGGAACAACATCGTCAACATCGCGATGTCGTCGATCGCGACGGCGATTCTCGGGTTGTACCTCGGTGGTCTGACGGCCGTGACAGTTGCCACGCTCGGGATTACCGCTGTCGTCTTGCTGTTCGGCGAGAGCGCACCCAAGTCCTATGCGGTCGAGAACACCGAATCCTGGTCGATTCGCGTCGCTGGGCCGCTGAAAGTCGCCGAGAAGCTGATGTTCCCGCTCGTCGTCCTCTTCGATTATCTCACCAGACAGATCAACCGACTGACCGGCTCGACGGGGGCAATCGAGACGCCCTATGTCACCCGCGACGAGATTCAGGAGATGATCGAGTCCGGCGAGCGCGAGGGCGTCTTAGAGGAAGAAGAACACGAGATGCTCCAGCGGATATTTCGATTTAACAACACGATCGTCAAGGAGGTCATGACGCCACGACTGGACATGACGGCCGTCCCGAAAGACGCCGACATCGACGAAGCGATCGAGACCTGTATCCAGAGCGGCCACGCTCGCGTACCGGTCTACGAGGGCAGCCTCGACAACGTGCAGGGAGTCGTCCACATCCGCGATCTCGTCCGCGATCTCAACTACGGCGAGTCCGGCACCGACGAACTCGAGCTCGCCGATCTCATCCAGCCGACGCTGCACGTTCCCGAGTCGAAAAACGTCGACGAGTTGCTCTCGGAGATGCGCGAGAACCGGATGCACATGGCGCTCGTCATCGACGAGTTCGGTACCACCGAGGGACTGGTGACCATGGAGGACATGATCGAGGAGATCGTCGGTGAGATCTTAGAGGGTGGCGAGGAACAGCCGATCGAGGCGATCGACGAGGATACCGTCCTCGTCCGTGGCGAGGTCAACATCGAGGACGTCAACGAAACCCTCGAGATCGATCTGCCCGAGGGCCAAGAGTTCGAGACGATTGCCGGCTTTATTTTCAACCGCGCAGGTCGACTCGTCGAGGAGGGCGAGGAGATCACCTACGACGGTGTCCGCATTACGGTCGAGACCGTCGAGAACACGCGGATCATGAAAGCGCGACTCAAGAAACTGGCGGTGCCCGACGACGACGCTGCAGCGGAACACGACGAGACAAATCCGGTGGAGATCGACGAGAACAATACGTAATCGCGTCGCGGTTACTGCTCCCCGTTGACGATCGCTGCGACATCGCGTGCGACTGCGGGCGGGACGACGAGTCGACGCGGCCCTTGGACGTACTGTCCGCCCGGCTGGGCGTAGCGAAGCGACAACACGGCGGCATCGCCGATCGGGCGAACCGAGACGTCCTCGATCACCGCGAGATCGATCGCCTGTTTCGGCTCGTAGAGGTAGATCGTCTGCGCGTCGCGGTCGAACGTGCCGACCGACTGCAGAAACGAGGCCAGCACGAGCGCGACGAGCGCAAGCGGGAGTAACAGTGTGACCAGCGCGGTGAATGGGCTGGCACCGACAGCTAGCAATTCGTTCTGTGAGATGTATCGGCCGATACCCAGCAGCGAGCCGATAATGATTCCCATCACAACAGTGCCGACGGCAGCGTCCATTGCCCGATCCAGGCGTGTCCCCGACGGGACATCGCCCGGGAGCCACTCGAGATAGCGCTCGGGCTCGTCCGTGGCGGCGAGTGCGAGGACCGTCGTGGCCAGCGCTGCGAGGAGGGCGATGACGACGATGCCACCGCCGACTCCGCTGGCCATTCGGTACAGCCGCCAACTGACGACGATACTGATCGCGGCGAAGAACGTGCTGACGCCGAAGGTCCAGAGCAGCCGAACGGTACGCGAAGTGTTCGCGTCACGTCGCCACTGGACCGCATCGTCGGGGAGTTCGGTGCCGTCGACGGCGTCCTCGTCCATACTCGATGTCACGACCCGTCGTGTAAAGACCGTTCGATGTTGCTTGATACTACCGGACAACAGTCAGTGACTACTCGATCGCGTCTCGACGGCTGTCGCTGTCGGCGACAGCGTCTCGAGTGCGATCGATGTCTGCACCGTTTTATCCGGCAGTATGAGGACCGCATCCGATCTGCTGTCAGTCAGTGCCGGCGGGATCGCGACCCGGCCTGCGATTGCCCCGGGTAATTGGGACAGCAGCCCGTCTCACAGCAGGAGTGCGCTGACAGCGGTGTAGCCGACGTAGGCGACGACGATCGAACCGGCGAGCGAGCCAACCCATGCGAGGACGGTCACTCCCATCTTGCGAGCGCTGACGCCACCGCCAGCGCCGGCCGCCGCGTACCCGCTGCCGATGATCGCGCTGACGATGATCTCGTTGAACGAGACCGGGATACCGAAGAACACCGCGGCCTGTGCGATAATAAACGAGGGGATCAGCGCCGCGATCGATCGGCGCGGCCCCAGCGAGGAGTAGTCCTGCGAGATCGCCTTGATCATCCGCGGTGCACCGGTCCACGACCCGAGCAGTAAGCCAAAGCCGCCGCCGACGAGCATCGCGAGCAACGGTAACTCGAGTTGGTTCGTGAGCGGAATCAACGGGCCGATCGCGAGCCCGACCTGACTGCCGCCGGCCGAGAAGGCCACGAGGCCGCCGAGGACGAGTAGGAAGTGCCGTTCGCCGCGTTCGGTTCCGTTGCCGAGATCGAGCGCGATCGCGCCCGCCCACAGCGACGCGATGAGCAGCGTGGCCACAGCGGTACCGGCAGCCGCGGGGACGGGGAGCGACCTGCCAGATACCTGTGCGATCGATGCGCCGCCGGCCCCCGAGCCGAGGATCGCGAACTCGATGTTGGCGACGATCGCGCCGACGATGGCGGCCAGCCCGATCACGAGGTGTTCCTCTGCGATCGCGTCGGCCCGCAGGGCTCGAGCGACCGCGTACGCGATAGAGCCGCCGACGAACGGCGTCAGCACCCAGAGGGTGGCGATCTCGGTGTATTTCGCCCACGCTGGGTCGCCGCCCATGGCGAGGCCGGTCCCGATGACCGCGCCGGTGACGGTAAACGCCGTCGCGATCGGATACCCCGTGAATATGCCGGTCGCCACCAGCGCAGCCGCGATGAGCAAGGCGAGCGTGGCGGCGGTCGACGACAGTGTTACCCCACCGATGAGTTCGGTGCCGACCGCCTCGGAGACGTTTGCCCCCTGCAACACCGCGCCGGAAAAGCCAAGCAACCCGACGAGAAAGCCCGCTCGCATCACCGAAATCGCGTTTGCGCCGACTGCCGGGGCAAACGGTGTCGACCCGCTCGAGCCGGCACCGATCGCCCAGGCCATGAAGAGACTCGCGACCGCGGCCACGGCGAATGCGCCGGCTGTAGCGATATCGACCATCTACTCCCTTCCTATTGGATGTTCCTACAAGTGTGTGCCGACCTTCGGCTGGCGGTAGGGGCTCGCTGTCTCTTGTGCCGACGCGGTCAGTTCGTCGTCGACTTGGAGTTGTCGTCGGGTTCGGGTGGGGGCTCTGCGCCTTCGATGGCCTCGGCAGCGTCGGTATCTTTCTCGACTTCGACGTGCCAGCGGTCGATCTCGTCTTCGTACTCGGCGAGGCGATCGGAGACGGCCTCCTTGAGGGTGTCGTCGTTGACGTTGATCTCGAAGACGAACTGCTCGCCGTTGTCGGCGTTGCGTGCCGACTGCTGGATGTTTGCGCTGACGAGTTCGTTGTCGAAGTAGTATGGTGCGAGTTGGGTCATCACGTTCTGGTAGACCGTGTCTTCGACTCGTCGTAGCGCCTTGCGCCCTGCGGAGTCGGCCGCTCGCGCAACGTAGTCGATCGACTCCTTCCAGGTGTCGACTGCTGCCCCGGCTTCGTCCTCCTCGAGTTGCTCGTACGACTCCGACAGTTTCTCGCCGGCAGTCTTGATGTCTTCGTCGGGACCTTTCCCGGCCTTTTCACCCTTGCCCTCTTCGACGCTAGCCTGATCGGCCGTCTTCTCGCTGACGTCCGACTCGAGGGTCTCGTGGGCTTTTGGACGCCACTCGTCCCACTCCTCGAAGGCTCCAGTGTAGTCCGTGTCGGCGGCCTGTTCGGAGGCGTGGACATCGATCTCCCGAAGCGCGCGCGTGATGCGTTCGCCGTGTTCGACGATGTCGCCCCAGTCACCGCGAACCTTGAATCCCGAGATACTCTCTTCCATTCGGCTGGCCGACTGATAACGTGCGAACGAGTATAAACTTCTCTGCCGGCACCTGTCAGGGTGACAATGGCCTTGTTCTCGTTTATCTGGACTCGAGGCCCGCACCAGCCGTGGGGACATGACGGATCACCCATCGTCGAATGCGATCATGTCTCTCGTGACCGGTAGCCGAGGGGATCGGTGTGAGGCTTGTGGCTGATCGATACTGTGAACTATCCGGCGAGTGGCTGTACGGGTATGCCGATTGAAGACCGGGATGATGCCTATCTCATCACGCACGCACTGGCAAAGGATACGCTCTCGCGCCTGCGCGACGTCGAGACCGAGCAGGTCAGCTTCCGGAAGGGGCTGGTCAAACTCGGTCGGATCTGTGGCTACGAGATCATCGACGGGCGGATGGAAACCGAGTACGTCGAGATCGAGACGCCGCTCGAGTCGACGATGGGCGAGCGCGTCAAGGGACTTGACAACGTCGTCATCATCAACGTCTTGCGCGCTGCGACGCCGTTCGTCGAGGGCTTGCTGAAGGCGTTCCCGCGGGCACGACAGGGCGTCATCAGCGCCAGCCGTGACGAAGAAGCTGGTCGCGAGGAGGACGGCTCGTTCCCTATCACGGTCGACTACGTCAAACTGCCCGAGATCACCGAGGAAGACACGGTCATCATCGCCGACCCGATGCTCGCGACGGGAAGCACGATGTGTACCGTCCTCGAGCATGTCATCGAGAACTCACCAGAACCCGAGAACCTGATCGTTCTCTCGGCCGTGTCTGCCCCCGAAGGCCTGCTCCGTGTCGGCGAAGAACACGACGAGGCCGACCTGCTGACGGTCTCGATCGACGACCGCCTCGACGACGACGGCTTCATCGTTCCTGGTCTCGGCGATGCCGGCGACCGGGCGTTCCGGACGACGTGAGCCGCTTGCGCGCGCACTCTCACTGAACGGGAACCCGGACTTTTGGTGATCGTCGTCAATCGAACTGCGATGAGCGACAGCGTCGTCGATCCGGGCTCGAGTGTCCGCTCTTCTGCTACGGTGCCGTGTCGCAGGTATCGACCCTGAGCAGTGCGTTTACCGGGCAGCGCTGGATGACTGCGGTGGCGAGGCGGTCACTACCGGCGACGAACGCGAGCGTCTCGGGCGTCCGCTGTCGGGTTCGATAGCCGACGACGAGGTGTTCCCTCGCGAGACGCACACGGCCGGCCCGGTCGATTCCACAGCCGTTCCTGTCCCTGCGCAGTCGAACACGACGAAGTCGAGTCTAGATTCCTTTGCCTTCGTTAGGACCAGTCGAATCCGATCGCTACCGACAGTCAGAATACTAATTATATATCTTACATCATGTGATTTGGATAATATTGATGAGCAAACATTTGTTAGTTGTCCATAACTGGCAACAAATGTGGAAATATGACCCTTTAAAATTGATAATGCATAAATAGCCTCGCTATTATCGTGGAAGTATGTCATACGATCTCAACAGACGACAATTCGTGACAGCAGCAGGTGCTGTCGGTTTGACGGCACTCGCCGGCTGTAGCGGCAGTGACAGTGGAGGCGGAAACACTCTCTCGTGGCACGCTGGTGGCACTGGCGGCACGTACTACCCACTCTCGAACAACTTCAAGACGATCGTCGAGGATAACACGGACTACTCGCTGCAGGTACAGTCGACCGGGGCGAGCCTCGAGAACGTCGGTAGCCTCAACCGCGAGGATGCCGACTTTGCGCTGATCCAGAACGACGTCGCGTACTTCGCGGTCAACGGTACAGGCCCCGAGGACCTCCAGGGCAACCCGATGGAAAACATTCGCGGCGTCGCAACGCTGTATCCCGAAACGATCCACGTCATCACGCAGGCCGATTCGGGAATCGAGACGATCCAAGACCTCGATGGTGCGACGATCAACACTGGCGACGCGGGCAGCGGGACGCAGGTCAACGCGTTGCAGATCCTCGAGACCGCCGGTATCGAGGAAGGCGACTTCACCGAACAAAATACCGACTTCGATACGGCGACAGACCAGATTCGCGACGGCGACATCGATGCAGCCTTCGTCGTCGGCGGGTGGCCGGTCGGCTCCGTCGAGAACCTCGCGACCAGTGCAGGTATTTCACTTGTCGAAATCTCCGGCGAGACGCGTGAGAACGTGATGAACGACGCTGAGTGGTTCGCCGAGGACTCGATTCCCGCCGATACCTACAACGGAATCAGCGAGGCCGTCGAGACGGTGTCGATGCAGGCGATGATTGCGACCCACGACGGTGTCGACGAAGCGGTCGTCGAAGCCGTCACGACGGCGATCTTCGACAACGCCGATGCCATTGATCAGAAGTCCGAGTTCATCACTGTCGACTCGGCACAGGACGGCATGCCGATTGACCTTCATCCGGGCGCTGCGGCATACTTCGGCTAAGCCAAACAGCGCAACCACTTCCGTAATTTATCGACCGTGAATCGCCCACCATACCGCTATCTGGCTGTTATCGTGGCCGTCCTCGTACTGGTTGGAGCAACAGCAACCGTTACATCGACTGCGTCGGCACAGCGAACGCTCGTCGTCACCGATGTAGACACCGGCGACGAGCTGCTTTCGGTGCCGGTCGACGATGGCGACGTCGTGACGCTCTCGTACACTCACAGCGTCGAGAAGACGACCGTCGAAGATATCTACGTCGTCGACGGGACTCAGCTCCGAATGGATCGAATGGTGTTTCATTCACACGGTGCTGGCCTGCCGTCGGATGCACCGATTAAGACGACCGAGGAGGGACTCGTCCTCGAGTTCGACAAATCGTACGACGAAGTCGGCGTCGTTCCGGGCTGGATCGCCGGACACGAACTCATCGTCGACAGTGAACGTTACGACTTGGTCTCGCTTTCCGATGACGCAGTCACCCTCTCGGTAACCGAGCGCACGCTCGTCGACGAACTCCGCCAATCTGCGGCCCGAGCTGTATCGATAGACGAACCGAGAAGTTCACACATGATACCATGAGTACAGACACACAGGACGCGGAGTCTCTTTCGAACGAAGAACAGGACGAATTACTACAGGAGGTCGAGCGAAGTCGCTCCCATCAGGGGCTATCGGCTGCATTCGTCGCCCTGATCGGCATCACGTTTTCGGCGTTCCAGATGTGGATCGCAGCCCGCAGCTACCAGTTCAGCGCGACGCTACCGGGTATCGGGACCGTCGAAATCGCGTCGCTCCAGCCGTTGCAGGTGTACACGATCCACGTCACCTTCGCGCTCGTCCTCGCGTTTCTGTTGTTCCCGGCGAGCACCGGCGACGGATTCGTTGCTCGCCGCCTCGGCGCAATCGTTCCCGCGGTCAGCGACCGACTCGGGCCGGACAGCCCCGTCACGCGGGCCGTCGAACGACTCCGTGACGGCGCCCGGTGGGCAGCTATCGACCCGAGCCTGCGTCGGATCACACCGCTCGACGCCTGTCTCGCCGTTATCTCGCTGCTCCCGGCCTACTACGTCGTGACCTCGTACGACGAAATCCAGCGGCTGGCGACATTCGGTATCCAATCCGGTGCGCCACTCGGCGAGGCCGTCCCGCCACTCGAGCCACTCGCCGCCGTGCTGACCATGATCTTGCCACTCGAGGGGCAGTCCGGCGCGTTCTTGCTTGGCGCACTCGGCATTCTGCTCGTGCTCGAGGCGACGCGCCGGACGCTCGGCGTCGTGCTCATGTCGCTGATCGCGTCGTTCATCGTCTACGCCCGCTGGGGGTATTTCATCCCGAGTGATTCGGCGATCGGTGCGCTGGCGATCCAGCCCGACACCTGGGCAAGCATCGTCTACGACCTCTGGTACACTACGGAGGCGGGCATCATGAGCACGCCCGTTTCCGTCAGCGTTCGCTTCATTTACATCTTCATCCTCTTCGGGGCCTTCCTCGAGATGAGCGGTGCCGGTAAGTGGTTCATCGATCTTGCGTACTCGATGACCGGCACCAGAAAGGGCGGCCCGGCGAAAGCGAGCGTCGTCTCGAGTGGCTTCATGGGGATGCTCAGCGGCTCGTCGATCGCCAACACGGTGACGACGGGCGCGTTTACGATCCCGCTGATGAAACGCTCTGGCTACTCACCCGAGTTCTCGGGGGCAGTGGAGGCGTCGGCCTCCTCTGGCGGCCAGGTTCTTCCGCCCGTGATGGGCGCGGCCGCGTTCCTCATCGTCGAGTTCACTGGAACGGCGTACTCTGACGTGATCATGGCCGCGACCCTGCCTGCGATCGCGTTCTTTTTCGGGATGTGGGTCATGGTCCACTTCGAGGCGGTCCGTGGCGGAATCGGCGGCCTCGCGCGTGGGGAACTCCCCGACGGCCTCGCGAAGTTCCGCGCCGGCTGGTTCTATTTGATTCCGCTCGTCCTCCTGATTTACTTCCTGGTCATCGCTCGCCTGTCGATCAACCGCGCCGGCTGGTATACGATCATCGCCATCACCGCGTTGATCGCCGTCGTAGCCGCCTACGACGAGCGCAGCCGTGTGCCGCTGCTCGGTTCGATCGCCGCGATCACGCTCGCTCACACCGCCGCCTTCGCGACCTACGGCGTCGGCCTCGTGAGCGCAGTGCAGGTCCTGCTCGGCCTCGAGTCGGCGGCCGATCCGTACGCGCTCGGTGCCGCAGCGGGCGCTGCCACGGCGGATCTCGGATCGATCGCGATCGCCGTCAGCACCGTCTTCCTGTTCGCTCGGCCGCAGGCGAACGCACCGCTGCTCGAGCTTGACGACTCGATCGACGAGTCCGCACGTCGGTCTGCGGCGTCGCTCGGTCGCCCGTCGCTCGCCGACAACGCCGGCTACCGCTTCGGGACGTTCGTCCTGAAATCGATGGACTCGGGCGCACGAACCGCGACCACAGTCGTCATCGCCGTTGCGGCCGCGGGCGTCGTCCCCGGCGTGATCAGCGTCTCCGGGCTCGGTCCGAACCTCGCGGCGCTTATCGACGCCGTCAGCGGTGGCTCGATCCTGATCCTGCTTGCTCTGACCGGCGTCGCCGCGATCATCTTCGGAATGGGGATGCCCACGACCGCGATGTACATCATCCTGGTCGCGATGCTCGGCAGTCCGATGGAGGACCTTGGTGTCTGGGTCGTCGCGGCTCATCTCTTCGTCCTCTACTTCGGCTTAATGGCTGACGTCACGCCGCCGGTCGCCGTCGCCGCCTTCGCCGGCGCGGGCGTCGCCAAAGCCGATGAACTCAAGACTGCGACCGCCGCGTTTCTCCTCTCGCTGAACAAGATCCTCGTCCCCTTCGCGTTCGTGTTCTCCCCGGGCATCCTGCTCGCACGGAACGTCAACGGCCAGTGGGGACTCATTGGCTGGAGCGACGTTACGGAGCTTCGCTTCTTCCTCCCCGAGGTCGTCGTCCCCATCCTCGGGATGTTCCTCGGCGTCTACGCGCTCGGGGTCACGATCATCGGCTACCAGTACTCGTCGGTCAGCGCTGGAACACGCACGCTGTACGCGATCGCATCGATCCTCCTGATGGTGCCCGAAGTGCCGCTGCTCGTCCTCGAGGGCGCACTCGCACTCGCCGGCGTCTCCGTCGGGCTCACCGGCCTCTCGGCGACGCTCCTGCTTCGCGTGCTCGGCCTGGCGATCCTCGTCTCGCTGTCACACCGCAACTACACGCGACTGTCCGGGACGGACCTGGAATCCGCCACGCCGAACCCGAGCGAAGCGTAACGCACTCGTCGCGTTTCAGTTCGCGCTCACCGTGAGTGGCCGCGGCTCACTCGAGATCGGCCCGGCCGCTCGTCGCACTGCGAACCCGATCGCAAAACGCCTCTGCGTCCGCACGTGGGACGCGGACGTCAAACTGCACGTCGGCCTCGTAGTCGGCGTCGAACTCGTAACCCTCACTTTCTAAAATCGAGCGAACCGTTCCCGAGTCGTCGTAGTCGACGGTGATCGACACCTGCTCGTGTGGCTGTTCTTCGACGACGCCCGCCGCCTCGACGACCTCTTTGACCGCCCGGGAGTAGGCTCGGACGAGGCCGCCGACGCCGAGATTCGTCCCGCCGTAGTAGCGGGTCACGACGACCGCACAGTTCTCGAGTTCTTGCTGGGTGAGCACGTTCAGCGCCGGTTTGCCGGCCGAACCGGAGGGCTCGCCCTCGTCGCTTGCGTACTCCCGGAGGAAGTAGCCCTCGCCGTCATCGCCGGTTCGCACGCGATAGGCGGGAACGTTGTGGGTCGCATCGGCGTACTCCTCGCTGACGGCGTCGATAAACGCCTCGGCGGCGTCGACGGAGTCGACCGGCCGGACGTGGCCGATGAACTCCGAGCCCTGAACGACGAACTCGGCGGTGGCAGCGTCGGCGACTGTCAGATATGCATCGCTCACGGGCCGTCACCTCTCGAGTCGGCTCTCCCCTGTCGGTGCTCGAGACTGGCCATAGCGACACTTTTCCGGCCGGTGAAAAGAGCCCGTCGGTCCCCTCGTCTGGCGGCTGTAGATGGGCTGCCAGGTATGTTTCGCCCCGACCAGTACGTTATTATTTCTCTATGCGGTGTGTGGGCACATGGAAAGCGAGGCGATCGATTCCCAACTCGCGGACGAGCTCCGAAGCGTCTGCCGGACGACGGTGGGCGACGAACTCCGTAGTATCACGTACTTTACGGAGGATGTCGTCGAGCAACTGTATCTGCGCTCGGATCTGGAGCGAACGGCCGACCTCGTCGGCTTTGCCGACCACGAACGGCGGGGCTTTCACTCGCAGTCGGCCTACCGCAATACGCAACTCGGCGAGTATCAGGCGACGATTCGGCTGTTCGAAAACGGCTACCTCTCGCGGGTCATCCGGGGACCATACGGCGTCTGGGTGACGACCGACGCCATGTCGATCGACCGCTTCGAGGAACTGACGAGCGCGCTCGAGACAGTGCTTACCGACTTCGCGGATGTCGCCGACGCCGAGGCTGCCGACGACTGAGACGGACGCCTGTCAGTCAGTGCCAGTGTACCCACAACCCGTCCTGCGGGCGGGCCGGGACAGCGGGACAGCAGACCGTCTGAGCGACTGGCGGCTACTGTAACTCGATCTTCCGGACGAATTCGAGGTCGCGGAGTTCGGTGATGACATCGCCCGGGAGTTCCTCGTCGGTAATCAGGTAGAGGCGGGGTTGGTCGGTGAACTCGGGGTCTTCGCTGATCGTCTGGCGGATCGAGATCCCGTTGTCGGCGAGCGTTCCCGTTACCTCGGCGACGATCCCCTCTTGTTCGGCGTCGTCAGGCGTGATCGTCAGCACCGTCAGATCAAGCACTGGCGCAAGGTCCATTAGACTCGGCACTTGCGAGATGTTCTGGAAGATACGTCGGAGTTCGGGATCCTCGAGGATGACGTCGGTCGTCGAGTCGACGACCCGTCGATCGATGCCGATCTCGCGGGCAATCCCGGTATTCGGAATTTCGATGCCGCCAGAGACGACGCGCCCGTCGTCGTTGACGGAGAACCCTCGCTCGAGCAGCAGGCGGATCACGGCCTGCTGACTCGGCGACCCCTCGAACTTCTCCATGATCTCGTCGAACATCCGTTATCACCCCTACGAGTGCGTGGGTATAATGTCCGGCGATCGATCGTGCGCGTGGCCCCACCGCGACGGGTCGTGGTCACAGCCGATCCCGTGTCGACACCGGCGTCTGACGGATGCTTTTAGAACTCGGCCACGTGATCAGTCAGTATGCGCGAACTTCGGACCTGTGACTTCTGTGCCGCCGACGCCGTCGGCACGTTCGAAATCGTCCCGCCCGAACTCGAGCCGACGGAGGCCGAACAACGCCGCGTCGTCTGCTGTCCCGACTGCCGGGATCGACTCGAGACGCTGCTCGAACCGCTGCTCGCCCGCCTTGGGATCACGGATTCCGACGCGACCGATGACAGCCCACCCACACACGGCTCGGTCGTCACCGCCGCCGACAGCGCGACGACCCGGTCTCGCCCCGCGTCGGCGAACTCGAACGCGACCGTCACGGACGTTCCCACCGACGAGACGGCCGCTCCCGACGTGTCAGAAGCAGATCCTGCCGACAACGAGGCCGATACGGACGTCAGCGAATCCGACACAGACGCCGATGAGTCCGACCCGAACGCCGACGAAACCGACGCGGACGCGCCGACCATTGAGGGCGGTATCACGCTCGAGCGCGACGACCAACCGGACGACACCGGCACAGAAGCTGCGGACGCAGCCGCTAGTGCCGACGCGTCACCCTCGTCGGCGAGCCCGCCGCGGGCCTATCGCAAGGTCATTCGACTCCTCCGAAACCGCGAGTTCCCCATGCAGCGACGTGCCGTCGAGGAACTGGCTGCAGGTGCCTACGACCTCGAGAGCGACGAAGCCGAAGCGATCGTCGAGTACGCGATCGAGGACGGTGAGTTCGTCGAAAACCGAGGGGAACTGCACCGTCCGTAACACAGCGGCGGTCGCGAGCCGCTACAGCGTACCCTTCGTGCTCGGCGTTCCTTGCCGTCGCTCGTCGATCCGGGTCGCATCGTCGAGGCTCCGGGTCAGCGCCTTGAACAGCGCCTCGACCTCGTGGTGGGCGTTCTCGCCGCTGACCTCGAGGTGAAGCGTCAGGCCGGCGTTCATCGCCAGCGACTCGCCGAAGTGACGCGCCATGTCGCTGGTAAAGTCGCCGATCTGCTCCTGAGAGAACGTCCCGTCGAAATAAAAGCGCGGCCGGCCGCTCACGTCGACGACGGCGCTTGCGACGGCCTCGTCGAGGGGCACTTTCCGGTCGGCGTACCGGACGATCCCAGAGCGATCGCCCAGCGCCTCATCGAACGCCTCGCCGAGGACGATCGCCACGTCCTCGACCGTGTGGTGATCGTCGACCTCGAGGTCGCCGTCACACTCGACCTCGAGATCGAACAGGCCGTGTTTGGCGAACGACGTCAGCATGTGATCGAAGAAGCCGATGCCGGTATCGATCGCGGCCGTCCCGGTTCCGTCGATCGTCAGCGTACACTCGATCGACGTCTCGGCCGTCTCGCGCGTGCGGGTCGCCGTTCGCTCGCTCATGTCGAACGCATACCGCCCCCGATACAAGGGGGTTCCGCTCGCTGCCCAGTGACGCCGGTTCGGACCCTTTTCCTCTTCGTTTGACACTAGTTCAAGAAGAACTCTCAAAATCAGTTATAAAATGTCTGGACGGTTCTTACACGGTATAAAAACATTAGCTCGATTACAACATTCACGTAAAACGGACCGAAACCGCGCCAATCTTCGACCCGTTATATGGGCCCTGTGGTGAATGGTGTGTTCAAGAAGAGGTGCTCCGTCTCGATGTCAAACTCCCCCGTTTCGAACGACTCGATCGCCCCGTCAAGCCCTGAGCCGGAGGCCAAGCGCGATCGGTCGAACTGGATCCTCCGTTCGCTCAAGGGCCCAACGCAGTTTCTCTCGTTCTGGGCCGCGATCGCGCTCCCGTTCGTCCATCTCCCACTGCTCACACAGGGGCTCGGTGATCCCGACGTGACGCTGGCATTTTTCCTCTTGCTCGCCGCCAACGTCTTTGCTCTCTACGTCGGTCACGGATACAAACAAGAGTGAACCGGTCGTCTCTCGGTCAGTGCCGGCCGGCCGCGACTGTCCTGCGGTCCCGCCGGGACCCAGTGACAGGAACCCGTCTCAGTTTCGGCCGTGTCGGCACCCAGTGACAGTCGTCCAGCTGCGTCGTCTCCCCACTCCGAACTGTTATCCTATCCGCCGTCGACATATCGGTAGATGGCGCTTCGCGTCGATTGGCGCTCGAGTTGTAGCCTCGCCGGGACAGTCCTCAAGTGGCTCTCGGTCCCGACGGTCGCGCCGCTTGCCCTCGCCATCGTCGACGGGGACGATCCGTTGCCGTTTCTCGTCATGTTCGCCGTCACCGTCGTCCTTGGGACCGGCCTTGAATCACTGACCGACGACCGCGAGATCGACCAGCGGGAGGCCTTTTTGATGGTTGCGCTGACGTGGCTCGGTGTCGCGCTGGTCGGGGCGATCCCGTTTCTCGTCGCGGGGACGGGCGTGTTCGCACGGCCGGTCAACGCCGTTTTCGAGAGCATGAGCGGCGTGACGACGACTGGCGCGACCGTGATCGCGGACTTTGGGGTTCACTCCCGGGCGCTCTTGCTCTGGCGGGCGCTCCTCCAGTGGCTTGGCGGCCTCGGCATCCTGATCGTCGCGATCGGTCTGTTCTCACACCTGCTCGTCGGCGGTGCCCAACTGATGGAGACCGAAACCCAGACTCGAAGCGTCCACAAACTCCATCCCCACCTCGACCAGACGGCTCGTCTCATCTGGGGACTCTATGTCGGATTGACGGTCCTGACGACGGTCGTGCTCTTCGCCTTCCACCTCGCCGGCCTCGCACCCGAGATGGACCTCTACAACGCCGTCGCACACGCCCTGACCAGCGTCTCGACTGCCGGCTTCTCGCCACAGCCCGACAGCATCGGCGCGTTCTCGCCGCTCGTCCAGTGGACGCTCATTCCCGTCATGATCGTCGGCGCGACCAACTTCGTGGTCCTGTATGCCGTCACGCAGGGCGATCTCCGTCGGCCGCTCGAGTCCGCCGAGTTCCGGTTTTATATCGGGATCCTCGCGTCGATCACGACGATCGTCGTCGCCACCCTCGCGCTTGATCCCGATATTGCGATGGGGCTCGAGCCGACGCTTCGCCATGGCCTGTTCAACGTGGTGTCGATGGTGACGACGACGGGCTATGCCTCGGCGAACTTCGACCTCTGGTCGCCCGGCGCGAAACACATGTTGTTTCTCTGTATGTTCACTGGCGGGATGGCCGGCTCGACGACGTGTTCGATCAAGTCGCTGCGCTGGCTGGTGGTCCTCAAGGCGTTCCGCCGAAACCTGTTTCTGGCCGTTCACCCGGACGCCGTTCGGCCGCTTCGACTCGACGAGACGGTGGTCGACGAGGAGACTGTCCGTGACGTCTTTACGTACGTTACTCTCGCGCTGGTCATCTTCTTCCTGCTGACGGTCGTCATCGTTGTCGACGCCGCCCGCGTCGGCTCTCCCGTCAACGAGTTCGACGCGCTCGGGGCGGCCGCCTCGATCTTTCTCAACATCGGTCCCGCGTTCGGCGTCGCCGGTCCGTTCGACAACTACCTCGCGTTCTCGCCGCTGACCCGAACCGTGATGATCGTCATGATGTGGATCGGCCGCATCGAAATCGTCCCCGTGCTCGTCCTGTTGACTCCCGAGTTCTGGGAGCGCTAAACGCCGGGGCTGTCGATGGTCCGCTCACGGTTGCACTGCGACCACTGAGCGAAGCGTCCCGCTCGAGCCACTAGTCCCGTCTAGTCGTCTCCCTCGATCGCAGCTTGTGCTTCGTCGAGCGTGAACGCGCCCTCGTACAACGCGCTGCCGACGACGACTGCGGCGGCACCGGTCTCTGCAAGCGCTCGGACGTCCGCGAGCGTCGCGACGCCACCGCTGGCGATCACGGGGATATCTGTCGCGTCGACCAGTTCGCGGACGGGCTCGGTCGCGACGCCCTCGAGTTGGCCCTCGACGTCGACGTTCGTAAAGAGGATCGCGGCGGCCCCGAGGTCGTCGTAGCGTTCGGCGGCCTCGACCGGCGAAATCCCAGCTCCTTCGGTCCAGCCTTCGACGACGACTTCGCCGTCTTTCGCGTCGAGGCTGACGACGACACTGTCGGGATATTCCTCGCTGATCTCGGCGACGATCTCGGGGTTCTCGACCGCCGCGGTGCCGAGGATGACCCGATCGACGCCGCGCTCAAGAAGATCGACGGCGTCGTCGGCGGTGCGGATCCCACCACCTAGTTGCGTCGGGAC
>Ga0207757_100887_pt1 | contig 15963 bp, 24 predicted proteins | sample A23P3SouthBayCA_2_FD_187752 | JGI IMG/M metagenome (GOLD analysis project Ga0207757, IMG submission 187752) | Aerobic enrichment media microbial communities from Eden Landing Ponds, California, USA - A23 P3 (2) (SPAdes) | ecosystem: Environmental > Aquatic > Marine > Unclassified | place...
GCAGTGGGAGAAGGTCCAGCGCCTCCGGAAGTGGCACAAGCGGATGCAGTTCGGCGAGAAGCGCAAGCGGACGAAGCGGCTCAACGAGGGGCTGCGGGACGTCGAGATGATCGGCGGCAACCTGAGCTTGCCGGACCACGTCGTCAAGATGGCAGCACAGTTCCTCCGAAGCGCCTCGGAAGCGCGGCTGCCGGGCGGGCGGATGGCCTGGGAGGCACTCGCCGGCGGCGCCGTCCTCCTGGCCGCGCGAGCCTCATCGGTCGACAGGGACGAGATCGACGTCGCGGTCGCGACGCACACCAAAGCGCCCCACGAGCGGGTGTGCGCTGCGGCGCGGAAGATCCGGTGTGAATGCGGGTTCGACGCGCCGCTCGTCAGGCCCAACGCCGTGATGGCGGTCGTCGACGCGCTCGATGAAGACGCCATCCCCGGGGCGCGAGCGGTGCGGACGTGGCGGCTGGCCCAACACCTGATGAAACTCGGCGATCAGGTGCCGGTCGGGCCGGGAACGCCACGGTGCACCGTCGCGGCGTCGGCGCTGTATGCGGCGGATCGGCTGCTGTCGCGTAAGCACCTCACCCAGGCACAGGTCGCCGCGGCGGCGAGTACGATCGTGCCGACGTCCCGAAACCGGATCGCGCGGTACAGTCGGGAGCTCGTCGACGCCTACGAAGCCGAACACGGCACCGACGACCCGGGTGTCGGCCTCGAAGAGGAACGGGACACCCTGCGCTGAGCGGGGCGCTACCCCCGTTTTTTATGGCGACCTCCGCCCGTGGACGCCCCTCCACCCCACCCACCGCTCCGTGCTCGCTCCCTGCGGTCGCTGCGCGCGCAGCCACAACCTCACTAACACCAGAATAGAGTCTCGTTCACGTCGGTGGAGACGGTGTGTGGTTTGTCGCATCCAAGAGGAACGGAGTGAGAGACGAATGAACGCTGTTCCATCGTACACAGTCGATAGAGAGGCTGCAGCGACGCTCCGAGAATGGTTGTTCGAGAACGCTGTCGAGAAACACGGGGAGTCCGAGATTTCCGAGCCACTCGCGGAACTGGCGGCTGCCATCGACGGCGTGCTCTACGAGGAGGCAGAGGCCGTCGAACTCGGTGCGTGGGCACAGACGGATCCTCTGGGGCACCGAGATGCGTCACACGTCGACGGGAGCTCAGTCGATGGATCCCGATCAGACGACGCACGCGAGCCAGCCGAGCCTGGTGCTCTCGATATGGGCATCAGTAAGCCGGATCGTATCTACGACACGCTTCCCGATTCGGCCTGGCAGCTCGATCACGACCAGTCCGAGACACCCCGAGAAGACACATCGACGTCGACAGCAGCGTCAAACCCACACCCACGGCGACAACACCACCGTCCGTCAGTCCGGTATCGTACCACGTTCGAGTGCTCCGTGTGCAGTGGCATTCGTGAGGTAGAAACCCCGCTTCGAGTCTGTGCGTTCGTCGACGAGTGTACAAGATGTGGAGCGGTCGCTCGCTTTACTGTAGGCGGGATTCCCACGCCGCTCAAGAAGGACTGATCACCGGCGAGACGCGCCTGTCGTTGCTACAAGTTCGTCGATGAACGTCGTGAGAAGGTCGACAGGGTCACGATCGAAATCCTCTACTGGCGGCTCCCAGAGTGCAACATCGAACGCCCGTGCGGCCGTTGTCTGGCCTTCAGTAGCCGTGATCATAAGAATGGCACTCTGGTAGATCACGATCGTCCGATGCTCGTCGACATCGAGATACTCGATCGCAGCTGCCTCAAGCGCCTTCGGGATATCCAGCGCCGTATCCAGCGTACACTGCTACACCGGCGCTTCGTCGTCCGTCATAGTAGCCGCTACTACCCGTTTGTACAAGTATATCCGGACGCCGTGACGGCTAAACAACCGACGTGTATAGTTCTCATCAGCGACGATGGATTTCACGCCCACAGGCACTGCCGTATCCGCTACACCTCGTAGTCCGAGGAGTTACACAGGTCGCCAGCAAACAGACGACCATGGACCAAACAGCCGACGCGTTCGCCGCTGCGCTGTCTTCGGGTGACACCGACCGCGTGAACCGTGCAATCGACTCTGTCGACGACATGGAACTTGAAGAGCGAGCGGCCCTGTTCGATGACTGCTTCGAGCGGTGTCGTGACCTCTACGCGAGTGACAATGGCTATCAGCGTCAGTCTGTCGTTCGCTTTGCGGCCGCCCTGTATCCGGGGCTTGCGTTTCGAACGGTCGGAGCTGATCGCACCGACGCAGTATTACCGGACGACTGGACGCTCGATGAGATCGCGACGCATCGTCACCGACTTCGCGAGTTCTACCTCGACGCGCTCGTCGACGACGATGGACGGGTGCGACGCGCCGCAGCCAAGGGCCTCAAGGAATTGGCAGTCGCAGCTGAACTGATCGGCGCTGAGGACGAACTACAGACGATGCTGGCTGAGCTAGAGACGCTGGCCGAGAACCACAACGACGAGAGCGTCCAGAAGCACATCAATCAAGCTCGCGAGAACGTCGCCTTTCACGCGCAGAAACCGGGCTCGTTGCTTCCAGAGGGTCTCCGAGATGTCTTCGAGTAGACTGCTCCAAGAGCAAGACTGGAGATCCAGAGACTCCTGAACACCCACAGATGACCGTGCTTGTTCCGTTGTGTCGCTTTCTTACCAAACAGAGTCTTAGAATGTCGAATGTATAATTTGGTAAGATAAGTATCCATACAGAGCGGCAGTCCACTCGTCAGTCATACCAACGGTTCCGAAGAAGACACGGAGTTTTGTGGCCTCAGAATCATATGAGGGATATGACGTACAGTGCGAGGTGGCATACCCTTCTCGAAGAAGCCGAGGAACTCGCCTCAACTGCCACCCTCGTCACGCCACTCTCGGACACGCGATTTCACATCACCGATACCCAAGAGCACCGCATCATCATCGAATTCCTGGAGTCGGGCGATTCCCAACCACTCCAGCGTGAGCAGTTCGAAACGCTCTATCGACGGCTCCAAGATACAGCCGGTGGCTTCGACCTTGATCGGCTCCCACCGGACGCCGAGCCGTACGCGGCCGTCCTCACGCTCCATCCTCGCATCGAGATCGATGTAGACGCCGGCGTGCTCCGCGAAACCGACGCTCCGACCACAACACACGGTCTCAACGACGAGCCATCGGAGCAGACAGACAGAGCCGAACCCGACATCGATGTTTATGCGGATGCGCTCCTGCTGATCGACGCCCTAGAACGCCACGATCCCACCGCGATGGCGGATCTCGAGACGGATGGACTCATCGACCTCTATACGCTGCTGTCGGACGTTCAGCGTGGCGCGGATGATCTCCGACAAGACGTCGCGGACGTCTTACTCGACCGGGTACAACACGGCCAGCCGGTACACGCTCAGTACGGCTCGATCCAGCGCACGAGCCGGCGTTCGAAGTCACTGAAAGACGACGAGGAGGTTCTCGCTGTCCTCGAGGATGCGGGCATCGATCGCGAGCGGGTCCTCGGTATTGAGCCGGACAAGGTCAATGACGCTCTCGACGTGACCAATCTTCGGGAGGAGGACGTCTACGACGTTGACGAGCGGGCCTACGTCCGGAAAGCCGAGGTTGACGAAGACGTGAAAGAGACGCGCCTGCAAGGGCTCAAAGAGCAGCTGGCAGCGAGTGAGAGTGAGGAAGCTGCGGAACTGCGCGACGAAATTGAAGCTCTCGAAGCGCGGATTGAGGATCTCACCGGCTTCGATTCAGCAAAAGAATTCTATGCCGATTCACAGGCAGATCGGTAACGCGCTGATGTCGTGATCATCCTTTTTTCGACGATGTTGCGGATAAACACCTCTGTCGCTATGTCTTTGTATCTTACCAAACAGATGTATAGGTATTCCACCGGTGTTAGGTAAGAGCCTGAATCAAGTGACATTACCTTCTGACGGAACAAAATCACCAGCACTGATCATCCCAAAGACACACACCACGGTTACAAGTGAAGCACACCACAGCTGCGAGTGAACACAGTCAGAACTGACCACACCACTATTGCAAGTGAACAGGCAAAATCACTCGACAGCAGCGACTTCACTTGCAAGAGTGGTGTGTCTATGCGACGTTGTTCATCGACGCGATTTCTCGGATCGTCTCTATTTCGCTTTCTAACCGCAGAACGTCGGACATCGCTTCAATCGCACTTGTGAACGGAACGTCCAGTTCATAGCTGTAGTAGTTCCCACGAGAACCGCTCCGGTTCTCGTAGGCCGACAGAATCCCGAGCATCCGAAGATCGGACAGATGATTATGCACGGATCGTTGGGCGAGCGAGTCGGTCCCAGAGGAATCACAGAGTGCGGTGTATTCCTCGTAGATCTCCCGCGTTCGGGATGGCGTCTCGTCCTTGGCGGCTTTCGAGATAACGGCTAACAGTGCGAGACGCCCGTGCGTCGTCAGTTCTCGCATTCCTTCCTCCACACGTTCCTGTTCCAGACGAGATCGTGCTGCCTCAACGTGGTCACGCTCGATGAGGTCCGCTTCGCGATTTTCCGCAATCTCGCCCGCTAATCGAAGGAGGTCAAGCGCTTGTCGGGCACTTCCACTGTCGCGAGCAGCGAGAGCCGCACAGAAGTTCAACACACCCTGCTCAACGGCACCCTCGGCGATTGCGATTTCGGCACGGGACTCGAGAATGTTCTCCAGCTCAGGCGCATCATATGGTGGGAACTGCAGTTCCCGTTCACAGAGTGTGTCTTGAACGCGAGGATCCAGCTGATCGCGGAATTTGAAGTCGTTACTGATTCCGATTACACCGACTTTCGTCGAGTCGAGGTTGTTGTTCGCCCGAGCTCGTGGAAGTTCGTACAGCAATTCGTCTCGATCACCAATCGAGTCGACCTCGTCCAAGACGATCAGAATCGTCCCACCGATTGCCTCGAGTTCCTCGTACAATTTCTTGAAGACAGTTTGTTGGGGATAACCAGTAGAACTGATTTCACCGCCAGCAGGACGAAGCTTGTTCACGAGTTCTACGGCGACTTGATAAGAGGAATTCAGTGTCTTGCAATTCACCGATATAACCGACAGGTCAACGTCATCGTAGTCAGCGACATCGTCCTGGAGTCTGTCGAGAAGGTAGTCGGTGACGGCGGTCTTCCCGACGCCGGTATTCCCGTAGAGGAAAATGTTGTTTGGTTCCCAACCGTCAACGACGGGTTGGAGGGCGTCGATATACTCCTCGATCTCCTCATCTCGCTCCTCGATTTGGTCGGGTTGGTAGGATTCTCCAAGGGCGTCTTTGTTGCGGAAGATGTTCTGCTTCCGCTCGAATCGACGCATGTCACCGCTTTCTCACGTCTCCTATATAAAACCACCCCTACATCTGTTTCAAGTGAAGGACACAGACACACCACTGTTACAAGTGAAGCACTAGACTAGTAGTAGTGACTAGAGCAACAGTCCACAATTTCAACTAAAGCGCTGACATATCTGGGTGGTGGTGTTGTAAGAATTCACGTCCTAGAGGCTCTCTTTGTGCTGGTACCGACGTTTGTATCCCCCAATTGCTTCTCTGTACTACTTTCTCCCCTGTCTCGAATTCTGGGCTTCACTTGCAAGAGTGGTGTGTCTCTGTCTTCCTACCACATCCCGTGGTAGTCTCAATCGCGGCCCGGTCTGGTTTCTATGTCCCGAACTCCTCCTTCGATCATCGTGGTTGGTTCGAGCGGTCACACCCACCACCGTTTCAGTCTCTAGTATCATGGAAACGTAAAGATCCGGAACTGGCGGAAGGGTGGATACCAAACCTCCCGAGCTACTGAATTCTCGATAATCAGCCGATTCAGCGACTCTCGATAGTGATTGCTCCGGAAATGCTGGAGGGTTGCTCTCAAATCTTACCAAACATTTATTCTCTAGTAGTCCGTGTTGTTTGGTAAGACAATGACCCCTCGACCACCGGCTCCCGATTCGCTCCCGCAGTATCTCGCTGAGGGCGTCCCGAAGCAAGACGACGCAGACTTACGCACCCTCCGGGACTGGATCGACGATCTCCTCGAGTACCGCCAGGACGTCGCTGCCGAAGATATCGACGCCGGCGAAGGCGAGACGATCGAAGCCGTCGAAGAATCGAGCGGGGGGACTGTGGTGATCAAGAAAGTCAGCTGTGGCAAAGACAACTGCAAGTGCCAATCTGGCGAGCTCCATGGCCCCTACAAGTACATCGTCCGCCGACAAGGGGATAGTCTCAACTGGGAGTACAAAGGAGCGGTCACGGAATGATCGTCTCTCTTCGGCTCGGTCTATACCAATTTGGTGCTCGCCAAAGTAGTTAATGTTCAAGCGGCCATAGCTTGGGGTGAATCGACGGTCGGCCTATGATTATGAACGCCTACTATGCCATCTGATCCCTCGAACTCGGATACGCCACGGACGCTCTCCGGGATAGACAGTACCGTTGAAACTCAGCGCCAGCGTCTCAACACCGTCACTCAGGAGACCCGCTTCGTTTTGATTCAGAATATCCTATCCCATCCGAAGCAGCTTCCCTCGCTCAAGGAACTCAGCTACGTGAACCCCAGCAAGAGCCAGAGTACGATCCGCGAGCATCTCGAGATCTTGATCGAGGACGGTATCGTCGAGGAACGGGTGCTTCCCGACGACCGTCGACAACGTGATCTTCCCTGGCGCTTCTACGGGCTGACCGAGGAGGGACGAGCGTTGCTATCGGAGGCAGGCCTCTTACGAGCTGAAGCGACGTTGCAGGATATGTATACGCGGCTGGACACCACGCCCGAGATCGATAAGTATGCACAAGCGCCACGTCCGGGATAAGCAGCTGAGTAAGCCGAGAAACGAGTCAGCGGTTTCGAGCCGGAGAGGAAGCCGACAGCTCCGCGACAGACCACGGGCTGCAGCCGCCTTTTCGTAATGTGAAACTGACTGTTATGATCGGCATTGTGAACCCACCCCGAGGTCAAGCCTCGGGGCTTCCTGCTTCCACGACGCGCTTTGCAGGAACCGAGTTGGTTCCCGTAGAGAGCGCAGTCTGCACAGGCGTTGATTCGGAGCGTCCCGCCCCTATCTGCTCGTGACCGCGAGAGAGGATATTCTTTGCCGCGTTCAGGTCTCTGTCCTCGGTGTGACCGCACGCCGGACAGGAATGTTCTCGAATCCAGAGTGGTTTCGATGTTTCCACACCGCACTCCGAACACTCTTTCGTGGTTCCGGCTGGTTCGACTCGAACGACGTGAGTGCCATGCAGGTCGGCTTTGTACTCCAAGAGGTCCAGAAACCGTGACCATGCAGCGTCCTGCTTGGTCTTGGCGTTCTGGCTAGTTTCCAGCATCGACTTCACGTCCAGATCCTCGACGGCCACCAGATCGTACTCTCGAACCAGCCACGTCGTGAGTTTGTGCTGGTAGTCCAGCACTTTCCGTTTGATTTGCCGCTTCGCCGCGGCGACAGTCTGGCGTTGTTTCTCCCAGTTGTTCGACCCGTGTTCTTTCCGGTCGAGTTTCCGCTGTTCGCGCCCGTAGCGGTCGTAGTCGTCGGACAGGTCGAGCATATCTACTGCCGTATCGTCGCTGGTATGGATGTACGAGAGGATCCCGAGGTCTACGCCCACGCAATCGACAGGGTCGAGCGTACTGGGGTCAGGCTTTTCGGGAAGGTCCTCGTCCGGGCGTTCCGTGACGAGACACACGAACCAGTCGCCGGTTCGCTCCTTCTTCAACACGACGTGCTTGATGTTCTCTGTCGCGGGAAGCTCTCGGTGCGCTCGAATCGGGATGTAGCCGATTTTTGAGAGGCGGAGTGTTGCGTATCCGTCTTGGCCCGTGGTGTGATTCACGTCGAAGCCTTCGGACTGATACGCGACTGACCGACGTTCGCCGCTTCCCTGCCACTTCAATCGACCCGTTTTGTGGCCGTTTTTCCGCCGCCCCTTCTGCGTCTCGACGTTCTTGTGTATCTCCGAAACGGTCTGTTGAGCGGCGTGTGCCGAGACTTCCGAAAAGAGCGGCCACCGCTGTTTCCAGTCGGTGAGTTTGCGGTGCTGGTCGTAGGCGGTTGGCCTGTTTCCGTCGTCGTGTGAGTAGTAGTCGCGGATGGCGTGGTTCCGTATCTGTCGATGGATTTCGATGTGACGCCACGCTTCGCTGGCGGTTTCCTCGTCGGGATATGCACGACAGCGAAGCGTTACGTCCATGCGGGTTAGTCCAGTCGTTCGACAGTGAGTTTGATTCGGTCGCCCGGTTCGATACCGAGTGGTTCGCGCACATCTTCGGGGATCGTGACCTGTCCCCGGTCACGGACAGTCGGGTAACATTCCATCTCAGTCTGATCCATACACACCTATTCAGTTTCGATCGAAGTGAGCGTTTCGATACCGTGAGCCTGTGGGCCGGGAGAGACAACCCGGCGGCTGGTCGGCCACTGTCGGCTTCACCCTCGGGGTCAAGCCCCGAAGCACTCGCCTCGAACCGCCTGTAGATCACGCGCAGTTGGGCTATAGTCGTCCCACCGGGAACTCAAACGAGGGGGTACGATCTGCCTACGTAAGTCTGAACACGGTCACGCCCAGTCGTGGGTTTCCCAGCCCTCGTAGTGTTTCAGGCGGCTTTTGATCTCAAACGGTTCCCAGTCGCACTCGTGGTAGAGGACATCGGCTAGGTGACCGAACTCGCTGTTGTCGAGTTCGATTCCTCGGTTCCCTTGATTCGTGATGTAGGGCTTGGACCGCAGCTCGTCGAAGACGTCGCTGGCGGTGGGGTAGTCACTCGTCTCGATAGCAGCAATAGAGAGGAGGTTCTCTTCAACGATAGGCGATCCCCACCGATGCTCGGCTATCATTGCTGCGAGGAGCGCACATTTCACCGACGGCTTACGCATATTCCCCTCTTTCTATGCCTCTTTGATAAGAGTGTGTTAATGCGCATTAACGCCCGGGACAACAGTTATGTGTTATCACCGGTAAACCAGCAGTATGAGCGAATCACCTCAGAAACACCCAGCAGCGGAGAAGGACACCAAGGAGGCCCGCCTGGAGAATCCGAGCGGTGTCTTGTATCTCTTTCAGCACGAGAGTGTCCCAATCCTCATCGACGCCATTCTCACGCTCCCCCCGGGCCGAGAGTTCACCAAGACGGAGCTCGCGGATCATGCTGGCGTTACCCGGCAGACAGTGAGCAAGTACATCGACCTTCTGGTAGAAACCGAGATCGTCGAGGAAGTAGCGAACTCGTCACCCCGCCGGTATCGAGTCGCCAAGAGCGATGCCGTTCAGGAGCTTTTCGAGTTGAACAGTGCGCTGAACGCAGCCGGTGAGTAAACTACTCTACCCTACTTCGCTCGGGGGCAATGGCCCCACTCGCTCGTTGAGGGTAGGGCTTTCGCGTGGACTCCCGTTCTACGCCTCGAATGAGGCAGGAAGGTCGAACTCTTCACTCACGTTCAGCGTCCCGCGATTCAAGCGCACGTCTACGGGTGCGCCTCCGTCGTCTGCGTTTTGCTGACACCGAAGAGACTGAACACCGAGGTTCTTGGAAGCATTGTATTTGGCGTGGTTCTGGTAGCCGCAATCCTGACATTCGAAATCCTCGCCGTGGCGGTTGTCGTCGTGAGCAAACCCCAGGTCGAACACCGTTTTGACGTGTTCCGTGGGCCCACTTGCACGGGCTTTGACGCCTTGTTCTCTAGCTTAGTCTTCGACGTACTCGTAGAGGCGGCGGAACGTCCACAGATGGTGCCACGATGCCTCTGGCATAGTCTCACGAATGTCGGTCAGGTCCCCGAACACGATATGCGAACAGTCGTGTTCGAGGGCTTCAGCCACGATCTCGTTGGCGGCACGATGCAGGTATATCCCGTACGTTCTTGCGTAGAACATTGTTGGTGGCGAGCTGTCGGGCGATTTTGTTGTAGCTCTGCACGACGGCCGGACTCACCAGAGCGGGAGCGAGACAGGTTGAAAGAAGCGATCGACCGAGTTCACTCAGTCCGGAGAGGCCTCACCATTGACATCCTCCTCCGCGTTCACGCGGAGGAATCCCGAGCGGTGGGAGTTTCAGGTCTGCAACCATAGACGCCGCCACTTCACGGGAGTCCGCGTCTAACCCAGTCGTCGTGGTCGGTGGCTGTCTAGCCGTGCCAAGCGGCTGGTACTCCTATCCTCGGCGTCGTTGACTCCCATCTGTTGTTTGTGCCAGCAGGGAGTCGCTGACACGTCGCCGGACTCGGAGGTATCTTGAAGCTTGCTCGACCGACGGGGCACAAGACGAACCTGTCTGGGATTCGCGTTCACCACGTCGGCGTTCCGGATATTGTCTCATTGGGTGGCGGGCTGGCCGCCTCCGAAGGTCGTTCGGAATCCGCTCCGTTCCGACCTGACCGTACCACGGTATAGCGGTTTTTGCCACTTGAACGTATGGATTAGAAACTCGGCTCTGCAATTGTCGGTGGAACGTGTCACTAAGTGACGGCGCGTATCCACGGCCTGAAGGCCGTGGTATTGCGCCTGTTCCGCATATAATCCGCTTCACAAGAGCGTAGTCGAGAATGACTAAGTATATGGCCATACCATATCCGGATTGGGCCACCTCCAGATGTTCGAAACCGATCGCCAGCCAACAGAGGAGGTTCGTCAGCCGGACCCGCCGCTTCCCGAAGAGAGCGGGCTGACGCTCGAGGAGTACCTCGCGATGCAACAGGCGATCGGCCACCCGACGCGGTTCCGAATCCTTCGCACGCTCGTCGCCAACGACGAACTGAGTGCTGCCGATCTCAAGACTGCGGTCGATGTCGAGTCCCACAATTTCCACTACCATCTTGACGAACTCGTCGACGTCGGGCTCGTCGACAAGCGCCAGCGACGGACCGCTGACAGCCAGGGTTTTTACACGTACTATCGGCCGACGGCAATGGGGCGGGGTATTCTTGAGCACGGTGCCGAGGAGCTGATGCGCCGTGAACGGGAGTTCAACGACGCCTATTCGTAAGCTGCCAGAGGACATTCTTGTCGTCTGTCTCCAGCGACTACTCCAGTCGTTCATCTACCAAGATGGTGCTCCAGACATTAACCAACAAAATGTAGGTCGTGAATTCGTGACGTTGGTTAACACACTCGGGAAAGTCACCGACGTGCTATAGATTCGGTCAGTTGCAGTGGTAGCGAGGCGAAAGTCCACATATAGTCGAGTGGATAGTATCAGACTAATATTATATTTGTGATGGCACGCGAACAGACCGAAAGAAGAACGGACTCTCGCTATGGATTGTTCCCTCTGTGCTGCAGCGGGGGCAGATCAGTCTGCCAGCGAGTCGAGTTTCTGGATGATCTTCGCGTAGACATCGGGAGCGCAGTACCTGCCCTCGTCGATCATCGCATCAATTACGGTTCGGGCATCGTCGACACTGAGCGTTCCCTCGCTAGCGAGTTTCAACATTCACATTCACAACGCCTCAAGATCTGCGTCGAGATGGTCGTCCGCTACCCAGGTGATATCACGTTCTTTGGCGAGCTGGGCGAAATCCCAGACCGACATCCCGGCCAGCTCAGCCGCCTTGCTGAATGTGATGGATCCGGCCGCAAGCTGATCGAGTGCCTGTTCGCGACGCCACTCTTCGAGCCCCTCGGAGAGGAGTTTCCGAACGGCCGTGCTCCGGTCGAGCTTTTCCTCCTCGAGATATGCCTCGAGTTCGGCTTCCAGCTCGTCGGGAACGCGTGTCGAGATCGTCCCCATACTGTTTACTTCGTATGCAAAGTGTACAAACGCTTCGGTGCTTCCTAGGAAGGCTCCTGTGGGGTGAAGCCCGTCCACGGCCACTGAAGGAAGTTAGAGGATACGAGATGAATATTAACCAACAGATGCTCGATTAGTTCGCGCTTGTTGGTTAATAAATGCTTTTTCAACTCCGACTCTCGTAGAGGGATACCCAGATACCGTACAGCCCGCCAGCCCCATCGACTAACACCGAGACCTGCGAATCGACGGATATGGGCTACCATATCCTTGAACGGATTCGTGGGACGCCAGATGCGCCGCACATTTGCTTCTGGAAGCGACTGGGAATCGACTACAACCTGCCGATCGTCCCACGAGATGAAGCCGTCCCACCGAACCAGGTGCGGCTGATCGTCGTCAAAACAGTCAACGACACTGGTGATCGCACTTGTGCGATCGGAGAAAAAGTCAAATGGGAGCTGTATGAGCCCTACGGCTCCGCCGCAATCGAACCGTATGCGGACTTTCCACCGGAGGAAGTGACAGAACAGCATCGTCACGAAGAACCAGTCGACCTCGTCGAGGAGGTTGCCGGGACACTTCCGATCCCGCCCTCCTTCTTCGACGCCCATCAACTCACAGTAGGGGACTATCTCGAATGCTTCGTCACAACAGTCCACCCATCAGGTAGTGACGAGTGGATTGTCCCTTATCCAGCGCAGACAGCCCCGCCCACAGGCAGTAATCCGGAATTCGATCCAAACGAAATTCGGGCTACTGTTACGCAATGTGAAATTAAACTGGAGTGATCAGTGACTCATAGTCGGCAGCACGTCCCGCCAGGGATGTATCTGAGCGCAAGAAGGAACCACCCCATCCACGGTAGCAAACATCCCAAACGGCTATTTTCCAACAGCCCCAACACTAGGTTATGTCGAGCGGTGCCATCGATATCGACGAGTTCGAGAACGCTGATGCCGACGAATTCGAGGAACGGAATGATACCGAGCGGATCGTGCTGTTCCTCGACAAGAATGACGACCGGGCATGGAAGGCGGCAACGATCGCCGAACAACTCGGGCTGGATACAGACGCCGTCAGTGCGATTCTCTCGCGATTGAAGGAACGCGGTCTCGTGCGGCACAAGCGCCCGTACTGGGCGATCACGGACGACAAGGAACGGCTCCAATCCGCCTACCGGCTCCACCGACACCACGAGACGGCAGACGAACACTACGGTGAGGAGCGTCTCGAGGAACTCCAGACCGACAAGATGGAGGACGTACAGTGACTGCGTTCGAGGACTTGCCGAGCACTACCTGACCTCTCTCGTCGACGATCGCACCAAGGATGTGGCCAGCCAGTTGATCGACTACATCTCGTCCTGAGAACCTCCCCTCACGGGCAGCCAGTATTCAAATACTCGTAGTACGATGGTACTACAATGAAATACGCGAGTGTCAGCGTCAAGTTCCCGGTCGAGCTCGACACCGAGATCGAGCGGTTCCTCGATGAAACGGGGATCTACACCAACAAGAGCGAGTTCATCAAAGAGGCCTGCCGCGCCCATCTCCGCGAGCTTAATGACAATACAGCGATCGCCACGCTCCGGCTGGAGCAGCTGCTCGCTGAAGCTGAACAGAGCCGCGAGTCTGCTAGTGAGATCGCCGCCGAGCTTGCAGCACTCGGCGAGAAAATCGATGCAGACGACCTCGAACGAGCCGTCGAAGCGGCACGAGAGGAGACGTCCGAGCAGGTGTACGGATCCGACGCGTGAAATGTCGACAGTAGATAGGAACCACCCATGACTGAGACCGACGCGCTCTACGACGTTCGAGAACGCACGGAGGATCCAGCCCACGCATCGGTCAACGACGTGATCACACTCGTCCTTGATCGAGCACGGGACCCGCGTGAGGACCACCACAACGCACATTTCGACGAAGCCATGGCTGCTGTCGTCGATCGATATGGTGCAGATGCGGTCAGAACTGTCATTCATCGTGTACTCGTCGAGCACCATCCGTTTCGCACAGCCACAGTAGGTCTCGATATGCACAATTTCGATGGTGTTCGGATTGGCACGACGGCTGTCTGGACGCTTCGAGAGTTGAACCGCGATCAAGACGGCTGAAAGGAGGCCCAAACACCCGCAATCGCTTCGCATCTCCCAACCATATAGGGCTACATCCGCGAAGTAGACCGCACGACCGGTACCTGTGTATGTATCGCCCGAGACCGTCCCAGCTCTGGGAAGAATTGATGATCACCTCAACCAAGAATAACACTTGGAGCTCAGCCACCGGTAACGTAGCGGACGACGAATACCAGAGTCACAGTAACGTGTTTGCTCCGCGTTCGTACACGTAGATCGTATAGGTACTGATCGCTATAACACCGCTGTCGACGACATCAAGGAGTTTGCGACTACGATCGGGCTTTACGTCCTCGGTGAGATCTCGCTTGGCAAGGCTGCCGAGCGCACCGGCGTCACTCGCTGGGAGATGGAGGAGATTCTCCAGGAGGCCGGCATCGAACTGCGGCTCGGGTCACAATCTATGGAGGACCTCGTTGACGAAGTCAACGTCGCGCTTGACCGCGACTAATGGGGGGGTCTCCTATCCAGAGATAGGGAAAGTATCCAATAAGCCGCACCGCTTGGCATTACGCCACAGATTCCGGTATCCCTCGCCGTCAGATCGTCGTCGAAAGACGCTCGATGCGATCAGCGGTTCCCTTGACTGCGTCTTTCTCCTCGAGACGACTCACGATATCCTGTAGTTCAACCGTGGTGTAATCGAGTTCCTGCTGGAGGGCAGGCATAGAGTTCGGTTCGTCGAGGGCGTGAAGCACTTCGAGTTCCTCGTATCGAATCGCGCCCTCATGCTGACACCCCGTAGTCCGCAGCCAATTCTTGGAACTCTTCCCACTCGGGAAGTCGAGATGCCCGCTCCTCGCCACTCGTGTCGAGATACGTGAGCAAGTCCTCGACGAGATCGTCGACGCCGTACTTTGTGGCCTGGTCACGCAGTTCGTCACGGTCGACGTCAACGTGGCTGAGCAGGAGCAGACAGTATGACTGGGTACGTGCGCCCGAATCGATTACGAGCATATGACAGCACAGCTTCGCCGGCGAGAGATCATTCATCGTCTCTGAATGGAAATAGTACCGACGGTCGCGGACCAGAAGGGGCAAGTCATAGGTCTGGAAACGCTCTGGCCCCGTCGAAAGGAAGTCCTCGGCGGTAATCTCATCTGCGGTCTGGACGAGGAACTCGTCGAGTGACTCCCAGAGAATCGTGTAGGTGTCGGTGTGTTGTTCGACGGTCTGGCGATGGTCGTGGTGAACGAGTTCCCGAGCAAGCGTACTCAGTTGTTCGAATCCCTCGTTCAGCACATATGCATCCTCGTCAGTTTCGTAGATGATCCCTCGATGCTGAAGTGGATCGAGGGCGCGATGGACGGTACTCCTGTGAATGTTGGCCCGGCGTGCGAGCTCCACTGCGACCCGCGGTGTTTCAAGATAGTAGAGAACGCGGAACGTCGCGCCCGACAACAGTTCAGGCCAGTCGATGTGCGAATACTCTTGGGTGATGTCTGCGAGGAGTTCGAGTGCTTTCGCGTCCGATGGCCGGATCTGCTTTGTTTTCCCTTGTCGACGCGTCTCGATGAGTCCGGTCGCTTCGAGACGATCGACAAGTTCAGACGTGTAGCTGAGACTGCGGTCCAGTTGGGTCGCAAATTCGGAGACTGTCTGCTCACCGTGAAGGATGGTGAGCGCGCGAACCTCGCCTTCGGTAAGCATCTGTTGCGTAGATACGAATCGATATTTAAATAACTTCGCTATCTCGCAACGAACATGACTGACTCAGCTGAGGTTGCTGGGTGAGCAACACGATGAAGGCCCTCGGCCGTTCACGGGCGGCGCGCCGCCCGTTAGCTCGGGAAAGCTTGCTCTCCCGGTGACCGAGACGGCCTCGCCCTTTCTGAGTTCACCAGGACGTCAGCTGGGTCACCAAGCGACGCGGCCGGCTGGCCAGATGGTATGTAACGGCCCGCCCCGCTCGCCGCGTTCCGCCCTCCGCGTCGCTCGCGACCGACCATTCCGGGCGTGCGGGCGCTCTCCGCACCGCCCGCGCCCGTTCCGGGCTAAAATGCATGTGCCCTCGGCGCCAGCGGGTATCCCCGTCGGTTGCGCCCCTTGCGGGCTTTCGCGTTCCAGCGCTTTGTGCCGCCTGCGCTGTCGCGCGCCACACC